>Ga0105051_10000159_pt1 | contig 82919 bp, 80 predicted proteins | sample FRY02_FD_78383 | JGI IMG/M metagenome (GOLD analysis project Ga0105051, IMG submission 78383) | Freshwater microbial communities from Lake Fryxell liftoff mats and glacier meltwater in Antarctica - FRY-02 (megahit assembly) | ecosystem: Environmental > Aquatic > Freshwater > Ice > Glacier... | reverse complement strand
TGGACTGTCACCCGCCAACCGTCTCTGCACCGCTTGTCGACGTAGCTCTTCTTCGGACACGATGTTCTCCCTCGTTCGGTCAATCTGACCCAACAAGCCAACAGCGGAACGATGTCCTGACGGTTCCAGCGGAACGATGTCCTGACGGTGTCAGCTAGGGTCCCGCTTATGACGTATCGAGTAGTGGTGTGGGGGACAGGAAACGTCGGTCGACCGGCGATCAGAGCCATCGCGGCGCATCGCGATCTTGAACTCGTGGGGGTGGTGGTTTCGAACCCGGCGAAGATTGGTGTCGATGCCGGTGAACTTGCGGGGATCGGCCCATTGGGTATCGCGGCAACCGACAACATCGAGATCGCATTTGCGGACGATGTCGATGCCGTGTTTTACGGAGCAACCGCCGATACGCGCCCGATGGAGGCCTACAGGGACCTCGAACGGTTACTTCGGGCTGGTCGCAACGTTGTCTCCACCGCGTTTTACCCGCTACTCCACCCCGCAAGCGCTCCGTCCGAATTGATGGGAATGCTCGATTCTGCGATGCAAGCGGGAGGCTCCTCAGTTTTTGTTTCCGGTGTTGATCCAGGTTGGGCCCTCGATATTTTACCCGGCCTCATTAGTGGCGTCGGCGCAGGCATCACCGAAATTCGTATCCAAGAAATTTTCAACTATGCGCTCTATGACGCCCCCAAGATTGTGCGCGATGTCATTGGACTTGGTGGCCCAATGGATGTGTTGCCGCAGATGCTGCACGAGATGTCACTCATGATGGTGTGGGCCCCCATGGTTCGAGTCCTTGCCGACATCCTCGAGGTCGAACTCGACACCATCACCACCACTGTCGAGCGCCGTCCACTGAAGCGAACAATTGAAGTGCCCGGTATGGGAGTTTTCGAAGAAGGAACGCTCGGTGCGTTTCGTTTTGAAGTCACCGGAGTAGTGCAGGGTCATCCGTTACTTGTGGTGGAGCATGTCACCCGTATCGATGACGACTGTGCGCCCGATTGGCAGCAGCCAACGATGCCTGGTGGCGAACACCGCGTTGTCATGAGCGGTCATCCGCATCTTGAAGTGAACGTGCACGGAACTGAACCCGGAGAACCAGGCGCTGCTGGAGGCGGAAATGCCAGTGCCGCCAATCGATGCGTTAACGCCATTCCTGCGGTGTGCGCTGCTTCTGCTGGCGCGCTTAGCCCCATGGATCTTCCCGTCATCACTGGTGCTGCGCAACTGAAACTTCGTTAGTTCTCAGTTGAGTGAAACGCGCTCAAGTAAATCAGTCCAAATAATGAACGTTGGTAAGTTCCTCAGAAAGCGACCAAAGGAACTTAGCGTCCTCGGTGTTTCGTGAGCGTTTGGTTGGGGTCTCTAGTTTCGGGGCTCCCCAACTAAGGAAGCGCGGTCCAAAGAAGTCGCTTCCAGTAGCACTTGGGTCGGTGCAAGCGCGAATAAACGGAAGTGCGCCGCGAGCCGCGGATTGTGTGTAAAGGCGGCCGAGAGGACCAACCAGTTTGTTGAGAGGACCTGATCCTTCAACGCCGAGGTCGGTGTGGCTTGCGCCAGGGTGGGCGGCAAGGGAAATCGTGGTGGAACCGGCGAGATGGAGCCGACGCTGCAACTCAAATGTGAAAAGGAGATTGGCCAGTTTGCTCTGAAAATACGCCGTCCAACGTCCGTAGCGGTGGGAGGTGAACATTGGGTCATTGCGGTGCAGTTTTCCGGGGCGATGTGCAAAACTGGAATGGTTCACCACTCGAGAGGAAGGCGTAGCGAGAAGGAGGGGCAAAAGTTGGCCGGTGAGAGCAAAGTGGCCGAGATGGTTCACGCCTAGTTGGGTCTCGAAACCATCCACGGTCGTGGATTTATCGATGGCCATGAGGCCTGCGTTGTTGCCAAGAATGTCGAGGCGATCGACGGTGTCTGTGAGTTGACTAGCAAATGCTCGAACCGAGGAAAGATCGCCGAGGTCGAGTTGCATGAACTCGACTGTTCCCTTTGGTGATGTCGCAAGAATCTTTTGCATCGCCGCCAAAGCTTTTGTTTCGGTTCGACAGGCCATCACAACTCGTGCGCCACCGTGAGCGAGCGCAGACGCAATTTCAAATCCGAGACCAGCATTAGAGCCGGTGACGGCTGCGACCTTTCCGCTCTGGTCGGGCATGTCAGCAAGAGACCAGGTCATAAAATTCTCCTAGAGGTACGTTTCGACGATTATTTGTCGAGAAATTTTTCGATGGTGTTTGCGAGTTCAACTGGCTGGTCGCCCTGAATGCTATGGCCGGCGTTCTCAATGTGAATCACCATGACGTCGGGACGGCGAAGACGTAACTCGGCCTCATCGGCATCATCGACTACTGATTGGGGCAACATTCCACGCACCAACATCAGGGGCATTGTGGAATCTCCTATGACGTTCCATAACGTGGAAAAATCGGGATGTTCGCCGCCAGCGTCCATGAATCGGCGGTAGCGCCACACCCACGTGCCGTCATCTTGTTGCATTGCGTTGTGGAGGATTCCTCGTCGTAGCGAGGATTCGGTGCGAGTTGGGTTGTATTCAATTGTTCGGGCAAGCAATTCGGAGAAGTTAGGAAATGATTCGGGACCGTTGACGAAGTCGACAATCTGTTGGGATTTGGGGCCATCGACACCAGGTGTGATGTCGACAAGAACGAGTCGAGCGACCAGTTCAGGGGCATGGGCGGCAAGAGCAACTGATGTCATCCCGCCAAGGGACATGCCAACGATCAGCTCGGCGTTCGGCGCAAGTTCACGAATGACTGTCGCTATGTCGGCGGCGTTTCGGTGAATGTCGGTGGTCCCACCGGCTCCGCCATCGGAATGACCGTGGCCAGGAAGATCAATGGCCACGAGTGGTCGGTTGAGGGCAAGTGCGACGGTGTCCCAAGTGTGGGCGTTCTGGGCGCCACCGTGAAGGAAAACAATTTCCGGTGTGTCAGTGCCCCAGACAAGCGCGCTAAGGGTTCGACCATCGCCGAGCACTGTGGAGACGCGACGAACAACGGGAGGTCCGGTCCATTCGATGCCGGCCTCATCGGCATTGTCCTTGAAATACGAAAACTCTTCGTACGCGACACGTTCGGAATCAGACATGGTGAAGCCTCTCAGGCAGGACGGCGTCGGGCTTTTTTCCCGAGCGAAGGGGTGGGGACGGAAGCGTCTTCTTCGATGACGTCCTCGCCGGGACGGAAGATGGCATCGATTTGGTCCAACAGATCGGCATCGAGACGAAGGTCAGCACAGGAAATGAGATCCTCGAGTTGTTCCATCGTTCGCGGTCCGATGATGACGGAGGTGACTTCGGGATGCTCAAGCGCCCACGCGGTAGCGAGATGGGCAAGGGGCAGGCCCGCGTCGTCAGCAAGACGCTGCAAGGTGATGACCGCTTCAAGCCGGGCTCGATTCTGCGGTGAATCAAATTCGATTCCCCAACGTGAACTCATCATGGCCAGTCGCGAGTCGGCGGGAATATCGGAGAGTTCTCGGAACCGACCAGAAAGCCAGCTGCTCGCTAGTGGGCTGTAAGTGATGCCCCCGAGACCGTTGCGATTACACGTGGGCAAGATATTGCGTTCAATGCGGCGCTTGAGAATCGAATACTGCGCTTGCTCACAGCGAAACTTCACGAAACCCATCTTTTCGGCCATCCACTGCGACTCAACCATTCGTTCGGCAGGCCAGGATGAGTGGCCGGCATAAATGATCTTTCCGTTGGCCGTGAGATCGGTGAGTCCACCCATTGAGTCTTCAAGCGCAACGGACGGATCAAAGCGATGAAGTTGAAAAAGGTCGATGCGGTCAGTGTTGAGTCGTTGGAGGCTTCCTTCGATTGCTTGTTGCATCCAGCGCCGTGAATTGCCTTTTTGATTCCGATCGGTTCCCATCGGGTGGTACATCTTTGTAGCAATCACAAGTTCGTCTCGCTGTCCCGCTATTGCTTTGCCCACGATTTGTTCACTCTCGCCGCCCGAATAGGCATCGGCGGTGTCGATGAAGTTGATACCGGCATCGATGGCCCGGTGGATGATACGTACACATTCTTCGTGATCGGTATTGCCCATCTGGCCAAACATCATTGCGCCGAGGCAATAGCGGCTTACTGACACGCCGGTGGTTCCGAGTGTTTGATATTTCATTGTTCCCCCTAAGAATTTGTGTTCACGCTAATTTCTTGGTTGACGTTAGGACCACGCTTGTCGAACCGGACCGTTGGGGTCATGTTCAACCGTAATTGCTGTTCCAAACAGTGCTGTAGTTCGGTGCATCTCGTCGTAGCGAGGCCACGAAAGATTGCCTAGCGACGGTGTACCGGTGCGGGCAAACGATGTCCACGCATTTTGAACGGTCACTGCAAGACCCATTGCGGCGGCCGGATTAGCAACAAAACTGTCCCAACCGCCCTGATCAATGTTGGTGAAAGGAAACGGAATGTCAACCCCATGGGGCGCACCCATGTCCGGAGACGCCGCTTCCCAATCGAAGCGGTACATCCACGTAGGGCCACGTTTTGCGCGAGCTTCAGCGAAACGAATTGCCGGTAGCCACATTGCGGTGTCGGTGTTAACACGACCCCAAACCGCTGGTGGTTCGGTTGTTCCAGTTGTGCTATAGGCGTTCAATAATTTGTCAACATCACGTCCGGTTGCACCAAGTCGAATGCGCAGGCCATCGACGTCAAGGCTGGTTGCGGAAGGATCGAACATTTTGAACAGGTCCATCTCATCGCGAGTTGTGCCGATGATGAGGGGGACAGGATTAAACCCAGTGTCGGCGGTTTCTTGCCAAGTGCGAGGCAGAACCGCTCCATCGACGCACGGGTGAAACGGCATTGCGCCAATTGTTGAAAAAAGTTCTCCGGTCGCTTGCGCTTGCGCTTTAACAATTGCTGGCCCCGAGAGTGCTCGCAGGGCGGCAACATCAACACGGTCGAGGCCTGCGCACCTGGCCAGCGTTTCGGTTACGAGCAGTGCGCGATCGCGCTCGAGGAGAAGATCGGTTGCGCCGCTTTGCACTATCGCTTTGTGGAACAAGCCCACTGCTGATGGCATTGACATCAACGACAAGACGCTTCCGCCCCCCGCTGATTCTCCGAAGATGGTGACGTTGTTGGGGTCGCCGCCGAACGCTGCGATGTTGTCGTGAACCCATTGAAGGGCCATCACTTGATCAAGCAAACCGACATTTGGTGTTGTGGTGGGGTCGTCGATGACAAGAAACCCAAAGGCGCCTACTCGGTAGTTGATGGTTACGACCACAGTGTCGGTGGCCGCTGCCATTCGCGAACCTTCGTACACCGAGAGTGATCCTGCTCCGAGCGAAAATGCTCCGCCATGTATCCACACCAACACCGGGCGTTGACCATGGGCGCTGGGGGACCAGACGTTGAGGCTGAGGCAATCATCGGACTGTTCGGAACTTCCCATGCCGGGAACAAGTCCATCAAGGGGACCACCGATGGGTTGCCAAGCGGCCGGCCCGTAAGAGGTGGCATCGCGCTCTCCGTTCCACGCTATGGGAGGAACGGGCGGGGCCCAACGCAAGTGGCCAACGGGAGGGGCGGCAAAAGGGATTCCCAAGAATTTGTTGCAGCCCGGGCTCAATCGACCTCGAAGTGCACCTGAGTCGATGGAGGCGGTTGTCATGGGCGCTAGGCAATCACATCTGGTGACGCTTTGCCCCGAGAACCCCTCTACATTATGAAGACGCAACGACCGGGGGGTTAGCGATGACGATCGAAGCAAATGAATCTGCGCCGTCTTTGCGCGCTGCAGCGATGCCCGAGGGCATTGAACTTTCGAAAGGCGGTTCTGAAGTTTGGACGCCGCGCATCACCCCGCCCATCGGTGTTCATCTCAACGATCATCAGAAATTGGCCTGTGCATTCAGAATTCTGGCGAGAGAAGGCTTTAGCGAAAACATCGCCGGACACATCACTTGGGCGAACGAGGACAGCTCGTCAATGTTGGTGAACCCATGGGGCCTGTGGTGGGACGAAGTATCGGCCTCGGACGTTTGTCGAATCGATCCCGATGGAACTGTCCTCGAGGGAAAGTGGGATGTTACTCCTGCGGTGCAGATTCATACCGAACTTCATCGGCGCCGTCCTGAGTCACGAGTTGTTGTGCACAATCATCCGTACCACGTGGTGCTGCTCGCATCGATGGGTCTCGTTCCCGAGTTTCTCCATCAACAGTCGTCGATGTATGACGGTGAACTGGGATTTGTCAGTGAGTACTCCGGTGAAATTGACACGCCAGAACTTGGTGCCGACCTTGCCGAACGCATTGGCGACGCATCAGTGGTGATTCTTGCCAATCATGGAGCGATCGTCACTGCGCCAACGATTGAAGAAGCCACCTACAAATCGGCCACTCTCGATCGTCAGTGCAAGCTGATGTACGACGTGATGGTTGCTGGTCGTGCCGCCACAACTGTGCCGCCGGTTATGCGACCGGCAATGAAAGCTTCCCTGCTCGAACGTGGTACCGAGGTGTACTGGGCCGGTGCCGTTCGACAACTTCTTCGTAATGAACCCGAGGTATTGGAGTGAATGATGTCGATCAATATTGATGATCTCGCTGCGAATCTGAATTTCACGGTTGGCGGCAAGTCGAAAACGGGGGGAGCGACGTTTCTTCCCGAACCTGAACGCCGCACTCGCGACTACACGATCATTTCTGCGGACGATCACATTGTTGAACCTCCAAACACGTTCGAAGGGAGACTGCCCGCTAAGTTCGCTGACCGGGCACCAAAGGTTGTTGAGAAAGATGATGGATCCGAGACTTGGGTTTACGACGGCATGGAGTTCCCGAACGTGGGGTTCAACGCGGTTGTCGGGCGGCCAGTGTCTGAGTATTCATTTGAACCGGCGCGATTCGATGAGATGCGTCGCGGAGCCTGGGATATTGAAGCGCGCATTGCCGATATGGATCTCAACGGTATTTACGCCTCGGTGAACTTCCCGTCGTTCCTTCCAGGGTTTTGCGGTCAGCGCCTTCAAACGAGCACAACCGATACCGAGCTTGCCCTTGCGACAACACGGGCATGGAACGATTGGCATATCGAAGCATGGGCAGGAGCGCATCCCGATCGAATCATTCCGTGCCAGATCCCATGGCTACTTGATCCGGTGCTGGGTGCCGAGGAGATTCGGAGGAACGCCGAACGCGGATTTAAGGCAGTCACATTTAGTGAAGCGCCTCATTTGTTGGGGCTTCCTTCGTTGCATACCGGTTATTGGGATCCCATGATGGCGGCCTGTGCGGATACCGGCACGGTCGTGAATCTGCATGTCGGCTCATCGGGAACATCGCCGGCAACGGCACCCGACGCGCCACCAGACACGGTGGGTGTGCTGTTCTTCGGTTACGCGATGTTTGCCGCGGTGGATTGGCTGTACTCGATGCTTCCGGTTCGTTTTCCAGACCTGAAGTTGTGTATGTCGGAAGGTGGCATCGGCTGGGTTGCTGGTCTCATGGATCGTCTCGATCACATGCTCAGCTACCACGACATGTACGGAACATGGAAGGGAATAGATCTCACGCCCGCCGAAGTCCTCAAGCGGAACTTCTGGTTCTGTGCAGTAGAAGATCCTTCGGCATTTGTCCAGCGAGATCGCATCGGTATCGAGAACATCCTGATCGAAAGCGACTATCCCCATTGTGACTCCACTTGGCCCAATACACAGGCAGTCACTCGCCGTGAGATCGGTCAACTTCCTGCTGATGACATACGAAAAATCACCTGGCAGAACGCCTCGGAGCTCTATAATTTTCCGGTTCCCGAGTCGGTATGGTCGAACCCCGAGTCTTACTGATCCGGGTCGGGTGCAGGGTGACCAAGCCGCCCCTACGATACTGCGATGGCCATTCGGGGGAGCCGCATCTATCACGTGAATTCCAACTGCCTCGATCTTGATCCTGCGGTTGTGTTCTACGAGGCGCTTGGTTTACACCGTGTTGTTCGAACGGTGCCAAGCAAGAATCAATCCGGGGCTGCATTCGGTCTTGACGAAGTTTCCTGGGACGCCTGGGTCCTTCAGTCCGAGGATGGTTTCGAAGGAGTTTCGCTGGATCTTCTCGAGTGGACGACTCCGCTACCGACTGGCACGCCTCCGGCGCTCGATGGGGAGCCTGGCTTCAACCGACTGGTGTTCGTTGTTTCCGATCTTGATGCAACCATCACTGTGGCGACCAAGGCCGGCGGAACCGTTGTTGGTGGACCGCTTGAAATTGAGAGTGGGGGCGGACCAGTGCGGGTTGCAATGTTGCTCGATCCCGATGGTGTTCCGGTGCAACTCGTGCAAGGCAACTCCAATCGCATTGCCCACGTTGTTGTGAATTGTGTCGATATCGATGAATCGCTGGCGTACTACCGAGACGTGATGGGGCTTTCACCAATGGGTGAGGTCGACCTCATCACTTGGCCCGGTGCCCTGTTCGGTCACGAAGCCGAAATCACCGTCAAGGGTGTTGGGCTGTCCGATGCCGGTTCGGTGTTCACCGTGGCGTTGGTGCAGTGGCTCAATCCTGCGCCGGCCACCGCAGTGCGCGTTCGGCGAGCGAATGAATTGGGATTGTTCCGCATGGCGTGGTCCACTGACGACTGTGTTGCCGATGAAGCGGTGGTCATCTCCGCCGGATCGGTGCCGTTTGTTCCCACCGAAAAACTTTCGGTGGGCGATGATCTTCCGCTACTACTTGTTTTGTTCTGGCCCGGTCCGAACGGTGAATGCCTTGAACTTATTGAGGTCACCGATCGTTCAGGCGCCCTCTGACCTCGACTGGAGAAATTATGAACCTCACTGACATCGACCTTTCCGATATCGAGTTTTGGGCAAAGCCTTGGGCAGAACGAAATGCTGCGTTCGCCACGCTTCGACGCGAGGACCCAATCAAGTATTTCCCCGAACCGATTGTCGAACCATTCCCTGAGGGTCCGGGTTATTACGCCATTACCAAGATGGCCGATGTTCTGGCCATTAGCCGTAATCCCGAGGTGTTCAGTTCAGGCGCCGGGGCAGTTTCCATTCTTGATATGCCGGCCGAAATGAACGAGTTCTATGGCTCAATGATTTCGATGGATGATCCACGACATGCACGTCTTCGTAAGATCGTGTCGAGCACGTTTACCCCTCGCATGTTGGCCAACGTTCTTGAGGACGTAGAACGCACGGCAAAGGCAGTTGTCGATTCGGTTATCGATAGAGGCGAAATCGACTTCGTCACTGATATCTCGATGCCGTTCCCGCTGCTCGTCATTTTGGACATGATGGGAATTCCACACAGCGAGTACGACCTCGTACTTGCACAGTCAAACATCATCTTGTCGGGAGGCGATCCCGATTTCATTCCCGAAGGTGTCGATCCCATCACTGCATTCTTGGGCGCGGGCGCAACTCTCGCCGAGTTACTGAATGAGTTGGCCGTCCTTCGTCGTTCGAATCCCACTGACGATCTGTTGTCAGCGCTCGTAAATACCCAAGTTGAAGGGGAGCAGCTTTCTGGCGATGAGCTGGCATCGTTCTTCATTTTGCTTTCAGTGGCCGGACACGAAACCACTCGAACGGCGCTAAGTCACGGCGTCACCCACCTGTTGCAGAATCCCGACCAAAAGCAATTACTTATCAACGACATCGATGGAGTGATGCCCACCGCGGTCGAAGAGATTGTTCGTTATGCGTCTCCGGTTGTTTGGATGCGCCGCACCGTCACTCGTGACTTCGATTTGTCTGGCCATCAGTTCCATGAAGGTGACAAAACAATCTTGTTCTATGGCTCTGCAAACCGTGACGAAGATGTCTTCACCGATTCCGATCGTTTCGATGTGCTTCGTGACCCAAATCCACATGTTGGTTTCGGTGGACCCGGCCCGCATTTCTGTTTAGGTGCGCATCTTGCCCGCCGCGAGATAGCGCTCATGATGCGAGAGTTGTTCACTCGGATCCCCGACCTTGAACTTGTTGGTCCGCCGCAGCAACTGCGGTCGAGTTTCATCAACGGAGTGAAACATCTTCCGGTGAAGTTCACACCGGGCGGAGTCCGTTAGTGGGAGATCCGCGCCGCGACGAAGCCCCCGAGGTACTTGAAACGCTAGCGGTTGCCTGTGAGTCAGTACGTAATGTTGTCGACCGAGATCTACTGGAACTCGCGCGTCTTCGCGTTGCGGCACTTTTGGGAAACGAACCAGAGCTGATGGCGCGGCCTTGGGCTGATGTTGATCCGGTAAAGGTTGCGGCACTTGCGTCGTGGTCAACAAATCCACTCTTCACCGATCGTGACCGGGCTGCTCTTGGGTTGACCGAACAGTTCGTCATCGATGTCACCGGTGTGTTGGCGGGCCCCTTGGGCGCCGCATTCGGTGCCCTTGGCGATCAACTTGGTCCGTTTGTTCAGGGGTTGTATCTACTCGATGTCGGCCAGCGGATCGCCATGGTTCTTGGGCCACTCTTCGGCGCCACCGTTACATCCTCCGATTGGGCATGGGATGCCGAAGGCGATGAGGTTCCTGTCGACCCGATGGAAGCGATTATGGAAATGATGGCTGCGGTGGGTCGCTTGCAACGTGTCGATCCAGTGGTGAAGGAACTGTTGCGCCTTCGGGGCGCACGTCTCCACCAGTGCCGGCGTTGCCAATCGGTGCGTAGCGTTACCGCTGTGAACGCTGGCGCTACCGAAGGACTTCTTGGCGCAGCCGACCCACGCGAGCATGGGGTTCTCCCTGAAGCAACAAGTGCGGCGTTGGAACTGTTCGATGCCACCTTCGCAGGCCAACCTGGCGTGAGTCAGGTGCTTTCAGAGCGACTTGCTGCGTCCTACAACCGCTCCGAGATCGCAGAATTAACCAGTTATCTGCTGCGAAATGCGTGCAACAAAATTCCTGTTGCTTTTGGTGTGGACGACGCGATTGTGGCCGAGGGGTTCGAATATCAGATCATCGATGCCAACGGTGAAACTGTGACCGTTGATCATTCCGCACTGAACTAGCGCAACACTGCTCTACGGGTTGTCTCGGGGTTCAGGCCGCGATTGATTCGGCTGTTGCAGCGCTACTGCGTCGGGCTGCTTCGCGATAGGTGAGCCATTCGCCATTGTCGAAGTCGTAGAGCCGGCATTGGCGAGTGTTGCGCATGAAGTCGCGGAAGCGAAGCGGTTCATCGTGCACGGTGTCGGGGAAGGCTTCCTTGATTGCGTCGGTGGCCAGTTCGAGGTTGTACATCGGGATACGCATATCGACGTGGTGGGGAACATGAACCATGATCCAGTGGAAGAAGAAATTGAGTCCGAACCGAGCACGCAGCACGGTGGTCCCTTCCACTTGGCCGCGAAACTTGTTCCACTCGCGGCGCTTCCACCAGCGAATGCCAGGCTGCACATGGTGCACGTGCACAAATGAGGCAATGACGTAGGTGAAGGCAAGGAAGGGGATAACCAGCACCTTCAGGATCATCCAAGCGACACCGATCACTGATCCGTACTGTGCCCATCCGATTGCGCCGAGAGCAAGGGAAGCAACGCCAACGAATCCCCATACGATGAAACGATCCCGACGAATGGCCGAGGCCCAGCGGGCTGGTGGTGTTCCGACGATCATCTTGTGCCACCACACTTCACGCAGGTAGTAGGCGCCGGCGCCAAGCCATGACCATTCCACGCGGTGGCGGAGTCGACCAAAGCGTGACATTTTCTGGTATTGCTCGACGGTGTAGGGGTGCCATACGAAGTCGAAGCCTTCGCGGACGGTGTAACCGTGGTGGATACGGTTGTGACCCAGCACCCATCCCTCGTAGACGTGCCACGAGGGCAACATCCCAATAGTTCCGATGGTGCGGTTGAGCTTTTTCGATTTGAACAGCGCTCCGTGGGCGGCATCGTGGGCGACGATGAACAGACCAGAGATCACCAGGGCCGAAAGCACCCAAAGGGCAACAACAACAAACGGATTGTTGAACATGATGAGCCCGGCAACGACGAGTCCGTAGATCACAAGATCTCGAGCAAAGTAGGCGAGGCCCTTCCACGTAGGGTTGTCGTAGGCCGTTTCTGGGATGACGTTGAGTACTGGCTTCAGGGAGCCTTGTTTGGGGTCATCAGCCGATTCAGCGGCGTTTGTCTCGATGGCATCTGTCTCGAGAATGGGGGCTTTGGCGGCAAGAAGGTCTCCGGAGGACATGAGAACAGTCTACCGACCGGTCGGTAGGGATCAAGTCATCGGGGAGCAAAATTTATTCTGGGCCGATTATTCTGGGTCGGTCACTCTTGGGCGCTACCGGCCTGAAGCTCGGGGGCGGAGAAGAGACGAGTGGGTTCCTCGACCACAGTTGGCGTTTCGATCTCTTTGTTGCTGGGAACACCCTTTTCTTTGAGTTTGCGTGCGGTGACGAGAACGGTTCCCTCAAGTGAGCCAATTGCCGCGTTGTAGTTCTTGGTGGCGGAGGTAAGTGCATTGCCCACCTTGCTCAAGTTGTCGGAGAACGTCACCAACCGATCGTGCATCTGGGCACCAAGAGCGCGGATCTCTTCGGCGTTCTGGGTGAGACGGTCTTGTTGCCAACCAAAGGCGATGGCGCGGAGCAACGCTATGAGTGTTCCGGGGGAGGCCGGGAACACATTTCGGGAGATCGCATCTTCGAAAAAGGTGGGCCGTGCCTCGAATGCCGCAGTGAGGTACGTGTCGCCAGGAACGAACATCACGACGAAATCGAGCGAACCATCGACGAGCCGGGTGTAGTCGCGTTTAGCCAACACATCGACATGGGCCATCACATCGGTTGCATGTTGTTTGAGGAATCCGGTGCGAGCTTCGGCGTCTTCTGTGTTGATGGCGTTCATGTAGGCCGACATCGGAACTTTAGAATCGACAACAATGGCTTTTGTCTGAGGAAGTCGCACGATGAGGTCGGGTCGGCCAGCCCCTTCGGAGTCGGAGACGTGATGTTGAATATCGAAATCGCAATGTTCGGTCATGCCGGCAAGTTCGACGACTCGTTTGAGCTGTAGTTCGCCCCAGTTGCCACGGGCCTTGTTGTCTTTCATTGCGGAGGCAAGATGCTGTGTTTCGCGTTGCAGCGAACTTGTGAGTTCTTTTAGCCCAATAATGGTGGTGGAAAGGCTTGCGGAATCTGTTGTGCGCTTCTCCTCTAACTCGATGAGTTTCTCGTTGAGGCGACGGAGGTTTTCATCGATTGGGTTGACCAGATCGTGCACCGTCTTCTCTTGGCGGTTTGTCGCGTCGGTGGCCCTCGCTAACAGTTCTTGTTGCTGCTTGGCGTTGGCTTCGATGAGTTCTTGGAGGCCGGCCTTCACTGACGCGGCCGTGTCGGTGCGTGCTCGTTCGATTTCGGCTTGCGCGGCCTCGATGCGCGCCGCAGCCACGGCCTCAGCCTCGGATGCGCCCAGGGCGCGGCCATCGGCCTGTCCTTTTGAAGTGCCACGCTGGAACCCGAACAAAAGTCCAAGCGAAAGGCCGGCGAGAAGGGCGAGGAAGGCGATCACGATGTTCATAGATCCCCAACCTACTGACGGGGTGCGACAGGCCACGGGACGCCATCTCGACCGCTGTGGCAGGATCAGGCCTCGCAACTGTCGTGGGAGGAAAGCAATGGCCGGTTTGTGTGAAGGACGTATCTGCATTGTTACTGGGGCGGGCCGAGGAATCGGGCGCGATCATGCGCTCATGCTGGCGGCGGCGGGCGCCAAGGTTGTTGTGAATGACCTTGGGGGTAGCGCCGCCGGAACCGGAACTGATAGTGGTCCGGCCCAAGAAGTGGTCGAGGAGATCCTTGCCGCGGGCGGGGAAGCGGTGGCGAACACTGACGACATCAGCGAATGGGTTGGTGCAGAAAAAATCATTCAACAGGCTGTCGACACATTTGGGGGTCTCGATGTCCTCATCAACAACGCGGGGATTCTGCGAGACCGAATGCTCACCAACATGAGCGAAGCGGAATGGGATGCCGTTATCAAGGTGCATCTCAAAGGAACTGCTGGCCCCTCACACTTTGCCGCCGCTTACTGGCGTGACCGGTCAAAGGCTGGCGAAACCAATGACGGACGAATCATCAACACCACGTCGCCGTCTGGCATTTACGGAAACATCGGCCAGACCAATTACGGCGCCGCTAAGGGCGGCATCGCGTCGTTCACCATTATCGCCGCCGATGAACTCGCGCGTTACGGAGTCACGGTGAATGCGATTGCTCCTGCCGCGCTCACCCGCCTCACTGCTGGACTTGGTCTTGGCGATGCTCCTGAAGAAGTCAAAGAAGCAATGTCGTCGAAGTGGATCGCGCCAATTGTGGTCTGGCTCGCAAGCACCGAGTCTGCATCGGTCACTGGCCGAGTCTTCGATGTGCGTGGCGATTTGCTGGCCGTGAGCGAGGGTTGGCATCAAGGCCCTAAAGTGACGAACTCGCTTGATCCATCCGATCTTGGACCTCGGGTTGAAGAACTCATGGCTCAGGTTCGCCCGAACGCCGACATGTTCGGCCTCGATCGCAAGTAGGTCACGATGGCAATTAATCACGATGTTGTCGGCGCCGAAGGTGCACCAGTTGTGCACTCGTGGACCTCGAAAGATGCGTTGCTTTACGCCGTTGGTGTTGGCGCCGGAATCGATGAACTGCCATTCACTACCGAAAACAGTCACGAGATTCAACAACGAGTGTTGCCTTCTATGGCGGCAGTCATTGGCGGTGGTGTTTCGGGAGCTATTTCGGCCATCGGAACTTTTGATTTTTCGATGCTGGTGCATGGTGAACAGTCATTCACGCAGCATCGCGAGATCCCGGTGGAAGGTTCACTGACTGCAACAGGAATGATCGTCGGCATTTATGACAAGGGGTCTGGCGCAGTTGTAGCGGTTGAAGGCCAGTGCGTGGACAATGCCACCGGAGATTTATTGCTCACCGTTGGTTCAGCAATCTTCATTCGTGGAGAAGGCGGTTGGGGTGGCGATCGCGGGCCATCAGGCGACCGCAATGCTGCGCCCGATCGCACTCCGGACCATTCGGTGACGTACACGGTTCGTGACGATCAAGCACTTACGTATCGACTTTCTGGCGATCGCAATCCGTTGCACTCTGATCCATGGTTCGCGCAGGCCGCCGGTTTCGAACGTCCGATCCTTCATGGGCTATGTACTTATGGGTTCACTGGTCGAGCGCTACTTCATTCGTTGTGCGATTCCGACCCTGCAAAATTCCGTTCGATGGAAGGTCGATTCGCGTCGCCGGTATTCCCAGGTGAAGACCTGACCATCGAAATGTGGACCATCGCTTCGGGCGAGGCAATTTTTCACACTCGTGGACATGACGGCCGGGTGGTTCTGGCCGGTGGTCGTCACACGTGCGACGCATAAATCGAGTGACGCTTGTTTAAAAGAGACGCATCTCGTTGGGCTCAATACCTCGAAGTTCGTCGTAATCGACTTCAACACACAAAATATTGCGATCGGCAGCAAGAACTTTGGCCTGAGGTTTGATTTCTTGGGCCACAAAAATGCCCCGAACGGGACGTAACAGCGGGTCAAGGTTGAGCCGTGCCATGTAGCGAGTGAGTTGTTCGACGCCATCAATATCACCGCGTCGTTTCACTTCTATAACGACAGCAACACCGTTGGCATCACGGCACATGAGATCGACCGGACCAATATCGGTGGGGTACTCGCGACGCACTAATCGCAATCCGTCGGTGATGGTGTGGGGGTGAGCGGCGAGAAGTTCTTGAAGGTGGGCTTCGACGCCATCTTTTTGTAAGCCTGGATCTTTACCGAGTTCATGCGCGCTGTCGTGGTGTACTTCGTGCAGCGTGATGGTGAGAATCTCGCCTTTGGGATTGGTGATGGTCCATTGACCGTCCCCCTCGGTGATGTAATTCGGGGCGTTCATCCAATTGAGCGGCTTATAGGCGCCGCCATCGGAATGAATGGCCACACAACCATCGGCCTTCACCATGATGAGGCGAGTTGCGGTTGGTAGATGCGCCGAGAGTCGACCGGCGTAATCAACTGAGCAAGTGGCGATAACGAGACGCATGGCGTGGCCACACTAGACCGATGGGCTCAGTTCACTCCGCGCTTTTCAAAGCGTGTTTTAATGAGCTCGCGTCGTTCTTGAAGGTCGCGGTACGTAAAGCGTTCGGTCGAACGATCCAGGCCGATGTTGTCTTTCACACCAGTGAGATCGATTTGGAACGCTGAAGCATCGAAACCGACTTCGGCGAACAACTTCTCGCCGTGTGTCTGTGCGAAATACAGAGAGATTTGAGTGATTTCAGCGAACAGATCGAGATCGGGGGCGAGTCGTGAAATGGCGCTATCAAGGAAGATCAGGTTCTTCACGTACAACATCAGTTCCTTGGGCATCCGCGCTCCGTAGCCGAGCAGCAGTTTCACGATCTTTTGCACCTCCTTGATCATTTCCGCGGGGTCGGTGGTAGTGGGGTCGAGGCCCGGCCCATCTAGACCTAGGTCGATGATGATGGCGTCGATGTCGGTATCGAGCGGAAGCGCGCCAAGTTCGCACAATGCACCAATTTGCATCTTCACATCGTTCAGAGTGGTGCCGAGCATGAGACGAAGGAATGCTCGACGCTGAATTTCATCCATGCGGCCAGTAATGCCGAAGTCGAGCAAGGCGACTTTTCCATCGGGAAGCACAAAGAGATTGCCTCCGTGAAGATCGCCATGGAAGATGCCTTCGATCATGGCGCCTTCCATGAATCCGATCATCCCAGTGCGCACAATTTCATGCGTATCGATACCGGCGTTTTTGATGGATTCCACATCGTCGAAGTTGAATCCTGAAAGCCGTTCCATGACGAGTACCCGACGAGTGACAAGGGTTGGATGGGGCCTCGGAATGACATAGCCACGTTGTCCGAGAGCAACAAACGAGGCCGCAACGTCGAGCATGTTTTGGGCCTCAAGGCGGAAATCAAGTTCTTCGCTAATAGTTTCGGCGAAGAGTTCAACTAATACCGGGGGATTGGCGAGTGAAGCAAACGGAAGGCGGCCAACAAGGAACGGCGCCAGCCACGACATGACACGAATGTCTTCATGAACAAGTTCGGCCACTGTGGTGCGTTGCACTTTAACTACGACAGATTCGCCGGTGCGCAGCACTGCGGCGTGAACCTGGGCAATGGATGCGGCCGCTAAAGGAGTTTCTTCGAAGGATTCGAAAATATCTTCGATTGGTGCACCGAAATCAGTCTCGACGGTTTTGCGAACAATGTCGAAAGGTTGAGCAGGAACCTGATCTCGGCATTTTTTGAATTCAGCGACTAGTTCTTCGGGAAAGAGTCCCTCACCCGAGGAGATTATTTGGGCCAACTTGATATAGGTGGGTCCTAAACGTTCGATGGCAACACGCAGACGACGAGAAAGATCGGCTCGGCTGGCGGCTCGGTCGCCGGCTCGGCCTTTACGGCGCCCAGTGAGCCACCACATGCCCACGGCAGTTCCAAATCCAGCGAGGACGGTAAAGGTGCGCGAGATATTGGGCACTTTGCGCGGTGCGGTGAGTTCGGGGAGATCGTGTTGAGTGAGCCAGCGAATATCGTCGACAACTTCGCGCCAATGCATCTCTTGGGGCACGACAATCCAAGGCGGATTCTCAGAAAACGCGCCGAGGTGGAGATCGGAGTTCTTCTCGGGAACAGTCGTCATTGTGTCCGAGTGTAGGTGTTCGGCCTGCGACTTCCCCTGTCGGGCGACGCCATGTTTGGGTGCTATTTACAAATATGAATGCACGATTTCGAGGATGGGTTTGGCCAACTCAGACCGACAGATGAGCAGATCGGGCGACCACGGGTCTTTGTTGTTGTAACGAAGTTGCGAACCGAATGCGCTTGATGCGTGAAGCCCGGCAGAGAGAGCAACAACGGCTGGTGCGCAGTTATCCCATTCGTATTGGCCGCCGGCGTGCAGATAGAAGTCGGCCCCGCCGCGTACGACCTCCATGGCTTTGGCGCCGGCTGAACCCATTTCGGTGTAGGTGCATCCCAGTTCGCGTGCCACCGCGATGGTGATGGCGGCCGCACGAGATCGGCTGACCACCATGTTGAGCGGCTTTGATTCATCGCGTGGCGGGACTACCGGAGGCACTCCAGTGGAATACACCGCACCAATGCTTGGTTGCGACACTGCACCGGCGACGGGAACGCCATCGATGGTGAGTGCAACATGGACTGCCCAATCACTTCGGCCTTCGCCGAATTCGCGGGTGCCATCAAGCGGATCGACAATCCAAACCCGGCTGAACTTGAGGCGTTCGCGGTTGTCGACCCCTTCTTCAGAGAGGACAGCGTCCTCGGGCCGTAATTGGCGAAGCGCTTCCATAAGCCAGCGATGGGCCTGTTGGTCGCCGGCATTTTTAATGACGAGTTGATTTGATCCTTGCTCCGTCAACTTTTCGCGAAGAGCGAGAAGAAGTTGTCCTGCTTGTTCAGCAAGGGCCGCGGCAACTTGATGGTCGTCACCGTCGGCGGGAATTGCAGGCGCTCCATCGATTGGAGGGGCGTTGAATCTTCGATCAAAGGAGCGTTCGCGCATTTGTAGACACTACGCGTCCGGTGTGGAGTTCAGGCGCCTCGGCCAAGTTCTACCGCACGACCAACAAGGCGACGGATTTCTGCTTCGTCGGCACCGTTGGCCATGAGGGAGTCGATTCGAGCCTCAAGGTCGGCTGCCAATCGTTGGTCAACCTGAGGGGCCACTGGCGTTCCCGGTTTGGCTAGAGACGCTGGAGGAGTCACCGAGGTGACGAGTACTAACGCGAGGGCCGCTACTGCGGTGACGAGTCCGAATGTCATGGCGATGCCGTTGCTGTCGGCAATAGAGCCACCGATCATCCCGGCGACACCAAGAACGAAGACCGTCAGGACGATGCGGCGCACTAGACGTGGTCGAAGACGGGGAAGATCCTCGCTTGATGGTGTGCTGGCGACAAGATCCATGTTCATCGCACCAGCGGCTTGTACTTGATGCGATGAGGTTGATCAGCATCAGCACCAAGCTCTTTCTTGCGAAAGACTTCGTACTCGCTGAAGTTGCCTTCGAACCACCGCACGTGTGAATCACCCTCAAAGGCAAGGACGTGAGTGGCAACGCGATCGAGGAACCAGCGATCATGACTAATCACGACGGCGCAACCGGCGAAGGCTTCGAGACCGTCTTCAAGAGCGCGAAGTGTGTCGACATCGAGGTCGTTGGTGGGCTCATCGAGAAGGAGCACGTTGCCGCCGCGGGCAAGAACTTTGGCAAGATGAACACGGTTGCGCTCACCTCCTGAAAGCACGCCAACTTTCTTTTGTTGATCGGAACCTTTGAAGTTGAACGATGCCACATAGGCGCGGCCGTTCATTTCGCGGTTGCCGAGTTTCACAGTTTCGTTACCGTTGGTGATTTCCTCATACACGTTCTTTTCCGAATCGAGGACATCACGGCTTTGGTCGACATAGGCGAGGTTGACGGTCGGGCCAACGCTCATGGTGCCGCTGTCGGGCTCCTCTGTGCCCGTGAACATGCGGAATAGCGTGGTCTTGCCGGCACCATTCGGGCCGATCACGCCGACAATGCCGGCGCGGGGAAGTGAAAAGGAAAGGTCCTCGATAAGAAGTCGATCGCCGAATCCTTTGGTGACACCTTCGGCCTCAATAACTACGTCGCCGAGACGATCGCCCGAGGGAATGAAGATTTCGAGTCCGTCGCCGCGACCCTGTGCTTCTTGGGATTCGGCTAATAACTGCTCGTATGCACCGAGGCGGGCCTTACCTTTGGCTTGACGAGCCTTCGGCGCCATACGCACCCAGTCGAGTTCGCGCGCGAGAGTTCGAGCGCGTGATGACTCTTGTTTCTCTTCCTGGCGCAAGCGGTCTTGTTTCTGCTCGAGCCAACTGGTGTAGTTGCCTTCGAACGGCATTCCCCGGCCATGATCGAGTTCGAGAATCCAACGAGCCACATTGTCGAGGAAGTAGCGATCATGGGTGATGGCGACCACAGTGCCGGGGTAGTCGCGAAGGAAACGTTCGAGCCACGCTACCGATTCGGCATCGAGATGGTTGGTGGGTTCATCGAGAAGCAACAGATCGGGCTTACTTAACAAGAGCCGACACAATGCAACGCGTCGTCGCTCGCCACCCGAGAGGTTGGTGACATCGGCATCGGATGGGGGAAGACGAAGTGCGTCCATAGCGATTTCGATGGTTCGTTTGAGATCCCAGGCCCCGGATGACTCGATCTTGGCTTCAAGGTCGGCTTGTTCTTCGCCGAGTTTTTCGTAATCGGCTTCTGGGTCAGCCCACTTGGCCAATACTGCGTCGTAACGCTCAAGTAGGGTGGCTGTTTCGCCCAGCCCGTCCATAACATTGCCGATGACATCTTTGGCGGGATCGAGCTGGGGCTCTTGTTCAAGCAACCCTGCAGTGAAACCGGGGGTGAGTCGTGCTTCGCCGGTGAAACCATCGTCAAGCCCGGCCATGATCTTGAGTAACGACGACTTGCCCGAACCGTTGGAACCGATGACGCCGATTTTGGCCCCTGGGTAGAACGAGAGGCTGATGTCTTTCAACACCTCACGGTCGGGTGGGTAGAACCGGCTCGCCTTATGCATGGTGAAAATGAACTGAGCACTCATGGCGAGCAAGGGTACAGAGGGTGAGCCACCAACGAAGAACTCATCGAATCGAGCCCAGACTGGTTCCCCTGACTGGTTATGGAGCGGAGATCGCAAATCCTTCGTCTGAACGCGAAAGTGCCCCGCCGAAGCGGGGCACTTTCAACTATCCGGTGCTGAAGCTCAGCGGGCTGGTGCCTTTTTGGCTACGCGCTTCTTTGCGGGTGCCTTGCGGGCCGGTGCCTTGCGGGCCGGTGCCTTTTTGGCTGCCCGCTTCTTTGCGGGTGCCTTGCGGGCGGGTGCCTTTTTGGCTACGCGCTTCTTAGCTACGCGCTTTTTGGCGGGTGCCTTTTTGGCTACGCGCTTCTTAGCTACGCGCTTTTTGGCGGGTGCCTTTTTGGCTACGCGCTTCTTGGCTACGCGCTTTTTGGCGGGAGCCTTCTTCGCTGCCCGCTTCTTTGCGGGTGCCTTGCGGGCCGGAGCCTTTTTGGCTACGCGCTTTTTGGCGGGTGCCTTTTTGGCTACGCGCTTTTTGGCGGGTGCCTTTTTGGCTACGCGCTTTTTGGCGGGTGCCTTTTTGGCTACGCGCTTCTTAGCTACGCGCTTTTTGGCGGGTGCCTTGCGGGCCGGAGCCTTCTTTGCAACGCGCTTCTTCACGGTCCGCTTTACGGCCGCCTTTTTGGTACTGCGCTTTTTGGCGGGAGCCTTCTTCGCTGCCCGCTTCTTTACTGCTGCCATTTTCGCCTCCTCGGCGTGTTCATGTGCTTGCTTAGTGGACCACAACAGCTTCATGATTCAATTGCATGCCACGCGTGGCTCGTGTGACTTACGAACAAAAATTTAGCCACAACTCGCGCGCAAATGGTGAATACATGTGTTTTTGCTTTGTGCGCGCACTTCGAGACACACAAAACATGTAGCGATGTCGCGCATGTGCGCGCGTTGCGACTTCTGCAGTGAACAACTGGTCGAACAACAATGTGGGTACGCGTTAAAGCGCGACTTAAAAGTTTTCCACAGGCAGTTTCCTTAGTAGTCACAAGGTATTATTCGATATCGGTTGTGTGCATGCTGCGGGTGCGCATTCTGCCAAGAAGTGAACACGAACTGACGAACTACGCACCGTCGTGCGCGGTTGCGTGTGTTTTTTCGGCGACGCGAACACGTCGCGACCTACGCTTCGTTGCATGCAAAAAAATTCGGCAAAACGTGAAGAAGAGTGCACCGAACTTCTTCAATTACTGATCCGCAACGCTTGTGTGAATGACGGAACGCGCGAGTCAGGCGGTGAGTCGCGCAGTTCAGAACTACTGGCGAACTATCTCGAGGGACCAGGCCTCGACCTTCAAACCTATGAAGTCGAACCGGGACGTAAGAGTCTGGTGGCGCGCATTGAGGGCACAGATCCCACCGCGCCGACTTTGCTTTTGATGGGTCATACCGATGTCGTCCCGGCCAATGCCGACCACTGGTCACACGATCCGTTCGGCGGAGAACTCATTGATGGTGAAGTGTGGGGACGCGGCGCTATCGACATGTTGAATCTCACTTCATCAATGGCAGTGGCAACGAAACGGTTAGCCCGATCAGGTTTCAAGCCGCGAGGAACGCTTATTTATCTTGCAGTTGCTGACGAAGAAGCGAATGGTATCTACGGCGCGGCTCATCTCGTGGAACATGAACGCGACCACGTGATGGCCGATTACGTGATCACTGAATCTGGCGGTATCCCGCTGCCCAGCCCCGGGGGTCTCAAGCTTCCCGTGATCGTGGGCGAGAAGGGACGCTTCGAGCTTCGACTTCGAATCGGGGGAATCGCCGGTCACGCCTCTCAGCCCTATAAGACTGACAACGCGCTCATCACCGCCGCAGAGGTAGTTCGTCGCATTGCCCAGTTCCAACCCGAAGCCCACATCCACGATGTGTGGCGAAGGTTTATCGAATCAATGGGCTACCCCGATGAAATCACCCACCCATTACTTTCGACCGATGGGCTTGACGATGTACTTGAGCATCTCCCCATCGGAATGGCTCGGCAGTTTCACGCCTGTACCCACACCACGTTTGCTCCAACAGTGATTCACGGTGGATCCAAGCTGAATGTCATTCCCGATTCAGTTGAACTTGATGTCGATATTCGCACGCTTCCGAACCATGGACGTGACGAGGTTATGGCCGAGTTGAGGCTGGCTCTGGGTGATCTTGCCGATGCAGTTCAGATCGAACAACTCAGCTACGACCCGTCCAGCGCGTCTCCCACGGAAACTCCGCTGTGGGATTCCTTGTCGCGGGTGTCGAAGCACTGGTACCCGGAGTCAGAGACAGTTCCGTTCCTCACGGTAGGCGCAACTGATGCTCGGTTCTTCCGACGCAGTGACGCCATTGCCTACGGCTTCGGGTTGTTCAGTCAGAACATCACGTTTGAAGGATTCGGTGCGATGTTCCACGGGGACGACGAGCGCATCGATACCGAATCGCTGGGCCTCTCCACCGAAATGTTTGAGATGGTGGTAACTGACTTATTGACGGCTCGGGACTAAATTATCGGCACCGTTACACCGCCGATGATCTAGTACGGATTCAGATATCGCCGAGGGCAGATTCAAAAAGGTCGTGAACCTCGGCCAAATGAATTGCGTGAGAGCCAGTAGCTGGGCTCGCGGATTCCTGGCGGCTTACACGGCGAATGTGATGGGTTTCATCATGCGCTTCGTAGAGGCGACCCTTGATGTGGTTCCATGCGCCCATATTTTCGGGTTCTTCTTGGAGCCACACGATTTCGTCGGCATTGGCGTACTTCTCGACAATGCGGGCGACGTCGGCATATGGCCATGGGTAAAGCTGTTCAACCCGCACGACAGCAACAGGAGCGTTGCGCTCGTCGCGTGCAGCCTGAGCCTCGACGCCGATTTTGCCGGAAGCAAAGACGATGCGACGAACCACCGCGGGATCGATGATGCCCTTATCGTCGAGGACCTCCTCGAACGAACCGTGAATGAGATCGCTCACCGGTGAACGTGAGGTCTTGGCTCGAAGGAGTGACTTCGGGGTGAAGACGACGAGAGGCTTACGGAGGTCGCGGCGCACCTGGCGGCGAAGAAGGTGGAACAACTGTGCCGCTGTTGTTGCGTTGCACACCTGAATGTTGTCGCCGGCCGACAAGGTGAGGAAGCGTTCGATGCGAGCCGAAGAATGCTCGGGACCTTGGCCTTCGTAGCCGTGCGGAAGCAACATGACCAGACCCGAAGTTTGAGTCCACTTATCTTCGGCGGCCACGATGAATTGGTCGATGATCACCTGAGCGCCATTCATGAAATCGCCGAACTGCGCTTCCCAAACGACAAGAGCGTCTTTGTTCTCTACCGAATAGCCGTACTCGAAGCCGAGCACCGCGAACTCTGAGAGCAACGAGTCGTAGATCCAGAAGTTGGCGCCGTCACGAGCGGCACCTGTGAGTGGAATGAACACGGACGCATTTTCATAATCGACGAGGGCGGCATGCCGATGCGAGAACGTGCCACGACGAGAATCTTGACCCGAGACACGCACGGAGGTGCCTTGGTAAAGAAGCGTGCCGAAAGCGAATGCCTCACCGAGAGCCCAGTCGACTTCGCCGTCTTCCGCGTACATCTTGTGGCGGCCTTCGAATTGCTTGGCCAACTTGGGATGAACGGTGAATCCTTCCGGAACAAATTCGAGTGCAGCAAAAACTGCATCGAGTTCTTCTTTGGAAGCGCCAGTATCGACATGGGGCAGGACACCGGCGTAGACGCGCTCGGGGGCATGTTCCATGGGGGGCGGCGCATCGTGCGAACGAGTGTCATCGAGAGCCGCCTGCAATTGCTTTTGGAAATCGTCGAGAGCGGCTTCGGCTTCCTCAAGGGAAATATCGCCGCGCCGCATTAGTGCTTCGGTATAAAGCTTTCGCACAGACCGACGTTCTTTGATCATCTTGTACATGAGCGGCTGTGTGTAGCTGGGGTCATCGCCTTCGTTATGGCCATAACGGCGGTAACACACCATGTCGATGACAACGTCTTTGTTGAACGCTTGGCGGTACTCGAACGCAAAGCGTCCGGCGCGAACGACCGCTTCGGGGTCGTCGCCATTCACATGAATGATTGGTGCCTGCACCATCTTTGCGACATCGGTGGAGTACTGCGAGGACCGAGCTTCCGACGGTGCGGTGGTGAAACCAACCTGATTATTCACGATGATGTGGATGGTGCCGCCAACTCGGTAACCGCTGATGCCCGAAAGGTTGAGCGTTTCGGCAACGACACCTTGACCTGCGAACGCGGCATCGCCATGAAGAAGTATCGACAGCACCGGATAGTCGCCGGGCGGTTCGATGCGGTCCATCTTTGCGCGGGCCATACCAATCACGACCGGGTCGACTGCTTCAAGATGCGATGGGTTGGCCGCCAACTCAACGTGAATTGTTTTGCCAGTAGGACTAGTGAACGTGCCGGTTTGGCCAAGGTGATACTTCACGTCGCCGGAACCCTGAATGGATTCGGGGTCGACGGTTCCTTCGAATTCAGTGAAAAGTTGTTCGTACTTCTTGCCGACAATGTTTACCAATACGTTGAGACGACCGCGGTGGGCCATACCCACAACAGCCGATTGCATGTCATCGTTGGCGGCAGAGGACAACAGTGAATCAAGAAGAGGAATAGCGGATTCGGCCCCTTCGATACCAAATCTCTTTTGGCCCAAATACTTGGTACCTAGGAAACGTTCGAGAGCTTCAGCGGCGTTGAGTCGCTCGAGAATATGTCGCTTTTCCTCAATTGTAAGTTCGAACTTCACGCCTTCAACATGATTTTGGATCCAAAATTTTTCGACTGGATTTTGAATGTGCATGTATTCGATGCCGATGGTGCGGCAATAGGCGGAACGAAGAGTGTCGAGAATTGCCGACAATGTCATGCGTTCGCGTCCAGCTATACCGCCAGTGAGAAACTCGCGATCGAGATCCCAAATGGTGAGGCCGTAGTAGGCGGGATCAAGTTCGGGGTGAAGGCGATTATCTTCAAGGTCAAGAGGATCGAGGTCGGCATCAAGGTGGCCGCGAACGCGGAACATATTGATGAGTGCGCGAACCTGCAGGCTCTTTTTGAGGATGGCTTCTTCGTGGTTGGCGGGATTGACGTCGCGCGCCCATTCCACGGGTTCGTACGGAAGTCCTAGCGAGGTGAAGATTTCTTCGTAGAAACCGTACTCACCCATGAGCAGTTCCTGAACACGCTTAAGGAACAACCCTGACTCGGCACCTTGAATAACCCGGTGGTCGTAGGTGGAGGAAACAGTCATGACCTTTGAAAGGCCAAGTGAAGCAATGGCGGCGGGGTCGGCCCCGCGGAACGCCGTTGCGTGATCGAGTGATCCAACACCAACGATGAGACCTTGGCCCGGCATGAGGCGGGGAACCGATTGAATCGTGCCAATGGTTCCGGGATTTGTGAGCGTGACAGTGACACCAGCAAAATCATCAGGCGACAGCTTGTTACTGCGGACCTTGCGCACGATTTCTTCATAGGCATCGAAGAAACCAGCGAAGCCGAGAGTGTCGGCAACCTTGATGCACGGGACAAGGAGCGAACGGCTGCCATCATTTTTTTCAACGTCAACAGCGAGGCCAAGCCCAATGTGTTCATGGCGAACGACAAAGGGCTTGCCGTCGGCGTCTTCGAAGAACGCAGAGTTCATCACCGGGGTGCCGTCCATGATGGCGCGCACAATTGCAAAACCAATGATGTGGGTGAATGACACCTTGCCGAGGCGGCTGCGCGACAGGAAACCGTTTATGGCTTTGCGGTTGACCTCGAGGAGTTTTGCGGGGATCTCGCGGAAACTTGTCGCGGTCGGAACGCCGAGACTGGCTTCCATGTTGGTGACAATGCGAGCGGCGGCGCCGCGTAACGCAACGCCTTCCGGTGGGATGACAGCAGCCGAAGCGGCCGAAGCGGCCGGCGTTGGTGTGGGTGCAGGTGGAGATGCGGGCGCTAACGCAGTTGATGCTGGGGCAACAACTGCGGGCGAGACCACCCCAGCAGTCGATGTTCCTGGTGAGTAGCCGGCAAAAAAGTCCTGCCAACTTTCGCTCACGGAGGAGGGGTCGAGGCGGAACTGCTCGTACATCTCGTCGACGAGCCAAGCATTGGGTCCATCGATCGGCGGGGAGTATGAGTCGGGCACGGTAGGTGAGCCTATCCACGTCAACTTGCTCGGTCGGCGGCTCGACACCGATGACCTGTAGATTCCTTTTCCGTGCTCCGAATCGTGACGTGGAATGTGAACTCACTGAAAGCTCGGCTCCCCCGAGTTGAACAGTGGCTGGCCGAGAATTCTCCCGAGGTTGTCTGCCTCCAAGAGACCAAGATGAAAGACGAGGCTTTCCCTCACGAGGTATTCACCTCGTTGGGATACGAGTCTGTCCACCATGGCCAAGGCCAGTGGAATGGGGTGGCCATCTTGTCGAAGGTGGGCATCGGTGATGTTGTGGCGGGCTGGGATGACGATGGGCCACTCGATGGTGATGCTCGGATTATTTGGGCGACCTGCGACGGGATTCGGGTGGCCAGTGCTTATGTGCCCAATGGTCGGGCTCTTGATGACCCTCACTACACCTACAAATTGGCATGGCTCGAACGGCTTCGGGCCACCCTCGAACGACGGGAAGACCCGGCGAAACCCCTGGCCATCTGTGGCGATTACAACATCTGCCCTGACGACCGCGATGTCTGGAGTCCCGAGGTTTGGGCGGGCAACACCCACGTGAGCGAACCGGAACGAGTCGCGCTTCGGAACCTTGAAGCATGGGGGCTTGAAGACGTTTTCCGCCGCCATCACGAAGAGGGTGGTCTCTATTCATTCTGGGATTACCGAGGTGGCGACTTCCATCAGGGCCGAGGCCTTCGCATCGATCTCATCATGGCAACACCCGTCCTGGCGGAACGATCTTTGGGCGCTTCGGTAGACCGCAATGCCCGCAAAGGTGAAAAGCCAAGCGACCATGCCCCAGTTATTGCCGAGTTCAGTTGATGAGTGACGAACCGATCATCGATATCGCCAACGTCTTTGGGGTCGGACAGTTGCGCCAGACGCTGAATCTTGAAAGGGCAACCCTTGTTGAAAATGGCCCGCGCGATGTCAGCCCTGCGCAACAGGCCGCTCGCGATGTGGCCGAAGCAGTGCGCCGGCTCACCCGAGAACTGGAATCCACTTCTGCCTCTATCCATGAACTCGGTGCACTCGAAGCCGACCTTGATCGACTTCGGAGGGCGCTCTCTGAAAGCGATCGGACAGAGACGGCGGAGGGCGGTGCCACCGATGGTGTGTACCACGCCCACCGGTTGCGTGAGCGGAGCCCGTTCATTGGTCAGGCGAACCCGGTGGCATTGCCGTTGACCATGGAGTTCGTCGAGGGCGGGATTGATGCTGTCGCCAACTTTGGCACCTTGTATGAAGGCCCGCCGGGGTGTCTGCATGGCGGTTATATCGCCGGTATTTTCGACGAGGTTCTCGGCACCGCCCAGACATTCTCAGGTCATGTCGGAATGACGGGCCGACTCACGATTCATTATCGAAGCCCCACGCCACTCAATACCGACCTTCATTTGCGGGCACGTTTCGAATCGGTCAGAGGCAGAAAGATTCTTTGCAAAGGAACACTGCATGCCGGCGATCGTTTATGTGCGGAAGCAGAAGGTTTGTTTATCTCCGTGGACCTGAAAAAGTTTATGGCGCTTGAAGCGAACGCCCAGCGCCAAAAAGGGAACGAGAAGGCCTAGGAACATTCGGAAACTACGGTGAGTATTCCTGTTCCGAACTTTACGACTTTAATTTCGCCCATTCCGTTGACGCTCAGAAGTTCTTGTTCGGTGGTGGGTTTATGGCGAGCAATCTGCGCCAAGGTTTGATCGTTGCACACGATGAACGCCGGCGCGCCGGCTTTCTTTGCTTGTTCGGAGCGCCATTCGCGTAACGCATCGAACAGTTCGCGATCTTCCTCGTGGAGGCCTTCGGGGTATTTCGACACGGTTCGGCGGGCCCCGGTGTTGCGAGATCTTCGTGATGACGGTGTGGTTGGCGCGGCGCGGCGGGCTGGCGATTTGGCGCCTTTGCCCACCTCTAGCGGGTCGACACCGGCTTCGAGCGCTTCACAGGCGTCGACGAGTGTGTCGAGAAACTCCGAACGCGTTCTGGTTGCGGTGCGCTCGCCAAAGGTCCGGTGTTCGGCCCATGAACAAATGATTTCGCGTTCGGCCCGGGTGACCCCGACATAAAACAAGCGGCGTTCTTCTTGCCAAGCTTTTGGCGTTTTGGCGTGACCGATGGGGATATAGCCCTGTTCACAACCAGCGATATGGACAACTGGCCATTCAAGACCTTTGGCGGCATGAAAGGTCATGAGTTCGACTGCCTCGCCGTTGGGGTCGGGTTGGTCGGCGCGAGTGGTTGCAGTGAGCCAGAAAAAGAAACCGCTGATAGTGGGTGGGGTTTCGATGGCCAAGTAATCGTGCCCAAGTTGCACAAGAGCATCGACGTTGGCGCGACGTTCGGCGGCTCGCTCCCCTTCGGTCTCCTCGTCGTCGACAACAACAGAAAGAGCGAGATCGTGGAGTGCTTCTTCGAAGGTGCGGGCTGAACGGCGAAGTTCGGAAATTGCGGTTTTGATTTCCGGTTGATCGAGCAATGGCGCCGCGCCGCGCACCTTGAAAGGAATGGAAACACGTTTCAGTGCTTCTTCGATGACGGCGAGTTGGGCGTTGGTGCGAACGAGAACGGCCTGGCTGCTCCAGCGTTGGCCAGGGCCATGACGGTCGCGAACGGAACGGGCGATGCCGGCCGCCTCGGCGCGGTCATCGGGATAAGAAACCACGGTGGGGACGAGGCCGTGGGGGCGAGTGGCTTCTTGGGTTCCGTCGTGATCAACGCCAGCGCCGCCGACAAGCAACGCGTTGGCCGAGGCAAGAATTTGCGGAGTGGAGCGGTAATTATTAGTAAGGCGCACCATCTCGCCGCTGGGAAACCGCTGGCCGAAGGTGCGGAGGAACTCGGGGTCGGCACCATTCCATGAATAGATGGCCTGATTGGGATCGCCAACCACGCACAGGTCGGTACGGTCGCCTCGCCACGCTTCGAGTAAGGCGTTCTGAAGTGGGTTGACGTCTTGGAACTCGTCGACAAACAGATGAGCGAAACGCCAGTGCTGCGAAGAGGCAAACGAAGGGTCGGATTCGATGTCGCGAAGACAAACCCGCAACATATCGTCGAAGTCAATCATTCGCTGTGCCCGACGTTCGTCTTCGTACCGCGCGTAGACAGATGCGGTGGCGTCGAAGGAAATGGGCGGTTTACGACCTTCCTTTTGTGCTGCATCGACGTACTGGTCGGGTTCAATCATTCGAGCTTTCGCCCATTCGATTTCACCGACGAAATCGATGGCCGGAGTGGAACGTTGGGCGCCGCTAAGAAGTTGGCTTACAAACTTGGCTTTGCGGGTCATCAGTTGCGGCGGGGTGATGTTGCGCTCAGCCCAACGAGTCCGTAACTGCGCGTACGCCACGCCATGGAAGGTGCCGGCGGCGACCTGTTCTCGAAGCCCTAATGCTCGGAGCCGAGAAGTAAGTTCTCCCGCGGCTTTGCGAGTGAAGGTGAGGGCAAGAACATGGCGAGGATCGAGATCGTCGGTGAGCGCCCGATACGCGATGCGCCGGGTGAGGACTCTTGTCTTCCCGGAACCCGCACCGGCGAGAATGCATAACGGTGAGGTGGGAGTAGTGACCGCTAGGCGTTGCGCGGGATTGAGACCCTCGAGGAGTTGGTCGGCATCGGATTGGTTGGTCGGGGAAATGGATTCCACGGCGCAAACGGTACTCACCCTCACTGACAACCGATCCGGGGGTACCGTTTCGCATGCCGTATCCCCAAAATGAACTCCATTCCACCGAGTCGTTGGTCCTCGACCTTCATCCCCATTGGTGGTTCTTCGCCAAGTCTGCCGCCCTTCTCTTTGTGGCCTTTGTCCTGGCCGTGGTGGCCGTGGCGAATAATTGGCCCGATTTCATCAAGTACGCTCTCGGGGCATTTTTGTTTGTCACCCTTGTCTGGTTTGTCGAGCGCTACATCCGGTGGGTCAGCACTCATTTCGTGCTTACATCCGATCGCGTGATTTTTCGCACGGGCATCATTGCCAAACACGGCATCGAAATTCCTCTTGAGCGGATCAACACAATCTTTTTCCATCAGCGCATTTTCGAGCGAATGCTGGGTCTGGGCGATCTCGAGATTGAGTCGGCATCGAAAGATGGCGCGCAGCGGTTCGAAGACATTCGTAACCCGAGTGATGTGCAGAACGAGATCTATCAACAGATGGAAGCCAACCAAATCAAAGCGGCCGACCGTATCTCCAGCGGAATCAATCGTGCCCAGGCCGATACGACGGTGCACGGCCAGGCTCATTCGATCCTCGATCAAATAGCGCAACTCTCAACGCTTCGCGATCAAGGCGTGTTGACGGAACAAGAGTTTCTTGCGAAGAAGCAAGAACTCCTCAGCCGCATGTAGCTATGCGCTGAGGGTCGCTCCATCTGAAGGATGCACGATCCAGCCACGGCCAGTGAGTTCGTTTGGGTCGGCGATCGCACCAGATTCGCAAAGGGCGACAACGCAGCCGCCGAAACCAGCGCCAGTTACTCGAGCGCCGAAGACCCCTGGCCGCGCAACGAGTCGGTCGACAAGTTGATCGATTAGTGCGGTTGATACTTCGAAGTCGTCGCGCAGGGAGCGGTGGCTTTCAGTCATTAGTTTCCCAACGGCCGCGCCGTCACTGTTTCGAAGTGCAAAAGCCGCATCCCGGACCCGTTGACACTCAGTAGCCACGTGACGAGCTCTGCGTCGTAACGGTTCATCGAGAGACTGAATTGATGTTTTGTCGGCATGGGAGAGTGGGCCGATGAGTTGGGCCGCCTGTTCGCAGGCTTCTCGTCGGTCTTGATACTGCGAGTCGACAAGGGCGCGTTCTTGGCCCGAATGGACGATAACAATGTCGAGATTTTGGGGGAAGGCAACGTACTCAATCGACATCGATGAAAAGTCGATAAGTAATGCATGGTTGGCTCGGCCAAAAATGATTGCTGATTGATCAAGTAATCCGCAGGGAACGCCCACCGCTCGTAATTCAGCACGTTGAGAGAGGAGAGCGAGTTCCATTGGCTCGCCTTCAAATCCCAAAGCCAGTGCAGTGGCAATCTCGAGCGCTGCGCTTGATGACAGCCCTGCTCCAATTGGCAATGTTGAGCGAAGTATTCCTTGAAGGCCGATTGTTGGTTCGAGTTCGCTCGCAACTGCAGCGACATAACGACCCCACGGGGGTTGCATTGATGCAATGTCGAACGATGAGGTGAGATCTAACTTGAGTGTGCCGGCCGCGGCATCGCTTACAAGTTTGATAACAGATCCGTTGCGTTCACCCCGAATTGTGATTCCTAAATCGATGGCGCAGGGGAGGGCGAGACCGCCGGCGTAATCGGTGTGGTCGCCAATGAGATTGACCCGGCCAGGAGCCTGAACGGTAACTGCGGTCATTGCGCTACGTCGCGCAGGTGCGCAGCGGCCACAGTTGGCTCAATGGGATTAAAGAAAACACCGCTTCCCAATTCGCCCGCGGCAACAAAGCGTTGGGTTTCTGGTGAGCGGAGAAGCGGAGCAATATGAACATGTACCGGCATGTTGTGGTGAGAAGTGCCGTCGAACGGTTGTTGGTGAATCCACATCATGAAAGGCATGGGTGCATCGAAAAGGCCATCGAGGCGTCCGATGACTTCAATGAGGATTGAAGCAAGATCGTTTCGGCTAGCGGGGTCGAGTGACGGAAGGTCGGGCGAAAGAGTTGTTGGTGCGAGCAGCAACTCATAAGGCCAAGCGGCAGCATCAGGAACCCATGCCTGCCAACTGCCATGGCGAGCCACGATGTGAGTTGTCGATGGAGGTGTGAACGTGGTTGAGGTTGACCGCTCGAGTTCGTTGGCAACGGCCGGTGGAATGATGTCGAAGGCATAAATCTGCCCGTGGGGATGCGAAATTGTTGCCCCCACTTCGGACCCACGATTTTCAAACACCAGCACGCAGGCAACGTCGTCACGTTTCGCCATTTCTGCGCTTCGCTGCGCCCAAAGGTCGATAACTTTCCGAGCATGTGATGGGGAGAGTTCTGCGAACGATGAATTGTGGTCTGAGGTGTAGAGAACAATTTCCGCGCGACCATCTTCAAATGGCGGCCAGCGATTTGGGAACGCTAAGACCTCGTAGTTGGCTGGGGCCTCAAGGCCGCCGGGACAGAACGGGCACTCGTCTGTCGGAAGATTGGGACGAGATTGGCGGGCGGGTACAAACCATGCGGGCGCGCCGCTCGCAGGATCGATCCGGTAGCCCGCAGCGTTGGCCGCGGCCTCATCAAATCCGTCGCCCGCGCTCATTATGCGAACGGTAGTCCTCGCCGCTTGACCAGATGCCGGACGGGGGCGAGGATTCCAGCCATGCGAGCACAATCAAATGGCATGGAAATCGAATATGAGACGTTTGGCGATCCGACTGATCCGCCTCTGGTACTGGTGATGGGCCTTGGATGTCAGTTGGTGTGGTGGAACGAAGATTTTGTGCGTTCCTTTGTCGATCGCGGTTTCTACGTGGTCATTCTGGATAACCGCGATGTGGGTCTCTCCACCAAGATCGACACTCACATCGATCTCATGGGCAGCGTTATGGATTACCGGCAAGGCAACCCCATCGAAGCGCCGTATCAACTTTCCGATATGGCTGCTGATACTTGGGGACTCTGTGACGATCTTGGACTCGATCGAGTGAACCTGTTCGGTGGATCGATGGGCGGGATGATCGTGCAGCAGATGGCGATCGATCAGCCCGAGCGCGCTGTCTCTCTGACGTCTGTCATGTCCACAACTGGCGATCCCGATGTGGGTCAACCCACTCCCGAGGCGATCGAGTACTTGCTTTCGCCGGCCCCTGCGGAACGAGAAGCGAATCTTCAACAGTCGCTCGCTGGCGGCAAGTTCCTCGCTGGACCCGAGCACTGCGATGAGGACTGGATTCTCGAACGTAACGCCCGTGCTTTTGATCGTTGTTTCCATCCCGCTGGACAGACCGCGCAGTTGCTTGCCGTGGTGACCTCACCATCTCGTTCGGAAGGTTTGCGTTCCATCGACGTACCCGCGCTTGTTGTGCACGGTGAGCTCGATCCGCTCGTAACCATTAGTGGTGGCGAACGCACTGCCGAATGTTTACGCGGGAGCGAGTTTCTCCGACTCGACGGAATGGGACACGACATCCCGCGTTACTACTGGTCGACAATCATCCAACACGTCACCTCGCTGGCCGCACGTGCTGGCGCCTAATCAACAAACATTTAGGGGAAGTAAAAAAACATGGGACCTCTCGCGGGTATTCGTATTGTTGAAATTGCTGGAATCGGACCGGGTCCGTTTGCCGGAATGATGTTGTCGGATATGGGCGCCGATGTGATTCGTGTCGACCGCGCCGCAAATGTTTCTGGCGGAGATCCATCGAATCCGCCCAAGGACGTGATGAGTCGTGGCCGTCGTTCGGTGGGGGTTGATCTCAAGAACCCTGAAGGTGTCGAGACTGTTCTCGCGTTGGTTGAGAACGCCGATGCCCTTCTCGAAGGTTTTCGTCCTGGCGTGACCGAGCGCCTTGGCATTGGGCCCGAGGCATGTCTCGCTCGTAATCCCAAACTTGTCTATGGCCGCATGACAGGTTGGGGTCAAGACGGGCCCATGGCACATATGGCCGGTCACGATATGAACTACATCGCCATTGCTGGCGCACTCGGCGCCATTGGTCGCCCCGATGAGCGCCCGCAGCCTCCGCTCAATCTGGTTGGCGATTTCGGCGGTGGCGGCATGTTGCTTGCGTTCGGTATTGCCTGCGGCATTATCGAAGCGCGAATGAGCGGTAGGGGCCAAGTCATCGACGCGGCGATGGTTGATGGCACCGCCACGCTCACCACGTTTATGCATGGCTTCATGGCGATGGGTTTATGGACCGACGAGCGGGGCGTCAACATGCTCGACACTGGAGCTCATTATTACGAGGTGTACGAATGCGCCGACGGAAAGTTCTTATCGGTCGGTGCCATCGAGCCACAGTTCTATGCCGAACTGTTAGAGAAGACCGGTTTGGCCGGTGATCCCGATTTTGCAAAACAGAACGATCGTTCGATGTGGCCGGTGCTGAAAGAGCGTCTTGCTGAAGTTATTAAGGGAAAAACCCGTGATGAATGGGCGGTTGTCTTCGAAGGATCTGATGCGTGTGTTGCGCCGGTTCTGTCGCTCACTGAGGCCACCGCCCATCCCCACACTGTTGCCCGCAAAACGTTCGTGGAGAACGCTGGAGTGGTGCAGCCAGCGCCCGCGCCTCGTTTTTCTCGGACGGCTGCGAAAATTCAGCGACCCCCCGCGCATAATGGTCAGCATACCGACGAGATTCTCGCCGAATGGGGAGTGGCAGACGCAACCCGGCTGGTGCAATTGCGTGCCAGCGGAGCTATTGCGTAACCCTCGTAGGATCTCGTGATGTCCACTCTCGTTTGCTTTCACGCCCACCCGGATGATGAATCCATCGCTACCGGTGGAACCATGACCTTGGCGAACCAAAATGGGCATCGTGTTGTTCTTGTTGTGGCAACTCGGGGCGAAATGGGTGAACCGCAACCAGGCGTGCTTGCTGAAGGGGAGCAACTTTGGGAACGGCGTGTGGTCGAAACGCATAAGGCCGCAGAGATCCTCGGTGTCGATCGTGTGGAATTCCTTGGTTACGAAGACTCCGGCATGATCGGTGAACCGTCCAATGACAACCCGGCTTGCTTTTGGCAAGCCGATGTTGAAGAAGCGGCACAACGAATGGCGAAAATTTTGCGCGATGTCAATGCCGATGTCCTCACCATTTACGACTCACATGGCGGCTATGGGCATCCTGATCACATTCAGGTGCATCGCGTTGGGCGACGCGCCGCTGAAATTTTTGGTATCGATCGTGTGTATCAGGCCACCATGAATCAAGATCGCATTCGGGCACAAATGAAAGAAAACGCCAATCTCTTTGAAGACGAAGTTGAATCCGAAATTGAGGGTGAAACGGTCGAACAACTTCAGCGGCGCGCTGATGCCGCCGGTAGGGGCGAGTTTGGTTCGCCGGAGTCGCTCATCACTCACGCTGTCGATGTGAGTTCGGCTATCGATACGAAAAAAGCAGCGATGACGGCGCATGCAAGTCAGATCGGTCCCGATTCGTTCTTCTTTAAAATGCCAACCGAAATGTTTGCTGCCGCGTTTGGTACCGAGTGGTTCATTTCGCTGAATGAAGAGCGCTCCGAAGGCGCGCCGTTCACAACGTCGATCATCGATTAGTTACACGCAATGGTCTAACTCGCCAGTGGGCATGCCGGTGGTTGTGCTCTTGCCTGCCCCATTGGGGCCGGGTCGGTCTGGGCAGTGATGAAGTTCCATTCTCACGTCCCTGCAGTTCACCGAGAAATTGCAAGGTTTATTCGGTGCCCGCACAGTTGCTTTCTGTTGTGCTTCAGTACCCAATTCCTCGCTCGTACTGGGAACCCGACGCAGAGAAATCTTTATCGGCTTCGTCTCACTAAGGAAACTGAGGGGGCTAGCCGAATTCGTCAGTGGCAGTAATGCCGCCGAGGATTCCGCCGCCCCGGAACACATGTCGTTGTTCGTCGCTACGAACAACCAGTGCCTCGCCGTGGAACTGCCGATCGCTGAAGAGATCGTCCATAACGAGTCGGCACGGTGATTGTGGCAGGGGAGTGGTTCGAACTGTCACTGCCACACATTCCCAATCCAACTGTTCCGATTCCTCGCGACGAACAACCACGAGATCGGCCGACATAAGCGGCAACTCGTTGTCGTCAACCCACATTGTCGCGATGGTGAAATTGATTGATTGCAAGTCAGGCGCCGGTGGTAGTGAGAATTTCTACGCCGGTATCGGTGACAACAACAGTGTGTTCGAACTGCGCAGTGCGGCTGCCGTCGGCGGTAACCGCAGTCCAGTCGTCGTCCCAGACCTTGTGCATGCCCGTTCCCATGGAGATCATCGGTTCGATGGTGAAGACCATTCCGGTTTCCATGATGGTGGTGAACCGGGGCTCGTAGTAATGAGGAATCTGCAGATCGGTGTGGAATTGTTCGCCAATTCCGTGACCAACGAAGGCGCGGACGACGTCGTATTTGTTGGCAACAGCGTGGGTCTCGATGGCTCGACCAATATCGGAAAACGGCCGACCAGGTGCAACGACGGCAATTCCGCGCTCAAGGCATTGGCGAGTGACATCAATGAGACGCTTTGAGGCTTCGTCAACATTGCCCACGCAGTAGGTGGCGCTGGTGTCGCCGTGTACGCCGTCGAGCCAAATAGTGACATCGAGGTTGACGATGTCGCCGGCGGCCAATGGGCGGTCGTCGGGGATGCCGTGACAAATGACTTCGTTCACCGATGTGCAGAGCGATTTGGGGTAACCGCGGTAGTTGAGCGTGCTCGGGTAACCGCCACGATCGATATAGGCCTGATGCACGATGGCGTCGATTTCGTCAGTGGTTACTCCTGGGGCAATGGCGGCTGCGCCGATGTCGAGTACCTCGGCGGCGGCATGGCCCGCTCTGCGCATGCGCTCAATAAATGCCACATCCTTGATTCGTTCTTCGCTCCGGCGGAGAACCTCACCAGTCTCGGCATAACTCGGTCGAGCAATCTCGGTCGGAACAGACCTCATGGGGCTGATGTTCCCTGGTTTCAACTGTTCGTTGCTGTTGCGATGGCAGCGTTTGAACTTCTGCCCACTGCCACACCAACACGGATCGTTCGCTTTCATCACTGCTTCAGTCTATGGGCGGCTGATCGGTGATGGTTCCTCCGGACTGGCGTATTTTCGTTTGGGCGGTCACCATGACAGCCATGACAATCATTCGAATCAATGCCATCACTGTTCCGGCTCAGGCCGGCGATGAGCTTGCCCATCGGTTTGCGGCTCGTGCCGGTTCTGTTGAGGCCCAAGAGGGTTTTGAAGGTTTCGAACTTCTGAAGCCCACCGATGGTCGTGAGCAATGGCTGGTTGTCACGCGTTGGCGTGATGAAGATGCCTTCAATGCCTGGGTGTCCTCGCCGGCGTTCGCTGAAGGCCATCGCGGCACGGAAGGTGCACCAGCAGCAGGGGAACACTCTGGAGGACATCCCGGTGGACATCCGGGTGGTCACCCAGGCGGACATCCCGGTGGTGCCAGTGGCGAGCGCCCCGTCGGTGTGAGTTCAGAGATGTGGTCCTACGAACCGGTGGTTTCGGCCGGCCAAAAGCCGTAACGTCCCATCGTGCTTCGTGACATCCATAACAACTTCGCCTGGTTCATCATCCTGAGTAATGGTTTTGCTGGTGCATGGGTTCTTGCTGCTAACTGGATCGAGCAATTGCGAACCCGCGCAATGTGGTGGTTCGTAATCCTCGCCGAGTCGAGCATCTTCTTGCAGGTCGCGATGGGTGTCGGAATGGTTGCCGGCCAAGAAATTGAAGCGCCGAAGTTCCATATGTTCTATGGGTTTATCGCAATTATCGTGATCGGTATTCTTTATAGTTACCGCGCCCAACTCGAACACAAGAAGTATTTGCTTTACGGGTTCGGTGGTTTGTTCATCATGGGCTTGGGTATTCGCGCCATGCTCGTGGGTAGCGTTTCCTGAACGTTCAGAAACTGGCTTCGGGGTTGAGATGCCATTGCACCTCAATCACCTGACCAAATCGCAACGGACCACACGTAATCACGTTGGTCCAAATGAATGCTTGGTCCATGTTCGTGGCGATTGCATCGGGCGCGTCGTGAGGGAAGACCCCGAGAACATCGAGACGGCCGCGTAGTTCAGGATCGTCTACCGAAGCATCGCGAATCCGATCGATGATCAAGCGGTGATCTTCTGCCGTTCCAACACGAAAACCGAAGTGCGGCGACTTCTGCGGAGTACTGCGAATCATCGCAACCCAATCGTCAATCGAATCTGGGAATGTTGCTTCGATTGCAAGTTGTTCGGCTGGAGCCTCAGATGCGTACAACACGTTGTTGGCGAAATCGCGAAGATTGGTATCCACAAATGCGCTGAACCAGTGACGGCCACTGTCAGAGACCGTGCAGCCAAGCAGTTCAAAGACTTTGGTGGCGAGGGTGCGCTCGCCGGGTGCATGCAGAAGTTCAATGTGAGTTATGCGACGATCGACGTCCATGGACTCTTCAATCCTTCGAATGCGACTGACTAGTCGCTAGTTGGCCAGACGCTTTTCGAGTGCGGCGAGTTCCTCGCGAAGTTCGCTTGGCAGTTGCGTGCCAATTGATTCGAAATGTGCTTCGATCTGCGGAAGTTCGGCACGCCACGCTTCGTTATCAACCGATAGAAGAGCAGCAACAGTCGCGTCGTCAATATCAAGACCAGTGAGATCGAGATCGCCAGCAGTGGGAACACGACCAATAGCGGTATCGACTGCACCGGCGTTACCTTCAAGGCGATCAACAATCCACTTGAGCACGCGTGAGTTTTCGCCGAAACCTGGCCACATGAACGAACCGTTTTCGTCCTTACGGAACCAGTTCACCCAGAACAACTTGGGCAGGTTCGACGTACCGTTGGCTTCACCGATTTCAAGCCAATGCTTGAAATAGTCGCCCATGTTGTAACCGCAGAACGGAAGCATGGCGAAAGGATCGAAACGCAGTTCGCCAACAACGCCGGCGGCGGCAGCGGTCTTTTCCGAACTCATGATTGAGCCGAGGAACACGCCCTGTTGCCAGTTGAAAGATTCGGTCACAAGAGGAACGTTGGTCGCACGACGGCCGCCAAACAGAATTGCCGAGATGGGCACACCTGCCGGGTCTTGCCATTCGGGTGAAATGGAGGGGCATTGTGCCGCCGGCGCAGTGAAACGAGCGTTTGGATGTGCGGCGGGGCTACCGGAAGCTGGGGTCCAATCTTGACCCTTCCAGTCGATGAGATGAGCGGGAGGTTCATCGGTGAGGTCTTCCCACCAGATGTCACCATCGTCGGTAAGTGCACAGTTAGTGAAGATGGAGTTGCCATCAACCGAATGCAACGCGTTGAGGTTCGACTTGGCAGAAGTGCCAGGGGCAACGCCAAAGAAACCCGCTTCGGGGTTAATAGCGTAAAGGCGACCATCGGCACCGAACTTCATCCACGAAATGTCATCGCCAACGGTTTCGACCTTCCAACCGGGAAGGGTGGGGATGAGCATGGCCATGTTGGTCTTGCCACACGCAGACGGGAACGCGGCAGCCACGTACTTCTTCACCCCTTCAGGGGAGGTGAGGCCAAGGATGAGCATGTGCTCGGCCATCCAGCCGTTATCGCGAGCCATGGTGGAGGCAATGCGAAGCGCGAAACACTTCTTGCCGAGAAGAGCGTTGCCGCCGTAACCCGAACCATAGGACCAGATTTCTTGTGATTCCGGGAAGTGAACGATGTACTTATTTTCTGCATCACAAGGCCACGCAACATCGGCTTGACCTTCAGCAAGCGGCATACCAACTGAGTGCACACAAGGCACCCAGTTGTTGTTGCCAAGAACATCGAGTGCGCCTTGGCCCATGCGGGTCATGATGCGCATGTTCACTGCGACGTAGGCGGAATCTGATAACTGCACGCCAATGTGGGCGATTGGCGAACCAAGCGGGCCCATTGAGAATGGCACCACATACATGGTGCGACCCTTCATGGCGCCGGTGTAGAGCTTGGTGAGCTCGGTCTTCATCTCGGAGGGCGGACGCCAGTTGTTGGTGGTACCGGCGTCGATCTCGCGCTCGGAACAGATGTAGGTGCGGTCTTCAACACGAGCAACATCACCCGGATCGGACAGTGCGAGATAACTGTTCGGACGCTTTGCTTCATTCAGGGTCGTAAACGTGCCGCTCGCAACAAGTTGCTCACAGAGACGCGCGTACTCTTCGGCAGAACCATCGCACCAGTAGACGTCGTCGGGCTGCAGAATTTCGCGCCACTGTTCGACCCATTCGATGAGTTTCTGGTTGGTGGTAGTCCCGGGCATGATTCCTCCGACGTCATTGTCGAAAATGCGTTGCACGCGTTGATGGGGGGTGGTTGAGATGTCTCCGGTGAATGGCCGGTGAACCTCGGGTGGATCAGCGAAGCGTAGAGGATGGGAACGCGGTTGCAATCTTCAGGCTACGGGGTTTGCCATATGACACTTACGCCCCGGTGCCGCCCTGCGGGTGTTGGGCTGATGTGGGGTTCGGCTGAGGGAAACCAGGGGTGCCCATATCGGGCTCAGAGCCCATGCGAAGACGAATGGCGAGGCCACCGTCGAGATCGAACACCACGCGTTGTCCTTGACGGAGCATGCGGAACACCGACCCCGCAAGTGCGGCTCTGGTGAATTCGTAATCGTTGAGATCGGTGTCGCAAATGATCGTTCCAACACCAGAGGCTGGATCGTAGGACTTAACAACGCCCTGCAAAGCCGGAGTGGCCACGGTCAGCGAACTGCCTTGACGACCTTGCCCGCCTTAATGCATGACGTGCATACATCGACGCGCTTGGTTCCACCGTTGACCACGGTACGGACCCGCTGGATGTTTGGGTTCCAACGACGCTTGGTGCGACGATGTGAGTGGCTTACCGCCATACCGAACGATGGGTGCTTTCCGCACACCTGGCATACACCTGCCATGACAACACACTCCGTGGACGTCTTGAATCGAAGAGCGAATGGTAGCAGCGGGTCTTGCTCGACCCAATTCGGTGGAATCGATCCTGCGTAGGGCCAGATCTCAGGTCGGATTTGGAGCCGGATTTGGCCCGATAGCGGGCCGCCTCGGCTTGGCTGGGGCCTTATCGGTAGTCTGACCGCCGATGTCCACTGTTACCTCACTGAGCGCAACCGATCTGCGGGCCCTCATGAGTGGCTATGCCCAAGCGCTGGCTGCCCATCGCGAGACCATCAATCGTCTCAACGTTTTTCCGGTGCCCGATGGCGATACCGGAACGAACATGGCTCTCACGTTGGCGTCGGTTGTCACTGAACTCGAAGGTGCCGCTCCCGATCTCGATGCAACGTGCCAAGCGATTGCGCATGGATCGCTCATGGGGGCCCGGGGAAACTCGGGCGTGATTCTTTCACAAATCCTTCGAGGGTTAACGGCGGAATTTCGAAAGGCCCCCCAAATTGATGGCGCGGGGTTCGCCGCAGCTCTCGACGAGGCTGCATCCGCCGCATACGGAGCGGTGATGAAGCCAGTTGAGGGAACGATCCTCACTGTTGCGCGCGTTGCCGCTGAAAGTGGTCGCGCCGCGGCCGATACTGGTGCCGATCTTCTCGGGGTGTTGGAAGCCGCTCATGCGGGCGGAACCGGCGCGTTGGCGCGCACTCCTGAAATGTTGCAGGTGCTAGCCGAGGCCGGTGTTGTCGATTCTGGTGGCACGGGACTCATGTTGTTGTTCGATGTGGCGCTCAACATTGTCTGTGGCCGTCCCGTCCCCGAAGCCGCCGAAGATCCTGCCGGCGCTTCCGCAGAATTTCTTGATGCATTCGATGCTGCCCACGGTGATGGTTCACACGCAGGTTCACTTGCGGCGCTTCGTTACGAAGTCATGTACTTCCTTGAAGCTCCCGACGAAGCGATTCCGGGTTTCAAAGATGTTTGGGCCACGCTTGGAGATTCCATTGTTGTTGTTGGTGGCGACAGACTGTGGAACTGCCACATTCATACCGATGACATTGGCGCGGCGATAGACGCCGCGGTTGAGATTGGTCGTCCACGCGGAATTCGTGTCACCGATCTTTTAGAGGAAGTCGAAGAAGAGCGTTGGGTTCGCGATGCCGAACCAATGGTTCCCGAACCAGCAGCAACCCATGAACCAGTTCCATGTGCAGTTGTTGCGGTTTCGGTCGGTGGCGGCATTCGTCGCATCTTCCAATCGCTTGGCGTGCAGGTGGTTGTCACCGGCGGCCAAACCATGAACCCATCAATTGCGCAATTACTTGAAGCAGTTGAAGCCGCTCCGGCGCCCGATGTTGTGTTGTTGCCCAATAATAAAAACATCATCCCTGTCGCCGAGCAGGTTGATGCCATGACCACTAAGAACGTTCGGGTTGTTCCCACTTGCGGTGTCGCTGAAGGTTTTGCATCGTTGTTGGCCTACGACCCCGAAGCCGACTCCGATGAAAATGCCTTCAATATGACCAAAGCCGCATCGCATGTTGTGGCCGGCGAGGTGACTCGTGCTGTGCGTGCATCAAGTAGCGAAAGGGGTCCAATCGCTGAAGGTGATTGGTTAGGAATTGCTCGCGACGGCATTTTGGCGATCAGTCCCGATCTTTCTGACGCCGCTCGTGAACTACTTGAGCTACTGGTCACCGACGACCACGAAATCGTTACAATTATTGAAGGCGAAAGAGCGACGCCTGCAGCAACTCGTCACCTTGAAGTGTGGCTGCACGACAACCGGCCAGGGGTTGAGGTGGAAGTTCACCACGGTGGACAACCGCTCTATCCCTACCTGTTCGGTATCGAGTAGATCGCGTCGATGGCACGGCGTCTCGCACAGCTCGCAGCACTGCCGGTTACCGAGCTGAAAGGTGTGGGCGATAAAAAAGGGGCATCGTTCGCCAAGTTGGGCATTCATACGGTGCTCGACATGCTCACGCACTATCCGCGCCGCTATCTCGATCGCACCAAAGAAGCGAAGATCGCTGATCTGGAGATTGGTGAAGAAGCCACCATTTTTGTGAAGGTCAAGAGGACCACCAGCCGAAAAACTAAAACTGGAAAAGTCATGGTTATCTCCACGGTGAGCGACGGAACTACCTCAATGGAGATCACGTTCTTTGGTCAGCCGTTTCGCGTGAAGCAGTTGGCTGAAGGTGTTGACGTGTTGCTGTTCGGAAAGGTCGAGACGTTCGCCGGCAAGCGCAAGATGACCAATCCGGTTGTCGATCTCGTTGGTAATCAAACTGGGCGGATTGTTCCGGTGTATCCGCAGTCGGAAAAAGCAGGAGTGATGTCGTGGGATATTGCGCGGCTCTGTGAAGAAACTCTCCGCAGGGCTGGCGAGTTCGCGGAGCCACTCGACGAGGAATTGCTTGATCGGCTTGACCTTATCGATCGAACATTGGCGTTTCGTTCGATTCATTCACCGGAATCGATGGCCGAAGTGGCCGTTGCCCGTCGACGACTGGCATTCGATGAACTTCTGCGAGTGCAACTTGAACTCATTCGTCGTAAACGCCAAATGGAACTCACCGCCATCGGGATTGCTCACCACATTGGCGACGGAACGGGTGGACCGCTGGTGCAAAATTTTCACGACGTGTTGCCTTACGAACTCACCGGGGCGCAAAAACGAACGATTATCGAGATCGCTACCGATCTTGGTAAAGGTCATCCGATGCACCGGCTACTTCAAGGTGATGTTGGTTCTGGAAAGACCGTTGTTGCGGTAAGTGCCATGTTGATCGCTGTGCAAGGTGGGCATCAGGCCGCGCTCATGGCGCCCACCGAGGTATTGGCCGAACAGCATCACACGGGAATCCGGCACTTGCTTGCCAATTTCACGGTTCGTGATACCGACGAAGCAAACCTGTTCGGCGGGGCAGGAATGGAGCGTCAGCTCCGAGTTGTTCTGCTTACCAGTCGAACGCCAGCCGGTGAACGTCGACGCATTCTTGAAGAAATGGCCGCCGGTAACGTCGACATTGTGATTGGTACTCACTCACTCATTAGCGAAGGCATTGCGTTCAATTCGCTCGGTGTTGTGGTGATCGATGAACAGCACAGATTCGGTGTGGAACAGCGGGCTGCGCTTCGGGACAAAGGTGCTGGCGATGCCATTCCTGACGTGCTGGTGATGACGGCAACGCCCATTCCTCGAACCGCAGCAATGACGGTCTATGGCGATCTTGATATTTCGATCCTCGATGAGTTGCCACCAGGACGCACGCCCATCGTCACTCGCTGGGCACGTAGCGAAGTGGATGAACTCGAGGTGTGGCAGCAGGTTCGCGATGAAGTCGCCGCCGGTCGTCAGGTATACGTGGTGTGTCCGCTCATCGACGAGAGCGAAAAGCTAGAAGTGCGCTCGGCGAATGAGACGTTCGAAGAACTCACTAGCGGTGAATTGTTCGGTCTTCGAGTTGGGCTGCTGCACGGTCGACTTCCGGCGATTGAGAAAAACGATGTGATGGAACGTTTCCGCAACCGCGACCTCGATGTTCTGGTGGCGACAACAGTGATCGAAGTTGGTGTCGACGTTCCCAACGCGACAGTGATGGTGATTCTTGATGCCACTCGGTTCGGTATCGCCCAGTTGCATCAGTTGCGCGGCCGTGTTGGTCGAGGCGCGGATAAGTCCTATTGCTGGCTCGTCGGTGAATCCACCACCTCCGATGGCGAGGCTCGTCTTGAAGCACTGGTTCAGTCCACCGACGGGTTTGAACTCGCCGAGGTGGATCTTGATCTGCGTGGTGAAGGAACGATCATGGGCGAACGGCAAAAGGGTCAGAATGATTTGAAGTTGGCCTCGTTGCGACGCGACCGCGAGTGGGTAGTCACTGCTCGAGAAGTAGCCATTGAAATCGTCGATGCCGATCCCAACTTAGAAAATCACGCGCTTCTCGCCGAGGAACTGGGGCTCTTCCTCGGCGAGGACGATGTCGATTTCCTCATGAAAAGTTAGAACTTTCGTTCTACGATGCGCGGATGTCCACAATCGTGCTTACTCATGGCGCCTTTCACGGCGGTTGGTGTTTTGCTCCTTTAGTTGCTGAACTCGAACAGCGCGGAGTCACCTGCGTGCTGGCAGAGTTACCACTCACTGACCTCACCGATGATGTCGCCGCGCTCACCGCGGTGCTCGACGAGTGTGAAGGCCCGGTTACGCTGCTTGGCCATTCTTATGGCGGAGCGGTGATCACCGTGGCTGGAGTGCATCGTGCTGTCGACCGCCTCGTCTACCTAGCGGCGCTCGCTCCCGATGTTGGTGAGAACGCCGGAGGGGGACCAGCGCAGATCGGTGAGCAATTCATGGCGGCGTTGCGTTTCTCCGATGACGGCACGATGTCAATCGATCATGGGCAAGCGGCCGGATTGTTCTATCCCGATATCGATGTCGAAAGCGCTAACCATTGGGCGTCGTTCTTACGACCAGGCAATACCGGCGGATCTGTCCTCGTTACTGAAACGGCGTGGCGAACTCGTCCCTCAACGTATGTTGTGTGTGCTGACGATCCGGTAGTCCTTGCTGCCGGTCAGCGCGAAATCGCTCAACGCATGGGTGCGCGTGTTGTAGAGATCGCCGGCGATCATTCGCCGATGGTCGCCCGACCCGCCGAATTAGCCGACCTCCTTGTCGAGGCAATGCGCTGAATTAATAGCGGTCGTCGTCATCGCTGTCAGTGGGCAGCACGATGTCGAATCGTTCGTTGCAATCGGGACACCGATAGGCCACAACGTCGCCCGGCTCCCAGCCGTCCTCGGGCGGGTACGAAAGCGGGTGCAAGGTGCCGCCACAATCCACACAGGTCATTCCGAGTTCGGCATCCATCTCTACAGGGTACGGTCGGCGACGTGAGGGTTGTTGCCGGAGAAGCAAAAGGACGTCGAATCGTTGCCCCTGAGGGCAATGACACCCGCCCCACGCTTGATCGCGTTCGAGAAGCAATGTTCAACTCGCTTGGCAGCTTGGATGCGATCGAAGATGCCAAGGTCGTAGATTTGTTCGCCGGATCAGGGGCGCTCGGAATAGAGGCATTGTCTCGCGGAGCGAACAGTTGTGTTTTCGTTGAATCAGGCCGTGCCGCCCGCAAGGTGATCGAAGGAAATCTGGCGACGACAGGACTGGCCGATAGGGCGACTGTGGTTGTTTCCACGGTGGAAGCCTGGTTGCGAGAGAAAGCGGCGGCTCCGGGTGATAACCAATTCGATCTCGTACTTCTCGATCCTCCCTATGGCACCTCTGATGAGGTGTGGGTGTCTTTGCTTAGCGAAGTGGAGCGAATTGCTACCAACGGGGTGGTCGTGATCGAGTCCGATCGTTCGATTCCGCTGCCAATTGGTTGGGATGCACAGAAGGAGAAGAGGTACGGGGGTACGCTCGTTTCCGTCATCTTTCCCCCCGACAATCCGGAGCCAGTGTGACCCGTGTACTTTATCCGGGATCGTTTGATCCGATCCATAACGGTCACCTCGAGATCATTGCAACCGCCTCGCGCTTGTTCGATCACGTTGTGGTCGCAGCCATGCGTAATCTCCAAAAAGGTGAGCCGCTGTTTTCCCTCGACGAGCGTCGCGAAATGCTCGAGGAATCTGTTGCTGGGTTCGGCAACGTCACTGTCACGATGTTCGCATCGTTAGTCGTCGATCTCGCCCAAGAACTCGATGCCGATTTCATTGTGAAGGGTCTGCGCGCAGTTTCTGACTTCGAGAGCGAGCTGCAGATGGCGCAGATGAACCACAAAATCTCGGGAGTCGACACGCTGTTCATTCCATCAACATCGGGGAACTCATTCCTTGCGTCCAAACTTATCCGTGAGATCACACGGTTTGGTGCAGATGTTTCGACAATGGTGCCGGTGTCGGTTGCCGTCCGACTCAAGGAGAAGTATCCGTCGTGACTTTCTGCGATGATCCCGATTCCGAACTTGAAATCGATCTCACCCCGCCACCGGTTGGAACGCAGTATCACCCTGCCGAGACCGAAGAGATTCTCTACACGTTGCGCGAACTCATTGAAAACGCGCGAGATGTTCCGCTTTCCGCTTCGTCGATGATCATCAAAGACGAGGTTCTTACCCACATCGATAACGCACTTGGCACACTTCCGGAAGAACTTCGGGCCGCAAAGTGGTTATTGAAAGAAAGCGAAGAAATTCTTACTAAGGCTCGCCATGAAGGCGCTGAACTGGTGAAAGAAGCCCAAGATCGAGCGGAGTACATGGTGCAGCGCACCGAGGTTGTGAAGGCTGCTGAACAACGAGCGTATGACATTGTCGATTCTGCGCAAGTTGATGCTCGTCGTTTACGCCATGAGGTCGAAGATTTTTGCGATCAGAAACTTGCCAGTTTCGAAATTGTTCTTGAGCGCACTCAGAAACTTGTTGGTGCTGGTCGGGCCAAGTTGCAAGGAACCAATCTTCTTGCCAACGCCGCGGCCGCTGCTGCGCAGGGGACTGACGGAACTGATGAAACTGTTGGCAATGTCGACAGCTTTGGTGCTTCTGTTGCTTCGCCTGACGAGTTCGCGGCATTGGCTGATCTCCCTAGCCCGGGTGTTTATAACGAGCTCTCTGGGCTCGACAACGAACCAGCGCTTTACGAGGACGAGTACGACGACGACTTCGGCGATGATGACGAAGAGGATTTAGCCTGGGATGACGGCGCTCTGCCGTTTGGTCAGTCACGTCCTCGCCTCACTGTGGTTGACGATCGTTATGTCGATCTTCCGGCGCCTCCGGCATCGGGCCGCGACCCTGGCGGGAACTTTTTTGATCAGGATCTTGCCTAACCAATGACCTTTCGACCACTCGTGGTCGGCATTGCCGATCTCCGTCGCCATGCCGGCACTCGTCGACAGTTCACTGAGTCCATCGTGCTGCCTGGTTTAGGCATCTCCACCGCAGTGGTGCCATCGGATGCGGCCATTGGGGTGAATGTCGAACTTGAGGCGTTGAGTAACGGACTTGTGGCTACCGGAACAGTCACGGTTCCGTGGGAGGGCGATTGCCGTCGATGCCTCCAATTGGTGCGGGGCGAGTCTGTGGCCGAGATTCGTGAGATCTTCGAACCTCGTCCCACCGAGGGCGAAACCTATGCGCTGGGCGAGGATCTGGTTGATCTCGAGCCCATGGTTCGAGACGCCGCACTGCTGGCGCTTCCCCTCGCCCCTTTGTGTTCGGCCGATTGCTCCGGTCCTGCCCCCGACCTTTTCCCGGCCCGAACGGAGACTAATCCCTCCCCTGAAACGCTGGGATCTGGCGGTGTTGACCCCCGTTGGGCTGCCCTCGGAGATCTGCACTTCGATTCTGGTGACACTGGCGAGTAGGGTCTCCCCTCTGCCCGGGGGTCTCCCGGGTTCCAGATGCGGCGATGTTGGCCGCCCCCCGATTCAAGAACGACGCAGGAACGACGATGGCCGTCCCCAAGAAAAAGAAGTCGAAGTCCAAAAGCCGCAGCCGCCGAGCCTCCGCGTGGCGTATCACGACACCGGCTCGTAGCGCATGCCCGCGTTGCGGTGCGGTGAAGCGCCCGCACGTTGTTTGCGGAAACTGTGGTTGGTACAACGGCCGCCAGGCGCTCGACGTCGCCTGATCATCTCGACATGCTTCCCATTGCTGTCGATGCCATGGGGGGCGATCACGCTCCCGGCGAAATTGTCGCGGGAGCGTTGCTTGCCGTTGAAGAGCTTGGCGTGCCTGTTGTGCTCGTCGGTCGGTCTGCCGATCTCGGCGATACCGGTGGCCTCGAAGTAATTGAAGCGTCCGAAGTCATTGCCATGGACGCAGATCCGGGGTCAAGCGTTCGCAAGATGAAAGATTCGTCACTTGTTCGCGCCGCAGAAGCTGTGCGCGATGGCAAGGCGTCGGCCATGGTGAGCGCTGGGAATACAGGTGCAACGATGGCGAGCGCGTTGTTGCGAATGGGTCGTATTAGAGGTGTGCAACGGCCTGCAATTGCAACGCCTATCCCTGTTCCGGGCTCGGAGAATCCCACGATCCTTCTTGATGTCGGAGCGAACGCGGAATGCAGCGCCGCATGGTTGTTGCAGTTTGCGCAGATGGGCGCAGTCTTTGCTCGACAGCGGTTTGGAATTACTGCACCGCGAGTTGGATTGCTCTCCATTGGTGAAGAACCCACCAAGGGAAGTCCGTTGGTGAAGGAAACGCACAAGCTCTTAGCCGATGGCGCATGGATCGGCGATACCGGTGCTCGGTTCATTGGCAATGTCGAAGGTCGCGACATCATGACCGACGATGTCGATGTTGTGGTGACCGATGGCTTCACTGGCAATGTGGCACTGAAAACCCTTGAAGGTTCGTTGAAGTCCATTATCAACGCACTGCTGGCAGCCTTCGATTCATCCGAGGAAGCACGATCGGCCGCCGGAGTGCTGTGGCCAACGTTGTTGCCGCTTTACGCTTCGCTGGATCCGGAGAACACCGGGGGAGCGATGCTGCTTGGCGTCGACGGGGTCTGCATTATTAGCCACGGTTCCTCCTCGGCTCGGGCCATGGTGAATGCCATCCGGGTCGCCTCCGACATGGTCAATGTCGATTTGGTCGGGCATATTTCTGCCACGGTGCGCCCGCCGGGCAACTGAATCACCAGTAGGGTCGTCCCGCGGGCTATTTTCACAAGCGGGCAAACTCTGGCCCCGCTACCATCGGCGCGTCCCGTACTTCCCCGAGGAGAATTGCCGTGCCCGCAGAGCCCCATGTCGAACAAGGCCCCATCGACCGGGCATTCGTCCTAAATCTGGTCCGCGACCGCCTTTCGGACATTCTTGAGGTGGAGTCCTCCAGCATCAACGAAGGCGATTCCTTCGCTGAGGACCTTGATGCCGATTCCCTTGCCCTTATTGAATTGGTCGAAGCCCTCGAGGAAGAATTTGCAGAGCGAAGTGTCGGCTTCCGCATTGAAGACGAAGATCTCGCCGACCTCAAAACAGTTCGCGATGCGGTCGATTACGTCGTTGCCAAAGTTGGCTGACGTTCTGAGCACCGGCGCACTCTCCGCGTTAACTGAACTACTGGGTCACGAGTTCGTCGAGCCCAGTTCAATTCTTCTCGCCCTCACGCACCGTTCATGGTGTGCTGAGCACGCCGGCGAGAACTCGAACGAACGACTCGAGTTCCTCGGCGATGCAGTTCTTGGCGTTGTCGTTACGGACTTCTTGTTCACCGCCCATCCCGAAATGCCTGAAGGATCGTTAGCGAAAGTTCGTGCTGCTGTGGTTTCTGAACCATCGCTCGCTGCCGTTGCTGCCGATCTTGGGGTTGGGGCCGCCCTTCGACTTGGAAAAGGCGAAGACGTAAGCGGTGGGCGCACGAAAGCATCAATTCTGTCTGATGCGCTCGAAGCGATCATCGGTGCGGTGTACATCGACGGTGGAATCGATGCCGCTCGCACTTTGGTGTTGTCGTTGCTTTCCTCACGCATAGATCTTGCTGTCGTCGAACCTGGCGAAGGCGATTACAAATCAGCGTTACAAGAATTTGCGGCCCGAGAACTGATGTCGGCGCCGGTGTACGAGATCGTCGACGAAGGTCCCGATCACAAAAAGCGGTTCTTTGCCCGCGTGCTTATCGACGATTCTGTCGTTGGCAATGGTGAAGGCCGGTCCAAGAAGGGTGCCGAACAGGCGGCCGCTGGAGCAGCTCTTGCTCAGTTAACCGCCATGACCGATACCCACAATGAGAGCGAGCTTGGCGATGCCTGAATTGCCTGAAGTAGAAACCATCCGACGCGCACTTGAAAAAGAAGTTGTTGGCCGCAAGGTCAAAACCGTTGACGTTGATGGCACGAAATCCATCAAGCGACAGACCCCGGCAGAATTCAAGGCAGGGCTCGAGGGTGCAAAGATCACCGGTTCACAGCGCAAAGGCAAGTACTTGCTCATGCCGCTCGATAACGGCCAGGTCCTTGTGGTCCATCTGCGTATGTCTGGCCAACTTCGTCGCGCCGTTCCAAAAGATGTAGTGGAGAAGCACACGCACGTGACCATCACGTTCACTCAGGGTGGACAGTTGCGTTTCATCGATCCACGCACCTTCGGCGAAATGTTCTTAGCAACCCCCGACGAAATCACTTCAGAGATCGACGAACTTTCCACTCTTGGTATCGACCCGGTCGAGACCCCAATGTCGTGGGTCGACTTCGGTCATTTGCTTCGCTCGAAGAACACAACGCTTAAAGCATTTCTCACCGATCAATCAATGATCGCAGGCATCGGAAATATCTATGCCGACGAGATCCTGTTCGACGCCGGTCTGCGTTTCGACCGTGAAACCGGTTCGCTTACCACCCAAGAAATTCGCCGATGTTACCGCTCACTCGTCGAAATTCTTTATGAGGCGATGAAGTACAACGGTTCGACACTCGCCGATAAGCAATACGTCGATTTGTTCGGCAAGCCCGGCGATTATCAAAGCCATCATCAGGTGTACGGCCGCGAAAAGCAGCCCTGTCGTCGGTGCCGTCGTGCCGATATTCAAAAGACAAAGGCGGCCGGAAGGTCCACCTTCTACTGCGAGGTCTGCCAGGTCTGATGTATCTGAAACGACTCACCATGAAGGGCTTCAAGTCCTTTGCTGATACCACTGCACTCGAATTCGAACCTGGCGTCACTGTTGTCGTCGGTCCGAACGGATCGGGTAAATCAAACGTTGTTGACGCCATCGGTTGGGTACTTGGTGCCCAGGCGCCGTCTGCTGTTCGTTCACAGAAGATGGATGACGTCATTTTCGCCGGCACGTCGAAGCGCGCTGCGCTAGGACGCGCAGAGGTGAGTCTCACTATCGACAACAGCTCCGGCGTGCTTCCGATCGAATTCAATGAAGTCACCATCACCCGAACTCTGTTCCGTTCTGGCGATAGCGAATACGCACTTAATGGCGTTCCGTGTCGACTTCTCGATATTCAGGATCTGTTGTCCGATTCCGGTGTTGGCCGTCAACAGCACGTCATCGTTTCGCAGGGCCAGATCGATGCTGTACTGAACGCCCGCCCCGAAGAACGCCGCGCAATTATTGAAGAAGCAGCCGGCGTTCTAAAGTACCGGCGGCGCAAAGAGAAGTCTGAGCGTCGGCTTGCTTCCACCGAAGGAAACCTCACCCGATTACAAGATCTACTTCGAGAGGTGCGCCGCCAGCTGCGGCCCCTCGAGCGTCAGGCCGATGCCGCTCGTCGTCATGCCGGCGTTGTTGGCGAACTTACTGCGTTGCGTACCTATATTGCCGGTCGCGAGTTGCAGGGTCTGCGCACTCGACTTGAAAACGGAACTCGTAGTCGTGCCGAACTGATCACCGAAGAAGAGCGACTCCGTCGAACGCTGGCCGAACTCGAAACGCAGGTCATTTCCGCCGAAGCAGAACTCACTGCAATGGGGGGCGACGACCTTGGTGATGGGCTTGCGCAGTACGAGTCGTTGTTCCAACAAGCGCGCGGACTTTCTGCGGTCCTTACCGAACGTCGCCGTGGTCTTGATCGTCTCCGGGGTGCATCCATCGACCAAGGTGTTGTCGCATCTCTGGATGCAGAAGCGGCTCGACTTGCGGCCGAGTTGGCCGAAGTTGAATCTGAGGCCGAAATATTTGAGCCTCTTGCCCTTGAGCTCTCTGAAGCGGAAGGGCTTCTTGGTGTCGAACGCTTGGCATTCGAGGGAGAATGGTCTTCTGGTGTGCCTGCGCCTACTGGTGCTGCTGCCGAAGTGCGCGGCGAACTTGCTGCATTGCGCGCTGCGTCTAATCGTGGTCGTGAAGAGCGTGATCGTGCTGCCGCTCGAGCTCAAACGCTCGCGGCAGCCGCTACCGAACTCGAATCAGAATCAGAACGACTTCGCTCTGAACTTGGTGCACTGGAATCAGCGGAACTTCCACTTGTCGAAAAGATGGAACTCGCCGAAGTGCAGCGCACACAGGCGAGTGCATCGGTAGCCGATGCCGAGGCGGCACACCGCGGAGCCGAAAGTGATCAGCACGCATGGCAAGCTCGCGTAGAAGCTCTCGCTCTGGCTCTTGATGAAGCCCGTTCGCGAGCCGGAACTGAGCGCCTTTCGGGAATCTCTGGCGTGCTTGGCACTGTGCTCGACCTTGTCGAGATTGATCCTGGATGGGAAGCGGCCTTCGAAGCAGCGGCAGGCGAGGCTCTTACTGCTGTGGTTGTCGATGGTATCGATGCCGGCCGACGCGCACTTGAAGCGCTGTCCAATGAATCGCTAAGCGGTGCCGTTCTCGCTCTTGGCGCTGCTCGCTCCACTCGCACCGCACCTCCGGTCGGTCAACCGCTACGTCAGCATGTTCGCGCCCGTCGTAGCGACGTCGAGCCTTTGCTCGATGCACTTATCGGTGCCGCGGTTGTTGTCGATGGCGGCTGGGTGCAAGCCGTCGATGTTTCGTTGGCCAATCCCGACGCCATCGTGGTGACATCGGGCGGCGATCGTTTTGGAATTAGCGGTTGGCGTGTTGGTGCTTCCAGTGCCGGTGCCACTGGCGCTGCGCTTGAAGAAGCGAACTCACGCTCGGAAGCTGCATTGCTGGTTTCGCTTGAAGCTTCAACTGCACTCGAAAGTGCTCGTAGTGCTCTTACTGGAGCACAATCAATCGAAGCCGTAATCGCTCGTGAACTCGATGCCAACGACGACCGACTCACTGCAGCAGGTGACCGCTTGCAGCGAGCGGAAACTGATCGCCGTGACACACTCACCGAGTCCGAAGCCCTTAAGGGTCATCTCGCTGACCTTGTCGATCGGGTCAGTCGCGAAGAGGCTCGCATTTCGGAACTCGAAACTCGACTTCCGCAACTTGAAGAGGCCGATAGCGCTCTTGCCGAATCGGCCCGACGTATGGCCGAAGCTCGCAATCGTCTCGAAGAGCAGGCTGCTGAGGTTGGAAGTCGGCGCAGCGACCTTGAGGTTCGTAGCGTTGCGGTAGTGGAACGTCGGCAGTTTCTCACTGGCCGGCTGAGTGAAGTTGAGTCTCGTCTCGAGGGTGCCGCCGCGGAACGCGAAGCGGCAGAAGCGCGCCGACTCGATCTTGATCGGTCGCAGGTTGCCCTCGATCGCTTATCGGAGCTCGTGGCCGACCGTAGCGAGATCATCGAATCTCGACTCTTCGATTTTCGTGAGCGTCGTCGTCGCCAGTCCGAAGCAGCTCGTGGGGTTGCCAGTCGCCTCGACGGATTGCGTCGTCAGCGTGCCGGTCAGGAAAAGACGCTGTCGGAAATCCGTGAGCGCGCACAGCGAGCCGAAATTGAGCATGCTGAAATCGAAATGCGAATTGAAGCGGCTGTCGAAGCGCTTCTGCGTGATCTCGAATGCGACCCCGAAGTCGCTATCGCATCTGAACTCCCCGAACTTGCCGAGGGAACATCGCCCGCTGCTCGTGTTCGTGAACTCGAGCGAGATCTTCGCCTCATGGGACCAATAAATCCCTTAGCCCTCGAGGAGTTCGAAGCGCTGCAAGAACGGCACACCTTCCTCGAAAAGCAACTTGAAGATGTCAAGGAAAGTCGACGCGAACTCGCCAAGGTTATTCGTGCTGTTGACGGCGAAATCGTCAACGTTTTCGCGGCGGCATTCGCGGACGTGGCTGCAAACTTTGAGGCATTGTTCGAAACCTTGTTCCCAGGCGGTCAGGGCCGACTGCGTCTTACTGATCCTGACAATTTATTGATCACCGGTATCGAAGTTGAGGCAAAGCCTTCAGGTAAGAACGTCCGCAAGTTGTCATTGCTTTCCGGTGGTGAGCGGTCCCTTACTGCGCTGGCTTATTTGTTTGCAGTGTTCCGTAGCCGTCCGTCGCCGTTTTATGTAATGGACGAAGTCGAGGCCGCTCTCGACGATGTGAACCTCAGTCGTTTCCTTGGGCTTGTCGCCGAGTTCCGCAACGACGCACAATTGGTGATCGTGAGCCATCAGAAGCGAACCATGGAAGCGGCCGACTGCCTCTACGGCGTCTCAATGCAGCCCGGCGGGTCTTCCAAGGTTGTTAGCGAAAAGGTCAACGAGTCCTAAGACCCGCTTCTCTTATGGCAGTCGGTTGGACCAGGCCAGGGCCACGCCCGAGCCGAGCACCAAGATGAGGAACGAACCGGCCACGAACCACTGCACCAGCAGCGACTGGGCGGTGTCGTAACCAATCGATGAGCCGATGGAGGCGTACACATCGCGGAGTTGGCTCTGTGTGGATGCCTCATACGCGTTGCCGCCGGTTGCTTTGGCCACTTGAGCAAGCGCTGGTGTATCCACCGGAACGCTTACTTGCTGACCATCGGGCAATGTGACGGTGCCACCGGGAGTGCCAAATGCAATGGTGGAAACGGGGACGCCTTGGGCGACCGCATTTTTTACTGCGGTGGAATTGGGGGTACCTCTGGTGGTGGTGCCGTCGGAGAGCAAAACAATGGCGGCGGGAACAGCAGCTCCATCGGGTGCGGGTGGTACATCATTCAGTGCGTCAAGGCTGGCGTCGATGGCGTCGCCAATTGCAGTGCCATCGGCCAATTGCACATTTTCGATTGCGTTCTGTACTTGCTTGCGGTCCGTGGTTGGTGTGACGCGAATCTTTGCGCCTCCGGCAAATGTCACGAGACCAACGTTGACCTGAGCAGGTACTTCATCAAGAAATGAAATGGCTGCTTCTTTGGCTGCGGTGATGCGGTCGGGCTTCACATCTGTTGCTTCCATAGAAAGTGAGACGTCGAGCGCCAACATGACCGTTGCCCGCTCTCTTGGCACCTTCACGTTGTGCGCGGGTTGGGAAAACGCCAACACAATCGCGGCGAGGGCCAGCAATTGAAGGCCAGCCGAAAGATGTCGACGCCAGCCTGGTCGCTTCGGGGCGATTGACTCAAGGAGATCAAGGTTGGTGAATCGCACTGCGTAGGTGGACCGGCGACGTTGGAACAACACGTAAACAACGCCGAGGGCAATGACAACGAACAGAAGCAGCAGCCGCCAGGGGGTGAGAAAGGTGAATCCGCTCATTTTGCGGCTCCCGTTATGAGGGTGGTGCCAGCGATGGTGCCAACGTCTCCGCTGCCATGAGCCGCTGATCGCGAAAGTGAATCGATGCGGTCACGACGACGAGAAACAAATTTGGCAAGGTCAAGGAGCCAATCACGATCGGTGCGAAGCACAAGATGATCGGCGCCGGTGGCACGAATGCGAGTTGAGATACCGACACGCTGTTCGCCGGCCGCGGCGGCATAACGCTCGCGAAACTTTGCATTACCAGTGGGCACTTCGATTTCGCGACCAGTGACAGTGTCGTGAAGCACCAACATGCCCACATCGGGCAGAGCAAGTTCGACTGGATCGACAACTTCTACACATAGCACCTCGTGTCGCAGTGCAAGTGAACGAAGTGCACTTTCCCAGGCACCAGGATCAAGAAAATCGGAAATCACCACAATGAGACCCCGACGCTTGGCGGTACTAGCGAGCCGACGAAGGCCAGTAGTGAGATCGGTGCGCCCTGGTTGCGGGTTATCAAGCACGCTCAGCATTTGCCGCATGAGTGATTGCAGATGCACGCGGCCGCCACGGGCAGGGATGGGAACCGAAGCACCGGCGGGGCCGATACTCATTGCGCCAACGCGGTTACCTGTTCGAGTAGTGAGGAACCCGGTTGCGGCAAGAGCAGCAAGAGCCAGGTCTCGTTTTTCGCAAGTTGCAGTGCCGAACGCGAGTGATGCGGATGCATCAACAAGGATCCAGGTTTCAAGTTCGCGATCGGCAACAGTGTCGCGAACATGGGTCTCGCCTAAACGGGCGGTGACGTTCCAATCGATTCGGCGAACGTCATCTCCGGGCTGATAGGCGCGAACCTCACCAGGTTCGGAGCCATGTCCAGGGGTAAGTCCGCGATGGTCGCCTTGCAATAATCCGTCTAGGCGACGAGTCACGCTGATCTCAAGGCGACGGAGAATCTCCGCAGCGGGGGTTCCGTCAATGGACGGCGCGGTGGTTTTCTTTGCGCTCACCATCCTGGTGCCGCAGTTGGGTTCTGCGATGGAACAACGACTGGCGCATGAATAGTGGAAAGAAGGCGGGCCAGTAACTGCTCAACAGAGAGACCTTGCGCGAGCGCTTCGTAGGACGGAACAATGCGATGGCGAAGAACATCGGGAGCGATATCGAAGATGTCTTGAGGAAGTACATAGGAACGTCCACGCAGAAGGGCGAGAGCCCGGCCTCCAGCAACAAGACCAAGGGTGGCTCGTGGACTTCCGCCCCAAGAAATGAGCTCGGAAAGTTCGGGAAGATCGTACGCCGCTGGTTCGCGGGTCGCAAGGACAAGGCGCACGGCGTAGTCGGCTACGGAAGGCGCAACATGAACTTCGTCGCAGGCAGCTTGTAATTGCTCTAGCTGTTCAAGCGAAAGAACTTGTTGGGCCACCGGTCGTTTTGCTCCCATGCGGTGAACGATCTGTGCTTCTTCGGCGGCGGTTGGGTAACCAACGATGATTTTCATAAGGAATCGATCGCGCTGCGCTTCCGGTAACGGATAGACGCCTTCGCTTTCAATGGGGTTTTGTGTAGCGAGAACCAAGAATGGTTCAGGAACTTTACGGGTGGTGCCGGCGATTGATACTTGATGTTCCGCCATCACTTCGAGCAGGGCCGATTGCACCTTGGCGGGCGCTCGGTTGATTTCGTCGGCCAATACGAAGTTGGCGAACACTGGGCCCCACTCAATATCGAAAGATTCGGTGGAAGCGCGGAAGATGCGCGTACCCACAAGGTCCGCGGGAAGAAGGTCGGGGGTGAATTGCAATCGGTTGTAGGTGCCGCCGATCACCGTGGCGAGCGTTTCGACGGCCAAGGTCTTGGCCAGCCCCGGTACGCCTTCAAGAAGTACATGGCCGCGGGCGAGAAGTCCGACAAACAGGCGCTCGATGGCTCTGTCCTGGCCGACGATCACCTTCTTCATCTCCATAAGTGCCGACTCGAGAAGAGCTGCTTCTTCGGTGCGGGGTGGGGGAGTGGTGTCGGTCATCGTGGGCTCCTGCTGCATTTTGGGGGTGTCGGTGACGGTCATGGAAGGCACTGGACCACATCGGACCGAAGATCACCATAAAGCCTGAAACAAATATTCTTGCGGCCACTGTTTTGAGGCTCGCCGGTGGTGAAGGGGGCGAGGCGGTTACGGTCTGTGGCGTGCGAATACTGGTTGTTGACGATGAAGTCGATCTGGCTGAGGCGGTAGCTCGGGGCTTGCGTCGAGAGGGATATGCCGTTGACGTGGTCTTCGACGGTGGCGATGCCATTGGAAAAGCGCTGATCAATACCTACGACTTGGTATGTCTCGATATCACCATGCCCGGTATCGATGGGCGTGAAGTGTGTCGCCGTATTCGTACTGACGTTGATCCTCAACCTCGAATACTCATGCTCACGGCCCGGGATGGTCTTGAAGATCGAGTGGCGGGCCTCGACGATGGCGCCGATGATTATCTTGTTAAACCGTTTGCGTTCGCTGAACTCCTTGCTCGAGTCCGGTCATTGCTTCGTCGTGATTCGCGCGCGGCAAGTTCGTTTATAAAAGTTGGTGAACTCGAACTTGATGATTCACGCCACGAGGCCTCACGCGGCGATCGTCGTCTTGATCTCACGGCAAAAGAATTCGCATTATTGCGTTATTTCATGTTGCACGCTGGCGATGTGGTCTCGCAGGAAACGCTGCTGGAGCACGTGTGGGATGAGAATGCCGATCCATTTACCAACACAGTTCGTGTCACGGTAGGAACCCTGCGACGCAAATTAGCGATTGACAACGAAACTCCACTTCTTGAAACTGTTATCGGTAGCGGTTACCGACTTTTCGACTAATGACCGCTCCCGAACTTCCTCCCGTGGAAATTGTGGAAACTGAACCTCCCGCTCCGCCGGCGCAGAGAGCAGTGCACACGAGACTGCATTCTCATGGCCATCGCATTAGCGATCGACTCCCTAGTTGGATGGGATCAATTCGCTTCCGTCTTACCGCTGTTTGGTCAATGCTCGTATTTGGTGTTGCCGCCTTGGCAGTACTTGGCGTGTATTTAGGACTCCAACAATACCTGCAAAATCAAAAGATCTCGTCTACCGCGTTTCAATTTGGGGGGACGGTATTTGTTCAACCTGATCAAGCGCAACTTGTGCAGCGTGCGGTCAACGAACGAGCCCTTGATGCGCTGCGCGGTTATTCGCTCTGGGCATTGCTCGCGTTGTTCTTCACCAGTCTTGCCATTGGTTGGTTAGTCAGCGGCCGCATGTTGCTTCCGATCGGACAGATCACTTCAACGGTGCGACATATTCAGGCCAGTGATCTGTCGCAGCGAATCAACCTTGGCGGCCCCGATGACGAACTTCGTCGACTCGCCGACACTTTTGATGATCTGCTTGAGCGTCTCGATGAAGCGTTCGAAGGCCAGCGACAGTTCATTCATGAGGCCAGTCACGAACTTCGAAATCCGCTAGCGGTTATTCGAACCAATCTTGATGTGACCTTGTCCGATCCGGATGCGTCGGTGGAAGATTTGCGTCACACCGCCGAGATAGTGCAACGCTCCACAGAGCGAATGGCTCGCTTGGTGGATGACTTGTTGGTCTACGCGCGTAAGGGGACGTTGTCTCTTGAACGCGATCCGGTTGATATCGGTTTGTTGGTTGACGACGCGGTCGACGAATTCACCGCTACCGCGGAGTCATCTGGTATCAGTTTGATTGCCGAAAGAACTGAAGGACTCTGGGTGGAGGGAGATCGCCTCGCATTGCGTCAAGCGCTGGGCAATCTCCTCGCCAATGCATTGCGTCTTTCGCCATTGCATACCACGGTGAGTGTTCGGGCCGGGTGTGAAGGGCCCTGGATTTGGATGGCGGTCGAAGACCAAGGCCCCGGCATTGACCCGGCCGATCAAGATCGTGTTTTCCAACGTTTTTGGCGTGGCAATCCTCGAGATGGACGCGAACAAGGTCGCAGTGGTCTTGGTCTCACCATCGTTCGTCAGATCGCTGAAGCTCATGGTGGCGAAGTGAAACTGGCCTCGGCAATTGGTCACGGAGCCGCATTTGCATTGTGGTTACCCGCGCTTTCGAATCCCGGATTAGCAACTCGACCGTTGCGGTAAATGGTCCGTCCGAGACTTTCTCTGGCCTATTTCATTACTTTCGGTGGTCTTTCGCTTTCGATGCGTACCTTGCCATGTACGGTCACCGGCCCCGGTGTCCGTACCATCTCTACCGCCGCCCTTTACAGGAGCTGAATCAGATGACTTGGGATCACGAACCGCCCACCACACCACCGAACCCCGCCGATGAATGGCTGGGTGCTCCCCCCACCACCTCAACTTGGGGCGGCGCACCAACGCCACCACCCGAGCGCAGCAACATCGGGAGCTTGGCACCGAAACGCACTAATCCCGTGTTGCGTTACGTCGTTGCGTTGGTAGTCGTCATCGGGTTGTTTGGTCTGGGCTTCGGTGTTCGCTCCATTGTTGGCACAGAGAACACCTCGACCACCATCGTCGCTGGCGCTTCCAACTCGGCACAGAACAGCGCTCCGGTCACTGTTGATCCTGGAGTGGAACCGATTGCCTACGCCGCTTCCGTCGTAAGTCCGTCAGTTGTTCTCATCACTACCAGCAAAGGTCTTGGTTCGGGTGTTGTATATGGCAATGACTTAGTGATGACCAACGCTCATGTTGTCGAAGGCGAAACAACGGTGACTGTTCGTAACTCGAAGGGCGAGGCATTCAAAGGTGAGGTGCTCGGTGCCGATACCGGAACTGATATTGCTGTTGTTCGTGTGACTGGTCTTGAAGCATCGGTAGCGAAACTGGCAACAGACAAGCTGCAGGTGGGACAGATTGCGGTTGCCGTTGGTAGTCCGTTCGGTCTTGAGCAGACTGTTACCTCCGGAATCGTTTCGGCGCTGAACCGTCCGGTTGACAATGACAAAGGTGTCGTCGTCAACATGGTCCAGACTGATGCCTCTATTAATCCAGGAAACTCTGGTGGCGCATTGGCCAACCGCAATGGTGAAATCATTGGAATTAACTCATCGATATACAGCAAAAGCGGCGAAAACAATGGCATTGGTTTCGCAATCCCGATCGCTACCGCAAAGAGAGTCGCCGACAAAATTGTTGGTGGACAAGCTGTCACTCGAGCCGGACTTGGCTTGAGTGGTCCATCAACCACACCCAGCGGCGATGCTGGTGCCTACGTTCAGAGCGTTACTGGCGGCGGTGCTGCCGATAAGGGGGGAATCAAGTCCGGTGATCTCATCATCTCGATCGAAGCTAACCCCATCCATTCGTTCGACGAACTTCGGGGCACTGTGAACGCTTACAGTCCTGGCGACACCGTCACAGTGCAGGTAATTCGTAGCGGTGTAACACAAAACTTCCAAGTAACCCTTGGTGCACTGAAGTAAATCAACCTATTTTTTGTTTCGGTGGTCGCTTTCGGGCGACCACCATTATGTCTTAACTGAAGTCCGCGTCTGAAGTCCGTGTCTTAACTGAAGTCGATGTCATCTCGTTTGGGGGCCGAAACATACGAGTAGTACTCGGCTGTTTCCCAAGGCGCATTCACCTGCATGCGTCCGCCCTGTACGTAGTAGTTCACGTCTCGTGAACCTTCGTCGGTGAGCATCGTAAGTTTCGCTGCTTCACTATCGAGTCGCGTGTTGTAGCGAGTGAATGCTTCGTTGTTCACCATGATTCGGGAATGACCCTCTTCGATCATGGTCGTGAGGCACTTTCCGATGAACCCTGTCCACATTTGGTACCACTGCGGCAACGAAACACCGCCAGAAACGGGCTGTGAATTGGGGCCATAGAGAATGAACATGTTGGGGAATTCAGGCACCATCATCCCGGCATAGGCGCGGGGGCTATCGGCGGCCCAGCGTTCGTGCAGGTTTGTTCCATCAATCCCGTAGTACTCAGCCGGCCACAAGTACTTCACGATGTCGAACCCCGTGGCGGTTACGAGCACATCGAGTTCTCGATGTTGGCTATCGGCAGTTTCGACACCGGTAGGAGTAAGCCGAACGATTGCGTCGGTAACCAGCTCGACGTTGTCGCGAGTGAGCGATTTATACCAATTGTTGTCGACAACGGGGCGGCGGACCATAGGCGCATAGTCAGGTATGAGTTTGTCGATCAGATCTTGACGGCCATCGACCTGATCGGTGATGTAACCGCGCAGCATTTCGCCGACCGCTTCGCTTATTTGGGTCACGCGGCCACCCTTTGCTTCCCATTCGGGATCGGCGGCAAGGAAGTTGGAGTGAAACGCGAACAGGCTCATGATGGAAGTGAAACGACACCAGTTCCAGTAACCAGGAACGTTGTCGATGAGCCAACGGATTTCCGGTTCAACATTGGCGCCGTATTTATCTCGAGGGCTAATCCATTGCGGCGTGCGCTGGAAGACGTGCACCTGTTCGGCCTCAGCCGATACGGGGGCCAATAGTTGAACGCCGGTGGAGCCGTTACCAATGACGCCGACTCGTTTGCCGGTGAGATCAAGACCTTCAGGCCACGCGGTGGGGTGGACGATGAGGCCGTTGAAATCCTCGGCGCCTTCGATGTCGGGATATTTGGGATTGGCGAAAAGACCGCAGGCACTCACAACGGCCGTGGCCTCGGCGGTAACAACATTCCCTTCGGGACGGGAAAGCGTGAGGTGCCAGCGAGATTCTGATTCCTCGAATCGGGCTTCGACAAGGTCATGCTCAAAATGGATGTGGTCGATTACGCCGAACTTCGTTGCGATGTGGTGGAGGTAGGCGCGTACTTCCGGACCGGTCGCGAAGTATTCGGTCCACGGGTACTGGCGCTCAAAGCTGAACTCGTAGGTTGAGCTCAGGGTGTCAACGCGCACGTCGGGATAGCGATTGATATTCCAGGTGCCGCCGATTTCCGATCGACGCTCGTAGACATCGAAGGGGATGCCGAGGATTTTGCACTGGATTGCCATGGCGATGCCGTTAAAGCCGGCACCGATGATGGCCACGCCGAAGTTGGCAGGAACTTCAGCAGTGCGGTCTTCCCACATGTGCATGAACGGGTAGTCGTTAAATGCAAGTACTTCTTTTCGAACGATAAAATCAGTTTCGTCCATCGGGGAGTCGATGGTCATGGTCATCATCGTGCGTAAGTGGTCATCGCTGGGTTGACGAAGCTCAATCGTGTCGAGGTCATTTGCGATCATCGATGTGCAAACTTCGAGAAGTTGTTCTTTGTCTTCGGCGGAGAGTCCGGCGACGGGACCCAATCCGGCAAGGGTCTCGTCTCTAGTGGCCATGTAGAGGGCCATTCGCAAAGCAGCAAGGTCTGATGCTTCGACCGCTCGACGGATGAATGCGTTGTCCACGTCCATTTCGTTCCCCTTGTTGGCGTCAATTAGCCGCCCGCGTTGTTCCCCCGCCCGCATTGGCGCTCAAGGGAGCAGTGCGGGCATTGGCCTGAAGCGTCTCACATCGCCAACACCAAAGTTGTTGGTGTTTTCGCTATCGCGAAGTCGCAGTGACGGTCTTCGGGGTCCGACCGAAGTGGGGTGGGATGCCGGGGAGAGGCAGGATGTCGCCCCACTAGGCTGAACTCCCCATGACTGTGTTTTTCATCGTTCTCGCCGTTGTCGTTGTCGTTGGCCTCATCGTGGGTCTTGGCTTCATTGTCCCGCGCCAGCGCCGGGTTCAACTTGAACCGCCGTCCACTCGAGCGGTCGTCGAGCAAACTACGGAGGAGGCGGCCCATTCGGCGTTGGCCGAACCTGAGAGAGAAGAAAAGCCTCGGTTCCGAGATCGGTTGGGTAAAGCACGAGCGGCGCTTTCCGGGGCGATGGGTTCCATCGCCGGTCGGTCAAAGATTGATGCAGAAACCTGGGACGATCTCGAAGAAGCACTTATCCTCGCCGACGTTGGAGTTACTTCGACACAAGAACTTCTTGAGCACCTCAAGGCCCGAGTCAAGACCGATGGACTTGCCGATGGCGAACAACTCCTTAGCGCTCTCAAAGACGAACTTACCCAACGTCTCACCGGTTTTGATCGTGAGATGCACCTTTCCGATGACGATGGTCCAGCGGTGTGGCTCTTTGTTGGTGTGAATGGTGTAGGCAAGACCACAACGATCGGCAAGTTGGGTATTCGTGAAACACGCGAGGGTCGCTCAGTGCTGATGGCTGCTGGCGACACCTTCCGAGCTGCAGCGGCGGAACAACTTGGGGTGTGGGCCGAACGTGCCGGCGCCGAAATGGTGCGCGGCAACGAAGGCAGCGATCCCAGCGCGGTCATTTTCGATGGTGTCGAAGCAGCAAATGCGCGCGGCATCGATCTGGTTCTTGCCGATACGGCTGGTCGACTCCACAACAAGGTCAACCTCATGGAGGAGTTGAGTAAAGTGCGTCGCGTGGCCGACAAAGGGGCCGGCACCGTTACCGAAGTGTTGTTAGTGATCGATGCCACCACTGGTCAGAACGGTTTGGTGCAAGCAAAACAGTTCACTGAGGCAGTGGAACTGACTGGTGTGGTGCTCACCAAACTTGATGGCTCGGCCAAGGGCGGCATAGTCATCGCCATTCACGATCAACTCGGGATTCCGGTGAAACTGGTTGGTCTTGGCGAAGGCGCCGAAGATCTCGTCCCGTTCGATCCCGCTGAATTTGTAGAGGCCTTGTTCTCATGAGTGCTCTCACTGCACCGTTTCACCTGCTCTGGAAATCGCTTGTTATTCCTGCAAAAATCCTTTTCTCCACTGCCGATCTCACCTTTCGTGCTGGTGTGAAGGTGGGCGGCTTGTCAGTGAGGGGTGGCGCTGTCGTTACCCGTGCGCTTGGTTGGAAACTTCTTGGAACACTCATTTTCGGTGTAGTTATCGGCGTGCTGGTCGGCCGGAAAATTGCCCTTCTCGGTCATAACCATGACCATCACAACGACCATGACCACGACCATGACCACAGCGATCTGGAAGAGGTAGCGGCCTGATGTTTGAATCACTTTCCGATCGTTTCGAGTCTGTTCTTGGCCGGCTCAAAAGCAAAGGAAAACTTAACGAAGCCGATATCGACGACGCGCTGCGCGAGATTCGTCTTGCGTTACTCGAAGCCGACGTCAACTTCAATGTTGTAAAGAATTTCTGTGCCCGAATTCGCGAGCGTGCGCTTGGTGAAGAAATCTCGAAAGCACTGAACCCGGGCCAACAAATGGTCAAGATCGTCAACGATGAACTCACTGCCACTCTTGGTGGCGAAACCTTCCGCATTACCTACAACTCGAAACCGCCAACGGTTGTGCTCATGGCTGGCCTCCAGGGTTCAGGTAAAACAACCAACTCGGCAAAGTTGGCTCGATGGTTCAAGAGCCAAGGTCGCCACCCGTTACTTGTTGGCGCCGATCTTCAGCGTCCTGCTGCAGTCGAGCAGTTGCGCACTCTTGGTCGCCAAATTGAAGTTCCAGTGTTTTCCGAAGATTCCGATCCGGTCACTGTTGCGAAGAACGCTCTCACCGAAGCGCGCAAAACAGGTCGAGACATTGTCATTGTTGATACTGCTGGTCGTTTAGCTATCGACGCGGAATTGATGGACGAAGTGCGTCGTATTTCCGAAACAGTGGACCCCGACTACACCTTCTTGGTCATCGACGCCATGACTGGTCAAGACGCAGTGAGTACTGCCGAGGCATTCCACGCAACACTCGAACTCGACGGTGTCATTCTCACCAAACTTGATGGAGATGCACGCGGTGGTGCGGCGCTGAGTGTCAAAGAGGTTGTTGGCCGACCAATCGCGTTCGTGTCCACTGGTGAAAAGTTGCGCGACTTTGATCTGTTCCATCCTGATCGTCTCGCTGGTCGAATCCTCGGCATGGGTGACATGCTCACTCTTATCGAGAAGGCCGAAGAGGTCTTTGAAAAAGATCAGGCCGAGGAAGCCGTCACCCGGTTGCTCGAAGGGCAATTCACGTTTGAAGATTTTCTCGATCAGATGCAGCAACTGAAGAAGATGGGTCCACTCTCGGGCGTGCTGGGCCTGATGCCGGGTATTCCCAAAGAGGTGAAGAACGCGCAGATCGATGATCGTGAGATTGGCCGCGTTGAAGCCATTATCCGGTCGATGACACCCGCCGAGCGTGTCGACCCCGACCTCATCGATCAGTCCCGCCGCGTGCGCATTGCTCAGGGTTCGGGTACCGATGCAACCCGGGTCGGCGAGCTCGTCAAGCAGTTCAAAGAGATGTCGAAGATGATGAGGCGCATGGGTGGCATGGGTTCGAAGCGAATCGCTAAGTCCCGACGTAAGGCGGCCAAAGGGAAAGCCAAGGGCCCCGGAGGGCGCGCCACCGGCGCCGGTCGAGTCGCCCCTAAAGGCAAGGCCCCCTTGCGACTTCCCGATTTTGAAAAGGAATTCAAAGGTGGCGGCCTGACCCTTCCGGGTCTCAATGACCCCCGTTCCAACGACCCCTTTGGGCTGGGCTGAGATCTGGACTTGCTCCGGAGGCCCTTTCAGCGCCACCATTGAAGGCCGCTCGGCGGTCCTTCGTGGATCGGGCCGATAACGTTCGCAGTCCAGTTCGCAATTTCGATCGCTTATTCCAGCAGAAGAGAGAAACATCGTGGTGAAGCTCCGCCTCATGCGGATGGGTAAGACCAAGCAGCCGACCTATCGCGTCGTAGCCGCCGATGCGCGTTCCCCGCGCAACGGCCGGTTTATCGAGATCCTCGGCCATTACAACCCTCGCAGCGAGCCCTCCGTCATTTCCATCGACAATGACAAGGCCGTCGCATGGCTCCAAAAGGGCGCACAGCCCACAGAGGTTGTTGAGAAGCTTCTCAAGATCTCCGGAGCTTGGGAACAGTTCCGCGGCGCAGCGTCGTGAGCGACGCCGTCGACACAATTGAGTCGAATGATTTCGCCAACGCGAAGTCAGTGCTTTCCTACATCGTTAAGCAAATGGTCGAAGATCCGGCCGCAGTTGTTATTGAACTCAATGACAGTGGCCGCAAGCCCGTGCTGAACGTTCGCGTTGGTCCCGGCGATATGGGTCGAGTCATCGGCAAGCGTGGTCGTGTTGCGCAGTCGATTCGCACGGTCACTCGTGCGGCCGCTTCGCGAGACGGTGGCGATGTCGAGGTCGAGTTCCTCGACTGATCCGGTGAACCTCCTTGAGGTTGGTCACATCGACAAGCCCCACGGCGTTCGTGGCGAGGTTGTCGTAACGCTCACCACCACCGAAAAAACTCGTGTCGAACCAGGTACGAAGTTATTTACCAAAGACCGCGAGCTCGTGGTGCTTTCTTCGCGTCCGCATCAGCACCGGTGGGTTGTGACCTTCGATGGCGTGTATGGGCGCGAAGGCGCCGAAGAGATTTCGGGCAAGACAATTTCCGCCGAAGCAATCGAGGATGGCGATCCCGATGCGATGTGGGTGCACGAACTCATTGGGTCCACCGTTGTTGAAGTCGATGGCACCGAACGCGGAACTGTCACTGCATTGCAGGTCAATCCGGCCAGCGATCTTCTCGTTCTCGATTCGGGAGCGCTTGTCCCGCTTCGATTTGTCACCGAGCGCAATGGCGATCGCATCATCGTCGATGTACCAACCGGCTTGTTTGAATTGATCGAAGGCGATTGAGCCGTGCGAATCGACGTGTTCACGATCTTTCCCGAGATGGTGATCGAGTTCGCCGGAGCATCCCTTCTAGGTCGCGCCCAGTCCTCTGGTCTTTTGGATGTTCGCGTGCACGATCTGCGTGAGCACACCACCGATGTTCATCGCACGGTTGATGACACCCCTTACGGAGGGGGAGCGGGCATGGTGCTGCGTCCCGAACCCATTTATGCCTCAGTTGAAGCGGCGAATCCGCCTCGACCACTTTTTTTGCTTGGTCCCGGTGGCCGCACTCTTGATCAAGCCATGGCCCAAGAACTTGCTAACTCGGGTGGCTTCTCTCTTTTGTGCGGTCGTTACGAAGGGGTGGACGACAGAGTTCGTAGCGATCTGTGCGACGGAGAGCTCTCTATTGGTGATTACGTGCTCGGTGGCGGTGAGGTGGCCGCAATGGTGGTTATGGAAGCCGTAGGCCGGCTTGTGCCCGGCGTAATGGGTAATGCGCAGTCGGCAGGCGATGAATCGTTCAGCGATGGCCTGCTCGAATACCCGCAGTTCACGAAACCAGCGGAGTTTCGAGACATGGTTGTGCCCGAAGTCTTGCGATCAGGCGATCATGGCCGGGTCGCTCGCTGGCGCCGGGCTCATTCCCTGCGCCGCACCATCGCATCTCGACCCGACCTCATTGAGGCCCGTGGAGGCCTGAGCGCGGCGGATCAAGCCCTTCTCGAGGACCCCGACCTACAGGGCTGACGGCCCGGTCCTGACGGCGCTTTGCCGTTAGTGGGGCTGTCCGCCTACGATGATCACTCCCGCGGTGCCGGTTCTCGGCCCCGGATCCAGACCTCCGCCCATTGGGCATCGCAGCCAGGACACACAGATGAACGCCATCGATCTGATCGACGCACAGAGCCTCCGAGACGACCTCCCCCACTTCGGCCCCGGCGACACCCTCAAGGTGCACGTTCGCGTTGTCGAAGGAACCCGTGAGCGCGTTCAGTTGTTCCAAGGAGTTGTCATCCGTCGTCAAGGTGGCGGCCTGCAAGAATCCTTCACCGTACGCAAGGTCAGCTTTAGCGTTGGCGTGGAGCGCACCTTCCCTCTTCATTCCCCCATCGTGGCCAAGATCGAAGTTGTGACCCGAGGCGATGTACGTCGAGCCAAGCTCTACTACCTCCGTGATCGCGTTGGTAAGGCTGCCAAGATCAAAGAAAAGCGCGACTAATCGTCGCACTGTCCGTCACTGACGGATGCAATCAAGATCGTCATTCGGTCCTATGGGGTGGCACGTGAGCAGCGAGGATCTCGAGGAATACGAGTCCGACGTCGAACTCCAGCTTTATCGCGAGTACAAAGATGTTTGTCCGATGTTTCGTTTTGTGGTTGAGACCGAGCGTCGCTTTTATTTGGCGAACGAAGTGAATCAGACCGTGGTCAACGAAAATGGCCGAACGCGAGTCGAAATTGAATTACGTGATGCGTGGGTGTGGGACATGTATCGCCAAAATCGATTTGTTACCCATGTGCGGGTTGTCACGTTTAAAGACGTCAACATTGAAGAGCTGCCGCGTGAAGAATTGGAGCTCAAATGACGGTCAACTTCGGGTGACTTCACAGCGCCGGGCTCTCGGCGCATATGGCGAGAAGTTGGTGGGGCTCTGGTACGAGGATCGCGGGTACACGGTGGTTGATCGCAACTGGCGATGTCGTGAAGGGGAAATCGATCTGGTTGCGATTCGTGGCCGGTTGGTCGTTATTTGTGAAGTGAAGACACGTTCCTCAAATGCCTATGGCTCGCCAGCCTCGGCAGTGACGATCGCTAAACAATCAAGGTTGCGTGTTTTGGCTCTCCGCTGGCTTGATGACCAAAACCTGCGGTCAGTGTCATTGAGGTTCGATGTTGCATGTGTCATCGGTCAGAAGATCGATGTCATTGAGTCGGCGTTCTGATTCAGGAACTGAGAACGCGTCGAATCCCTTGTTCGAGGATTTCAATAGCTTCATCCTCGGGGTAGGAACTGAGTAGTCGCCTGACGGCGCGATGTGAAAGAACAGCGTCGATAAACGGAGAGGCGAATGGTCCGGCTTCTTGAATCTCCGGAGCCAGCCATGTGTCGCTCTGGTTGAGGAGACGTTCGTTGCGTAATATCACGAGGTTGCTCGCCAGCAGAGAAGTGGATGTAAGCGACTCCACCTCTGCGGCAACCTTACCCCCGATGCCAATGAGCGTCACCCGATTGACGACCAATTCGTGGAGCCGATGATCGAGAGTGCCGGTGGGGCAACGTGCAGCAAAGAGGTGAAAGGTTCGATCGAATAGAGCGACGGCGACTGCAGCGAACAGCGAATCGCGATCGGGGATATAACGAAATACGGTCCGCTCCGAGACCCCTGCGCGCTCAGCGATGCTGGCAAAGGTTGATGGCAAACCTTCGTTCAAAAGATCGATGGTCGCCTCGATGACGGTGATGCGTCCGCGTTCCGAGCGAAGTCGTCGACCGTCACGAATCACGGCGGCCCGGGGCATGCCTCGAGCTTCAATTGCATCAGCAAGGATCTGTTCGGGTGTTGCATCATCGGGTGCCATCACTTGCAACAGTAACGCCCAGCAGGTTTCATAAGTGCTTGGCGGCCCTAGGCTATGGACATGTCAAATAGCGTCGATCTGGAGTTCTTTTTCGATCCGATGTGCCCGTTTGCGTGGATCACGAGTCGTTGGGTCGTTGAAGTTGCCGAACAGCGACCGATCTCTGTTCAGTGGCGGTTCATTTCGTTAGCAATCATCAATGCAACTACCAACTACTCAAAATTCCCTCCTGCTTATCCTTCATTGCATGCGCTGGGCAGATCACTTCTGCGAGTGGCAGCAGCAGCCCGCGCCGCCGGCGGAAACGAGGCTGTCGCCGCGTTCTACACGGCATGTGGTGAGAAAATCCACGAAGGCGGAGTATCGGTTGCGATGTTTAACGGCGAATCGATTCCCGAAACTCTTATTGCCGACCTCATTGCTGCTGCTGGTCTTGATGCTTCGCTTCTTGACTCGGCAGACGACGCAACCTGGGATCCCGTTCTTGAAGAGGAGACAGAGCTCTCGCTTGGTCGCACGGGCCGCGATGTGGGAACTCCAATTCTTACCTTTGCTCCCGGAACCGATGGAGAAACGTCCATGTTCGGTCCGGTCATATCGTCAATCCCGCGAGGTGAAGCGGCCATTGAATTATGGGATGCGGTACAAACCCTTGCTCGAACACCCGGATTCGCTGAACTGAAGCGTTCACTTCGCGATCCAATTACGTTCGACTGAGCGATATGGCTGAACAATCGCTTCCGGTGGTGCTGTGGCGACCACACTGCCCGTTCTGTTACAACCTTTTCTCCGGCATTGAGCGCCACGGTATTGAAGTGGAAACGCGAAACATTTGGGAAGACAAGGAAGCGCGGGTGTTACTCAATTCTCGCATCGGTTCCGAAACGGTGCCGAGCGTGATTGTCGGAGATGAGTTGTTAGTGAACCCTTCGATCGCGGAATTAATTGCCGCGATCAAAGGTTCGTAGTTACGGTTCCAGCACGACCTTGATGGTGCCGGCCGAGCGATCGGCGGCTACCGCAAATGCTTCTACGGCTGCGTCGAGTGGGAAGCGGTGAGTGATGACGGCATCGGGAAGATCGGGGCGGTTGGAAAGGATCGTTGCGGCGACATCGATGTCTCTCGAAGGTCCGGTGCGTCCGTACATCACCGCAGGCACAAGCGAGATTTCTTTCATGCAGATACCCATGCCTGGCATTTCCACGTTGCCGTTCCAGTAACTACCTAACAAGATCACCGTGCCGCCTGGCTTGCAGCGGTCGACGGCGTCGGCGAGCGCTGACGCCGTGCCAGCCGCTTCCACCACAACGTCATAACCGTTGCCTTCAAGTTCACCGGCGCCCAGACGAGTTGCCGCTTCACGTTGGCGGTCATGGCGAGCGGCGAGATCGACTCGGCAGCCGGCCTGCTGTGCAACCACGGAGGCCATCTGTCCGATTGTTCCGCCTCCAATGACGGCGACGCGATCGGTTCCGCGCACTTGGCCTCTTCGAATTCCGTGCACGGCGACTGCGAGTGGCTCGACAAGACATCCATCTCGGGCAGAAACCCCAGCGGGAAGGAAACTAATTGCACGTTCGGGCACAAGAACTTGTTCGGCCATACCCCCGTCGCGTCCAACGCCGAATGCCATGATTGGCCCGCGAACGCAGAGCTGCGTATTTCCGTCGAGGCAGGCCCCACATTCGTGGCAGGGATCGATGGGTTCGATGGCAACTGGCGTTCCGTCGGCAAGCGTTCCTGCGAATTCGTGACCGAATGTCGATTGAAGTCCAAAGGTGAGCAAATGGAGATCAGAACCACAGATACCCGCCGAAGCAACATTCACAACGACTCCGTCGCCAACTGGCGCGGGTACCTCAACAAGTTTTGGAATTCCTTCTGGACACCGAACGGCTCGCATGGCCACCCCCTCTAATGGTCAGTCTGTCTGATGATGACAACTAAACTGTGCACCTATCGACAGTTGGTGTTATTTCTCCAAGGTCCGGAGCATCTCAAAGAGCGGGTCAGAGTTATCTCGGGAGCCGGTAGCGGAATCTTTCGGGATTGGCCACTCACTTTCCTGGCCGGGCGCTCGCACCCATTCGGTGGTGGCAATGCGTTGTGCGATCTTCCATGTGGATCCATCGCGACGTTCCAAACGATCGATGTAGCGAAAACCCACGGTGAGGTTGAGGCGAGGATCGGGATTGTCCGAACGATGATGGGAGATTCCGTAGGTTTCACTGACAGCAACCTCGCCTCGAATGGTGGCGAGGTGGTTGGCGACGAGGTGCATTGTTGCGTCGTAACGTTTGAGCAACTTGAAGGCCCAGCCAATGAATTCCTCGGCGTCGCCATGAAAAGACCCGTGAGTGTCTGATGCATCAGGGTGGAAGCAGTCACGAACCCCTTGAACATCAAGGCGATCAATACTTCGGCAATAGGTGAGGATCAGCTCGTGGATGGACTGCTTATCGAGCAATTCGCGCCATGCGAGTGGGGTGGGGGAGTCCGGGCTTGTGATCACAATCGGGAGGCTAGGTCTCTGCCATCATTTGTGGGTACGTCGCGGGCAAACTGGTGAGGAACTCTCTTTCCTGTTTGACCATTTCCGTGGAGCCCTTGTTGACTATCCCCGTCCTGAAGCGCGATGAGAGTGCATGGCCGCGCTTGACCGCTTGGACTAATGGCGCACTGAATGTGGTTCGCGATCGGGTGTCTTGGACGGCATGGGTGATTGTGGTGCTCGGTGTGGTGACCCTTCTCTCCCGTGCCCCCGGATTGCTTTTTACCGGCATGTTTGATCGTGATGAGTCCTATCTCGCGGTCACTGGCGATGTGCTGCGCGGTGGCGGTCAGCTGTATGTCGACGTGATCGATCGCAAGCCTCCAGTGGCTCCGGTCTTTTATGCGCTCATTCGAGAATGGAGCGTTGACATGCGAGCGGTGCGATTCGTGCTCGCCCTCCTCATCTTCTTCAACGGTATTGTTATTGTCGAAATGGTTCGTCGCTTGAGTGGCTCGCGCCGGGCTGCGCTCTTTGGCGGTGTTCTTTCCATTGTTGGAACAGCAATGTTTCTTCCCCCCGACGCGCAGGCAGCCAATTTTGAACTTTGGGGGATGTTGCCCGCATCGGCGGCGGTGCTGTGCGTCGTGGTCGCTCGTTTGTCGCGACGCCCGTCACTCTGGTTTGTCTTTGCCGGTGCGCTTGTGGTGATTGCTGCGAATTGCAAACAGCCTTACATCGTTGTCGGACTTGTGGTGTTGTTCGAAGCGTGGCGGCGGGTCTCAATCCGCTGGCGTTGCATTGCCGGCACCGGGATCGGCGCAGTTGTTGCGTTTGTTCCTTTTATTGCATTCTTCAATGGGCCCCTGCTGTGGCGGTGGGTATGGGCCGATAACAGCGACTACCTCAACGGTGGTGTCTCAATGGCACGGGCCGCGCTTGCGGGACTTGGCCTTACCGTTATTTTTGCCGTCTTTCATGTGCCATTTTTCTACGGTGTGTGGGCTGCAGCAACGAGACGTGTCCGAGTCGATCCTCTGATTGTCGTTTGGGCTGTTGCTTCGCTCCTCGTCATTCCCATTGGTTTCCGATTCTTCGGCCACTATTACCAACAACTCATTCCGCCACTCAGTGTTATGACAGCGATTGCGCTTCCGTTTGCGACTCCACGGGTGTGGCGGTCTTTGGCGGTGTTCACTGTTGCAACTTTCGTTGTACTTTCAGGGCTCTCGTATGTGCATCGACCTGATCTTTCGAACTTCACCGCGCTTGGTCGCTATGTGCAGGAATCCACCGATATTGGGCAACGGATACTCGTGTGGGGGGCGCTACCTGATGTGTACGTGTCGTCCCAACGACTCCCGTCAGGAATCTTCCTTCACGGCGGGTATCTCACTGGCAACTGGGCGAGTCGAGATGAACCATTGCCCAACGTGGCGATGAACGCAGAACCGTTTGCATCTCGTTGGAAAATGTTTTTCGACGATGTTGCAACGAACCCGCCGGAACTGGTCATCGATGCGGCTCGACCGGGCACGGATTGGTCGGCCTACGGTCCCGACAACTATCCGATTGGCGAATGGCTCCGACGGTGTTATGTCCGCGATGTTGTGGTGGATGGTTTGCCAGTATGGCGAAGAGACGCGGTTGCGTGTCTGAACTAGTCAGTCGGTTGCGAGAACTCCGCCGTCAACGATGAGTGATTGGCCCGTGATGAACGATGCTTTGTCGCTCAGCAGGAACGCGGCGGGTTCACCGATTTCTTCCGGCCGCCCAATACGGCCAAGGACTGAACTAGCACTGAAAGAATCGCGGACGCCAGGCTGGGCGAGAGTGGATTCAATCATCGCCGTTTCGATGTAGCCGGGACAGATGGCGTTTACTCGAATGCCATCGGGGCCCAATTGGTGAGCCATTGAGCGTACGGTCCCGAGCATTCCAGCCTTTGAAGCGCAATACGCGGGGATTGCGGCGTTGCCAACCCAACCTTCGATTGATGAAATGCCCACAACGGATGCGCCTGGAGTTGCTGCGAGGTCAGCCTGGAGCGCTTGAACCAACATTGGAAACGCGCGCAAGTTGACGTTGAGCACGAAGTCCCAACCTTTGTCGTCGAGGGACCCAAGGTTCTGGGCGCGAACGGTTCCTGCTGCGTGAACTAAACCTCCAAAGGTTCCGACAATGTTGCGGTTAGCGGTGACTGCATCGGGAAGTTCGGAACTTTTTGTGACATCGATTCCTAATCCAATTGTGGTGACGCCGGTTTCGGAGGCGATGGCTGCCGCAACCTCTACTGCGGCGTCTTTGTTGAGATCCCAGATGGCCACGTTGCGGCCTTGGCGGGCAACCGCATAGGCCGATGCCCGACCGATTCCGGATGCGCCACCGGTAACGAGTACGGCGGAAGTTGTGGAGTTCGTCATGGCGTGGTTCTACCACGGCGGGTTTCAAGTTGTTCTTTGAAATCGTGTGGTGGCAGAAAATGTTGCTAGTTCGCGGGAGGCCACGGAGCGATTGTGGGCCACGGTTGTGCGGACTCAAGTTGAGCGGCTACCTGCAAAAGTGTCGACTCTGAGTTGTGGTGGCCAACAAGTTGCACGCCGATGGGCAGACCGTTGGAATCGAAACCGGCCGGAATCGAGGCGGCGGGTTGTCCGGAGACATTGAATGGAGCAGTGAGTTCGGAAAAACGACCAGCATTTTGAAAAATGGATTCCATGTTTGACGGGTCGAGGAAGCCGATTTGCGGAACCGGTACCGCGAGTGTGGAAGTGAGCCAAAGGTCGTGATCAAAATAAAATGTTGCTATTTCTCGGCTTACTAGTTCGATTTGCTGCATTGCGACAGAGAAGTCGAGTGCCGTGGCAGTCAGCGCTCGCTCGTGGAGGAGGCGATCAAGTGGTTCGAGATCCTCGTCGCGGAGGGGCCGTCCAAGCTGGGCGAGTCGCTCTTCAACGAACTGAGCGGTTGCCGCACCCATGACCACTGCAATTGCATTGGAGACCTGCCCGGGATCCCAAGTTGGCATCGCTTCGGTGACCTCGTGGCCAAGATCGGCAAGAACTTTGGCAGTTCGCTCGATCGCTCCAACTGCAGCAGGATGAATTTCGCGACCAGCGATTGACTGCGTGCTGAACGCAATTCGAAGGCGACCTGGTGGTGTCTTGAGCGAGGCCAGAAACGAACCTTCGGTGGGACCAGGCGGAGAAGGGTAGGGATCGCCGGGAAGTGGGCCGGCAATGGCGTCAAGGATCGCCGCACTGTCGCGGACGGTGCGGGTAACGGCGTGGCCGATTCCTGTTGGATACGCAAACGATGCGGGTGTGGGCCAGGTTGGTGTGCGGCCACGTGTGGGTTTGAGGCCAAATAGTCCGCATTCCGAAGCAGGAATACGGATAGATCCTCCGCCGTCGTTGGCATGTGCCGCGGTGACCATCGCGCTGACGACGGCGGCAGCAGAACCTCCCGATGAGCCGCCGGTGGAGTATGTAGTTCGCCACGGGTTTAGCGCCGGCCCGAAGAGCAACGGTTCGGTGCTGGCGTTCTTCCCGAATTCAGGCGTATTTGTGTTGCCAAGAATGACAAGACCCGCGGCTTTGAACCGCTTCGTAAGTTCGCAGTCGTCGGTGGCGATCACATCGGCAAAGAGTTGACTTCCTTTTGTGGAATGCAGGCCGGCAACATCGCAGTTGAGATCTTTCACGAGAAACGGAACGCCGGCGAGTGGTCCGGCAATTGGGGTGGCCGCCTCGCGCCTTGCGTGGTCGAAACGGAAATCGACCACTGCATTAAGTAATGGATTTCTGGCTTCGATGCGGGTGATCGATGCGTCAACAAGTTCAGTGGCGCTCACCTCACCTTTGGCGACAAGCTCGGCAAGTCCAAGGGTGTCATGTGTGTCGAGGAGATTTTCGATATCGGTCATTTTTATTCCAGGAAGTCGGCGTATCGGTCGAGATAGGTCGAAAATCGTTCGTTGAGGGCGTAGCGGTCTAGTTCCCATTCCTCAAGTGAATAGGAGTGAGAACCGAATTTATCCTTACGGTGCTCGGCACTATGCGCTCGCATGGCTGCTTCAGCCTCAGGGGTGAAGTCTTGGCCGCATTGATCGTAAATGGATGCGATCGTGCCAATTGGATCGTTGACCAGCGAGGAGTAGGCGACATCGATAAATGCATCGCCGCGCCCGGCGGAAATTTGGTTATCGCGAAATTCAATTTGGTTGTCGAGCAGCGATGCAACAATCTCCGGCCATGTTGTTCGGATGTAGTCGCGCCAGTCGGTGTCTGTCCACGTTCCTGCAAGCGTTTGCACCAAACTGCAAACTGATGCGAGGAGGTTGGCTGGATCGCGATGAGTGAGTACAAACCGTGCATCCGGGTACACGGTGGAAAGTGCCGCGGGGTCCATGAGATGAACAGGTGACTTGAGCTGCCACTGACCCGGACATTGTGCTTGGAGAACCTGTAGCGCCTGCCGGTGATAGCGGTAGGCGGGTGTGTGATCGGCAGATTGTAACCATTCCATGTACGTGGGCAAGTTGAACGTTGTTGAGAGATGCAAACTTGTGAAGTGCTGTCCGAGAAGAACCGCACACTCAATCGGCATATCGGCAGGGTCGTGGTGGATGGCCTTGAACGCGGGGTTGAGCATGCCAAGCATGTCGGGAGCGTTAGCGGCGGCAAGAAATCGGGGGTCAGTACGGTACGTCTCCGTGGTTGGAGGTGGCGTTGATTCGTTTGCTTCCCACGCAAGGAGCGACCGATTAGCGGGATCGACGGAAAGCAGATGACTTAAAGCTGTGGTTCCTGTTCTTGGGAGTCCAATGAGAAAAAGTGGCGCATCAATTGGGGAGGTGCCGATAGCGGGATTGGAGTTGTGCCAATCGGTAACGCGAAGGCGATTGGCGAGATTTCCAACGACCATTCCTTCAACGGCAGCTTCGCCGATGGGGGAAAGTTGCCCATCGGTCGCCGCGGAGGTGATGAACACCTCGAGTCCGTAGCGGAAGGACTCGTCCCCAAAATCGGTGAGTCCGTAGGTGGCGGCACTGGCCTGCTCAAGTAGACGATCAACATCACTGTCCACGTTCGCTTGCTCCCCCCGGATTGTGGTCTCCGAACCGTACTCTGCAGTTCAGAGTGCCGATGGAGACAGTTCGACTGCTAGAAAATTACTGTTCCGTTTCATCCACCTGAGTTGAAGCGTGCCATTGAATGAATGGGGACACCATGACGTCAGAGGAACTTCCAGGGGGATGGGGCCCCGCGCTCGATGACCTTGCCCAACGTCGAGTCACCGCTCGTGCCATGGGCGGCGCTGAACGACTGGCCAAGAAGCATGCAAAAGGCCATCTCGATGCCCGCGGGCGCGTCGACTACTTGCTCGATTCGGGTACCTTTCGCGAGCTTGGAACGCTCGTGGGCGAAGTTCCAGGCGATGGCATTGTGGCTGGTGCCGGGCGGATTGACGGCCGACCCGTGATGATTGGGGCCGAAGATTTCACGGTCCTCGCCGGTTCGATTGGTCATGGAAGTTCGTCGAAGCGTTATCGCATTGCTGAACTTGCTCTTGCCGAACGAATTCCGCTCATTATGTTGCTCGAAGGTGCAGGTCATCGCGGGGGGGGTGGCGGTGGACGCGCGCCAACCGATTTACTCATTCAGGCGCAGTGCTCTGGTCGTGTTCCGGTACTTAGCGCGGTAATGGGTCCTTCGGCGGGCCACGGTGCGCTCATCGTTCCCATGTCAGATTTCAATGTTATGACCGAATACGGATCGGTGTTCACTGCCGGCCCTCCCGTCGTAAAAGATTCGCTAGGCGAAGAAGTCTCAAAAGAAGAGCTCGGTGGACCGAGCGTTGCCGTTCCCAGTGGCTTGATCCATAACATCGCGTCCGATGATGAAGCTGCACTCGACATGCTGCGGGTGTATTTGTCGTTTTTCCCGTCAAGCGCGTGGTCATATCCTCCGCATCTCCCCGGCGGTACCGACCAAGGATTTCGGTCTACTGCCGAACTGCTGTCGATAATCCCCAGTGATTCAAAGCGCGTCTATGACATGCGCAAAGTGCTTGATGTGATTGTTGACGATGGTTCGTGGTTTGAAATTCAGCCTGGTTTTGGTCAGTCGCTGATTTGCGGACTTGCCCGTTTGGGCGGCGAGTCGGTAGCGGTGGTTGCCAATCAACCGAGTGTGCTGGCCGGCTCAATTGATTCCGCGGCAGCGGATAAAGCCGCTCATTTCATTATGGTGGCGGACTCGTTTCACCTTCCTTTGGTGTTTTTGGCTGATAACCCAGGAATGTTGCCGGGTTCAGCCTCGGAACGTGAAGGTGTGTTGCGAAGCGGCGCCCGTATGTTCGCCGCGCAAACCCAAGCCACTAGTCCGAAACTGCATCTCACGTTGCGCAAGGCCTATGGCTTCGGGTCAATGGTGATGTCGTTGGTTGGTTTCGATCATCAATCGGCCACGTTTGGTTACCCGGGTGTCACGCTTGGTGCGATGGGGGCCCGTGCCATGAGTAAGGCAACCAACGCTGGAACTGATGAGGCCGCATCGCTGCGAGATACCGAATTGCAGGCCTCGTATCGATCGGCGGAGAACCTCGGTTTCGATGAATTAATCGATCCCCGAGAGACCCGTGATGTGTTGGTTGATGCGCTCCACCGCTCGCTTTCCCGGCGCCAAGCACCGGCCGAACCAGTGATGCGAACGGCAATAACTCCATAAACCGTTTTACGAGTGGGTGCATGAATTTTATGGGAAAAGCCCTCTCTAGACGGTGAGACTGGCTATAGTTTGTCGGCCGCGGGAACCCGTTCCGTGCGTTTTTGATGTGTCCATCAGTGGCACTGGAGGTTCCGATGGTTCTCGCAGCAGCAACAGATTGGGGTCAGGGCGATGTCCTTCTCACATTCATTTACATCATGTTCGTCTTTATGTACATCTGGGTTGTCCTCAGTGTGTTCATTGACATCTTCCGCAGTCATGACATGGGTGGCATCCACAAAGCCGCATGGGTCCTTGCCATCTTTGTCTTCCAGCCTTTCGCGATCCTCGCGTACCTCATTGTTCGTGGTGGCAAGATGAATCAGCACGCCATCGAGGCCGCTAAGGCTCAAGACGATGCCATGCAGAAGTACATCCGTAACGCCGCGGGCACCACGCCAGCCGATGAACTTCATCGCCTCGCCGATCTCAAAGATCGTGGCGTCATTGACGATGCAGAGTTCCAGAAGTTGAAGGCCAAGGTCCTCAACTAATTCTTTCGGCCTTTGGCCGGTTCTGCAATGTGAACGGTGGCTCGGGTTCGCCCGGGCCACCTTCGCGTCTGGGTAAAGTTCACTCGGCTCCGATGGAGAGCCTGCTTTAGGATTGTCTCTTATGAGTCATGAACATTTGTTGACGCCGGGAAAAATCGGTTCGATGGCGATGCGTAATCGCATCGTCATGCCCGCTATGGATCAAAACACGTGCGATGAAGGTCAGATTACTGATCTGACCATCGCCCATTACGAAGCTCGGGCCAAGGGCGGAGTCGGTTTGCTTATTCTCGAGACCTCCGCTGTCGCCTGGCCAATTGGAGCAACATCAGTCCATCAGCCCGGACTTTCTGACGACCGTTTCATCCCTGGTCTTGCCCGACTCGCTGATGCGATTCACCATCATGGGGCCAAGATGGTGGTGCAGGTTTGTCATCACGGAAAGACCGCCGGCGTCGACGCTATTCAGGACCGAGAACAAATTGTCCCGTCTGTTCCTTTACCTGACGGTCCACCCGATATCAGTGCCATCTCGATGGACGAACTTCTGAAAATGGCTGTGCAGACTGGCGGCAAGTATCCGCAGCGGCGCGCAGCAACCCTTGATGACATTGCGTGGGTGATCGACCAGTTCGGCGAGGCGGCCGAACGCGTTCAACGTTCCGGATTGGACGGAGTTGAGATTCATGCCGCTCATGGATATCTCATCTCCACTTTCCTTTCCCCTCGTTACAACAATCGCACCGACGAATACGGCGGTACAGCAGAAAATCGCGCTCGACTTTTGGTCGAAGTCGTGAAAACTATCCGCTCTCGCTGTGGGTCGGAGTTTGCAATCATCGTGCGACTCGATGGTCGCGAGTACGCCGAAGGCGGCATTACACCCGACCTCGCGGCAAGGTACTCAGAGTTTGCCGAAGAAGCCGGCGCCGATGCCATACACGTCACTGCTAGTTCACCCGATGCGATGGGTGCGGGTTTCACAAACGGACCGCTTCCGTGGCAACCCGATCAGTACATCGGGTATGCCGCAGTCGTGAAGCAATCGGTATCTGTCCCGGTGATTGCAGTCGGTCGGATTCTTCCCGATGCTGCCAATCGTCACATTCTGGAAGGAAACTGCGACTTCGTGTCGATGGGCCGCCAACTTCTTGCCGACCCCGATATTCCCGCAAAACTTCTGGCTGGCAAACCCGAACGAGTCCGAACCTGCATCAATTGTTTTGTTTGTGTCGCGCAGAATTTCTGGGATGGTGTACCCATCTGCGCGATCAACGCCGAACTCGGTCATTACGAGGAAGGTCCGATTCCGCCGGCGGATCCGCGACGCAATGTGGTGGTGATCGGTGGCGGTCCGGGAGGCATGGAGACTGCTCGGGTTGCTTCGATGCGAGGTCATCGGGTGACCCTTTTGGAGAAGTCAACACACCTGGGTGGCACGGCGCGATTCTCATCGCTCACCACCCCCATGAACGCCGAGTTAGTGCGGTATCTCGCCGCTGAGATGAAAGCACTCGATGTCGACGTGCGACTCTCCGCTCCCGTCACTGCATCGCTACTTAGCGAACTCGGTGCCGAGGTGGTCGTTGTCGCTACGGGCGCTCGCCGCGAACGGCCATCGGTCCCTGGAGCCGAACAGGCACATGTGCTGTCGGGCGACGACTTGCGAGGAATTCTCGCCGGAGACGATCCAGCCGCCACCTCGCGGCTTGCGCTGCATCAGCGCATTGTCATTTCGATCGGACATTTTCTTGGACTCACGAAGAACATGGACAAGGTTCGATCGTTGTCGAAGCGTTGGATGCCGGTCGGAAAGAACGTGGTTGTCGTTGGCGGCGGCCTTGTAGGTGTTGAACTTGCCGAGTTCCTCGCCGAGCGTGGACGCTCAGTCACGGTTATCGAATCGGGCGAGAAATTTGGTATGGAGATGGCCCATCCTCGGCGGGCCCGGGCACTTTTTGAAGCACGTGCGCATCAGGTCGATTTCATCGCCAGCGCCGAGTTGTCCTCGATTGGCCCCGAAACAGTTTCGTTCACGGTTGGTGAGGAACTACGAACGGTGATGGCAGACATGGTTGTCATAGCGAATGGCGTGCATCCAGATTCAACTGTTGCCGATCAATTACGCGAGGATGGATTTGAGGTTCATGTTGTCGGCGATGCGGGCAATGTTGGTTACATCGAAGGTGCTATTCGTAGTGGTTACCTCACCGCTCGGGCGATCTAAGACGCGAATCAGCCCCGAATTTCCCGGGGCTGATTTTAAGAGCGCGCGCCAATAGGTGCTCGTGGTGACCATCCGCCGGTCAAGCCGCTCATCCTGACCATCGAGTTCATCAAGTGGGCCGACAAATGGAGCCCGGCTGCTTCCGGCGAATTAGTTCTTTTGGCCTATTCCCATGCGAGCACGCCTCCCGTATCATCGAACACATGTTCGAAGCGTTAGATCATTCACCGCCTACCGGGGCCACGACGCCTGCTGGTGTTGCGGTGGG
>Ga0105051_10000155_pt1 | contig 83517 bp, 85 predicted proteins | sample FRY02_FD_78383 | JGI IMG/M metagenome (GOLD analysis project Ga0105051, IMG submission 78383) | Freshwater microbial communities from Lake Fryxell liftoff mats and glacier meltwater in Antarctica - FRY-02 (megahit assembly) | ecosystem: Environmental > Aquatic > Freshwater > Ice > Glacier... | reverse complement strand
CCGAAGACGCCACCTTCACCGTGCAATCATCACGAGGGTGGAGTAGATCCACCGTGCCCGAACGAGCCGAAGAACTCATCTTCCCCATGCCAGTGCGTTGAAATGCACACCGCCACCACACACATCGGCACGGTTCGTGGGTTAACCATTCAGCAACTACTGCCATGGAGGCCTCGCTATTTCCAAAATCAACTTTCCGAATCCCCATCTGTATTTCGCCTACGTCTCGAGGACTGGGCTTCTTTGCCAAGTGTGCGTCACTGCTCAAGCCCGAAGGAGGTTTTGGTGCCTCCTACGTCACCCCACTGCAACGCTGGGGTTCGCAGAGGAAGCATCAACCTCCGTCAGATCGTGTTAGAAAAACTGCACACTGACCTACGGGGGACCAATGTCTGAGCTGTTTGATGCCTATGCCAACACCCGCTCGCGAATGCTTGCGGTCGCCCAGAACGTGGGCCCTCAGGCGCTTCAAGCCAACGTTCCTGCGTGTCCCGATTGGTCCGCTCACCAACTTCTTTCCCATTGCGTTTCCATGCCTGCTGCCCTTAGTGCGGGCGACTTCCCCACTGGAGACCCCAATGAATGGATCGACGGCCTCGTCTCTCGCTACCAAGATAAATCCCTCGATGAACTCGCCGAGGTTTGGAGCAGCGTGGACGAAACAATCGCCGGCATGCTCGACGGTGGCGGCGGCATGTTGTTCGATGACCTCGCCGTTCACGAACACGACCTGCGCGCCGCGGTGCAACAGCCCGATCATTCCGCCCTTGAGACCGCTGTGCTTTTGCCTCGCGTGGTTGCCAGCTGCACCGATGCGCTCATTGCCCAAGGACTGGGAAGCATCGAAGTTCGTTCTGGATCACAGTCGTGGCGCTCTCACGATGCCGAGCCAGGTTGGATTCTTGAACTCAGCCCATGGGAAGCAACTCGGGCCATTTACAGCCGGCGCACCGCCGAGGAACTCCGGTCGCTCGGCGCTGGCCCCGACCAAGAGCGCTGCATCGAATTACTCGATGCCCACCTCCCGCTTCCGGTGTCATCGCTGAACGAATAGGTCCACCATGACTCGTTCTGTTGCCATTGTCGGTGCTGCCGGATCTTGTGGTCGCCAACTTGCCGTGCAGCTTCTCGACCGAGAAGTTCTTGATCCTTCCGCACGGCTTCAACTCGTTGCCCATTACGGCGGTGCCAGCGAATACGAACTTCATGGCTTGCGCGCCGATCTGCGTGATGCGTTTGCTGATCGTGCGCCAACTATCGAACTTGTCATTCGTCCTGAAGATGTAAACGCCGAGATTTTCGTGATGCTCGCGGGCCGCACTGTTCCGAGTGACCCTCGGCAGAACGTCGACCGCATGGCACTCGCTCGTGCCAACCACTCTGTGTTTTCCATGTACGCCAACGAGTTTGCCCGGCGCGGCGACAATGCGCCGTTGGTCATCGTGCAGTCGAATCCCGTGGAACTTGGCGTTCAGACGTTTGCCGATGCCATTGGCCGCCACAAAGTTATTGGTGCTGGTTCGTACTCCGACACCCTTCGTTTTCGACGTGAAATTGCCGATTCCGTAGGTGTCCGACGCGATGCAGTGCGCGCCCTCATGCTGGGACAACACGGCGATCATCTCGTTCCCGTCTGGAGCAGTATTGAAATTGACGGATACGACGACAACGCCATGCGCACCTGGCGAGACACACAACAGTCGGGTCGTTCCGTCACCAATCTTCCGAACGAAATCGTTTCCTACCGCGCCGAATGTTTAGAGATGGTGGCCGATGGCAAGATCCACGAGGTCTTCGCAAAAGCAGCAACATTCCCGGTAGATATTTCTGCGGCGGTGAAACCGTTTCTTGTTCACACCACTGCTGGTCACACCACCGAGATCGTTACAGCACACGCGGTGGCGGAAATTGTGACCGTGCTCGTCAACCACCAAGAAGCAGTTCTGCCGCTTCAAGTTTTGCTTGAGGGCGAGTTTGCCGATCTTCACGGAGTTGGCGGTGTTCCCGTGCTCCTGGGCCCAAATGCTTGGACAGAGGTTGTCACTCCCTCTCTTGAAGCCGATGAACTCGAAGCGTTGCAGGCCGCATTCGCCGCTATCCGCGAGACAAACACTGCTGTGCTCACAGGCAAAAGCTAACTGCCTTCAGTCTGCGTGTTGATGGAACATCAATGCAGCCACTACGCGTCGATTAATTGACGCATCGCTAGGTAGACCAAGCTTGGAAAAAATGTGTCGCACATGTACTTCCACTGTGCGTTCCGAAACAAAGAGTTCCTTGGCAATGCCGCCGTTTGATCGCCCGTGCGACAACAGTTCAAAGACCCGCTGTTCCGATGGTGTCAGCGAGTCTTTGGAATCATGCGCGACCGCGTCGATGAACGACGCTCCTTCAAAACCCGAGCCTCGCAGGCGTCCGCAAAGCAACTCACCTAACAAGCTGTCTTCGGCAACCCCCACTGGACCGGTGGGTACGTCCGGGACTAGCCCCGAAGAGCCAGTCGCAGATACATCAATTTCCGCCATTTCCACCACCATGGGGGCCACCTCGGAGATGACTTTCGATATTTCTACATCTATTTACCCAACAACGCACAAAATCTGTGACTAATGCGTAGATTTTCAATTCCCGCAGGCCAGCGCATGTTTTCTTTGCCCCCAAGGGTGACCCGTAGAGTGGCCGGTCAGCGCAAGGGCGAAGGGAACGCAATGTCACAGGGGGGAACGAGCGAGAGTACCGACGCCATCGCTCCCGCCCGACTCGCTACTGCTGCGTTCACCGTGGTTGTGGCCGTTCAGTTCGTGATCGTGCTGGCCAATGGTTCGACCACCATGGTGCTGCCCGAACTGAAACGCGGACTTCAAGCCACCAGTACTCAGCTGCAGTGGTACGCCGCGTTGTTCCCTCTTGGTTTCGCGGTAGTGCTGGTGCTTGCCGGTCGTATCGGTGACCTCATTGGCACTCGGCGACTTCTCCTCCTCGGCTACAGCGGGCTTGTTGCCACATGGATCATTAGCGCGGCCGCACCAAACATTTGGTTGCTACTGCTCGCCCGCTTACTGAACGGCGTTGCTGGTGGTGTGATTGCTCCCCAGTTGTCAGCAATCATCCAACGCACGTTTAGCGGCCACGCCCGTTCACGCGCGTTCGGTCTGTTTCTTGTTTTTGCCGGTGGCGGATTCATGCTCGGACAGTTGATCTCTGGATTTCTCACCACCATTGACCTCTGGGATGCCGGTTGGCGTTGGGCGTATCTCCCCTACATTCCGCTCGGCATCATCACGTTGATGCTGGCAATCAAATTCATTCCCCACACCAAACCTGGCGCCAAAGGAACGCTCGACATCGTTGGTGCCTCAACGCTTGCGGTCGTTGCCATTTTGGTGATGTATCCGCTCATTCAAGGCCGCACTGTTGGTTGGCCACCATGGATCTTCGTCATGCTTCTGTGCGCTCTTCCTGCGGGCTGGCTTTTTCTTCATTATGAGCGTTCGCTGCATGTAAAGGGTGGCGATCCGCTCGTCAATCCTGCGCTGTTCCGCATTCGAACTTTTCGCTACGGCAACATAGTGACGCTGCTCGTTGGTCTTCTCGCCTCTGCCGGACCGGTGTATCTCATCCTCACGATTCAGCTTGGCTTCGGTCGCAACCCATTGCAGTCGGCGTTACTTACTGCCCCAATGCCTTTCGCCAACATGTTCGGATCACTTGCCGCCGCTCCGCTCATTCGACGATACGGGCGAGCCTCACTTGGCATCGGTGCGGCATTCAATATGGCTGCTGCTCTCGCAATCATCTTGGTTGCCCATCTGGAGATCACCGACCGCATTGCCGATCAAGCAGTGTTCATGATTCCCGGCTTGGTCTTGCTCGGATTCGCACTGGGTATTTCCATTGCCTGTTCAATCGCCTTTGTGCTTTCCGATGTTCCCCACGAAAGTGCGGGAAGCGCGGCAGGTGTTCAAGCCACTGGTCTACAAATGGCCGGTGCAGTTGGCCTCGCCATCTTCGGTGTTGCGTACTACGCATCGGTTGCCAGTAACGACCAGGTTGAGGGTTATCTCCAGGGCCTCACATGGGTGATGTGGTTGTCCGTTGCTTTTGCCGTCATTCAGTTCGCCACTATTCGATTCATTCCAAAACACACATCGGTTACCGAAGATGCGATGGTGATGGTCGATCCTGAGATGTCAGTAATGCCCGATCTGCATCCCATCGAGGACTAACCAAAACATCTCGCTACGGTTGAACGTATGGGAGTGCTTGCTGTCATCGTTGCCGCCGGACTTCTTGGTCCAGTGCTCGCCATGTTCAAGCGCTTCCCCATTCCTATTGTCGTGGGCGAAATTATTGCCGGCTACCTCATTGGCCCCGATGTCTTGAAGCTTGTGGATCCCGATGAACCGCTCGTCATCATTCTTCACGACGCGGGTTTTGCACTCTTGATGTTCACCGTGGGTCTGCACTTGCGACTGCACGATCCCGCACTTCGACGCGGTGCGCCCCGCGCTCTTTTGGCCATTGCCGCTACTGGAATACTGGCCGTACCGGTTGCACTGCTCATTGCGAACTATTCCGGCCTCGGTAACCCTGCGGCAATTGCATTGGTGTTGGCAACATCATCAGCCGCTCTCGCCATGCCTGTGCTCACCGACTCCACTGCGGGCAAACTTCCCAGCGAGTACGCCGGGCTTGCCGCTTGGATTGTTGCCGCCGACATCATCACCATTGTTTCATTGCCACTTGTGACATCAGGTTCGTCAACAGTACGAGTTCTTTTCGGATCGATTGCCGTCACCGTTATTGCTGTCTCTGCGCTTGGCCTGTTGCGTTTGTTACGTAAAACATCCGTGTGGAAACGCATCTCTCAACTTTCACAAGAAAAAGGCTGGGGCATCGAGATGCGCATTGCCCTCGTCATGCTGTTTGCTCTCGCCTGGGTGGGCCCGAAACTTGGCACATCACTACTTGTTGCGGGCTTTACCGCCGGTCTTGCCGTTTCGGCGTTCGGGGTTTCATCGCGACTCACCACCCAACTTGTGGGAATCGGCGAAGGTTTCCTCATCCCCGCGTTCTTTGTTGTGCTGGGTTCCACATTGGTGCCCCGAGGTCTCGCCACTACACATGGCCTGGTCTTATTCGGCGGACTTGTTGTGGGGACGTTGGCGGTTCACGTTATTGGCGGACGCATTGCCGGATTCCGGCCCGCGTTCGGCCTTGTCGCGTCGGCGCAATTAGGGGTACCACTGGCCCTTGTCACCTTGGGCCAATCACAAGGATGGCTAAGCGGCGAAGAAGCATCGGCATTCGTTGTTGCATCGCTGGTGTCGGTGGCAGTGAGTGCCTATGGAGCAAACCGTCTTGGTCGACCACTCACCACGCATCTACCCCACGGAGTTCCCATGGATCTGCGAGGAGCCGAGGAATAGCGTCAGGTTGACCAGAGAAGCTGGCGGAGACCACTGGCTCGCACCACTCGACGACCAATGGCCGAGCGCACCGATTCTTCGGTCCCCACCAACACCACACTTTTCTGCGCTCTGGTCACCGCGGTGTAGAGCAGTTCTCGAGTAGCGAGACGCGATTCTGGGGGCGGAAGTACGACAACAACCCGTTCAAACTCGGAGCCCTGGCTCTTATGAATCGTCATGGCGTGCACAGTTTCGAGGTCTTCAAGCCGCAAAGGCGATAGCAAACGCACGCCATCTGATCCTTCGAACGCAATGCGGGCGCCCGCTTCGGTGGCAACAACAACGCCCAGATCACCGTTGAAAACATCGTTGGACGGATCGTTTCGGGTTACCAATACTGGTCGTCCGAGGTAGAACTCCTCCAAACGCTGGCCCTTGCCGCTAAGCCACTGTTCGAATTTCCAATTCCAGTGAGTCACGCCGAAGGGACCATTGCGATGGGCACATAACACTCGCACTTTCAACAATGCCGCGAGTGCCTCTTCAGCCTGACCTTCGCGTGCGAACTCTCGAGTTTCAACCGCGTCAGCCAGCGCCTCCTTTCGCACAGAGTTGGGGGCATCGGCGCTTTCGGGATACCACACCAACTGCACTTCATCAGTAACAACGCGTGAGCTAGCGCTGGCTTTCAATTCTTGTATCGCAGCCTCAGCATCGTTGGCCCGCACCGCCGCCGCGAATCGGCCAACCGGTGAATCGGCCGGAAATCGAAGTGAGGTTGTAAGCACCGAAACACAGCCAGTCAACGGATCGGCCGGCATGGGTGCGACTCCGTCGACAACCGGTTCGGCAATGTCACCCAGGACAGAACCAGCTTCAACACTGGCCAATTGTCCGGGATCGCCCACTAGAATAACGCGCGCATTACTCGCTACTGCGTCGAGCAACCGGGCCATAAGCGGTAAAGAAACCATCGATGTTTCGTCGACAATGACCACGTCGTAAGGCAATGGATTGTCGTGGTCGTGACGGAAACCGGAACTTCCCGGACGCCAACCAAGGCAACGGTGAATGGTGCTGGTATCGGCATCACGCAATTTGGCGGCAATTTCGGTTGCGCCTTCCACGCCCGTGTTTTCGATCATTGTTGCCAGGCCGCCGATGGCCTGCCCCATTCGCGCCGCGGCCTTACCCGTTGGTGCAACTAATGCAATGCGCAGGGGATCTTCGTTGTTTGTACGTTCGCCATCGAACAAGAGTGCCAACAGCGCGGCAACCGTGTGAGTTTTTCCGGTGCCGGGTCCGCCAACAATGACCGACAATGATCGCGTGGCACCGCTACGTGCTGCCGTTCGTTGTTCTTCGGAGAGTTCGAGTGCATCAAACAATTCGGTCACCCGAGCTTCGGAGGTAGCCAGCTCGCGAGAGTCGGCCACCCGTTCCAGAATGAGTTTTGCTACCTGGGCTTCATAGTTTCGGTAGCGCTCTAGATAGAGACGAGTGCCATCGAGTACCAGTGGCCGCGGCGGGCTGTTTTCGGTACCGGCCAAGCTCACAATGGGTGAATTGGCGAGGGCCGCAATCCAACCGTTCACATCGGTGGGCCAGCCAAGCGCGCCAATTTCTTCGGTGGTGTTTTCACCGCTGCGATCGATTTCCGCTTGGGCAGATTCGCTAACGGTCTCAAGATCGAGACACACGTGGCCATGGCGAGGTGCACGCATGGCCAGTGCGGCGGCCAACACCACCAGTTGTTCCTCGGGCGTAGTGCCCAGTTTTCCTAACCGAGCCACCGTATCGGCCACATGAATGTCGGCGGCCGTAAGCACACCGGCATCGCGCCAGGGTTTCAATGCGGCAATGCGTTCGGCGCTCATGATGTGCCCTTGTCGAAGAGTCGATCGAGAGCAACAAGCGCCGGCGTTGGAATTCGCCAGAACAGAACACCGCGTGGATCAGTTGGCGCGTTAGTGACCGACATTCCTCGTAGGAACAAATACGCGCTGCCTACAAAATGGGTGTCGGGGTTGTAATTGGGTAAGCGCCAGCGCAAATAGCGATGAAGTGCCACCGAATAGAGAGTGGCCTGCAGTGCGTAACCGTGTTCCTCCATCATCTCCACCATGGCGCCGGTGGAATAGTCGCCATCGGCACGATGGTTGGTCTTGTAATCGGCCAGCCAGAAACGTTGCTCACCATCGAGGGATGCGCGAGCCACGAGGTCGATGGAACCGTTCAGCATTCCCTGAAGGGGAACGTTCAGTTCGCCATTGGCCACACGCTCGAACCACGGCCACAGAATGGGATTGGGATCAGGGTGAGCCAGCACGGTTTTGGCAATATCGAGGGCGTTGAACTGACCCAGTGGAAGATCGAAATGCAATTCGTCGAGACGATCGATTTCCGGCAACTGGGTAAGCGATGCAACACCCAGTTGCGGGCCAAGCGTGGCCCGTAATGAATCGGCAAGCCCCGCGGCAAGATCTGCCGGTGTGGTTCGCAGTTGACGGAACTTCAACGACGCTTCGCAGGCTTCGAGCAACCGAGTGTCCAGATTGTCTTCGGAAAAATCGAGATCTTCGAGCAACTTATGCACCATGTCGCCGAACGCGGCGCCACGAACTGCCGGCTGCAACCGGCCCGCGGGCTGAACCAGCAACGGATCAACTGCCGGTTCGGTGTCGATGCCTTCGTCGTTACCTGCGCCCACCGGCCGGTCGTCGTTGGTGTTGACATTGTGTTCGGCCACTTTGGAAATACCGGTGAAGGACCACACTTTCCAATTTCGATCGATGCGGTCCTGCGCTTCCCCCGATTCAAGTTGTGGCGGAGTTTGGGCAGCCGGCGTCCATTGCGGAACTGCAACGATTTCTGGAACGCGGCAACTTCCGATAGCGCCATTGGGCTCGTGACCAAGCAGCGATTGCAACGAGGAACCCTCGATATCGACCGAAGTCCACACCACAAGGCGGGCCTTCGCTCGGGTGAGAGCGACATACAGCAGTCGCATATCCTCGGCAATGTTCTCTTCTTTATCGGCCAGATCGATTTGCTCAAATGGCTTCGTTGAAGCATCGGCCAATTTGGCGGTACCGATAAGTCGAACCGAGGTGCCATCGGCCGCAGTCACTTCGGCGTGATGCAAACCGCGGCGGTTCGACCGCTTCTTCCACAATAACGGGCACAACACGATTGTGAACTCGAGACCCTTGGCTTTATGGACCGTGAGAACTTTGACCGTGTCATCGTCTCGATCAATGCGCCGAGCCAACAACTCTGATGCCACTGCTTCGTCCTCGTCACCGTTGGCGCTTCCCAGTGCGTCGAAAATTTCGAGCAATGCCGACGGAGCAACACGACGGCCACCGGTTTCGCTCTGAAGCAACTCAACGACATGGTCGAAGTCGGTGAGATCTCGCTCGCCACCGCGCCGCGACAACACGCGCCCGGCGTACCCGCCTTGACGCAATGCGGCCAGCAACGCTGGTAGTCCGCTATCGGCCAGCGCAACAGACCACCGGCGAAGGGTCTCCGAGATTGCGGCCGCGCCTTCATCCTCGAGCGACACCACATCGGCAGGTGAATAGTTGAAAAACCAACCCAGGGCGGCAGCGCGTACTCGGCCGACAACCCCTGGGCGTTCAAGTGCTAACAGCAAGGTGCGCCACTGACTGGCGGCGGGGCTAGCTAAAACACTGTCGCTGGCATTGCGGGCCGCCGGTACTCCTGCGGCTTCCAGTGCATTGGCAATGGAATCGGCATCGGCGTTGGAGCGAACAAGAATGCCGATATCGCTGGCATTGATGTTCTCTCCATCGAGCGTCTTGGCCTCACGAAGGAGTCGCACCACTTCAGCAGCAACATCGTCAACCGCCACAAGACGTTCGTCGGGCTGCGATCCAAGGGCCGGCAACGTACGAAATTCAATAGAGAACTCTTTGCCGTCATCGAGCGAACGAATCAGTCGCTTTGGATCGGGAAGCACCGAAGTGAACTGCACTTGATCGGATCCGAAGGTAACTCCGGTAAAGAGCGCTTCGAGTCCTTCGAGAAGCGGCGCATCAGAACGGAAGTTGCGTCCAAGACTTTGGATGTGACCGTTGTGAAGTTTTGCGTAGTTCACCGCGTCGAGATAGGCGGAGAGTTCGGCGGCACGGAATCGGTAGATCGACTGTTTGGGATCGCCAACCATTACCACGGCCTCCGGCCCCGCTACCGCGCCTGGTTCAATCGCGCTACCCGACAAATACGGATTGTTCTCGAGAAAAGCGAGACGGAAAATGTCCCACTGCACGCGATCGGTATCTTGGAATTCGTCGATAAGTACAACGCGGAACCAATTGCGTAACGCCTCGATCACCGCTGCGCCCGGGGCTCCATTCTCACCGCGCAAGAGGCTACGCGTATCGGTGAGCATCGAATCGTAGGTGCGCACACGCTGCGCCAATCGCCGATCCCAAACTTGTTGGGTCAGTTTTTCAACGAGCTGCGCTACTTCATCAACTGCATTTGCTTGCGCGAATTGCTTCTCGGTAAGAGCCGCCTTTTGCTTCTCACCATTGCCATTGAACCAAACATCGAGCCGATTGGAATCTGCACCTATTGCGCGCGACAAGGTCCAGAGATGTGCATCGGGCAACTGCAGGCGAGTCTTTACGGCCTCGATGATTTTGGATACGGGAGCCGGGAGATTTGCGCCCACTCCGTAGGTCCCCAGAAGTTGATCAACGACAACCTCCACGACATCGCTGTCATCGCTGGTGAGCGGCGCACTGATATCGGTGCCACCCGATGCCAATACGCGAGTACAAAAACCATGAATTGTTGAGATGATTGCACCGTCGAATTCGGATAATGCAGTTTCGAGACGTTGGCGACGCCGATGAAGTTCGGCCTGACGCGCGTCCCCTTCAAGGCCATCAGTAGTGGAGATGGCGAGAAGAACATCATCACTCGTTGACGCCCCGCCCTCGACCATAAGTGTCTGAAGGAATATCGCCGCTTCGGCAATTCGTTCCCGCACCCGACCACGCAACTCGGCGGTGGCGAGTTCGGTGAAACTCACAATGCACAACTCGGATGCCTTCACCTCGTATTCGGCAATCCAGCGCGTTGCTAAGCCAGCAAGCGAATAGGTCTTGCCGGTGCCGGCGCTGGCCTCGAGGATTGTGAGGCCGGTTTGTAGAGGATCACGTAGCGAGAATGCAGACATCACGCACTCCTCTTCTTCTTGGCAACTTCGTCACTCATGGTGTCGTTGAAGTTGCCCCAAATGCGTTCGGCCCACAGGTGTAGCCGCGACCTTGGATTTACTGGCCAGCCAACCCCAGCCTCATCGGCACGCCGCGGCAACGACCGCAGGCCGTCGAAGTCGGTGCCGAACAACATTGCCATCCAACGATCGTTGCGATCGCCGCGTTCGCCACCCCAGCTACTGGCCGCGGCACCAAGGCCCTTTTCGAACAAGGTGCGGGTGGTTGCGGGAATAGCCGGAACAGCGTCGCGCATCGCTCGTTCGTAGAGATCAATAGCGATGGACAAAATCTCCGAAGGATCGGCAGAGTCTTCGAGCACATATTCGTCATAGGCAGGGCGGCCATTCTTCTTGCCGACAATGATCGCCCGCCAGATCTGGTTTGGCTCCTGCAACGCGAGAGCAGCAAGTTGAACCCAGGCCACCAGACGATCCGCATCTTTGATTGCTGACGGTGAAATGTTGACGATGACTGAATCAATTACTCGCGGCAGTGAGCCAACAAGGCGAACTGTTCGACCGTCGTCAAGTGTGAATGAGGTATCAACAGCGACTGAGTTGAACGCAAGTGTTTCTGATCTAACTCCGGTCGCCAATTTTATAAGGAGTCCGCTCACCACATTTACTGCATCGTTGAGTGCCGCGTCGCCGAAACTAAGCGGCGGTACTTTGCCGCTTCGACGAGCAACTGTTTCCCATTCCGGTGAAACATCTGCAGTACTTAGTTTCTGCGTGAGTAACTCGTTCGCCAACGACCATGACTCGAGATTGCCCAATTCCAAGGGAATGTGATCGTCAGGTTCGTCTTGTTCGCTGGGCACAGAAACACCGAGACGATCACTTAGGAACGTCTTCGCCGGATTCACTAATGCAGCCAAAACATCGTCAAGGTTGATGACAGTGTTGTTGGGATCGCCGGGTTCCCCGTTGGTGGGCGCGGGCAACGGATCGGTAAGCCAGGATGCATCTTCGGTTCGTTCACGCCGTTGCAGTGCTGCGAGGCGTGCGCCTTCGTCGAAACTCCATGGGCCGGGTACCCCGAGAGCGCCCGGAATAAACGCTTTTTCCGACCAAGACTGCCGGGGATGATCGGTGGTAAGCACCGACATAGCCGCCACCGGCTCCCCCTTTTCGTTCACATCATTAGTGCGCGCTGTTGCATTCACAATGTCGATCAAATCGGCCACCGCAACAATCGGTGGCAAGGGAGTGTTGGTGCGCACATCGTTACCAGTGCTGAACAGCAGAAGTTGGTGGCCCGCACTAAGCACCGCATCGAGAAACTGCGCTCGCTGTTGGCCGCGGGAATCGCGATCACCAATACACGGTTGGGCCAACACCAGATCTTCTGCGCTACCGAGACCACCGGCACCAAGATCGCGGTCGAGACCCACAACACAGACAATGGGGAAAGGAACACCGCGTAACGCAGTGATGCCCGACACAGTGATGGCCCCAGTTTCAAAACGAGGACGACCGCCACCACCGGTGACCAAACGAGCTTCAAGTAACGAGGCAAGCTGCGTGGATTCCACCAATGTCTGGCGGGGTATGTCGTTCACTAATGCTTCGATACGGAATGTGTCGATAACTTTTTCGACCGCACGCCACATCCAGCCGTCGGCATCCTCGACTTCACATAACGCCGAAAGTGCAGCCGACAAAGCGTTGCACCACTGTTCCACCGATGTTGTTTCGCGAAGTTGCGTAGTGACGGTGTCGAGAACATTGATGAATTCGGCCAGGGATCCGGCGATTTCTACGTCGGATCCCTCAACATCGCCGAAAGGGGCAACATCGGCAATTCCCAGACGAGGGCCGGCATCGGTCATGGTTGCGCCCAGCAACAACTGGTCGAGACCATCGCGCCAGGTGTGAACGCCAAGCCCCACGGGTAATCCGTAGCGCTCACCACTTTGGTCCTCGGGGTCGAGGCCCCAACGGATGTTGGTGGCCCGCACCCATTCGCTAATTCGGGAAATGGCATCGGCGGACAGACCAAAACCTCGGCGCACCGGTGCACGCGAGACAAACGCCAACACATCGGTGGCCCGAAACCGACCTTCCAGTAACGACAGCAGCGAGGACGCGGCATCGAGAAGTGAGTTCTCTTGCTGTAGCGTTCGGTCGGCAACCCGAACTGGCAGCGAGGGAAGATTGTGGGCGGGATCGCCAGCAAATGTTGCTTCGATGAGCGGTGCGAAACGTTCAACATCGGTACACAGCACCGCGACATCGCGAGGTTGGTACGTGGGTGAACCGTCGGCATTGGTTTGTTCAAACAAGTGCAACAACGCATCGCGCAACACTTCGACTTGTCGAGCCGGACCGTACGCACGATGCCAACGCAGACTTTGATCGGTTGAAGGATCGATCACCAAACGATCATCGGGTGCTGGCAATGCGCGATCGGCACGAACATCGAACTGCAACCGCGACAACAATGTGTCGGAAACTGGTGTTACTGGAACCTCGGGGGCAATGACAGTGGCCCCAACACTGGCGGCTGAATTGACCAACAAAACATTGGCTTCTCGGGAGGTTCGGCCCCAAGAAGTAACAAGTGGATTCCCAAAACCAACCAGAGCGGCGGCTTCATCGGACACCCGCAAAATTGGGAGCGCTAACGGTCGCTCAGATTGTGCACGCAGAGATTCCCAACGTTGGGCCGATGCAGTGGGCGCGTAGACATGCACCTCGGTGCTTCGCGATAACGCGGCGATGACGTTCAGATGGGGGGGCGGAAGACTGGCGAGACCAAAAATGATGACGCGCTCGGGAACATCGGCACCAAGATCGGCGAGTGTTGCCCCACCCCGAAGTTGTTCGATGAGTTCGCGCATGATTTGCGCGTCGGACTTTCCGCCCAGATGGGCCTGAACTTCCATCCACAACCGCTGTTGCCAACGTTGATGCTCACCAAGCGCAGCACCTACAGCATCGACCGACTTGCCTTCGCTCCAGCGCACCGCCATGTCTTGGCGATACAAGGTGTAGCGATCGAAGAGATCGGCAATAGCCCAGGCCCGAACCGCATCGGCCGGCTCCTCGTAGTCGCCGGTCCCGTCACGACCTTTGGCGAGGAGGACCTCATAGACCGCCCAAGTGAGGGGCCCGGTGTTCCAGCGACCGAATTCGGCGGCGGGGCCAAGCGCCCGATTTACCAAGGTGGCAGGGAAAATCTCGGTGAGATTGGCCACGACCCCGGCGGTATCGGCGGGGCCTGCCCCCAACCGGTGGGCCAAACGAGCGCCTAACCAGGCTCGAATGCCCTGGGCGGGAGTGACGAGGAGTTCGGGCGCGAAAGGGTCGGCCAGCGGTGATTCCGCCAGCAGTTGGGCCAATGAATCGGCCAGAGGTTCAAGCGACCCCGCCACGGTCAGATGAAACGACACAAACCCAGACTATCGACCGCCTGTGACAACGGAGAGCATAACTTTTCGAGGGTACGAACCTCGCGCCCCAAGGCTCGAATGGCCACTGGAAGCAGAAAACTGAGCGCTAATGCAATAACACCACCGATAACCGTGAAGACCAGTCGCAAGCTCGCAGTTGCTTGTACTCCTTCGGTGGCACCAACCAGCAACACGACACCCACCGTGAGAAGCACGTTCTTGGCCCACTCAGAAAAGTTCAGAAGTGCCCAAGCAATGAGGAAGGCAAACCCGACAATTGTGAGAGTTCCGTCAGGAATCACCGGACTCAATAACAGCGCCAGGATTGCACCAGCAACGGTGCCACCGACGCGCAACAGTGCTTTCGACCGTGTATCGCTAAGCGATGGTTGCATGACTGCGAGGAACGTCACCGCAAGCCAGTATCCATGGGCCAACCCATGTTGCGTCACGACGTAGGTACCGATGCCAACCGCCAACCCAAGCACCGCGCCATAGGTGACGGCACCGTTCCATGACAATCCATCGGGCCGCTCAATAGCTGTGACCTTCAACAATCCGAGAATCACCGCCCCGAAGACCGCACCCGCGGCGATGAGACCCGCTCTTTCGGATGGCGACAATTGCGCGGGGTTCGTCGAGAGGATTGCCGCGTTTAACGGCACCAACATGAATGCGATTTGAAGTCCCCACTTACTGGAGATTCCAGCGATCAATGCCGCTATTCCAATCACCAGCGCGAGGAGAATTGGATCGGTTGCAAACTCACCAGCAAGGAAGACCGCAACGACTCCCAATGCGGTGACAATCAACCACTGGCGCAGACCGAGCTTTGGGTAGAGGGCTCCGAAAAGGATGACGCCATTCAAGAGCGGCAGCGCAGAGCCTGAACCGATAACAGTTGTCACAATAAAAATCGGCAGTCCAAGGACCACATACAGAAGCACTGCCTTCTTAGCGAACCCCAACACGTTGCTCATAGTGCGTAGATAATTCCACGACTCCCGAAACTGTTGGGGAACCCGTAACGTAAGGCCTTCATGACCGACACACCGCAGGGCGCTGGATGGTGGCTCGCCATCGATGGGAAGTGGTATCCGCCGCAACCCGAGTTCACCAACGAACTTCCGTCGCGACCACCCACCGCGGCACCTGATCATCCGCCCCACGGAACCGGTCCCGGCGCATATCCCTCACAGCTCGCCTACGCGCCTGCTCCACCGCAGCGCAATAAAGCCCTTTTTGCCGTTAGTGCTGTCGCTGTCGTTTTACTTCTAACGGTTGTTGGACTTGTCATAGCCCTCGCGCAAAATAGCGGCAGCAATTTTCGCAGCACCTCGAAGCAATACGAGGTGGTCGTTACCGACGTCGTCGATTCCGAGAGCATCAATGAAATCTTCCTAGAAACTTTCTGGCAGGACTACCTCACTTACACCAAGCGTCTGAGCGCAGTCCCAGCCGCTGATCGTGCCGCTGTCACCCAAGAGTGGCTCGACTCGTTAGATGCTCAGGTTGGTCAGTTCCAACAAGACCTACAGAACATTGATGCGGCACTGGGAGCGCGTGCATTCGACAACGGCACACCCGCCGACGATGTTCGCGATGCGGCACAAGCGCACTATCGAAGCTGGCAACGTTGGACCAATGACATCCCGCAATTGGCCGTGGCGTGGAACACAGATCCTTCGGCGCAAAAGTTCGATGCCTATATCGACAAAGTGAAGCCGGAACTCGGTGACGCGATTTCTAAAACGTTTTACGCATTATGCGATTCGCTTTCAGCCGGCGAACCATCCGATGGTTCCTACGAAACCATCATCTTCGACATTTGCAAGAACTAATCGTGGCGCTCGTATTCACGAGCCGATATGGTGCTTCGTGATCGACCATGGCGGACGATCATGAAAGGCGGCCATGAGCGACGTAGCGCAAGGACCCGACTGGTGGTTGGCATCCGACGGTAAGTGGTATCCACCTACATCGAGACCAGCCCCACCGAGTGCACCACCTCCGCCAACACCGGCGTATGGCACCCCACCGCAGTACGCGCAACCACAGCCCCCGTATTACCCGGGGCCATACAGTGCGCAACCTACGTATACGCCGACTTTCACTCCCCCAGTTGTTTCGCCTGCACTTTCCGGTTGGCTTCAAGGTTTGCTCTGGGCCGCCGGAGCACTGGCGGGACTCGCATCGCTATTCGCGCTAATCAGTATCCCTGCCTATACCAACTACCTCGATGCGCCCTACACATACGACCAATCTGAGTACGACGCTTGGAACTCGGTTACCTCGTCATTTGGGGCATTTTATGGGTTGTTAATTCTCATCAAAATTCCAATTTTTATTCTTATGATTATTTGGTCGTACAAAACCCATAAAGCCGCCGGACGCTTACAACCTGGGTCACGCAAATGGTCCAAGGGCTGGTCAATCGGTGGGTGGTTCATACCATTTGCAAATTTGTTGATTCCAAAACTTGTCCTTTCTGAAACCGAAAAGATTGCGACGGCACCGCGCGCAAATGGTCAACTCACAATCAATTGGCGCCCCACAAAGGGCTCTCCCCTGGGTTGGTGGTGGTGGAGCCTCTACATAGGTAGTGGCCTGGTAGCGCAGACCGCCGGTGCCATCGATGATTTACGAACTGGCTACGGCATCGTTTCGTTTTCGCTTCTCTGCGGCGCCGCAGCTTGCGTTCTCGGTGTGTTCTACGTTCAGCGGATTTCAAAACCACTTTCGCCACAAGGACTGGCCGGTGTTCCGTGAAGCGCGATGGTTGGCCACTGAGCACGAAGAGCTCGGCTGTCCCTAGCGTTCAGAACAATTAGGGCATTCCCGCTGACGATCCGAGACTGACTTCAATCACCTGTCCAGTCATGGCGCCTGCAGCATCAGCGGCAACAAACAGCACCGCTCGCGAAACTTCCTCGGGTTCCATCCAAGGAATTCCCATTCGATTCATTGTTTGATAGCGGTGCGTCACATCTTCACGAGTTGGATTCTCTATTTCGGGACAAAACAATGAGTACATCGCTGGGTTATGCAACATCGGTGTATCGACAGCGGCTGGTGCAATGGCATTCACCGTGATCCCTTTATTCGCAACATCCATGGCTAACGACTTCACCAAACCAATGACGCCCCATTTAGCGGCGGCGTAATGCGCCAAGTGGGGATTTCCCATACGACCAGCCATTGAGGAGGTGGCAACAATGCGGCCGTACCTGCGTTCCAACATGTGAGGGAGAACCGCGCGAATCGTCTTAAACGTGCCGGTGAGATCTACATCGATCATGTCGTTCCATGTGTCGTCATCGAATTCGTGAACTTTGCCGAAGCCGGTCACGCCAGCGTTGGCAACACAAATATCGATCTTGCCGAACGCCTCCATACCTTCAGCAACAACCGCGTTCATAGCGGCTGTGTCGCGAATGTCAGCAACCATCGAAACACAGTGACGACCGGTCGCTTCAACCAGTGCAACCGTTTCGGCTAATTCATCAGCGGTCCCAAGCGGATACGGAATTGTTGCGATGTCGTGAGCGATATCGGTCACGATCACATCGGCACCTTCCGCGGCTAACGCAATCGCGTGTGCTCGCCCTTGTCCGCGCGCGGCGCCAGTCACTAACGCCACTCTTCCCTCAACTGACCCCATGGCTCCCCCGAACCTTTCTGAAACCTTCGCTGCGAACGCTACCGGCCGATCGGCCTAACATCACAGGGCAATAGCGAACCGAAGGTTCCTGACAGAGGGGGAGACATGCCTGTTGCCGGTCAACGAGATCCAGATCAAATCAAAGGTGTTCTTGAAGAGTGGATGGCTCGGCAATTGCCTGAGGCCACCAACCTCGAAATCACCAGACTGGTCGTACCCCAGTCCAGCGGCTTCTCCAACGAAACCTTCCTCCTCGACGCTCGTTGGGTCGAGGGTGGCGAAACCATTACCGCAGACCTGGTGCTTCGCAGCCAGCCGGTAATGAGTTTGCTGTTTCCCGAAATCGATCTGGTCACCCAGCAGTACCTGTCAATGAAACTGCTCGGCGAACATTCCAATGTTCCCGTACCCAACACCCGCTGGGCCGAACGCGACGAGTCCATCATCGGTGGACCGTTCTTCATGATGGACCGCCTCAACGGACTCGTCCCTGGCGACGCGCCTCCCTATACACAAGAGGGTTTCGTGGTCGACATGACCGACGAAGAACGGGCTCGCTGGGCCTACAACGGGGTCGAAGCTCTCACCCGTGTTGGCAGGGTCGATTGGCAAGCCGCCGGCTTCCACCATCTCGACCAAAAGCACCACGGAAAACTCGGTCCCGAACAGCGCAAGGGTTATTTCCAGAACTACAAGAACTGGGCGATGGCCGGGACGCCTCACCCCGTCATTGACCCGGCATGGGAATGGCTGGCCGCCAATTGGCCGGAGGATGGCGAGTTTATTGAACTTTGTTGGGGGGATTCCCGTCCCGGCAACCTGATGTACGGCGGTGCCGATAACACCGAAGTCATTGGGGTCTTCGACTGGGAAATGGTGTCGCTCGGCAATTCTGAAAGCGACCTCGGCTGGTGGCTGTTCCTTCAGCAGTTCTCTATCGAAAGCATCGGAGCCACCCTGCTGCCCGGAATGCTCGATCGGGCCCAGACCATTTCACTGTGGGAATCCCTTATAGGCCGCCCCGCTAACCATGTGGATTTCTACGAAATTCTGGCCGGATTCCAGTTCTGCCTTGTGATGTGCAAGCTGGCCGAAATGTTCGTGGCCGATTCGGGGGACCCGGCCGCTGGCGCCATGGCCATCTACAACCCGGTGGTCACCATCACCGCGCGGCTCCTTGGAATCGACCCGCCAGTTCCACCTTCGGCCTAATCAAATAACGCGCACGGCATCGTCGCCGAGTTCGACAAGGTCACCAGCGCGCAGTTGCCGTCCTCGACGCCGCTCGACTTCACCGTTCACCGAAACCTCGCCAGTAGTGATCAAAAGTTTGGCATCAGAGCCCGAATCAATCAGATTTGCTAACTTCAACAGTTGACCAAGCCGGATTGTTTCAGTGGTGATAGCAATCTCTTCCATCTCTGCATCTTCACCCAAATCGTTCGCCGCCTCAAGATCCGTATTGAGCCGCGATGTGCAAACACCCTCGCTGAGGTACTAGGAATAGAAGACATACCAATAGGGGCAGCAGTGCAGTAGTGGCCCATTTTTGGTGTTTCACATTCAATTGATCTTCACAACCGGAGATATATTTCAATGACAACTGCCACCGACGAAGAACTACTCGGTGTTGTACTCACCCCCCGCCAGATTTGGGAACTTCTCGATCTGCTGAATGACGCACCTGGTGACGCCGACGAGGATGTCCTCGATGCCGTCGCTAACAAGTTGCGTTCGCCACGAATCTTCACTCGTGTGAGTGCAGCCCGTTACCAAGGTCGCCTTCTTGCCCTCACCGCCGACGAGCATGTGGCACTTATTGCCCTCGTCCAAGATGACGTCACGCCGTCTGGCGATGTCATCAGTGAAATTGGGTCTCGGCTTGTTGGCCTTGTTCCCGACCGCACGCGTACCGGCAAGGCCTAAACGCCTTGGACGATCACCGTCGTCGCAATCTCGATGCAGTCGAAGGAGCATTCGCTGGTATTGCTGCCGGCGATGCTGCTTTGCAGCTCAGCAACTACACCGATGACTTCGTTCTCGAGTTCCCTTTTTCTGATCCAAAGCGCGTCATTCGAGGCAAAGCAGAAGGTCTGCCCTACTTGGCCGGAGCGTTCGAACGATTTCGTTTCTCACTCACCATTGAAAACGTGATCCTGTGCGCAGACCCCGACGAACTTGTTGTGGAATTCACTGGCACCGGTAGCTACCTGCCCACTGGCGCGCCCTATGAGAACACCTACATCGTCGTGTTCGCGTTTCGTGATGGTCTGATTTGTCGTCAGCGCGAATACTTCAACCCCTTGGCCGCTATGAAAGCGGCCGGCGCTTAAGCGATTGCCCGTTTGTAATTTCGTAAATCAGTAACAAATGCTTCGGGGCGCTCGAACGCCGCAAAGTGCCCGCCCCGTTCTTGTTCTGACCAATACACAATGTTGTATTTCTTGTCCGCCCATGCGCGCGGTGTTTGAAGTAACTCATACGGATACACCGCGTGACCAGTAGGGACATCAACACGACCCGCCCAACTTTGTGCCGCCCCGTTATCGGCACGTTGTGATTCCGCGTACAAGCGCGCTGCTGAACCAACGGTATTGGTCACCCAGTACACCATGATGTTGTCGAGTACTCGGTCCCATGAATAGGTGGCCTCAATACTGTTGTCATCGAGATCACTCCACGCATTGAACTTTTCGAGGATCCACGCAGCAAGACCAGTAGGTGAATCGGTAAGTCCATAGGCCAGCGTTTGCGGCTTTGTACTTTGAATGGCCATGTATCCAGTGCCGTCAGCAATGCGAGCACCCGCAAATGCGAATCGTTCGTTGTCTGCATCGGTCACCCCGCCCATCGGGTCCGGATCATCGGGGGTGGGAAATGCAAACAACATATTGAGGTGAATACCAAGAAGTCGGTCTCCGTATGCCTCACCAAGTCGACGGGTGACGATTGCGCCCCAGTCGCCACCTTGGGCGATGTAACGGTCGTAACCAAGTTGGGCCATGACTTCGGCAATGGCGTCGGCGATGCGGTTCACATGGAATTCGGGCTGCACGGTGGGGCCAGAAAATCCGTAACCCGGCATCGATGGCACAACGACGTGGAACGCGTCTGCGGCATCACCGCCATAGGCCACCGGATCAGTAAGCGGACCAATGACATCCAAGAACTCCACAAACGATCCTGGCCAACCATGAGTGAGAACAATTGGGGTCGCATCGGCGTGAGGGGAACGGGCGTGAATGAAATGGACCTGCTCGCCAGCAGCAGTGGTGACAAAGTTCGGCCACGCATTCATTCTTGCTTCACGGGCGCGCCAGTCGTAAGTGTTTCGCCAATAGGTAACGGCAGCCTTCACTTCTTCTACCGGAATACCTAACGACCATGGCTCGCCCGGAGCCTGATCGGGCCAACGAACATGATCGAGTCGTCGGTTCAGATCCTCGAGAACTTCATCGGTTACGGCAATGGTGAACGGTTGCGGAGTCATTTCTAAACGCTAGGTCAAGTTGAAAAGGTCACCACTACACGACTGGTTTCACGTCCCTCAACGAATGCCGAAATTGTGGTGACATCGGCCTCCTCGTAACCCTGAATAGCGAGATTGGCAGCAGGGAAGATCGGTCGCTTCATAACCAATTGAACGCTTGCGATTCGCTTCCTCGGTCGGCGGTTTTGGGCCAGACGCGCAAACATCGCCACCTGCGATGACGTGTCGAGAATGATGTCGGCCAGTCCGGCAGCTCGCGCAGCATCGCGGTGGTGATGCGCCGGCGCCCACACGTGACTAACGGCAGCAGAGCGGAGCATGTAGTCGCGATCGATACGAAGTTCTTCGATCCATGAAACAGCGCCAAACTCACTCTGCGTCCTCGGTGGCGCGGCACCCGATTCACCAGGCCGATAGCCAAGCATCTGAAACCTTTCAACGCCGACAGGTTCGCCATTGGTCCTTGTGGACGCAACTTCGATGACCCATTCGCGCCCGATGCCAAATTTGGTCGCCCGTTCCGGTCCCAATTCAACAATGCGCTCTTGGGAATTGAGCTGATCGCCGAGGAATGCGCTACCAATCAATTCCAGTGCATAACCAGTCGCAATTGCGACAGGAAAATTTAGAAAAAGTTTGAGTTCATCGTGCAGACCAAGCCCGGTCGCAAACGATTGCCCCGGTAATGGTGGCGCCGGCGGTCGCAGGAACGTGGGGTACATCAACGTTGGAATGATTTTCTTGGAGCGTTCAGCCCACTGCTCGCCAAAGACCGAACACCAGTTGTCGACGACAGCGCTATCAATCGGCGCCGATGGCGAGCGCACCAAGGTTCGCTCAAGCATTAGCGCATCATGGCGCCGGCGGTAATTGCTCCGTCGACATAAATGACCTGACCGCTTACGTACCGGGAGTCGTCGCCGCATAGGAACGAAACAACGTCGGCAATATCGGCCGGCGCACCAACCCGTCCCATAGGCACGCCCTTGGCCCGTTCGTTGGCTCGATCGCCTTGGAAGTTAGCGGCGGTTCCCTCGCTCACAATGAGGCCTGGCCCAATGGCATTGGAACGAATGTTGTCGTTGCCCAATTCCAACGCAAGCGTTTTTGACATTGACTCCACCGCCGCTTTTGTGGCCGGATATATACCGATATTGGGCGAATTCGTCCACGCTGCCCCTGAGGACATATTCACAATGCTGCCACCACCACCGGCTCGCATCTTGGGAACAAACGCCTGGCAACACCAGACGATCCCTTTGATATTCACTTCGATGACTGATTGCAACTGCTGCTCGGTGACATCCAGAAGGGATGGGAAGTTCCAGATACCGGCGTTGTTTACAAGCGCAAAACATTCCGGTATTTGATCGGCAACGGCCATCACTGCATCACGATCAGTGACATCAAGTTGAAATGGTGTCCCGCCACACAGCGCGGCTGTTTCGGCCGCCGCATCACCGTTCAAATCAAGACACATGACATCGAAGCCATCATGGGAAAGTCGGATCGCGTCAGCGCGACCTAAACCTTGGCCCGCGCCGGTGATTACTGCTGTTGCCATTAGGACTCCCGTCCAAGGTCAGGGACGCTGTCCATCTTGAACAGACGAATTGCGTTCTCGCGAAGAAACTTCGGCCACACCTCGTCCTTCAACGGCACGTTTGGCATTTCCGTGAAAATACGTTCGAGGGTGAGACCGGCTGGATAGTAACCGGCGTAGAGAACTTTTTCCGAGCCGCGACTGTTTGCGTATTTCACAATTGCTTCGGGGTAATACTTCGGGGCAAAGGCGCTGGGCATGTAATAGAGGCCCGGCCACTTCAACATGAGCTTGACGGCAAGTTCTTCCCATGGTTCCGCACCATGGCGCATCACAATTTTAAGTTCAGGAAAATCATAACAAACCTGATCAAAATGCATGACGTTCTGGCATTCGGCTGGGAACCGGGGACCAGGAATACCTGCGTTCGAAATAATTGGAATGTCGAGATCAATACAGGTTTGATAGATCGGGTAGTAACGACGATCGCTTACCGGAACCTGGGGCATACAACCAGCTGGGAACGTAGTGACGGCGCTTAATCCGTCGCTTTCATTCGCGTCGCGAATTTTGCGCACAGCGCCAGTGATGTCGTTGGGATCAATTTCAAGACTGAAATACACGCGACCGGGATGACGTCGCTTTGCTTCTCGACTCGTGTCGCTCAGGCCAAACAAACCACCGGCAACCCCGTGTTTGTCCATCTCGCCAAACGTGACATCAATGGGATCGACATCATCGGTTACCTCATCGGGCTCGTCTTTGAACATGTAGCCGGCCGGCATTCCCAGATCAGCGGAGGCCTTGTCCTTGATTCCACCTTGCAGGTACTCGTAGACCGCCTTTTTATCTCTGAACGGAAAACCGATCATCAGATCAATTGCGCCAGCAGTGTTGCGATACCCCATGGTTTTGCCTTTCGACGATTCAACGAGCACCCACTCGTCACCGCATCGTAGGACCCCAAGCGGGATAGGGAATCTTCAAAATTATTCGGAGCTACTAGGAACCACATTGATGTTCACAACGCGTCGTAGCCAGCCGTTTGAAGGTGCGGAGTATCTAAATAGACCTTTCCTTCTGGGGCCTTGTTGAATCGACCATGACTCCAACGAATCTCAAAATGACCATCAATCACCATTTCATTTTCGGATTCTTGATCAATGATGAATGCTCGCCAGCCGACTTCTGGCTGGCCGCGCTCCTTTGGATATACCTCAAGATCTTGAAATTTGAATCTCCGGCGAAAATCCCAAGGAGTCATGACTCGTGCGTACATTGGCCCCGATTTTTGAGCTCCCAAGACAAAATAGGGTGCGCTGTGGATTCTCAAAATCTTCCAATAAAAACGCTCTCTCGCGCGGGTATTTGGAAGTGCTTGATTCAATGACTCAGCACTCCTCATACTTACTTGAGCAACAAACTCTTGCACCACTGGCGAGAGTTCCTCTGGCCAATTTCGAAACCCATCCTTCAACAGTCGGCGTTGTTGCTCGGATAATTCCATAGGGGTACGAGGAACTTCCCCTATGCCTAGAAATCGGCAGGTTGAAACGAGTAATTCCTGGTACGCCTCAGGCGCACTCTCGTAAAACCAATCACGGCCGCTCTCGGCGCCTTCGCGCAATGCAAATCTGAATAGCGCAAGCGGTGATGGATTAAGAAGAATTTTCGAAAGATACTTACAACTCACAGCAAATACGTGGTCAATCCGCAAGTCAACTGGGAGTGGGTCGTGCTCTGGGGACCGATGCTTGCCTTTCCACTCAACCCGCAATGGGGATCTTCCGCGTAAACCACCTTCTGCTTCCAGAAAGTATCTTCCGGCTTCATAAGCGCTAGTGAAATCCGATCGATACCCCGGGTCGTTTTGAAGTTCCTGAAGTCTCGCCCAATCCTCGAATCCCACTCCAAACAGTTCCGCTGGTGGTAGGTCGAAATTGAGAGCTTCATCAAGTTGTAACCGCCCGATAGTGCCGAGACCCGTTACGACTTCAGTGATTAGGGTTCGTTCCCTACTCATGGTCGGCCAGAAATTTAAAGAGCTAGTTCGCCAGCAAGACGCGCCAGTGAAAGGTCGACATAAGACCTATCCATCTCATAACCCACGTAATTACGACCGGTTCGTTGTGCAGCTAACGCTGTCGACCCAGCTCCCATAAAGGGGTCTAGAACAAGGTCATTCCGATAGCTCAACAGTTCAATTAAACGACGAGGAAGTTCGATCGGAAAGGGAGCAGGGTGCCCAACTCGCTTGGCAGACTCTGGTCTCACTTTCCATGTATCCAGCGTCGATTCCATGAAATCTTCCTTGGAAATAGTGTCTTCGCTCGGAAGTCCCAACTCCTTGCGCTGTTTTCTCGTCAGCGCTCGATCAAGCCTTAATTTGCTCGCTAGTACTACTCGTTCTGTTACGTCCCGTAATACCGGATTTGCCGCAGATTGGAATGACCCCCAAGCGCAACTGCCTGAGGCCCCTTCGGCCTTTATCCAAAGTATTTCGCCACGTAGTAAATAACCAATGTCATCTTGAAGTATCCGGGTCACATCCGCACTTAGGGATCGATAAGGCCGTCGACCAAGATTTGCAATATTGATTGCAATACGTCCTCCCGGCTCCAATACTCTCCAACACTCTGTAAAAACATCATGGAGCATTTGAAGATACTCAACGTAACTTGCCGGAATTCCGCCAGATCCCCGCTCTAATTCATAAGCTTTACCGGCGTAGTAGGGCGGTGAAGTCACTACCAAGGCCACCGAATTATCTGCAATATTCGACATGTCTCGAGCATCTCCAACATAAATTTGATTTATGTCGCTCGGTGGTGACGGCAGCCCCGATTCATCTTGTTTCAGTTCGGGGAAACGGGCATAAAAATCTGACGCATCATGACCCTCGCGCCGCGAGACGCCAAAAGAGGAGGTTTTCGTTTTTCGCTGTGATTCACGACCAATTTTGCCTGAAGACCCAGCGCCTTGTGTGGCTAACGACTTCAGTCTTCCCACTTTTGGTCCCACACCAGATCGTTTCGAAACTCCCGTTTTAACGGGACTACCGACCTTGGACGATGCTTTCTTAGCGGGAACGGGCTTAGCAACTGGCTTCTTCGCCTCTGCTGATTTCGCGTTTGATGAAATTCTCGACGACACCACCAACTCCAGCTCTGTTGGGTAGCAAACTACTTCGGTCTCACCGCCCCAGGTGCTCGTTTTTAATCCTTCATCACTCCGACTATCTGCAACTCGATGCATCTCGCACTCCCATATTCAAGAAAAATCTGAATCAAATTTTCAGTTCACTAATCCAATCAACCAGGTGTGACAGTCAAGCAACGCTGCCCACCCGACCAAGCGAGATGCCGAAAGCCATCTCGCCGGTAGGGTGGGGCTTCACGTTTCCACCTGGAGGGGACCATGGAGCAGACGCTCGAGAACACCGAAACCGAGTCCGTCGACACCGATGAGTTCGGCGAAGAGGAGCTTCTTGTCGAGGAGATCTCCATCGACGGAATGTGCGGCGTCTACTAAGACCCGTCTTGGCAATGACCACCACTGTCTCCGTGTTCGATGCCGACCGCCACTGGCGGCTTCATGAGCGGGTCGCCCTTCGACCCGAGCCTTTCGGCGCGCTCGCCTACCACTACGGAAATCGACGCCTCACCTTCTTACGCTCACCAGATTTAGTGACGTTGGTGGAAACAATGGGCGATCAACCAACCGCTCGTGCCGCCTTCGAAGCGGCCGGCATCAATCCAAAGCGCTGGCCATCATTTGAAAAGGCGCTCGCTTCACTTGTTGTTGGCCAGTTCCTGGTCGACGACAACCACATTCCCTTTACCGATCCAGCTCGAGGCTGACATGACATCACTTAAGAATCAGCTTGCTGCCGGACTTAACTCCCCCATCTGCCTTACATGGGAATGGACCTACGCCTGCAATCTGCAATGCGTGCATTGTCTTTCCAGTTCGGGCCGACGCGACCCCAACGAACTTTCCACCGAAGAAATGAAAGGAATCGTCGATCAAATCGCGGAGATGCAGATTTTCTACGTCAACATTGGTGGCGGCGAACCAATGTTGCGCCCCGACTTTTTCGAAATCATGGAGTACTGCGTCGAAAAAGGTGTCGGCGTAAAGTTCTCCACCAACGGCAGTCGCATTACTGCTGAGAGCGCTAAGCGCCTTGCCGGAATGGATTACGTAGACATTCAGATTTCACTCGACGGCATCGACGAAGCAACCAACGACGCCATTCGCGGCGACGGGGTCTATGCCCGAGTGCGCGAAGCAATGAACCATTTGCGCGATGCCAACTTCGGTTCGTTCAAGATGTCAGTAGTGATGACGCGCCAAAACGTCGCACAGGTCAACGAGTACGAAGCGCTCGCCAATGAATACGGGGCCGAGTTGCGGCTCACACGCTTCCGCCCATCAGGTCGCGGCATCGACACCTGGCACGAACTTCACCCAACTTCGCAGCAACAAGTTGATCTCTACAACTGGTTGCTCGCTCGCCCCCACGTGCTTACTGGCGACTCGTTCTTCCACCTCTCCGCACTTGGCGAACCACTTCCTGGTCTCAATCTTTGTGGTGCCGGACGCGTGGTGTGTCTTATCGATCCCGTGGGCGATGTCTACGCCTGCCCGTTTGTCTTGCACGATGAATTCAAAGCCGGTTCGGTGCGCGAGGAAGGTGGCTTCGCTGCGGTGTGGCGCTCGTCAGAGTTGTTCACCTCGCTGCGCGAACCAACCAGTGCCGGCGCATGCGGATCATGTGGCGCCTACGACGCATGCGGTGGCGGTTGTATGGCGACCAAGTTCTTCACCGGTCTGCCACTCGACGCTCCCGATCCCGAATGCGTGTTTGGTCATGGCGAAGAAGCACTCGCTGCACTTGAAGCCAACGGCGGTGCCGTGCGACCAAGTGTCAGCAAAGACCACTCGAAACCAATCGGTGTTGGCCGCAAGCGCATCCCCGTCACGATCGCCTAATTCGCTCTTTACGCCCTACTATTGAGCTATGGGCAGACCGTCACAGGTTGAAAACTTGGATATCGAAGACGCTCGAGGCGTAGATATCGCCCAGATTCGTGCGCAACTTCGCCTCGATGTCCCAGAGCGTGTCCGTGTCATGGTCGCTACTGCTAACAAAATGTTGGCAATGCAACACTACGCGAACACATCATCTGCCAGCGACTGAACGAAGACAACGTCGCCGTAGTTGTCGTGCTGGTGCGTCAATCGGCGCCAAGGGTGACAAAGAAATCGCGAGGCGCGATGACATCCTCCGGCGTCAACTCACTGATGTCGCTCTTACCAAGGCCGAGCAAGCAGGAATCAATACCGGCGCGCAGAATGTCGAGAACATTTTCCACGCCAGCCTGACCATTGGCAGCAAGTCCCCACAAGTACGCGCGACCAATCATCACCGCCTTGGCGCCCATGGCAACAGCCTTCACAACATCGCTGCCCCGGCGAATGCCACCATCGAGCAGGACTTCAATCTCGTTACCAACTGCCTCAGCAATAGCGGGCAGCGCACGAATTGGTGACGGGGTTCCATCGAGGTTGTTGCCCCCATGATTCGAAACCGAAAGCGCGGTGGCACCGAGATCGCGGACTCGTTTGGCGTCATCAACACGGCAGACGCCCTTCACCATGAATGGGCCATCCCACTGCGAGCGCAACCATGCAATGTCGTCCCAACTGGGAGGAGGCATGGTCATCCACTCGTAATAGGCACCAAAAAATGCCGGTGGTTTCTGACCAGGATGAGCCATGTTGGGCGCGGAAAGATCGGGCAGGTTGAAGGTCTTGAGATACGCCCAGAGCCAACCGGGACGGGCAAGCGCTTGGGGGGACAACTTGATCATCGTTTTGAGATCAAGCTTTTCGGGAATCCATGGGCTTCCCCAATCGCGACCATTTGAAAAGGTCCAGTCGAGCGTAAGGATGATTCCCTTCACGCCTGCGGCCTTGGCGCGCTCAAGGCGTTGCACCATGACCTCGCGACCACCGGACCAATACATCTGAAAGAGAAGTTGTGAAGTCACTGCCGCTACGTCTTCCATCGAACGGCTACCGAACGAACTAAGCCCCATCGCAATACCGCGATTGGTTGCGGCGCGAGCAACGGCGACTTCACCTTCGGGGTGAACGGCCTGCACGCCGGTGGGGGAAATGATGACCGGCATTGAAAGGTCTTGGCCCATGACATTGACAGCCATTGTGCGATCGGCATGCAGACCAGCAACATGCGGAGCAAGACCCAGCTGATCGAATGACGAAAGGTTGCTGCTCAGCGACACGCCCTTCTCGGCACCACCGATGATGGCCCCGTACACGGACTTGGGCAGGCGCTTTTCCGCACGCTTCTGAGCAATTGCAACTGTTTCGAACCATTTGTTGGCCATCGTCAACCCCTCCAGAGACAGGGCCGAACTCTACCGCTGAGCCCCATTGCGCCCCGAATCAGGAGGACATCAAACACTTTAGGAACCGAGCGGTTCCCAGAAGATGTGCTGCCCATCGTTGGGGTCGGCCGGCCGGAGGACACCGAACTGCTCGCGGACTTCGGTAAGGGGAACATCGGCAATCCCGAGATGATCAATCCGCGAGAAGTCGGCCGAGCAGCGCCTTCCCCGATCCATCTCGGTGGCCAGCAAATCCGCCGCCCCCGGTCGGGCGAGTATCTGCTGTTCCGCTCTCACCTTGTTCGAGTCGCCGAACCCCGCCTCGTGCACGATGAGCGATGCCAGAAGTGCCGATCGATTGATCGAATCGTCATTCATTGCCATCTGAAAAGCACTTAACGCGATCTCGGCTTGGGCGGTTGTGTCGATGCCCGCGATCACATGGGTCATGTCATGGGCGACATAGAAATGATTGAGACCTGACGCCTCCACGCCCGGCAGCGTGAGTTGCGATCGCTCGTAGAACTTGATGTACGCATGGCCGAGGGTTCCCGATGCACAGTCGGCCAATTGTTCAAGCCGGGCCACAAGTTCGGGTTCAGGCTGTTCGGCATCTACCACCATTTGTTGAAGTGAAGGTTCGGAGCGGTCGGGGATCGAGGCGGAGAGAAATCTTGCGAAGTCCGCCTTCGCTCGTACCGCGCCGGCGTCGACCATTGACCGGAACAGCGCCATATCCGGTCCGTTGATCCCCAGTGCCATTTCATACTGCTCGACTCGCGCCACTTGCGCCTTTGTAAGTGGATGGCGACAGGCTTCAATGCACACGAGGAACTCATGAAACCGCTGACGATCAATCGGGTTCACCAGAGCAACCGCAAGTTCGTTGGGTCCGAGTCCCGATACTGAGCGAACATCAAGTTCGGGTTGATGCCATAAGTGTGAGACGAGCGCCTGAATCACAATGTACTGCTCGTCAGTGGGGCCCCCAGCAACGTCACAGGCGCCGATCAATCCCTGCACCACGGTGTCGATGCTGTCGGTACTCATCTGGATCTGCATCTGAGTAGTTCATCCCATCGCTCATCGACCTTCCCCTCGAACCGTATCAACCCATGAAAAAAGTTTAACTAATTGGTTTCTGTTCGCATTGCTTCAAGCAACGGATTGATCGAGGTTGTTTCCGCCTCACGAGTTTGACCACCCGCAGCAAGGAACCGTTGCATCGGCTGTATGTGGTTTCCGCCAACCATTGCCGCATTGAGTTCCGCGCTCTCCAAAACGAGTGCAGCAACATCGTGATCAAGAGCAGCGTCAACAACTCGCTTCACCGCAACGACCGATCCTCGGCTCAGCGCCGAAAACTGATGAACGTATTCAGTCACCGCGGCATCAAGACCCTCGGTCGGAACAATCGCCTGCAACCAACCCATGGCCACCAATTCATTGGCATTCACATCTCGACCGCTCAAAACAAGTTCAAGTGCACCGGCGCGCCCAAGCAGGCGGGCCATACGCACTGTTCCTCCCGCCCCGGGAAGAATCCCCATGGCCACCTCGGGTTGGCCCACGATCGTGCGAGATGTGCCAATGCGAAGGTCGAGGGCCGAGAGAAATTCGCAACCGCCCCCTCGGGCATAGCCATCAACAACACCAATGGTGAGGAACGGGGACTTATGGAGTCGTTCAAAAAGTGCAGCGGCAATGTTGGGTTCGGTGACGGGTACATCCGATGGAGTCCCAGCGAGAATCGCTTCGACATCACCGTGCATAAGAAAGAAGTCGGGATCAGCGCTGCGGAACACCACAACCGACACATCATCGTCTCCTTCGAGTTCGGGCAACAGACCGAAGAGCCCGATGACCAAATCGGCACCGACAATGTTGTGCGGCGGAATGTCAATGGTGACGGTGACGACCGCGCCATTCCGTTCGACGCATAACGACTCCGGCGCCATTGGCTAGACCAAGTTTGGGGAAAGATCAGCGAACTTCACGACCTCGCAAGTGGGCCGGACAATCTCGCCTTCGGGCAAGAAGAACCGGAAGAACATTGTCCCGAGATTGCGACCTTCGGTATCGATCCAGTTGGGGTGACCGGGGTTGGTATGGGCCAGCACCATTGTGAATGATCCGTCGGCATTCAACCTGGTGTTCGCTCGATTACGACTCACTTGCCGGTTGACGTAGTCGTACATCTGTGACCAACGATTCCACAAACAAATATTGCCAAAAACGCACACGGGCCAACGACCGCGGATAACCAGTGCTTCATCGTCACCGATGAAATACGGGGCCATCGAATAGGCCGCATCGAATGCCGCAAATGCCATGTTGCCGGGCACAACTGGTTGAGGAAGGTTGTTCGGCTCTCGCGACACAAACGGAATAGGGGTGTCTGCACTGGGTGCCACTGACGCAACAGTCTTGGTACGTACATGATTAATGACGCGTTGCAGCGCATCGGCAACTCGGTCGTCACCCCAACGTGGCGGAGCCGGTGGTTTGTTCACAACCTCGATGCTCAGCGGAACATGCAAGGTTTGCGATGCCGAGGAGGACCACGGAAATTCAAAATAATGACGAGTAGTGATGCGTCCGCCATCGGCAGGAATCTCTAACCAATTGCGATCAGAGGATTGCCCGCCAAGGCGGATCTCGTAGTTGCCACGAACATCAATATCGATATCGGCATCGCGCAAAATACCGGAAGTGTGCGTTGAGTAGGAACCATCGGCCGCTCCCGCTTCCATCGTGAACGAGGTATACACCGCGTCGGCAATGTTTCCCCGCACGATGTATTCCTGACCTGCAGCAACTGGTGTCTCGAAATACAACGCATCGGAGTTATCGCCGGTGAATGACCGCGTGGGCGACACGATGCGGTTGAACACTGGACGTTGCGGATCAAATTCTTGATGCGAATACAGCGCGCTTTGCAAAATGTGGGTGAGGTTGCGGAATCCTTCAGCAACATCATCATCGGACATCGCGGGGCCTGGTACCACCCATTCATCCCCTGCTTGGGCCAGCAATGCGACCAGTTCGTTGTATTTGGCTCGTGACTTGAGCTCGGCCATAGATCCCCCTCGGTTCAATGCGGTGGCCATCCTCGCGAAGATCGCTACCCAATGCACAAGAAACCATCGACCCATCGCCGACTACGGTCAGCGGTGATCAAGGGGGATCTATGGCCAGCACTGAAGAACGACTCGCCGAGGCACTCGACTATCTCGATATTCGGCGACTCCAGAATCGCTATGCCGACATCGTGACTCGGCGGGCCTGGCTCGAACTTCACGAAATCATGCGTCCTTCCTGCACGCTGGAACTGAATCTCGGTGACGAATCGAAATTCTTCGATGGACCAAAGGCCATCGGCGACTTCATTGGGGACTCGCTTCAGCAATTCGAATTTTTTGAGTTCGTCATTCTCAATACCGTCATCGAGGTGGACGTTGCCGCCGGCGTGGCCGGCGGACGCATGTACATGCAGGAGCTTCGCCAAAACATCAGCGATGGCCGACGTACCAACGCTTATGGCGTGTATCACGATCGCTTTGAACGCCAGGATGACAAATGGTGGTTCGCTCGCCGGCGGTACGGGTCATTTTCACGAACCATCGCTCCGGGGCCCGAACACGAACAGATTGTTTTTCCTCTTCCTCTTCACGACCTTGGTTCGCTTTAATAGCGAAGTTCTACAGGTGTGCCCTTGACGTCGGTGGCGGACATTTCTCGGTTATCCGATGGCGCACCGCCAACCACAAGCGCCGCCAACACTTCAAACGCCACATCGATCGTCGTGGTGCCCGGAGGCATACGCAACGTGGCTCCCTCTTGGTCTTCGTCCAATTGCCATCCCCGCGAATTCAATGCGGTCGCCACATTTTTTGTTCGTGACACCGTCAACTCGTTGAACCTAACGACCAACACAGAACTGCCACCGGCTTTGGCGTTGACCACAATGCGGTGCCATCCCTCCGGTGCGGCGATGACACCGGATGCTTCGATTTCCTTGATCATCACGTGAGTACGCAAGCTCACAATGGCTTCACTCAGAATGCCAACGGCGTCAAAGTCGGAAAGATCGATTAGTAGTGGCTCACCCATAGATGAAGCCTCGCGCACCCAAACAGGAGTGGGTGCGTCCCCGTGGCGCCCCCGGTCGTAGGATTCGATCCGTGGAGGACCAACACATCGATCACAACCGACCCGTCGCCGTCATTACTGGCGCGGCCCGAGGCATGGGCGCAGCAACGGCGGCCCGGCTCGCCGCCCGCGGCTTCACCGTGGCACTCATCGACCTTCCCCTCGAACCGCCCGGCCGTATCGCTGCCATTCCTGGCCCGTACAAGCCCGCCCATGGCGAAGATCTCGATGAAGCAACGGCGGCCTGTCATGGGCATGGTCATGCTTTTGCGGTCGATGTGCGTGATGGTCAGGGCCTCAACGAAACCCTGAATCAGATCGCCGAACAATTTGGTCGCATCGATGTTGCTGTTGCCGCGGCCGGCGCCGTCGCTGGTGGTTCGCCCCTTTGGGAAACCGATGACGACACATGGCGCGCCATGATCGATATCAATCTCACCGGCGTGTTCAATCTGGCCCGCGCCGCGATGGCGCACATCCTCGCCACTGGCGTTCCCCGCCACGGCCGATTCGTGGCTGTTGCATCGACAGCCGCACATCATGGGCTGCCCCAACTCGCCGCCTACAGCGCAGCCAAGCATGGTGTTGCCGGACTTATTAAGGCACTTGCCGCAGAACTCGGTGCCACTGGCGTCACCGCCAACGCGGTGTGCCCTGGTTCCACCGCCACCGCCATGCTCGATGCCAGCGCGGCAATTTACGGACTTCGTTCCGCCGCCGAATTTGCCGACCAGTCCCGCATCCAACGTCTCATTGATCCGGACGAAATTGCCGCCACCATCGAATGGCTGTGCATTGATGCACCCGACTCCCTCACCGGTTCAGTGATCGACATCGACGGCGGTTTCCGCTCATGACCACGTTTACTCGCGCTGCGGTTGACGTCATTTGTTCCGAGGTAGTCGGCCGGCGCAACGAGATTGACGTTGTTGTCGCTGCGCTTGCCGCCGAACGTCATGTCTTGCTTGAAGGCCCGCCGGGAACCGGAAAATCCTCGTTGTTGCGCGCCCTTGCGCACGCCGCCGACGTTGAGTTGGTCTTTGTTGAAGGCAACGCCGAACTCACACCATCTCGTTTGGTCGGTACTTTCGATCCGGCACGAGTCCTCACCGATGGCTACTCCGCCCAAGTGTTCCTCGACGGTCCCCTTGTCGATGCGCTCCGAACTGGTTCGTTGCTCTACATCGAAGAAATCAACCGAGTTCCGGAAGAAACACTCAACGTCATCATCACCGCCATGAGTGAACGAGAGCTTCATATTCCGCGTCTTGGCCGCGTTGTTGCCGAACCTGGCTTTCGCGTTGTCGCCGCAATGAACCCATTCGACACAATCGGTACCGCTCGTATTTCTTCCGCGGTCTACGACCGAGTGTCGCGAGTATCAATGGGTTACCAATCGATCAACGAAGAAATCGAAATCGTTGGTCGTGAAGCAAAGTCGGCGGGTAGCGGCCCCCTTGGTCGACGAGCGGTGCGAGTTGTGCGTGCCACTCGCGATCATCCCGATCTGCGCGTGGGCTCTTCCATTCGGGGGGCCATTGATCTCACCCTCATCGCCGAACAACTTGCCGAATTACGGTCGCTTCCAATTACCGATGAAGGTCTTGGACTTGATGCGGCAATGGCCGCTCTTTCCGGGCGTATTCGCGTTCGTGAAGGTACCGGACGCAGCCCTGAAGACATCGTTCGAGATCTCTGGGCGGCCCATCCACTTGAGACCGAGGAACAAGAACCAGGAACCGACCCGGGAAAAGCCTAAGCCCGCCACCCATCAGTGGCGGGGGAAGTCCGCCCCCCCAAGTTCCCGATGAAGAGCGCGTCCTTGAAGGACCTGCCGCACAAGAAGCGTTAGCCGAGGCCGGTAGGCGCTCCACCTCTCGGCGGCAATTAGAAAAACATCCGTCGTTCCAAGAGATTTCTCCTGAAGTAGGGGTGCTCGATGAAGCGGCATTTTCCGATGCGCTACGAGAGGATCCCGACGAGACGCTCACGTTGCTGGCGGAACTCACCGGGGCTACCGATGAACGGTTGCGAGAACTGGCCCGATCACTCGCGGGCCGAGTGGTTGTCGACGTTGTTCGCACTGGCGTACCTCGTCGCACCGGGATTGGTCGCCTTCGCCATCGACGTGCCGACCGCGGTGGCGAACTCGATATCGAACGCAGTTTAGAAACGATTGCTGCCGCTCGCGCCCGCGGAGATGCTCCCTCACTTGAAGAATTGACCTCTCGCGATTGGGCCAAACCCGATCTTGCGCTGTGTTTGCTCGTTGATCGAAGCGGCTCAATGGGCGGAGAGCGTCTGGCCACCGCGGCAGTGGCGGCGGCAGCAACATTGTGGCGAGCTCCAGTGGACGCCAGCGTGATCGCATTTTCCGAGGACGCGATTGTTCTTTCATCACAAGGCTCCGGGCGCGATGCCGAAACCGTAGTGAACGAACTTTTTCGATTACGAGGACACGGAACTACAGATCTTGCGTTCGCATTACGCACGGCAAACACACAACTGTCTCGTTCCAACGCGTCGCGGCGCATCACGTTGCTGCTTTCCGATTGTCGATCAACCGCCGGTGACGATCCCGTCGCCGCCGCCAGTGCTCTCGATGAACTTATTGTTCTGGCCCCCGCCGAAGATCCCGAGGAAGCCGTTGCCCTCGCCCGCTCGGTTGGGGCCCGGTGTGTCACCGTCAGCGGCCCTGCCCATGTGCCTGAGGCCCTTGCTGAGGCCCTACTGCAGTAGTCAGTAGGCATCAGGCCCAATCGGTGCGAAAATGAACCTATGGCCTCAGCATTAAGCGACAACACCTGGACAGACCTTGATGGTCGTCGGATGGTTCTTGTCATTCCTGTGGGCAGCGTTGAACAGCATGGCCCTCATTTGCCTCTTGATACCGATACCCGAATTGCTGTTGCCCTCGCCACACGCGTTGCCGCTCAGCGCGATGATCTCGTCCTCGCACCTCCTGTTGCCTTTGGATCCTCGGGAGAACACGCGGACTTTCCGGGAACTCTCTCGATTGGTGCCGAAGCCCTCTCCATGGTGCTGGTTGAACTCGGTCGCTCGGCCGATCATTTTGAGGGCGTGGTTTTTGTCAATGGTCACGGCGGAAATTTGGAGCCATTGCAGCGCGCCCGGAAGTTGCTCCAGAGCGAGGGCCGGACCGTGCTGGTGTGGTCGGTCACCCTTCCCGAGGCCGACCTTCATGCCGGACACACAGAAACCTCACTGCTACTTTCCATCGATCCCCAAAGTGTTCGTACCGATTGCATTGCTCCTGGTGACACTCGTCCGCTTACCGACATCCTCGACATCATGCGAACAGGTGGGGTGAAAGCAGTATCAGCAAACGGTGTGCTCGGCGATCCCACTACTGCCAACGCCGCAGACGGCCACGAACTTGTCCAACAACTTGTTGATCGTTTGGCGAAGGAAATCGATAGGGCTTTCCCGCGATGAACGATCTCACTGGCCTTCACGTTGTTGCTGATCCTTCCTTGCAGCAAAAAGAACGTGGCACCGTTCTTATTGGCGGTTCGCCATTACGAGTGGTGCGCATTAGCGACAAAGGGGCCGATCTCCTCGACGCGCTTCTCGCCGGAGAACCGGTTCCTTCCAGTGCAAATGCACAACGCCTTGTGCGCCGACTTCTCGATAGCGGACTTCTCCAACCCTCGCCGCACTCCACGCCGTTTACTTACACTGATGTCACTGTTGTCATTCCTGTCCACGGTGAAATGGAACCGGGTCTCCTTGATGGGCTCGGTCCAGTCCATCGCATTGTTGTTGTTGACGATGCCAGTTCCGTTCCCGTCACCACACCGGCGCAGACCGCTCACGGTGTTGTTGTTGATGTTGTTCGTCGCGATCGAAACGGCGGTCCTGCCGCAGCCCGCAACACCGGACTGGCCGAGGTGACAACCACTCTGGTCGCATTTGTCGATGCCGATTGTCTCCCTCGTCTCGGCTGGCTAACCCCCCTTCTTGATCAATTTGCCGATTCCGCGGTTGCTGCAGTTGCACCCCGCATTGTTGCGGTCGAGCCACTTAGTAGGGCCGAATATCGAAACCTCGCGGCATATGAACGCACCCATGCATCTCTTGATCTTGGCCCGCAACGAGGACGCGTTCGCGCTCGCACCCGCCTCTCGTATGTTCCGTCAGCGGTACTCGTCTGTCGTGTTGCCACCGCTCGCGAACTCGAGGGCTTCGATGAATCGATGAAGATTGGCGAGGACGTCGATTTCGTTTGGCGTCTTGACGAGCACAACTACACCGTTCGCTACGAACCCACCTCAACTGTTGGTCACCGCCACCGCACAACGCCATGGGCCTGGGCTAAACGCCGATTCGATTACGGCACCTCCGCAGGCCCACTGGCGCGACGTCATCCCGGTGCGCTCGTTCCCCTTGAAGCATCAGGTTGGAGTGTCGCCACATGGGGACTTGTCGCCGCTGGTCATCCGTTTGCTGCTGGAGCAGTGGTGGGCGCCACCGCCGGAATGCTCTCCGGCAAACTTGGTGAACTCGATCGGCCGCTACCCGTAGCGGCACAACTCGCAACCCGCGGTCATCTCAGTGCCGGTCGACTTTTGGCGCAATCGCTGGTTCGCCCATGGTGGCCGCTTACCTTCGCGGCGTTTTTCTTCATTCCCTCTCGCCGCCTGAGGCTCACCATCGCGTGCACGGTTATCGCCGTACCTCTTTATGACTGGCTCCGACGCCGTCCCGAGATTTCGCCTATCCCCTACGTTGCCCTTCGACTGGCCGAGGATATTGCGTACAGCACCGGGGTTTGGGTTGGTTCTCTTCGGGCCCGTTCATTCGAACCGTTAGTCCCCGATCTCACTAGTTGGCCAAAACCCAGCCGCTATTCACGTTGGCGGGCGGAACGATTAGGAACTTCTTCCAACGAACCGATCGCCGAGGAATGACCTACATCACTTCAGCATCGGCGGCTCAATTAGCCAACGTTGATGAGATCTACAACAAAGACGAGCGTCTCGCCGCCTTTGATGAGACCGCCAGCGCCTTGCGCGCCGTACCCCAAGTGGGCGGGAATAGTGATGCGACGACGGCCGCCCACCTTCATACCCTGCACACCTTGGTCCCAGCCGGCAATGACCTGACCGACACCGAGACGAAATTCAAAAAAGTCGTTCCGGTCCCATGAAGCGTCGAACTGGTTGCCATTGCTCCACGCCACACCCACGTAGTGCACAGTGACGTTGCCGCCAGTAATAGCTTCGGCCCCGTCTCCCACTTCGAGATCCTCAAGCACAAGCTCTGCGGGCGGATCGGTTTCAGGAATGGTCACAGTTGGTTTGGTATCAGCCATGCCACCAACTTAGTTGCTCGGAACCTCGAACCGCAGAGTTCGCCACTGACCATCGGCAAGAATTCGCCGCAGTTCAAGTCCTTCCGCCACCAGTGCACCGGTCACATCGGCGGCTCGTACATCAAGAACTCCACTTACAACCAACACACCCTCTGGCGCCAGCAACAATAACAAATGCGGTGCCATTTCGATAAGCGTGCCCGCTCCAATATTGGCAACCACAAGATCAAACGAATCGGCCGGCAATTCGGACAGAACCTTCGTGGATGCAACAACGAAATTGCCGAGGCCATTACGGCCAGCATTTTCGGCGGTAGCGACCACTGCGAGTTCGTCGATGTCAATTGCCGTGACCGATGAAGCGCCCAGACGAACTGCCCCAATAGCCAACACGCCGCTACCGCAACCGATATCGGCCACTTTTGTTCCTGCCATGACCAGTTCCTCGATCTCGGCCAGGCACATACGTGTGGTTTCGTGTGAACCGCTTCCAAACGTGTGGCCGGGATCGATCGACAAAACAATGTCCTCGTCATTTGCCCAATCGGGTGCTTCTTGCCACGCGGGAACCACAATAAAACGTGAACCGGCGCGCCACGGCGCAGCAAACGCTCGCCATTCGTCTAACCCCTCAGTTGCGGCAACTTCTGTGAGTTCAACATCCCATTGACCTTGCAAACGTTGAACAATTTCGTCACCAACCATTGGTGCACATCCGGCAACAAGTCGCACGGTGTCGGTATCGATGACGCGTTCTTCAATTCCATCAACGCCGAGTTCCCACAACAAGCCAGAGACTGTCTCGAGCTCAGTGACATCAACCGTTACTGCCGCGGTCACCCACTCAGTCATGTTGACTCAACATAGGAGGTTGTCCGAGTTCCGGGGAACTTGGGGAGTTAGATCAGTCAGAGCCATAACGAGCAGACAACACCTGGCGACAAGCTTCACAAACTGGATACTTGTTCGGATCACGAGTGGGAATGAATTTCTCACCACACAGAGCAGTGATTTCTTCGCCAAACACATACCCGCGCATCTGATCGTCTTTACGAATGATGTGCGCGACTTTGCCGTCTTCAAGATCGGGATCGGAAGGTCTGGTTTGCTCGCGCTCAATAATGTCAGTGCTCACGGCCTGAGGCTACCGCCCGCCAGCCATGGGCCCACAACGAGACTTAGCCCAAATGCGACCAGTGCCAAGGTTCCCCGGGGACACTGTTGACGAATCCATAGCCTCCGGCATTTGCTGCCAGCCACTTAAACCCCGCCGAGGCGTAGGAATTAATAAATGAACTGCCAACCATAAAATCCACGGCAAGACCGCGTTCGTGCGCCGACCTACCGGGACGCGCGGTTGGCGGGCGACAGGACTCGGCCGGCATCTGCCAAATCGCGTAGTCCGAGGTTCCGCAATTTTGACGACGAAGCTGAATCTGCGCATTGATATCGCGATAGCCGTAGCCTCGAAATTCGATTCCATCTGACAATGCAGCACTCAACAAGTTGCGCAAATCACCGGCAATACTTACCGCAACCGTGATGCCACCAACCGTTGTTAACGCTGGTCGGGGTGGAACCGGTGTTGTCGTTCCTCCACCCGAATCGCTCGAATTGCCGGGAATCCCATTCAATCCACTGGCCAGAGCCGCTGCTTCTTGAGCTAACTGCGCTCCAAGGGTGGCGTCCATCTGGCCCAGAAATGCAGCATCAGAAAGTGAATTGTCAAGCCGCTCACGAACTTGTTCGGCAAAAGCGCTTTGCTGCGTTTTGGCAGAGGAGAGTTGCGTAAGGGCCGCTTCAGCCGCCGCGACATGCTCTTCTGCCGCGGCTCGTGCGTCTTCAGCGCGACGCCGATCCTCTTCGAGTCGCTGTTTTGTCGCCCGTAATTGTTCCAGCACATCGGCATCACTTCGCGAGTGCATCTCCAAAAGAGCGCGACGGGTTGCATCTTCTTGCGCAGAAACCGCCTCGAATCGGCGCATGAGATCATCGCCAGGGGGATCCACATAGGCATTCACTGCATAACGCGCCACACGAGCGCGAAGTTCGGCGACCTCTTGTGCCGCAGCAGCGGCGTCACTATCGGCTTGCGCGGCTTCTTCAGTGCTGGCTTGTGCCTGTCGCCGCGATTCTGTAAGCGCTGCTTGTTGACCACGGACGTTGGCGTCAAGGGCCCGAAGAGCGCTCAGGACCTGCGCCTGATCCCCCTGAAGTGCGTTCACCTTCGCTGCGGTCTGGGCCTGTCGGGCCCGGACCTCTGCTCGTTGCGTTCGGGCATCGGTCACCACCGCCCCCGCAGAGCCGCCCACAATCGCCCCAAGCGCGGCAATGGCCGACACCACGGCAGTCACTGCGATGGCCTGACGTCGATGACGTCGAAACAGTTGTGGGGGGGTTGTTGGTGACATAGTTCGCTCGCGAGTGCGATCACACAGTGACCACACGGTCGTGGAAGACCCAAACATCCGCCCGAGGACTTGGTCACCCTATCGCGGTTCCCTTCGAAAAAGAAAGGACTGTCCTACGGGGTGGGCGGCGCCGCCTTTTCGGGCTGCCAGACGCCTTCGGCCATGTAATCAGTGGCAGGAAACTCATTCACCCAGATCCGAATGGATTCCTTTGAGGCCCCAATTGAGGTGTGAACAGCATCGGTCACCGCTGTGAGCAGGGCTTTCTTCTGCTCGGGGGTTCGACCTTCAAGCATGTTGATCTGGATAAGCGGCACGAGAGCCTCCGGTTTCAATGGGCGATACGGTCACGATCATGACCTCCCCGGCCAATTCCGTCGACTCACTCGAGATTTTGGAGACCATCGCCAGCGATCGTCGCACCAATTTGCGGGTTCACCGCGACCTTCCCGTACCCAATGAGCTCATCGATCGCCTTGTCCTCCTTGCTGCCACTGCGCCAAACCACCGGCGCACATTCCCTTGGCGATTCAGGATCATTCAAGGCGCAGCCCGTGGCCAACTTGGAACTGCACTGACCGCCGATCTCGCAGAAGCGGGTGAACCTGAGGCCAAACAAGAAAAAGCCCGCACAAAGTACTTGCGTGCCCCCGTGATGATCGCGGTGGCATCGCGGTGTGGTGAGGATGAACTGATGACCGCTGAAAATCGAGATGCCGTTGCCAGTGCAATCCAAACTCTCCTCCTAGGAGCCACTGCCGCCGGACTGGCCTCGTATTGGTCGACCGGAGGAGCGGTGAGCTCGACTCGAGTCACGAAGTTCTGCAACTTCGATCCCACCGACACCCTTGTTGGACTGATCTATCTGGGCTGGCCCATCGGCGAACCACCCAAACCATCACGACCGGCGCCCGAGATTGAGCGTCTCGGTGAGTCGCCAGTAACACCGTAGGGTTCTGCCATGGCTCGTCAACAAAAATTTGGTCCTCACCGACCGGATGCACCTGCGCTCGCGAAACGCCAACGCGTCCTGTCACTCATCGGCACTTGGCTTTTTGTTCTCGTGTTTATGGTGGCGCCGATCGGTTTCGGAATGGGGTACTTCGTCGTACCCGGCATTTTGTTTGTTGTGCTTCTCATCGCGACAACTCGAATCACAATGAGCGGAAATGCTCCCGAGACTGAAGCACTGCATCTCAATGAACTAAAAACTGCCACCCCCGCCCAACCGATTTCGGTTCATGGCGTATGGGCTCCACGTCTGCGGGTGCGAGGAGAGCCTCCAATTAAAGGTTTTTTAGTATGTGACGGGAAACGACTTCGGTTTGAGAACCACGACGGCCTCGTTCGTTTTGACGCCGTAATCTCCGAAATCACCGTTGTTACTGTTCCCAGTTTCATGCGACCGCAACTCGATATCACCATTGGCGGTGTTATGCAGACCGTCCGGTTCTTTTCTCCATTGGATCTCGGCGCAACATTCGTCGGCCCAATCGTTGCCGGAGAGTGGTTCGCCCAATTACGCGAACTTGGGGCCTCGTAATCGTGGCGAGGTTGCCACACAAAGCGGAAACAGACACCACCAGAGCCCGAGCCCGCGCCCGCCGAAACCTCATCCTCGTGTTGTGGTGGGGTTCAGCGCTCATTTTGCTCTTCGTAATTTCAATCGGTGGCCCGTGGCTGCTCATTGTTCCGCTTGTCATCATCGGCGCTCTTGTTAGTACCAACACCGTTGCGGTGGTGAGAGGCGACGGCGCGGAAAACTTTGCCTTGGAACCAGGTCAACTCGCCAAGGCGAAGACAGACCATGAAGCGATTTCTGTCCCAGCAACCCGCGCCCCCGATCGACGCGAACGCGGTCGTCGTCGTGGTCGTCTCGAATTTGAAGGTGGCCGCGTGTCATTCACCTTCGATTCGGTGGCGTCGGTGCGTCGCAAAAATATTGTCGACGAACTTTCGGGCACAACCATCCTCGACCTATGGCCCACCGATCTCGTTCTGGGCCCCCGACCGTCTTGGCATCGTCCCCAACTGGTTTTTTCAGCAGATGGCGTCGTACACGTCATTGAGTTCACAATGCCCAACGACCTCGCGGCCGGAATGGTTGGCTCGGTCGTCGCCGCCGAGTGGCACCGACAGTTGATAGAACTCGGCGCGTCGGTTTCTCCTTCCTAAACGCTCATCCCGAGCGCTTCGGCGTGCCACCATGACGAGGTGACGACTCCCCCCGCCGATCCGCGACTTCTCACCGCTGCCGTCGACATTCTTCGCGAAGCCGGCACCCTCACCCTGCAGTGGTTCGATCTCCCCGATTTGGGCATCATGACCAAAAGCGATGGCACCCCTGTCACCGAGGCCGACAAGGCAGCCGAACGACTCATTCGGGAACGGATTTCCACCATTCATCCAGAGGATTCCATCCTCGGCGAAGAGGAAGAGGATCACATCGGCACCAGTGGTCAAACCTGGATTATCGATCCCATTGACGGCACCAAAGCGTTCACTCGCGGGGTTCCGCTGTACTCAAACCTGCTCGCCATTGTCGACGAACACGGTCCGCTTATTGGCGTTATCAATCTTCCCGCCATCAACATCACGGTGTATGCCGGACGTGGCCTTGGCTGTTTCCGCGATGGCCGTCCGGTCAAGGTGAGTGATCGCACCGAACCCACCGATTGCGTTCTTTCCTCCAGTGGTTTCACCACTTGGCCCGATCACATGCTGCTCGGCGTGAAGCACGCTGGTTTCCAAATGCGCACATGGGGTGACGGCTATGGCTACGCGATGGTGGCCTGCGGAATGCTTGATGCAATGGTCGACCCCGAAGTTTCGCTCTGGGACATTGCCCCTATGCCGATCATCATGTCCGAAGCGGGGGGCCGTTTCGGAGGCACCGACGGCACCGACGTGGCCCTCACTCCTGGCGCCCATGTTTCTGGTGTGGCCACCAATGGTCTTATCCACGATCGCGTCATTGCTGCACTAAGCAGCAACCAATAGCGCTCAGCGGGCCGACGCATCGTGTTCGTCGTCCTCGGCGCACAACGCGTGATCGTGTCCGTGGGCGTGATGATGCGGATCATCAATAAGCACCATGCCATCGGCCAATCGCAACAACCGACCGCCATAGGCGGCGGAAAGATTCTCCGAAGTAAGCACTTCGGCCGAAGTCCCACCCGCCACAACACGTCCGGCAAGTAACAACACGTGATCGGTGGACGCGGCTTCAGCAAGATCATGCGTGGTCATGACAATTGTTCGGCCCAGAGCAGACTCTTCATCGACAACGTCCAGAATTCGTTGACGACTTACAACATCGAGCCCTGTTACTGGCTCATCAAGTAACAGCACCTCGCCTTGTTGCGCGAGACCTTGGGCAACAAAAACTCGTTGTCGTTGGCCACCAGAGAGTTCGCCCAAGTGGCGTTTTGCTAGAGCCGTTAATTCAAGACGTTCGAGCGATTCGTCAATGATTCGGCGATCAGTTGCGTTCATTCGGCCGAAAATTCCGTGCTCGGCGAATCGGCCCATCGCTACGACTTCGCGCACCGTTACCGGCAACTGATCATTTACTTTCGCCGACTGCAACACATACGCGACGTTTGTGCCCACCGCTCCCGGTTCATTCCCCATCACTGAAAGAGAACCTGAGCGAATAGGCATCAATCCTGCGATGGCGTTCAACAAACTGGATTTACCGGCACCGTTCGGGCCCACCAATGATGTCACCGCCCCCGAAGGAAGACTGAATGTTGCATCATCAAGCACAGCGTGCTGGCCGAAGGCCAACGATAAATTCTCCCCCACAATGGCACCCACGTGGTGCGCGACAGCCTGCTTCCCGGAGTTACTTTCGACAGTCATCTTGTTAGTCTTGCTCATTGCGCTGTTTACGAAGACCGTTCCGGTACTAAGTGGTTCTGACCGCATCGATCTGGCCGCATCGAAAGGCGACTTCCTCGTGAATCACGCTCCCTGGGTTACTCAATGACAAAAGCACTGCGCCACAGCTTCCTCATCGCCGGCATTTTGATTGGGGTTCTCATCGCCACCACTGGCGTTGCCTCCGCTCACGCATCAGTCCTGTCGACCAATCCCGCCGACCTGAGCACCCAACCCGATTCTCCCGCCGAAGTATCCGTGATCTTCAGCGAAACCGTTTCGGTGAATGCCGGCGGTCTCACTGTTCGCAACCGTGATGGCGTGAGGGTGGATGAGAACAACAACCAGGTCGTGGATGGCACCATCCTTCGCACGCAGCTCCAACCAAATCTTGCCGACGGCACCTACATCGCCACCTATCGCGTTCTCTCCGCCGATGGTCATCCCGTAAGTGGCTCATTCATCTTCGGCATTGGCCTCGACTCTGTCGATTTCTCCGCAACCTCATCAAACACTGGTGATCGCCCGTGGGAAATTTTTGGATCTCTCGCTCGCTTCCTGCTCTACCTTGCTGCCCTCTCTGCGGCCGGAATGGCGTTCTTCCTTGGATTTATTCACGACCAAGCATCCGACCGATGGAAGCTCATCCCCGTTGTGCGAATTGGCTCGATCCTGGCCTTCTTTGGGGCGTTTGGTGTTGTGATGGCGCAGGCCGCACTTTTAACGGGCCGCGGGGCAACGGCAGTCACTGACACCACGGTGTTACGCGATGTGCTCAGCCAAAGTCTCGGTTGGTCGCTGGTGCTTCTTTTCGTTGGACTCGCGGCGGTCCATCTCTCTACCGATATCCAACAGTTTTCGATTGCTCGCCCCCTCGCTCTTTATGGCGGGCTTGCCGTCACAATTTCCTTTGCTCTTTGGGGTCATGCCAGCGAACTTCGCCCCGTTGCTATTTCGGTGACCGCCGATGCAGTCCACGCGACAGCCGCCGCTCTCTGGCTAGGCGGAGTCATCGGGCTGGCCATGGTGTTAGGCCGACGAACAGCAACCCAGCTCGACGGTTCTGTCGCAATTGTCCGTCGCTTCTCCACCATGGCAATGGGCTCGGTCATCGCCTTGGTCCTCGCTGGAGTGATGCTCACCCTAACGGGCACGAATTTGTCGTGGCATGCGCTTCTCTCCACCACTTGGGGACGCCTCGTGCTCCTCAAGATCGTTCTCACAATGAGCATCGTTGCCCTCGCGGCTTGGAATCGACGATCACTTCTTCCCCGACTTCTCGAACCAACCGAGGACGGCGACAGCGACCCCCGATCCCACCAATGGAACCTTCTCCGGCGAACTGTCCGCATTGAAGTTTTCGTCATCGTTGCCATACTGGCGTTTACCGCGATACTCGCAAATATCACCCCAGCCCGAACAGCCGTCGGAACAACTTCGAACTTTTCCGCAAACCAAACGGTCTCCACGGGTTCGGTGCAATTGCTTGTAGGCCCCGCCAAAATCGGTGTGAATTCGGTTCATGTGCAGTATCTCGACAAATCGAATCAAGCAATTGATAGTGCGTTAACCCTCACCATTGAATTCTCATTACCCTCTGTAGACCTCCCCCCCATTTCTCGACAAGTAGTAAAAATCGGTCCCGGTCACTTCGTTCAGCAAGGTCCCGAGTTCTCACTCGCCGGAACTTGGACAGTCACCCTCGTCATTCGAACTGGCGATTTTTCTGAACAACGCACCTCTTTTGAAGTTCCTATCCAACGCTAACCACTGGAGATCCTGTGTCTCGTCTTCCCGTTACGTTCACCGCCTTCGCCATCAGCGCTCTCGCGCTCATTGCTACTGCAGGTCCAGCATTCGCTCACGCCGAGCCCGAAGCAACACTCGCGGCGAATGGAGCAACCGCCATCACCCTCACCGTTTCGCACGGATGCGACGGAGCGGCCACCAATGACCTTCGCGTCCAACTGCCAACGGGCGCGGCGAACGTGACGGCACAGAACCCCGCCGGTTGGACCTCAACGATCGATGCAACAGAAGTGCATTGGTCGGGCACACCACTTTCCGCCACTGACCATCATAAATTTTCCTTCACTCTCGCACTTTCCCAGCCCTCGGGCACCACGGTTTCGTTCCCCACCCTTCAGGGTTGCCAAGGTGGAGAGCAGATCGCGTGGATTGAACAAACCCAAGCGGGTCAACCTGAGCCAGCCCATCCAGCTCCCAAAATTGTGGTTCCTGCAGGAGCAATTTCAGTTGCCTCCTCAACCGCGATAACCGCCACGAACGGACCCACCACAACCGCTCGCATGGCAATCAACAGCGCGGCCATTACCAACGAGGGAAGTCCCCAATCAACCGCGGGGCGCATCGTCTTCTTCGGTGTTCTTGGTGTGATCGGTGGCGGCGCGTTGGTGCTGTTTTTAAAGTATCGCAAGCGCGTACCTCAGGCCTAAGTCCTTGTCATTGCTGCGCCGCCTCCTTGTTGGGTTCACCACGATCCTCGTGGTCACCATCGTTCCTTACGCGAGCGCTGGCGCTATCGCTCTCGAACCAACGAATTGGCAATCGCAACTGATATCGGTCGACCCTCCTACCGAGGGAGTCCGTCTTGAAGTCCTTGGTGGCGATACTGCGATTCGAGTGAGTGCCAAGCCAGGCGTCTCGGTCATTATTCGTGGCTATCAAGACGAGCCGTATCTTCGCATCGACGAAGATGGAACCGTTTGGGAAAACAACCGAGCACCCTCAACTGCGCTCAACCGCTCACGCTTCGGCGCATCCGCCACCGACCTCAATGCCGACGCCAACGCCGAACCCGAGTGGGTAAAAATTGGCGCGTCTGGGGCCGCGGTGTGGCACGACCATCGCGTACATCCGATGCCGGGTGTATCGAGTGATCTCGACTGGCGCATTGTCCTCACCGTCGATGAAACAACGGTCAACTTCGACGGGAAGTTGGCGAAGTTGCCAAGTCACAACCCCGTTGCAGAAATTGCAATCGGTGTTCTTACTCTCATTGGTGTGATTATCGTGAGCCGCCGAACACCGTTGCGTAGTGCCGCAGTTACCGCCCTCGTAGCGGCAGGGCTAGCGCTAGTGATTTCCGTCGGCGAATGGGTCGCAACACCTTCGGGTTTGTCCCACCGGTGGCTGCCAACCCTCCTCGCTGCTGGTGCGGCCGCTCTTGGCGTTGCTGCCGTTGCCCTGTTCCATCGGCCGAATACAACACTTCGTCTTTCGTTGCTGATGGCCTCGATTGCACTCTCGGCCGGCTGGGTCATCATCCAATTCCCAAGCATTACCGCGGCGATTGTCCCGGGCCCCTTTGCCATGCCGCTCACTCGATTCGCCATCGCAATCACTGCCGGACTTGTTGTGGGTGCTGCCGGTACTGCGGTCATGTCGGGCGGGCTTTCAACTGATCCCGAAAGGGCAACGGTGCGTTCAGGCTGACGACGCCAATCGAAGTCGGCCGCTCTGCTGGGTGGACGCCGCGGTTTTGGTGACGTAGTGACCACTGATTTCACGGCGCAACCCGTCAAGAGCCTCTGAACGGATCTGGCTCACTCGAGATTCGCTCACACACAACTCGTGGGCAAGATCTGCAGAGCGCAATCCGTCAATGAAGTAGCCAACGATCACCCGATGTTGGCGCGGTGGAAGTGCATCAAGCGCGTCCCGTAAATAGCCAAGCAATTCACGTCGCTCCAACAAGTCGACCGGTTGCAGTTGGCTGTCATCAATGATGGCATCGGCCAGACAAAGATCATCGCCTATTGCTGTGAGTGCTCGATCAAGTGTGTCGACCGATGCGATATTGGCTCGCATACGGATACGCCGAAGTTCTTCAATGGTGACGCCCGCTTCCGCGGCCAACTCCGCACTAGACGGAGTGCGTCCTTCTCGGCTCGTAAGTGCCGCCTCCACCATGGCCACACGACGTGCCGCCGACCGCACCGCCCGTGGCGCCCAATCGGCGGCCCTCATTGCATCGAGCACTGCTCCGCGAATTCGCATGGCGGCGAACTGTTCGAATGGCACCCCGCGGCTCTCCTCGTATTTCGCTGCCGCTTCCACCAGTCCTAACGCCCCTGCTCGCATCAGTTCGGCCCGTTCGACATGGCGTGGCAATCGGCTTGCCACGGCCATCACAACACGCGGAACAAGATCCAAATGCTGCTGGGTTAGTCCCACCACTTGACCATCTTTTGAACGACTCATGTCGATCTCCCAATGCCCTCTCCGGTAGCCGATCGGCGGCCGGGGGGACACCATAGGTACGGCTACTCACCAAAGTCTGGTCACCTTGGCCCCTATTTTCTGGGCCGAACGAATCAACCGTTGAAGGAGGCGTCGCCCTCAAACACTGCGGCACGCACACCCCGTCGGGCCAGATCGGTCAAAAACGGCACCGACTCGGCCAATTCGGCCAATCCTGCCGCCCCAGTTCGGCGCAGAGAGCCGTCAAGCACCCGTTGGGTAGCAACAGCCGCTACCGCACCAGCAGCCACTGCAGGACGATCCATCACACCAAGGATGACGGTCTGTCGACGACCATCAACCGTGCCCCGGAGTTCTACCCGTACCGCTCCAGGACCGCCCTCTGGATTCGTAGGCCACAACATTGGGAGACGAGAGGTAAGTCGGTCTCGCCGAGTAGCCGACACTCGGGATGTCACCCGGCGAAGATTTGTAAAAGCCGGCACAATCACCAGCGCATCGGGAAGTTCGGCGCGATAGCAATCCTGCGCGCCAATGGGGTCGGGGAACCAGCACAATTCGCGGCCCGAACCACCCGGTCGCTCCGCCCAACCACCGTCACGCCAATCGACTGCCCCGCGACCGAGCGCCCGATGATGTTGACGAGCGCAGGCAGGACCACCGGTGCCGGTCTTGGCGATATGAATTTCGTCGACAACATCGAAACCACGGGCCCCGTGCACCGCAAGCACACACGTAAGGCCGGGCGCGAAACCAGCCCCAATCACAAGATGGGTTTCGCGATCCCTCGCCTCCTGATCGAGCGCCAAGAGCCCCCGAACATCGGTGAGATCGTCAGTTGTAGTGACCACGTGGATACCAGCACGAACAAAGCCAGCGGCAAGCGCCGCTTGAGTGCGACCCGGCCCGGCCAGCACGACAACATCGACATCAAAAGGATCATCAAGCGCGCCGCTATCAACGGTTGCGTTCTCCCCCAAACTCTGGGCCACCATTTCGAGACGACCGCGGTTCGCGTCGCGAAGAACCACGCGGTCATCATCAGTAGAAATCAATTGCCGAGCCAGACGAGCGCCCACCGCTCCCACCCCAATCACGCCAATGGTGGCCATGTCAGTTGAACTCGGGACCGGAGAGTTCGCGCCATCCGCCCAAGGTTCGTGGCGTTAAACCCCCGCCCCGCAATCGCACGGCGGCAGCAACCAGCGCTCCCAAACCAATGGCGACCACGGCCCTTCGGATCATTTTCATCGTGGGGCTAGCTGGAATCGAACCAGCGACCTCACCCTTATCAGGGGTGCGCTCTAACCAACTGAGCTATAGCCCCGAACTTGCCGGAGCGTCACACTACCGGACGACCCCCTCAGCCGGGAAAATCAAAAAATAAGAGCTCTTATTCAGCGGGTTGCGCGGTCTCCAATTCGACCACGGTAAACCGCAGCCCACCAAAAATCGGGGCCACCAAATTGAACAAAACGCTCACAACTGGGGCCAGAAGAGCGCCGGTTGCCAACAAAATGAGACCAACCGCGACCGAACCCTTCAGCAGCGTGATCCCATTGATGGTGAAGGTACTCTCGGCCAGCAATTGGGCCAAGAAGTTTTCGATTTTGCCAATCGAACCCGTGACGATAGCGACCTGCCAAATCAGAACGCTCGCCACCACCAGGATTAACCACAAACACAAGGCAAACGAGAGGGTGATTCGCAGCATCGACCAAGGATCAACCCTTGTCACCACTCGTTGCACCTGACGAGCGTTCACCCATTGCTGTTTCGCTGGCTTCTCCCCCGCCGGCCCCGCTCCAGGGGGCTCAGGGAGGTTGAGCTCGAAGGAAGGGTCGACAGAAGACATCGTTCGCAGTGTACGCACCCGGCCCCGCCCCCCGGAGCGATCACCAACGAGAACGGGATCTTGCGGTAGCGGTGGACTGCCCCACTTTCACCACCACCTCTACCTCTCCGCCTCGGGCCACATAAGAAACCAGTACGGCATTGTTGGAATCGGCAATGGCCCCCGCCGCATCCTCTCCGTCAATCACACCAGCCAGTGCCGTTGCGTCAGCCGCCGCCTGTGCTTTGGCCCGATCCTCGACTTGGCCTCCGACTCGTGCCAGTACAACCACCATCACCAGAGCGATTGCGAGAACAAACGCCATAAGCGGGACCACCTGGCCTCGATCGCCAACAAAGCGAGGTAGCGGCCGATTTGCCTGCGTCGAAAACATGAGTCCTCCAACCAACACCGACCATCGGTCGGCCCCTCAGCGCTAGAACAGCGCAACTAAAATCGGGGGCGAACCGAAGCCCGCGAGGGGAAAAGATCAGTCTTCTTCGACGCCAAGAACCGGCGCTACTGAAGCAACAACCTGATCGCCGGTGAGGTTCATGACGCGAACGCCCGTTGCGTCGCGGCCTTGCGAGGAAATCTCACGGACCTCCATGCGAATCACCGTGCCCGAGCTGTTGATAACAAAGATCTCGTCCTCGATGCCGACCATGAATGCCGCAACAACGAAGCCCTTCTTTTCGTTGATGCGTATGCCTCGAACGCCCTGACCACCGCGACCTTGAGAGTTGAACTTGTCGAGTTGGGTGCGCTTACCGTAACCCCCATCGGTAACGATGAGCATGGCGGCGTCTTCGCGAGTGACGTCACAGGAAACGACTTCGTCGCCCGCCTTCAACTTCATGCCCCGAACGCCCGCAGCAGCGCGGCCCATGGGACGCACTTGGTCTTCGGGGAATCGGATGGCCTGACCAAGTTGGGACAGAATGAGAATGTCATCGCCCCCATTGGTGGGCATGACGCGCACAAGTTCGTCGCCATCTCTGAGGTTGATGGCAATAAGGCCGGCCCGAAGCGACGAATCGTACTCGGTGAACTTGGTCTTCTTTACCCGACCGTTCTTGGTAGCAAAGAACAAGAATTTGTTGGTCTCGTAATCGCGAGTGTCGATGATCGCCTGAATCTTTTCATCGGGCTGCAACGGAAGAAGGTTGACCACAGCAGTCCCGCGAGCGGTGCGCTCCTTCATCGGGATTTCGTGCGCCTTGAGACGGTAGACGCGACCTCGAGTGGAGAAGAACAATAAATACGAATGCGCAGTGGTGTGGATGATGTGCTGGACATAATCCTCGTCTTTGACTTTGGTGCCAGCAACACCACGACCACCACGGCCTTGAAGTTTGAATGAGTCTGACGAAACGGTCTTGATGTAACCCTTCGCAGACATGGTGACAACCAGATCTTCATCGTCGATGAGATCTTCGATATCGAGATCACCAACGTCGTAGGTGATTTGGCTACGACGAGGCTGCGCGTAGGTCTCTTTCACGAGGTTGAGTTCGGTACTAATGAGTGCCCGCTTTTTTCCTTCGTCACCAAGAATCTCTTCCAGCCCACCAATAGTTTCACGCAACTTGGCCATTTCTTCTTCAAGTTGCGAGCGGCCCAAGCGGGTGAGCCGAGACAGTTGCATATCGAGAATATGCTCGGCCTGTTCGGTGGAGAACTCGAATGGCGCGGCCATGAGGGCTTCGCGTGCGGCGGCCTTATCGGCCGACGCGCGGATGGCGGCGATGATCTCGTCGATGAGATCGAGGGCCTTAAGTAGGCCTTCAACAATGTGGGCCCGACGTTGCGCTTCGTCGAGGCGGTACTGGGATCGGCGAGTAATGACCTCGACCTGATGATCGATGTAGGCAACAAGCGCATCGCGCAGATTGAGCGTGCGGGGAATGCCGTCGACGAGCGCAACCGCGTTCACCGAGAAGTTGGTCTGCAGCGGAGTGCGCTTGTAGAGATTGTTGAGAATGACCAGTGCCGGCGCATCGCGCTTGAGACGCAATACCAAGCGCATCTTGCCCTTGGCTGATTCGTCATTCAGTTCGGCAATACCTTCGAGTTCGCGATTATCTACGAGTTCTTTGACCTTCACAATGAACTGATTAGGACTCACCTGGTACGGCAGCTCGGTAATAATAATAAAATCGCTGCGCGTTCCTTCTTCGATTTCTGCCTTACCTCGAAGCTTGATGGAACCGCGACCTGTTCGGTAAGCGTCGATGATTCCTTGACGGCCCATGATGAGAGCGCCGGTTGGGAAGTCGGGGCCCTTCACGAACTCCATGAGATCGTCGGGTGTTGCTTCGGGATGAACCAGTAAGTGATCGACCGCCGCGCAAACTTCAGCAAGATTGTGCGGCGGAATGTTGGTGGCCATACCAACGGCAATACCTTGTGAGCCGTTTACCAACAGGTTGGGGAAACGACTGGGGAGAACTACGGGCTCTTGAAATTCACCCGAATAATTATCGACGAAGTTGACGGTGTTTTCATCGATATCGGCGAGCATGTCCAGCGCCATGGGGGCCAAACGACACTCGGTGTAACGAGCCGCAGCCGGTGGTTCGTCGAGAGAACCAAAGTTGCCTTTCGGATGCACCAAAGGGTGCCGCAACGAGAACGACTGCCCCATACGAACCAACGCGTCGTAAATCGCTGAGTCGCCATGGGGGTGGTACTTGCCCATGACTTCACCAGTGACTCGAGCGCACTTCATGGTGGGACGATCCGGAAGGGCACGGAGGTCGTACATGCCCCAGAGAATGCGTCGATGAACGGGTTTCAGGCCATCTCTTGCGTCGGGAAGGGCCCGCGAAACGATGACCGACATGGCGTAGTCGAGGAAGGAGCGTTCCATCTCCTCCTGAATTTCAATCGGCTCGACCGTGCCAAAGGTCTGCACCGCGGTGGTTCCGTGGTCGGAGCCACCACCCTCATCGGAGGTGCCAGTGTCGTCAGAGTCGGTCGTCTTCTTCGCCATCGTTGCGTGTGATTCCTATCCTCGGGCGGTCTCGTCAGATGTCGAGGAACCGCACGTCCTTCGCGTTGGTTTGAATGAACTTCTTGCGTGATTCGACATCGTCGCCCATAAGCACCGAGAACACCTCGTCGGCAATGGCTGCTTGTTCAACCGTCACCTGTAACAGTGTGCGTCGATTGGCATCCATCGTGGTGTCGCCAAGTTCGTCGAAATCCATTTCGCCGAGACCCTTCAGGCGTTGGAAGTCCTTCTTGTGGTCTGGCTTCTGGGAAAGAAACACTGCTTTGGCCGCGTCGTCTTTGAGGTAAATCTTTTCCTTACCAACCACCGTGGAATACAGCGGCGGTTGCGCGATGTACACATGCCTTTGCTCCACAAGATCTTTCATGTGCCGGAAGAAAAAGGTAAGCAGAAGAGTCCGGATATGGGAACCATCGACGTCCGCGTCACACATAATAACGACTTTGTTGTAACGAATCTTTGCGACATCAAACTCGGCACCAACACCAGCACCAATAGCAGTGATGAGCGTTTGCACTTCGTTGTTCTTCAGCATCTTGTCGAGACGAGCACGCTCAACGTTAAGGATTTTGCCGCGGATGGGAAGGATCGCCTGCGTACGCGGCTCGCGCGCAGCAACTGCGGAACCACCAGCGGAGTCACCTTCGACAATGAAAAGTTCACACTCTTCAGGATTGCGACTTGCGCAATCTTTAAGTTTGTCGGGCATGCCGGCGCCTTCAAGCGCAGACTTTCGGCGAGTGGCGTCACGAGCATTGCGAGCAGCAAGACGAGCTCTGGATGCGAGCATGGCTTTTTGAACGGCTTTTCGCGCCTCAGGGGGGTTTTCTTCAAACCAATCGGACAGCAACTCGTTTGTGGCCTTCTCAACCAATGAGCGCATCGAAACATTTCCAAGTTTGCCTTTGGTTTGGCCTTCGAACTGCGGATCACGCAATTTGACCGAGATGATCGCGGTGAGGCCCTCACGAATGTCTTCGCCTTGAAGGTTTTCTTCTTTTTCTTTCAACAAGCCTTTGGCCCGTGCGTACTTGTTCACCACGTTGGTGAGCGACTTCTTAAAGCCTTCTTCGTGCATGCCCCCCTCGATGGTGGCAATACCGTTGGCGAATGAGTGAAGTCCGTCGGAGTTGAAACCGGTGTTCCACTGGAACGCAATCTCAACTTCTTGGTCTTCCTCGGCCTGTTCGATGTAGCCGACCTTCTTGAAAAGAGCTTCTTTCGAGGAGTTGATGTGGCTAACGAAATCGACGATGCCACCGTCGTACTTATAAACAACTGTCTCGGTATTGGTGGCATCGGTCCGCTTGTCCTGGAACCTAAGCTCAAGGCCCTTGTTGAGGAACGCCATCATCTGGAAACGCTCGAGAAGCGTCTGTGCCCGGAAGCTGGTGTCTTCAAATATGAGGGGGTCTGGCCAGAAGCGCACCGTGGTGCCCGTTCGGCCCTGAGGTGCCTTTCCGGAAACCGCTAGTGGGTTCTTCGTCTTGCCGCCCTTTTCGAACTCCATTGAATGACGGTCACCGTTGCGGTCGATATCGACCTCAACCCGCTCGGAAAGAGCGTTCACCACGGAAATACCCACACCATGGAGTCCGCCAGAGACTTTGTACCCAGCACCACCAAATTTGCCGCCAGCGTGCAACACGGTAAGCACGACCTCTGCCGCGCTCTTACCCTTCATTTTGGGATCGCCGTGCTTATCGACGGGGATGCCACGGCCATCGTCGATGACCTCACACCCGCCGTCAGGCAACAGGGTGATTTCTATTCGAGTGGCATGTCCGGCCATCGCTTCGTCGACGGAGTTGTCGACAACCTCGTAAACGAGGTGATGGAGACCGGTAGGGCCGGTCGATCCGATGTACATGCCTGGGCGCTTACGAACAGCCTCGAGACCCTCGAGAATCGTGATGTCTTTTGCGCCGTACTCTTCGGTGGTCGTCTTGGCCACGCCGCGGACTTCCCCTTACCGATGTAGTGGAACTTTGAGGTACTGGATGCGGATAATTCCGCAGTGCGAGCCAGAGCTCCTCCGTGATGGACCTACGAGCGTCGAAGTGACACTGAAAGTTCGATCCCGGGACTCGGAAACGCAGCGAGGCGGACCGCATCACAACTTGTGCACCCTACCAGCGAATTGCGTCTTTTCCCGGTATTACCGACCAAATGATGTCGTTTACTAAACCACCGACAACAGAGTCACCGTGCCTGTTCTGGACGCACTTTCACTTCAATCGATTCAATCGCGTCGACACCGAGTTCGGCTTGCAGTCGCGCCACAAGATCGCTCTCAAGAAATCGTAATTGCGTTGCCCATGCTGGATCCGAAACAGCAACAACAAGTGTCGTCTCGCGCATCGCAACCGGTCGACTATTTGCTGCGACTGCTTCACCAACTAATTCTTTCCAACGGCTGAAAATGCCGGTCGTAACCTCGGCGGACGGGCCGCCGAGGCGACGAACCACGCGATCGAGACTCGGAAACATCGCAGTGGGTTCCGAGTCGCGTGAATCAGGAAGTGGTTCCCATGGCATAGGTGGAGTGTACGGAGATCAGCCGCCATCACCCCGAGAAATCATTCCATCTGCCACCCGGAGGACTAATTCGGGCCTTGCCCCGGGAGGAAGTCCGGCCGCACTGGATAACACTGTTTGGCCGGCGGGTAGATGTTCCAGAAGTGCTGCGCTTCGATCCGGATCAAGTTCCGAGAAGACATCGTCGAGCAGTAAAATTGGGGGCGACCCTGTGGCCTCGGCCACTACCCGGTGGGCGGCAAGACGCAGAGCCAATGCCACCGACCGCTGCTCGCCTTGCGAGGCATGTGTCCGCGAGGGAAAACCAGCGAGGGTGATCACGAGATCGTCGCGGTGGGGCCCAACCAGCGACACTCCCCGACGAAGTTCGTCGCGTCGACTCGCCTCAAGGGCTGCCGCCAAACCAATCTCTCTCCATGGCGCGTCGTAACGAACACCGACAGGAACTGGGCCTCCGGCAACTTGGGCATAGGACAGATCGAGAACGGGTGCGAGTTCGGCAACGAGTTGCGCTCGAGCTTCAGCCAGCGCCTCCCCCACCTCAATAAGTTTTTCATCCCACACCGTCAAGGTTGACTCCACCTCAGGAGTCAACCTTCCCCCGGCCTGTTTTAACAACGCGTTTCGTTGACGAAGCACACGATCAAGATCGGTTCTAACTGCGTCAAATGCTGGTCGACGAGCAACAAGGGCATCATCGAGATACTCACGTCGGTTTGCTGGTCCACCTTTCACAAGTTCAAGATCATCGGGTGCGAAAACCGAAACCCGCAATGCACCAAGGAGATCACGCGCTCTTGTAAGGCGCTGTTTATTCACTTGAACGCGACCGCGCCCCAATGGAGTGATTTCTGCTTCAATCAGCAACGCCCGTCCTTCGCGTTCGCCTTCGGCTCGGATAATCGCCATCTCTGAACCAGAGCGAACAAGGGCCTCATTTGGTGCGCCGCGAAACGATGACAACGTGGCGAGATAACCAATGGCTTCCATGACATTGGTTTTTCCTTCACCGTTAGCGCCAAGCAGCACGGTAAGGCCAGGAGCGAACTCGATATCAGTGGTCTCGTACGACCGGAAGTTCGTCAGCCAAAGGCGCGAAAGTTGCACGTGCGCGTTACGGCACCCGAATCGGCATCAGGAGATACAAGAAATCGGGGTTGTCACTTCCGCGAATGATGGCGGGTTTCAGTGCGTCGATGGTCTCGAGATGGATTTCATCACCTGGTGTTACTTCGATTCCGGTGTTGAGGTAATCGGGATTGAACGCGACCGTAAGTTCATCGCCTTCGTGACGAGCATCAACTTCTTCTTGAGCCTGACCAATTTCTGGACTAATCGCCAACAACTCAACCGAATCGTTTTTGATAACCAAACGAACAGGGGTTGATTCTTTCGCGAGCAAACGAACACGGCGTAACGCATCGAGAAGTGGTTCACGGCCAACGGTAAGTCGATTTGGGTGTGTGTTTGGAATGAGCCCCTTGTAGTTGGGGAACTCTCCGTCGAGAAGTTGGCTCGTCAAACGAACGTTTCCAACCTCGAACGACACGTCTCGCTCGCCTAAACGAAGAACCACTGATTCCGAAGCACTAAGTAAACGAAGGAGTTCTTTAAGCGCAAATGAGGGAACTAACACTTGTTGCCCTTCGGCCAACACGGTTGTTCCAGGAAGATCCCGAACAGCAAGGCGATAGGAATCGGTAGCAACGAGACGCAACCCGTCACCTTCCGCAGCCATGAGAACGCCAGTTAAAACAAGACGAGATTCGTCGGTTGATGCAGCAACAACAACTTGACGAAGTGCGTCGCCGAACATGGTCGCGTTGAGACTGATCGCGCCAGCAGGAGGATGGGGAAGTTGTGGATATTCGTGAACTGGGATTGTTCGCAGTGCAAACTGTGAGCGTCCTGATCCGATACGAACTTCTTCGTCATCGCTTTCAAGAACCACCGCGCCGGGAGGTAATACGCGAACAATGTCGCTAAGGAGTTTTGAAGAAACAACAACAGCCCCATCGCGTTCGCCGCTTACCGACGCCGCAACCGAAATAGTGAGGTTGAGGTCGGTGCCTGTGACCTGAAGGTCATCGCCAGAAAGTTTGAGCAACAACCCGTTGAGCGCGGGACGACCTCCGCCTTTGCCGGTGACACCTCTCGAGGCGACAGTGATGGCTTCGACGAGCGGGTCTCTTTCGCAACGAAACTTCACGACTGCTCGCTTTCATTAGTAGTTCTAGAAAAGATAGATATTTGGTTAGTAGTAGTAATAAGGGCTGTGGATTGTGGACAACGCGGTGTTTTCCCAGCGTGAATGAGGTTTCGTTCTCCCGGCGTAATCCACAGCAATCCACAGTTTGAACCGTGTTCGTGTTGGCGCGGGGGATGGACCCCAAGTAGTCCACCTTTGATGCAGTACCGCGCGCGCCATGGTCCACCGGGTTGTCCCCCGCGCGACTGTTCGAAAACCCGCGCGGGCGTTCGACTCGAGACGGCTGCGCGGGTGGTGATCATCAACCGTTCCTGATCCGTTGGGTCAGCTCGGTGACCTGGTCGTAGATCTGTCGGCGTTCTTTCATGAGCTTGCCGATCTTGTCGACGGCATGAATAACGGTGGTGTGATCTCGGCCGCCAAATTCGCGGGCAATGGCTGGATAGCTGAGATCGGTGAGTTCCCGCATGACGTACATGCCGATCTGACGAGCAGTGACAAGGGGGCGACGACGACTCTGCCCGCGGATTTCGTCAATCGTAAAACCGAACATCTCCGAGGTTTTTTCGAGAATGAGCGTCGGGGTAATTGGGCGAGGTTGTGTGTTGGAAAGAATGTCGGACAAGACGCTTTGGGCAAGATCAACAGTGAGGGGGCTGCTTGTGAGGCTGGCGAATGCACAAACACGGATGAGGGCGCCTTCAAGTTCACGAATGTTGTTGGAGATATTGCTGGCAATGAATTCGAGGACATCGTCGGGCGGAGAGGAAGGCTCACGCTCAGACTTCTTTCGAAGGATGGCCAAACGGGTCTCGAGTTCGGGGGGGTTGATCTCGGTGATTAAACCCATCTTGAAGCGACTGCGGAGGCGATCTTCCAGGGTGGAGATGGCATCTGGTGGCCGATCTGAGGAGAGAACAATTTGGCGGTTGGCCTGATAGAGCGACTCGAAGGTATGGAAGAGCTCTTCTTGGAGCCCTTCTTTTCCTTCAATGAACTGAATGTCATCAAGTAGGAGAACATCGACTTCGCGGTAACGCTTTTTGAATTCAGCCAGTGTTGACTGGCGGATGGCGTCGACGTACTGGTTGAGGAACTGCTCAGTTGAGACATACCGAACCTGATAGCCGGGGTAGTTCTCGCGGACGTAGTTCGAAATGGCCTGAAGAAGATGAGTTTTCCCCAGCCCGGCGTCTCCATAAATAAAGAGCGGGTTGTAGGACTTTGCTGGGGTCTCGGCCACACTGAGGGCCGCGGCGTGAGCAAAGCGGTTGGAGGTGCCAGTAACGAAAGCGTCAAAGGTGTAGCGGGGATTGACGGGAAGCCCAAGCTCTCCTTGTTGTGCGTTGGCAGCAGCCCGCGCTGGTGAAGTTATCAACAGGTTGGAGTTTGGGGTGGGGGTATCTTCCTGATCCCCTGGGGGAGGTGCTGAGGAAAACCCAGGGTTGGTGGGGGCATCGGCGGTGCGAACCTCAAGCGAGAGGCGGAGGTGGGAGTAACCGATATCGGTCAAAGCCCCCGCAACAAGGGTGAGATAGCGACCCTCAATGCGATCTTTTACAACGGAACTCGGTACCGCCACAACAAGCGAACCGCCGTCAAGGTCGAGTGGGGTCACCATGGAGAAGGTGGTATGCCATACCGCTTCTGACACTTGCTCGCGCAGCGCCGCAGCACAGGATGTCCACAACTGTTCCGCTTGATCGACCTGCACGGCGGCCTCTGCTAATGGTTTCGGATCTACAACAACATCCACACGGGTGGAAAACCGCCAACTTATGCCCTTGAAGGCGGTCCGCCGCGGTGATTGACTCGTGTTTTCCGCCCAAGGAAACTGCGAGAACAGCATCCGCGGGATGGGCGTCGGACCGTAGCACCGTTCCGGTGTTGCTGCATCCGGCCTCCAGCCTCTAACGTGCGTGGTCCCGTGATGTCGGGCTCCCCGCTGGGGGCGTCCCGTCCGGCTCACATCCCATGTCGATCAGCATCGACCGATGGCCCACAAAGGAGGCCTGATGGTCGAGGAGGCTCCCCGTGAAGCGCACATTCCAGCCCAACAACCGACGCCGAGCCAAGAAGCACGGCTTCCGCGCCCGGATGGCCACTCGGGCCGGTCGCAATATCCTGCGCTCTCGCCGGCTCAAGGGCCGCAAGCGCCTGTCCGCCTGATTTGGCGATTGCGTGACCGTCGCAGGTTCATTGAACTGCGGCGCCGCGGACGGCGTACCCGTGAGGGTTCGGTCGCGGTGACAGTCATGCTCGATCCGATGTCCTCAACTGCCCTTCCACCCCGCTTGGCCTTCGCTGTTCCCCGAAAGACGGGAAATGCTGTGGTTCGGAATCGTCTTCGTCGGCAAGTTCGCGCTCATTTGGTGGATCGTCAGGCTGCTGGCCAGTTCCCCGCCGGTGATTGGTTGTTTGCCTTACTTCCAGGCGCCGCAGAACTTCAACGGCCCGCGTTAGTGGCTTCGGTTGATATCTGTATCGATCGAATGAGCGGAGCACAATCGTGAGTGTCACTTGTTCCCATGGGCATCACTCAAGCCCCGATCCTCACAAGGTCTTGGCCCACCTATCGATTCCGGCGCGCCTGATGGCGGGGGTCGTGCGCGGCTATCAATGGCTGTTAGCGGGACGGGTCTCTCCGTGCCGCTACATTCCCACCTGTTCGTCCTATGCCCTCGAAGCTCTCGAGCGTCATGGGTTCCTTCGGGGTTCCTGGTTGTCGATTCGACGACTGGGTCGGTGTCATCCATGGGGTGGCTCCGGGTCGGATCCCGTTCCCAATCGGAAGGCCGTCTAGTCAATGGAAGCGTTTGAACCATTCTTTAAAGTCTTCGCGTCGATCTTGGCGTTTTTTTACGACCTCACTGGGAACTATGCGATCGCCATCATCCTGCTGACGCTCTTGGTGATGATCATCGTGACGCCGCTGACCCTTAAGGGCACGCGGTCGATGATGGTCATGCAGCAGTTGCAGCCGGAGATGAAAAAGATTCAGGCCCGGTACAAAGATGATCGGCAAAAACTCAACGAGGAAATGCTCAAGTTTTACAAAGAGAACAGCATCAATCCCGTTGGTGGGTGTTTGCCCCTGCTCGTGCAGATGCCGGTGTTTCTTGTGCTCTACCAAGTGCTGCAGGGCCTTACTCGGCGAGTGAGTGATTTGGGCGGCACTATTGGTTGGGTGACTGGGCAAACCTCGTCAGGAGCAACACCAAGTAAAGCCCCTTCTTTCGAACGTCTGTTCGATCCGGCGTGGATTAACCAGTCGACGAAAATGTACGAAGACCTTTCGGCTACGTCCCAGATGAATGCTTTCGGACTTGATCTAGCCGAAAGCGCAAGTAAGGCGATGCAACAAGGCATTCTTCATGCACTTCCATTCTTGGTGCTTATCGCCATCGTTGCAGTGACCGGATTTATTCAGCAACGTCAGATCCAGGGTCGTACCCCAAGCAGCCAAACCAACTCCCAGCAGCAGATGATCATGAAGATCATGCCGTTCTTCTTGCCGGTGATTTCGTTTGGTCTGCCTTCCGGTCTGGTCCTGTACTTCGCAGTGTCCAACCTTTATAGGATCGGACAGCAAGCGTTTATTTCCCAGAGCATTTACGGCATTGCCGCTCCCGATGGGACGAAGTCGTGGAAGCATTTGTTTGGTTTCGGCGTAACCCCCAAGCCAGCAGCGAAGGCGAAAAGCAAAACCAAGAACACGTCGAAGGCCATTTCGGCAACCTCACGTTCGGCCAAGTCGGCTGGCGTAAAGGGTTCGACAAAGGCGCCGGCACCAGCCGGAGCCTCCAAGGGCGGCCGCAGGACGGCTCCCACCAAAACCAGTTCTCGAGTAACTAAGGGGACCGATCAGCCCACTGGGTCTGCCCGTTCCGAGTCGACAAACTCAACTCCCCCTTCAAGCGACCCCGGCACATCAGCGCCGCCGTTGCAGCCTCGAGCGCGTAAAAAGAAGAGGTAACCCCATGGAGTGGGTAGAAATCACCGGTCGTACTGTCGAAGAAGCCAAAGATTCGGCACTGGATCAGTTGGGCGTCGATACCGATGACGCCGAATTTGAAATTCTTGAAGAGCCCTCTCGGGGGATTTTCGGCAAGATGAAGGGACAGGCCCGAGTCCGAGCTCGTATCCGCCCGACCCGTCCCCGCGCCAAAGTGGAACGCCGAGATCGCCGCGGTCGTCGTCCTGGCGGCGGCGGCGGAAATAATCGTTCTCGCGAAGCCAAGAGCGAAACAAAGAACGGTTCGCGAGATAAAGCTCCCGCAGAGACCGCCCCGGCCGCCGAGGCAACCGACACCCCTCTCGAGGCGACTGCCTCGTCCAATGGAAAGCGCCCCCGCCGCAGTGGCGGATCAAAGGCCGAGACCGCCACGAAGGAAGCAACAGATATGATCCCAACAGTCGATGTTGATTTGGTTGAACACACTCGAATCGTGACCGAATTTCTCGACGGACTCGTCGATGCATTCGATCTTGAAGGTCGGGTCACGGTGGAGTCCATCGATGAGGACACCAACGAGGTTCGCATTGAAGGACGCGATCTAGGCATCCTGGTTGGCCCGAAAGGCAACACACTCTCGGCCATTCAAGAACTGTCCCGCACCGTGGTCCACCGCAAAGTGTCGGGCTCTGCAGAGGGTCGGATTCGTCTCGATGTCGCCGGTTATCGTCAGCGTCGCCGCGAAGCTCTGGAAGTTTTTACTCGCCAGGTGGCAGAGGAAGTTCTTTCTGCGGGGGTTCAGAAGGCCCTCGAGCCAATGGGGGCCGCCGACCGCAAGGTTGTGCATGACACAGCAAACGGAATTGATGGTGTGTCCACGTTGTCTGAGGGTGACGAACCACGTCGCCGGGTCGTGATTGTTCCCTCCTGATTTTTGTAGGACCAGTGTTCACAAGGGCCCCGCTTCGGCGGGGCCCTTATCGTTTTGGGGGCTTTTCGGATTTCAGCGGGGAGTGATGGTGGCGAGTAGGTCCCAGTTGGGCTTGCCGGCGTAGAGCAGGACTCGGATGCGGTAGTTGGCAAAGCGGGTGAACCCGAAGCCGACACGCTTGACCCGCTTGATCAAGTTGTTCGCTGCTTCCGTCGGGCCGTTCGAGACTCGGGCGCCGTGCCAGGCCAGGCGGACCTCGCCGTGAGGGTCGCCAGCCTCGAGCAGGCCCATCAGCTTGGTGCGGCCGCGATGGTCGAGACGTTCGTCAGCCTTGGTCAACAGCCGCCGGCAGCGGTGCAGCGGGTCGTTTTTGTGGCCGCGGTGACCAACGGTCTCGTTCTGGACCCGGTGGCGGCACTCATCGAGCTTCGAGTTCGCGAGCTTCACGACATGGAACGGATCGGCAACCTGGACGGCCTCGGGCAGCATCGTGTTGAAACCTTGCGATACGGGCCCGACAGGTCCAACGTGCCAAACTTGATTCGGTCACACCAGACCGGGCCCTGCTCCGCAAGCCACTTGCACGGGGCAACGGAACTGCGGCCCTCGACGACATCAAGGAGCTGCCCGGCGCGGACGTCGACGATCGACGTCGACCGCCGTTGGGTGCGCCACAGCCCGACCCTCGCGAAGAGCGTCTCATCGAGACCGAGCGCGGTCACCGTGCCGATGCGGTCGGGGTCATCAACCAGGGCGGGGCCGTAGGCGATGACGGTGTCGTTGATCGGGTGCCAGTCACAACCCAACTCGACCGCGATCTCGTTCACGGTCCGGCCGCGACGGCCGACCTGCTCGGTCGCCCACCGGCCAGCCCGATCGGTCATCGCCATGCGGGAGAACGCGATCCGGTCGGCACGGCCGGTCCAGGTGCAGGCCTTGCATGCGTTGTTGACGCACTCCCAACGGTGCTTGTGCCACACCAGCCGGGCCGGCCGCCCGAAGCACGCCAAATCGACCAGCTCGACCTGGGATCGCTGCTTGACCCACGGCCGATGCCCACATGACGCGCAGTCCGCACCCTCGGAGCGGGTCTCGACATGGACCCATATCGGAGCGCCGGCCTCGTCGTCGACGCCCAGCACGATCACTGCGGGCAAGCCCACCAGTCGCTCGCACGCGCGCGCGTAGGGTCAGTCTCCACAAGGGCTCTCCGAATCGGTCAGGTGTAGGAACCGTCAGATTCTCAGAGCCCTTGTGCTGCACCCGGGACCCTCACTCCCCGCTGAAATCCGAAGAGCCGTTTTGGGCCGGGGTTGGTGCGGAGGAGATCAAACAGGCAGGATGGGGAGATGTCATCACCCACTCCCCCAGCTACGACTGTTTCTGATGTCCTCGAACGAGCTCGCCGTCTTGGGGTTCTGGGTCCCGGTCCAGTGTCGGAACACCTTGACCATGCCAGACGATTCGTGAAGGCTGTAGCCGATGTTCCCGAGGGCAGCACATTGCTTGACCTTGGTTCGGGCGGAGGCGTGCCCGGGTTGGTTTTGGCAAACGCTCGGCCTGATCTCCGTGTGATTTTACTCGATTCCCTCGAGCGCCGAGTTGCCTTATTGGCCGAGGCGATTGTGGCGCTGGGATGGTCGGATCGGTGTGAGGTGCTGCTTGCCCGAGCAGAAGAAGTGGGTCGCGATCAGAAGTGGCGGGGGAGCAGTGATGTGGTGACGGCTCGGTCGTTTGGTCCCCCGGCCACGGTGGCGGAGTGCGCCGCCCCTTTGCTTCGGGTTGGAGGCCGGCTGCTGGTGAGCGAGCCACCTGATCAACCAGATCGTTGGCCAGCGGACGGAATCGCCCAATTCGGCTTTGTTGATGAGGGCCCAACTCCTGAGGGCCTAAGAGTTCTTCTCCTTCAGGATCCATGCCCAGAGGTGTTCCCCCGGCGGGTGGGTCTGCCCGCTAAGCGGCCGCTATTTTAAGCGAGGCTCCGATGTTTCACGTGAAACATTCCGGCGATAGTGACGTTAGGGCGGACGGGTTTGTTTGCCGATGTTTCACGTGAAACAGGAAATAGGTGGCCATGGGTCCGTTGCCTGTCCGGTTTCTGGGGGTTTTTTTGGAAACAAACGGGGGATCCTTGACCTAGGCCGGTTGGGGGTCCATGATGGCGAGGTCTGGACTGACCCCATACAGGATCGGTCGACTCCGCGGTTACGACCGCCCGAGACAGAGTTGGGATGCATGGACTCTTCCGCTGCCGGTGGGAATGATGGCGAATCCGCCGTCAAACTTCCACCAAATATCTCTGATGCCGAGAAAGTCGTGGTTTCTGCACGACCAGCCTCGGCCGATCGGACCCTCCCCCGCGTCATTGCCGTGGCGAATCAAAAAGGCGGCGTAGGTAAGACCACGACGACGGTGAACCTTGGCGCCTGTCTGGCCGAGTTGGGCTATCGAACCCTCGTTATCGATCTCGACCCTCAGGGCAACGCCTCTACGGGTCTCGGAGTGAACATCCGTGAACTCGATAAGTCGATGTATGACGTCCTTCTCCACGATGTCCCCTTAGAGGATTGTGTGGAAGGGAGTGCGGTTCGGAATCTCTTTGTTGCCCCCGCCAGCTTGGATCTGGCCGGTGCCGAGATTGAACTGGTCCCCGCTTTCAGCCGGGAACATCGTTTGGAACGGGCGGTTAACGCGGTCAAGGATGATTACGACTTCATTCTCATCGACTGTCCCCCCTCGCTTGGCCTGCTTACCGTGAATGCCCTGACGGCGGCCTCCGAGGTGCTGGTGCCCATTCAGTGCGAGTACTTCGCCCTCGAGGGCCTCACGCAACTCACAAGCAATGTTCAGTTGATCCAGAAGAGTCTCAATCCGGTGCTTGAGATAAGCGCAATTGTGCTGGTGATGTACGACGGCCGAACCAATTTGTCGGATGCGGTGGCGACCGATGTTCGCGCCCACTTCGGCGACAAGGTGTGCCGACAGGTCATTCCTCGCAATATCCGTCTTTCGGAGGCCCCCTCGTTTGGGCAGCCGATCAATGTGTTCGATCCCAGCAGTCGGGGATCGGTCGCTTACCGTCAATTGGCCAAGGAGGTCAGTGGTGGCACGCCGCAGCGGACTCGGTAAAGGTCTGGGGTCTCTCATCCCCACAACGGAGCAGTTACAAGACAGCGAGGCGCAATTCCGAGAACTTCCCCTTTCGGAGATTCAGGCCAATACCTATCAGCCTCGAAATAATTTCGATGAGGAAGCCCTGGTGAGCCTTGCCGCCTCTATCCGGTCGGTCGGCGTGCTCCAGCCCATCCTGGTTCGAGAGTTGGGCCCCGATTCCTATGAGCTCATTGCTGGCGAACGTCGCTGGCGGGCGGCTCAACGAGCGGGATTGCAGACCATCCCCGCCATTGTCCGCCAGGCTGAAAATGTCATGTCACTGAAGCAGGCGCTTGTCGAGAATCTTCATCGCGAGGATCTTGGCGCACTCGAAGAAGCCGCGGCCTATTTGCAGTTGATCGACGAGTTCAACATGTCCCAGGAGGAAGTAGCCAATGAGGTCGGCAAGAGCCGCCCGGCTGTGGCCAACACCCTCCGGCTTCTTCAGTTGCCACCGTCTATTCAGGCCATGTTGGCCGATGGGCAACTTTCGGCGGGTCACGGGCGAGCCCTTTTGGGTCTGCCGGATCGATCAGCACAGGAAAAGATGGCCAAGGCCATTGTCGCTGAGAAACTCACTGTTCGTGAGGTTGAGGATCGAGTCAAGGCTGGAGATCAACCCGGGGACTCTCCGTCTAGCCCCAGCGATTCAGCGGCCAAGGTGGCCACGACCCGGCCGGCAGCGCTACTTGAACTCGAGGAAATGTTCTCTGATTTGCTCGATACTCGCGTTCAGGTCTCGATGGGTTCGCGCAAGGGACGCATTGCGATCGACTTTGCTCGCCTCGAAGATCTTGAGCGTATTTATCGGGTAATGGTTGACGGCAAACAGCCAGAAGTCTGAAGACTCTCGACCGAAAGTAGTGGTGAAGGGTTCTTCACAGGCTGTGGGAAAACCTGTGGTCAACTTTAAGAGCGAAAAAAGAACCACGGCGAGCAGAGCGAAACTGGAATGAGGAAGGCCCCGCGATTGGCGGGGCCTTCGTGCAGAAATGGTGGGTTGTTTGGTAAGTGCGACTAGCCAATGAAGGGCTGGAAATCGGCAAGGAGTTGGGCCTTGCCTTTGGCCCCGACGACGCGTGCCGCTTCTTGGCCGTCTTTGAACACGATCATGGTGGGGATGCTCATGACGTTGAAGCGACGAGCAATATCGGGGTTATCGTCAACGTTCAGTTTGGCCACGGCCAGCTTACCGACCTGCTCTTCTGCGATTTCGGCAAGAATGGGGGCGATCGTCTTGCAGGGGCCACACCATTCGGCCCAAAAGTCGACAACAACCGGAACGCTCAAAGAGCCGATCTGCTCGTCGAATGTTGCATCGGTGTAGGTAGCGATGATTTCGGACATAGTTCCTCGTTCACGTCGTGGTCGGCGAGGGCCGACCCAGTTGAATATGATCTGAGCGTATCGAACATTTGTTCGAATAAATGTGCGAACGTGGAATCGGTCAGATCATCAGTGAGCAACCCGAGGGGTAACTCCTGTAGATAATAACGCTACCGCCTGCGGTAATCATTCCCGACGAGGAATAAGATTCCCGATGGCAATCCCGACAAACGGCTGAAGAAGCGTTAGCCGTGGTTGGCTTCGAGCCAACGCTCAGAATCGATAGCCGCCATACAACCTGAACCCGCGGCGGTAATTGCCTGGCGATACACATGGTCTTGGACGTCGCCGCACGCAAACACCCCCTCGATATTGGTATGTGAACCGTTGTGGGTCACGAGATAACCGTTTTCATCGAGCGTGAGTTGACCAGTAAAGAGATCGGTGTTGGGTCGATGACCGATGGCGACGAATACACCGGTGACGGCAAGTGGACGTTCTTCGCCCGTGATCGTGTCAGTAAGCGTGATGCCCTCGACACTTTGGTCACCTTGGATTGCCGTGACAGTGTTGTTCCACGCGAAACGAATTTTCTCATTGGAATGGGCGCGATCCTGCATGATTTTCGAAGCGCGAAGTTCGTCGCGTCGATGAACCAACGTGACAGTACGAGCAAACTTGGTGAGGAATGTTGCTTCTTCAATGGCCGAGTCGCCACCACCAACAACAGCGATGTCTTGATCGCGGAAGAAGAAACCATCGCATGTTGCACAGGTAGATAGGCCGTGACCAAGCAAGCGAGTCTCTTCCTCAAGACCAAGCATGAGTGACTGTGCGCCAGTGGAAACAATGACGGATCGAGCGAGATAGGTGGGCTCTGCCGTATCGGGATCACCAGTCCAAATCTTGAATGGTCGCTGGGAAAAATTTACGCGGCTTACCTTCTGCGTAACGATTTCTGTGCCGAAACGAACGGCCTGTTCGCGGAATTTCATCATCAATTCCGGGCCCATGATGCCTTCCGGGAAACCAGGGAAGTTCTCGACTTCGGTAGTGAGCATGAGCTGACCACCGGGCTGATCGCTTGTTGAGGAGAGCTCACCTTCAATGAGGAGCGGCACAAGATTGGCGCGGGCGGCGTAGATGGCCGCGGTTAGTCCGGCGGGGCCAGATCCAATAATAACGACATCGCGAACATCGGTCATGGGGGGTCTCCTGTGGTCCCGGCCCGTTGACCGGGGGATGGAAGGAATGATGGGAAGTGGTTATCGGTTCGAATTATTCCCGGCTGAAGTCCGGTGAGGGGCATTGCGCCGGCGGAAAAGCAGCGCACCACCGATGGTGAACGCCGCTCCCAGGAGGAGATAGGGCAGCCAGACCCCAGAGGGAAGGGCGTTGTCGAGTAGGCGGATACTTCCGATGATCGCCAATACAACAACGGTGATGGCAACGGTGCCGATAAAGACGCCAAAGACCAAAGCCCGAGCGGCGGTCATGATGGGACCAGTGGTGCGGTCCCGAACCTTCTCGACGGTGTTGACGATGGTGTCAGCGGCTTGTGCCGGCCAGTCGCCACCGGTCAGCGAAAATCTTGGGCCCCTATTGGTTGATGAACTCGCCGCAGCAGGATCTTGCGATGATCGCTGGGCGGAGGCTCCGGTTTCCATGGCGCGAGCCTACCTGTGGGCCGTTGCCCTACGAGATGACAAGTACATCGGTGATTGTCACCTGCCACGGGGGGCCATCACCAAGATCGGTAATCCAAAGAAGCAGGGCCATTCCCCGGGCACCGTGAAGGTCGAGGGTGACACCGCTCTGAATATCGGCGGCCGCCGCCACCGGCGGGCCCCATTGGGTGAGTGTCGTGGCCGAACCATCGCCGACATAGGCCGCGACAGACCAACCTTTGGACGGTGACTCGATAGCGATGGCATCAAGTGAAGCGGAATCGGCAAGCGAAATGATGAGACCAACACCGGTTTTTAGGTTCCCGAATGAAGCTGACGCGTAGATATCAGTGCTCCACGAGGTAAGTGAATCAGCGTCGACGGCATTGCGCGAAGTCGATTCATTTTCCCGACCGCCATTGCGGTCTGCGGGATCGAATGTCGTGGTCCCCGAGATCGCCATTATCGAAGGTTGCGCGATTGTTGTTGTGGTTGGTGCATCAGAGAAAAGCTCGCGGCCGGCATCGGTATTGGCGATCAGTAACGCGAGGGTGATGAGCGCGGCGATGATGACCATGCTGAGGATCAGCCCAGATCGCGAGCGCGTTGAGAAGTCTTTGTGGTGTTCTTCGACCACCAGTTCCGGGGTTGGGAATGTTGTTCCCATGACAGTTGGATCAGCAATGACATCGAGTCGGGTGGAAGCAAGAGAGACACGCAAATCGCTTGCTGTCTCGAACCGTTGCGCGGGCACTCGGGCCAGCGATCGCATGAGCGTGACGTCAAGGTCGGCGGGTACGTTTGCCGCCACTAACATGGGCCTAGTTGGATCACGGTGCATGCGTGCTAGCGCGAGAGCGGCTGGTGTGTCGGCTCGGAAAGGTGCTTCTCCGCATAAGGCTTCGTAGAGCACTGCACCAAGTGCGTAAACATCGGTCCGAGCATCGACGGGCCCGCCCTCGACTTGCTCGGGAGCGAGGTATTTCACTGTTCCCAACAGCTGTGCCGTTCGTGTGAGGTCGGGCTCGTCGAGCACTTTTGCGATACCAAAATCGGTAACCACGACACGACCGTCATCGGATAACAGGATGTTTGCTGGCTTAATGTCGCGATGAATGATGCCGGCACGATGCGCAATGGAAAGCGCGGTTGCTACCTCACCACCAATGTGAATGACTTCGATGGCATCGAGTGATCCGCGTTCATCAAGAAACTCTCGCAAGGTTCGACCACGCACGAGTTCCATCACAATCGCGTCTCGACCATCGATTTCGACGGTGTCATAAATCGAAACAATTGTTGGGTGAATAAGTCGTGCCGCGGCGATTGCTTCGGTTTGAAAACGGGAGCGCAACGTTGGGTCACCAGCGAATTGCACAAGAAGAACCTTCACGGCCACAGAGCGTCCAAGGATGTCGTCGTGTGCTTCCCACACTTCCGACATTCCGCCAATGGCAATGAGTTGAACAAGCCGATAGCGCGAGGCAAGGACTCGACCAGGCGCAAGACTTGAGCCGCTAGGTGTGGTGTTCATGTGGGTTGTTTCGTAAACGTCCCGATCACGAACGCAGGTAACACAAACCGATTACGCCGGGACCGCCATGAGTTCCGATGACAGCACCAATTTTTCCGAGACGTATCTCATCGCGTGGGTAACGGTCGGCGATCATGTCGAGGAAGGCCTCGATATCGGGCGCTTCACCATGAAGGATTGACAACTTCTCTACGGAAGGTTCGGCATAGAGCGTGTCACGAAGCCATTCGAGCGAGCGTTTACGTGTGCGCTGTTTGGCTGCTTCTTCCACGGAACCATCGACAATACGAATGATTGGTTTCACTGAAAGCAGGGAGCCAAGAAGGGCTTTTGCGCTGCCGATACGCCCACCTTTTTTGAGGTTCTCAAGAGTGTCGAGGGCTCCATAAATTTCGGTGCGGGGAATCATGGATTCGATCATCGCGACGATGGTGTCGGCGTCGGCACCACCACGAGCGGCGTTTGCTGCTTCGATGACCATGGTTCCAAGTCCGCCGGTAAGTGACTTGCTGTCGATGACGCGAACGTCAACGTCTTCCTCCACTGCTCTTGCGGCGTTTCGTGCTGATTGCACGGTGGCGGAAAGTTCGCCGGAGAGGTTGATGCAGATAACGGCGTTATGTCCGCCGGCCTTGGCGCCCCGAAAGACCTGCTCAAAGCGGCCTGGTGATGGCGCCGCGGTTTCAGGCAGAAGTCCAGTACTAGCCATCTTCGAATAGAAGTCCTCAACACTCAACTCTTCACGGTCCACGTATTCCTCGGAACCAAATCGAATGCTGAGGGGCACCACGCTGATGCCGAGTGCGGTTGTCTCTTGTTCGGAAAGATCACACGAACTGTCTGTGACGATATGGACACCAGTCATCATGCTCCATTCGGTTGGACGACTGTCGGAGCGTACTCAACCTTGAGTTGCTACTGGGGTTTCGTTGTTGCCTTTACGGCGGTCGGCGGGTCGCGAACTACGCCAGTGCCGGGCCCACCACAACAGTAAGAACAGTCCCGCGCCGACAGAAAGGATGAGTCCCCATCCGGAAATAGCAGTGGATCGCACTGAAATGCGGCTGTTGGTAAGGGGGAGTGCTCCGTTGGCGGAACTTACGACCACCTCGAGGGGGAATGCGCCTGATGCCCTGGTGGTGACGGCAATATCGGTTCGTGTGGTTCCTGCCGGAGCCAACACCATGTCAATGGTTGTTCCTTCAGGGAATTCGAGCTTTGCGCTTTTTACTTGCACACGCACGTGGGCCTCAACGGGCAGATCATTGGTGAGAACCAACGGAATCTTTCCGCTTCTCGAAGTAAGAGTGACCGTTTGCGATTCGGGTAAGCGTATTTGAGCAGTAACAGCACCAATTTGATTGTTTGCGTGGGAGAGAAATGCTGTACGCGACGGATCATCAAGGCCAAGACTGGCGGAGGTGAGGATGGTTTGTTCGATAGCTACTGTGGCTTCGGTGTCGTCAGGCAAAGTGGTGCGCAGGCCAATGAGGTTCCATTCGGCTTGTTCGTAGGCAGTGGGAAACGAGTCCATGGCCTTCGGTGATGCGGAGGTCCATGTTCGAAGAACTGGTTGCCCTTGCAGTGTGGTGGTGTCGGTGCGACTGAGCAGATTATTGAGGGTGACGGGATCGATAATGGGTTGACCCGGCGATCCACTGGCATTGCCGGCATTGCCCTTCAGGCCGGCAAGGAAGTGGTTGATGCTGACGGGGTTGATCCATGCCGGAAGCGCAACAGCAACGCCGCGACCAGTGCCGGGTTCTTCGAAGTGAAGCATTGCCAGTTCGGCAAGTGCGTTTTGCGCGGCGACCACCGGATCTCTTGTGAGGGTGAATTGTGCGGTGGTGGCATCGTCGCTTGCGATTGCAGACAAAATGGTGTCGTCGCCGCTTCTGATGGCGAAGCGGCGAGTGAGAACTGCCGACGGGTCATTGTTTAGTGATGAGCGGATCTGATTGGAGGGAACGACTGCGATTTGTGCTCCGACAGCGGCGAACCGATCCAGGGAACTTAGCGTGACGGTGTCGTCGAGAACGGTGACGGTTTGGTCGGGTGTCACCCCAAGGAGTGACGTTGTTACTTGTGATCCCGCAAAAAGTTCCTGATCAATGACCCGGGCAAGGTTGGCGGCGACAAGTGCTCCACTGTCGATCGGTACAAAGGGGGCGAGCAAGGTTTGTCGATTTGTGATGTTGGTATCGTTGCGATTTTTCGTGTCAGTTTCCGCGAGCCATTTTAGAACGAATGGTGTGGCAGCAAGTGTGAGTGGCGGCGAGCCAACAGGGTCATCAACTTTGGCCATGATGCGGCGGACGCGATCGGTTTCAGAATCGGAGACAGTGGGCGCGCCACCAAGCCCAACAACTGGTGTTGAATCCACCCGCACAATGGTTCCAACCGCGAGTGCATTTGTTGTGGTTTTTGTGTCGGGAAGACGTAAAAGGTGCGTCACAACGCTGGCCACACGATTGCCGTTGGCGTTGTTGGCTACGACCATTACTGGATACACGCCGGCGGTGCTTAGCACGGTGCCGTTTTCGGGAGCGGGCCAGAGGGGGTTAATAGGAAGACTGAGCGTTACCGGTGCGCTACTGGCGTTGGTGCCAAGGGGTCGGGAGGGAGTGGAAAACAATGCGGTGCCCAGTTGTTCTCCGGCGATAGTGCGATCAAGTCGCGTTCGAGATTCAACTGCGGCGTACACCACCAGCGAAACCGAAGTTGCGGGAGGGAGTTCCCCGGCAGTGAATGAAACCGTGAATGTGCCGGATGGTCCAACGAATGGCGTGATGTTGGTGAGGAGGAGTTGACGCTCGGTTGAGGGTTGAATTTGGGCGGAAATGGGAGTGATGGAGAATCCCAGCAATGCCACCAAAATGGCGATGAGTGCGGCGATACCTGTCGAACGACGCGTTACGCGTTGGCGATTCATTGCCTCATTCCATCAATGGAGCGAGACAGAACGGCGAGACCAGTGGGCTCGGAGGTGAATCCGAGAGAGCGGTATAAAGACAACGCTCGGTGGTTTGATTCCTGCGTATTCACCAGCACCGAAACACAATTGCGCTTTGCACACCAGTCAAGCGAATCTCCTATCAGCGCAGTACCAATACCGCGACCATGGAACTCGGGATGAACGGCGAGACGCTGCAAGTAACCAAAAGAGCCGGCGCTTCCCGTGACGTGATACCCAACAATGGAATTGTCCACAATCGCGACTCGGAAACGGGAACGGGGTGTAGCGGCGCGGGCGTCAAGTAATCCGGCCATATTGAACTGCCAGAAGTCATCAAAGGCGAGCTGATCGATAGCTAGGACAGTGCGAATATCGCGGGGTCGAGCCCGTCGCATTCGAAGTCCAGAGACGGAGAGCGACGGAAGGGGGGAAGAGAGAGCGTGGCCTAACAAATGGAGTCGTTCGTGTACGAAAAAGCCATGGTTGAAAAAGACGGGTTGCTCGGCGACGCTGAGTGCCGGGGTAAGTACCGACAGGAATCCCCGCGACCGAGCCTCATCAATGGCCTCTTCGAGGCGTTCACGAGAAGGGGGTGCGCCAGGGATTGGGCTTAGGAGAGCGATCGCGGGATCGCCCCTCCACTGTCCGATCCGCATCCGGTCGGCGCTCCCGGTAATGGTGTCCAGTCTTCGCATGGCGTGGCCGAGAGCCTAGGACCGGCGGGGCCTCTACTTTTGGCCCCTTTGGAAACCCGACCGGTGGGGGGCGTAACCGCCGGTAGCCTCACGCCCCATGATCCCTGATCGACTCCGCCCAGTGCTTGAACGTACGGTTCCTCTCGCCGAGAGGTTCACCGCGGCGGGTTACAACCTTTATTTAGTCGGTGGGGTCGTGCGAGATTTGCTCCTTGGCCGAGATATGACCGATGGCCGAGATATCGATCTCACCACTGATGCTTTGCCGGCCGTAACGAAGAGGTTGTTGGCGGGCTGGGCCGATTCGGTCTGGACCCAGGGCGAGCGGTTCGGCACGATCGGATGTCAGACCGATGGCTGGACCTATGAGATCACCACTCATCGGGCCGAGGCTTACGACCCTGAATCACGCAAGCCCGAGGTGGTGTTCTCGACCGAAATTCAAGCCGATCTTTCCCGCCGCGATTTCACTGTGAACTCGATGGCGCTTTCATTGCCCGATCCGGTGCTAATCGATCCCTATGGCGGGGCTGAGGATCTTGCTGCCGGTCGGCTTCGCACGCCCTTATCGCCGGAAGAATCATTTTCTGATGACCCATTGCGGATGTTGCGGGCCGCCCGGTTCCTCTCGGGTTACCAACTTGAACCCGAGGAGGGACTGCGCCGCGCCGTGGTGGCCATGGCGGAACGACTGTCGATTGTGTCGGCCGAACGAATTCGTGACGAGTTCGACAAGTTGATGATGGTCGCCGATCCCACTCCCGGTTTGTGGTTCTTGGTTGATACCGGCCTGATGGATCAGTTCCTTCCCGAGTTTGGGCGTCTGCGCCTCGAACAAGACCCAATTCATCGTCACAAAGATGTGTTGACCCACACCATCGCCGTTATTTCAAAGACATCGCAAAATCGCTATGTCCGTCTTGGTGCGCTCTATCACGATGTCGGAAAACCCCAGACTCGAGCGATCGGTGATTCGGGAGTGTCGTTCCATCACCACGAGGTTGTTGGCGCGCGTATGACTCGTGAACGTATGAGGGCGTTGAAGTATTCAACTGACGATGTGGAAGCAGTCACTCGTTTGGTGTTTCTTCACTTACGTTTCCACACCTATAAAATGGGCTGGACAGATTCAGCGGTACGTCGGTTCGTGCGCGATGCGGGCGAGTTGTTGCCTGAACTCATCGAACTCACTCGTTGTGACTGCACAACGCGTAACGAACGAAAGGCGCAAGAACTTTCTGAGCGAATGGACGGTCTTGAGTTGCGCATTGCAGATCTGTTAGCCCGGGAAGAGATTGCGTCGATGCGACCCGACCTCGACGGAGAACAAGTGATGGATCGGCTTGGACTTACTCCCGGTCGCGATGTCGGAAACGCTTTAGATTTCCTGCTGGAATTGCGTCTTGAAGAAGGACCATTAGGGGAAGAAGAAGCGGGCCGGCGACTTGATTTCTGGTGGGCTGAGCGTCGATCCGGATCAGCAAAGAACTGAGTTAGACGCCATCTTTGCGGCCGCGCACAATGAGTGCGGCGGGGACAATGTTGAGGGTCTCCGACCAAAATGCTCCTGCAGTGTCTGCGCGTGCGTATGGCTCAAGTAACGCGTCGATCCGGAAGTTGGCGCGACCGAATGCCGAGATGATGTTGGCAATTGAACGCGTGGTCATCGTTATGCCATCAATTTCGTGCTCACCCCCGTCGCCATAGGCGCGTTGGATTCGAGACGGACCGAACCCATTGTGGTCGACCATTGCCCAGGCTGGATGGGGGAGCGAACACGTAAACGAACCGCCCGTTCGCAGTACTCGGTTGACCTGACGCAGGACGCGGTCGAGGTCGTCGACGCGATGAAGGGTGAAGACAGAAAAGGCGTTATCGATTTGGTCAGCGCGAATGAATGGAATTTCGGCAGGATCACCATGATGAAGTTCAACTTTGACTTCATGGGTGTCGGCGAATGATCGGGCCTTTTCGATTGCGGCAATGTCTGGATCCACTGCAATGACCTTTGCGCCGGCCAAGGCCAAGGAAACGGCGTTATGGCCGCAACCCACTCCAAGTTGAAGGACCCGTTTGCCCGATGGGTTGCTAAGCAGCCTGAGCGAGGACTCGTCGGGGATACCCGGTCCCCACGTGACGGTCGCAACGGAAAGCTCGGTCTCGCCCGGGTAGGCAGCAGGCGAAAGGGGCATTGGGCGGGAAGAGCCGGAGTCGGTCACTTACTTAGTCTCCCGCGACAACTCAATAGAAAGGTGGACCGCGCCGCGGCTATTGGCGGCGGTGACGTCGCTAGCCTCGGCGTAATGAGTTTTGGTCCTGGTTCATTCCGCGGTGGCTCGGCGCCAACCGGTGGAGAGATTGATTACCGACTCGCGCGCCAGCACCTTATTTCTGAATTTCGAAAGGGTCGCTTGGCGCAGCATGAGGTTTGCGATGCTCATCCCGAACTTGTCCGGGCGGCACTCCAAGTCTCTCGCCCAACCAGCCAAGACTGTCCTATCTGTGAGGAAACGCAGTTGGTCCTCGTTTCCTACGTGTTTGGACCCAAGTTGCCTGCCTTTGGGCGTTGCATCACTACTACCAAAGAACTGAAGTCCTTCACGAAGCCATCATTAGATGGCGAGTACGCCTGTTATGTGGTTGAGGTCTGTCCCTCTTGCCACTGGAACCATCTCGCTCGAACGTTCATTCTCAATCCGGCCCGCTCGGCCTAATTTCCCTCTTTTATGTCCACTCCCAGCCGGTCCCCCGCTTCGTCCAAGCGCTCTTCAGCGAGCGCCCCGAAGGGCACCGAACCGCGCCGCAGCATTTTTTGGCGCTGGCGGCGGCCGTTTTTCGCGGTCGGACTCCTAGGTATTTTGATCGTGGGTGGCGCCGCGTATTTGTTCACCCAAGTGCCATTGCCGGATAAGGATCCGCCATTGCTGCAGACCACATTCATGTGTGCGTCCGATGTTGAGAAGGGTTGTTCGGTAGACAATTCAATTGCCCAGTTATCTGGCGGTGTGAACCGCATTTCGGTGAACTGGCAAGACATTCCGCCGGTGCTGGCAGACGCAGTTCTTGCCGCCGAAGACCGAAAGTTTTTTGAGCATGGTGGTGTCGATCCCGCCGGCATCCTGCGTGCATTATGGGCGAACGTCCAAAATCAAGGGGTGGCGCAGGGCGGTTCCACAATTACGCAGCAGTACGTGAAGAACGTGTACCTCACTCAAGAAAGAACCCTGACCCGAAAAGTAAAAGAGGCCGCGCTTTCAGTGAAGGTGGAGCGCGAACTTTCGAAACAGGAAATTCTCACCCGTTATCTCAACACTATTTATTTGGGCCGCGGTGCGTACGGTGTCGAAGCAGCCTCGCGTGTGTATTTCGGGAAGAACATTCAGCAACTGACACTCTCCGAAGCTGCGTACCTCGCCGGTCTTATTCGCTCACCCGAAACCGCCGATGCGCATCTTCCTGAAAATGATCCAAAGGCGGCGACAAGTCGTAAAAAAGCGACGGAGCGTCGCGATTCTGTGCTTGCGGGCATGGTTGCCACCGGTGCGATCACGCCGGCCGATGCCGATGCGGCGAAGGCCTCTGGTTGGGACAATGTGATTGTTCGCAGTACACAACGGAGTTTCGGTGACGTTGCCCATGCGGAATGGGGAACGGAGTACTTCGTTGAATATGTGCGTTTCTGGCTTACGACTAACGGTGGCTTTACCGATGCACAGGTGTATGGCGGAGGACTTCGCGTGTACACCACACTCGATATGGAAGATCAGGGCGCGGCGGCAAAGGCGATTACCTCAACGTTGAATCAACCGAATGATCCGGCGAGTGCGTTGGTGTCTATCGATGACGTTGGCGCAGTACGAGCGATGATCGGCGGTCTCGATTTCAACGGAACGGGCAAGTATTCAAAGGTGAATCTTGCGGTTGGTACCGATGGCGGCGGTGCTGGTCGTCAGGCTGGTTCCTCGTTCAAAGCGTTCACATTGGCCGAAGCAATGAATCAAGGGTTGTCATTGTCGAAGGTCTACGAAGCTCCGGCGCGCATCATCATTCCGAAAGTGAATGCCGGTAAAGACTGGAGTGTGGGTAATTACGCCGACGCCGGTCTGGGTTCCCTCGACATCGTGGCCGCGACTGCGCGTTCATCGAATACCGCCTACGCGCAGATCATGATGGATGTTGGCCCGCAAAACGTCGCCGATCTTGCCCGTGAGATGGGCATCAGTAGCCCATTAAGTGCAGTTCCAGCGCTGACGTTAGGAACGAGCGAGGTTTCTCCCCTCGAGATGGCGTCGGCCTATTCGACGCTGGCCGATGGCGGCGAACACATCAAGCCCATGGTTGTCAGCAAGGTGACCGACGCCAAAGGAAATGTTCTCTATGAGAACAAGGTTGTTCGCAAACGAGTGTTGTCAGAGAAAGTGGTGGCACGAACGAATTATGCGTTGAGCCAAGTTGTCGAAAACGGTACGGGTACGGGCGCTCGGTTTGGTCAACCATCGGCGGGCAAGACCGGAACAACCGAGAGCAATCGCGACGCCTGGTATGTGGGTTTCACTTGCAAACTCACCACCGCGGTATGGGTGGGTTATCCCGATGGCACCTTCATGAAGTCGGTGCATGGAATGTCGGTCACCGGCGGCTCGTTCCCGGCCACCATCTGGAACAAATACATGTCGGTGGCCACCAAGGGGCTTACCACTTGTGCGTTCCCCCGGCCCCCGGATGATCCTTCGGCTGCTGGTGAGTCCGATGTCACCACATCATCGAGCTCATCCTCTTCATCCTCTTCGTCCAGTACCTCAAGTACGTCCTCGACGAGTTCGTCCACCACTTCCTCCACCGCTTCCTCCACCACTTCCACTTCTTCTTCGAGCACCACGACCACAACGTTGCGCCCGTAGAATTGACCGTCTTTGTGGTTGAGCGCTGCTGGGGTTAGCGTTTCAGTATTCGCCGGTAGCCATGGGGCACTGGACGAATACAGGAGGCTCCGATGAGCGCACGAACCACCGTGCCTTCGGTACAGGGCCGTAAGGTCCGCCGAGGGGATGTCCCGTTGGTCATGGTCACTGCCTACGACGCGCCTGGTGCGCGCATGGCCGATGCTGCCGGCATCGACATGATTCTCGTTGGTGACTCGCTGGCGATGGTCGTACTTGGCTACGAGGACACGTTGCAGGTCACTGTCGATGACATGGCACATCACACCGCAGCAGTTGCGCGCGCGAAGCCGGCCTCGTTGATCGTTGCCGACCTTCCTTGGCTCAGCTACCACGTGTCGGTGGCCGACACTGTGGTGAATGCTGCACGTCTTATTCGTGCTGGCGCACAGGCCGTGAAACTCGAAGGTGGACGTAAGCGCCTCCCGATGGTCGAAGCACTGATCAACGCCGAAATTCCGGTGATGGGCCATATTGGCCTTACACCACAATCCATTAATGCAATGGGTGGTTTCAAGGTGCAGGGCCGTAAGCACGAAGCGGCAATGGCACTTGTTGACGACGCGAAAGCGCTTGCTCACGCTGGTTGTTTTGCCATCGTCATTGAGGGTGTGCCTGATGAAGTTGGTCGCATGATCACTGATGCCATCGATGTACCCACCGTTGGTATCGGCGCCGGTGCTGGTTGTGACGGCCAAGTGCTCGTGTATCACGACGTTCTCGGAATCGAAGATCGAGTGCTTCCGAAGTTTGTTCGCCGTTATGCCGAACTGGGTGCTGAAGGTGTGCGCGCTCTTGGTGCGTTTGCCGACGATGTGCGAACCGGTCATTTCCCATCGGCCGAGGAGAGTTACTCGCTCGAAAAACGCACCAGCGAAACGCTTGGCTTGTACGGCAGCACCACACCGCTGGGCTGAATCACCAATGCGCCGATTCGCGATTGTGGTGTTTGTCGCGTTGGCGCTCACGGTGAGTTGTTCATCATCTTCGGGTTCGCCTCCGTTAACTGATGCGTCGGCGATGCTCACCAGCGAAGGGTTTACTTGTCGCGAACTCATCGTGAACCGCACCGACCGAATAGCGGGAGAACGTCACTGTGTGTGGTTTGCCGATACACAGGAAAAACGGGAGCAAGGCCTCATGGGGATCACGGACCCGAACCTCGGAGGTCCCGAGGCGATGGTTTTCGAATTCCCCGCAGCCAGTTCCACTCCGTTTTGGATGAAAGACACCTTGCTGCCACTGTCGGTGGCGTGGGTTGGCCCCGATGGGGTGGTGCTGGGAGTCACCGATATGGCGCCATGTGGGGCCGATACCAGTAATTGCCCTCTTTATCCACCGCCGGGCTCCTATTTGTGGGCTATTGAAATGGCCCAGGGGCGGCCTCAAAATTGGGGTATCGAGACTGGTGCTCGGGTCGAAATTGGTGTCCCCTGCTGACCGGGCCAAACCGCTCTTGGGGATCGCGGGGTCTGTCCGGTAGGGTTCGCAGTCCAATTGAAGCCCTGCCCTGAGCGTTCGGGGCTCCGGTTCCCGTCAGAGGCGGCCCGGGTCCAGAGGGAGGTGATGCGCTCTATGCGAGCGTATGAACTCATGATCATTTTCGACGGAGACGTCGAAGACACCGCAGTAAATGCCCAACTCGCCAATGTGAACACACTCGTCCAAGCGGGCGGTGGAACCGTGGTCAAGACCGATCGTTGGGGCCGTAGGCGTTTCGCTTACGAAATCAACCACAAGTGGGAAGGCGTCTACATCGTGCTTGAGATCTCGACCGAAGGTCGCGATCTTCACGAGGTTGAGCGTGTCCTGCGTCTCGCGGATGAAGTTGTCCGCCACAAGGTCATCCGTCTACCCGAGCATGAAGCCGCGCGTCGCGGTCTGCTTGGCGACGTCACCCCGGCCAACGCCGGGTAGTTCAAAGGACACGTCAATGGCACCAGGCAACTCCGTCACCCTTGTAGGCAACTGCACCCGTGACCCAGAACTCCGGTTCACCTCAAGCGGTCAGGCTGTCGCGACCTTTGGTCTCGCCGTCAACCGTCGCTGGCAGAACCGTCAGACCAATGAATGGGAAGAGCAAGTCTCTTTCTTCGATGTCACCTGCTGGCAGCAGATGGCCGAAAACGTGGCCGAGTCCGTCACCAAGGGAACTCGCGTCATTGTCAACGGTCGTCTCGATCAGCGTTCTTGGGAAACCCAAGATGGCGACAAGCGAACAAAGGTCGAGATCGTGGCCGATGAGGTCGCACCCAGTCTCCGTTACGCAACTGCGCAGATTCAGCGCAATGAGCGTCGTGAAGGCTTTGAAGGTGGAGCTGGTGGCGGCACAAGCCGTCCAGCTTCCAATGAACCCGCTGGATACGACATGGATGAGGAACCGTTCTAATGGCGAAGGTAGCCCCCAAGCGCGGCAAGAACAAAGACAACGCGCGCCGCAGCAAGAAGAAGATCAGCCTGCTTACGCAGGAGAAGGTGGAGTATGTCGATTACAAAGACATCAACCTCCTTCGTCGTTTCATGTCCGATCGGGCCAAGATCCGTGCCCGTCGCGTCAGTGGCAACGATTCGCAGCAGCAGAAAGAAATCGCACGAGCAATTAAGAATGCTCGTGAGATGGCGATTCTGCCGTACACCAATCGCGTCACCACTCAGCGTGGCGGTCGCGATCGTGGCGAGCGCGGCGAACGTGGCGATCGCGGTCTCAAACTTGAGAACGCCGAAATCCGCGAAACCGTTACTGATGACGCTGTGATCGAGGAGCTCGAGGCAACGTTTATCACTGCCGAAGGCACCGAGATCGAAGTCGAAGTCGAAGCAGTGGAGGTGACCGAATGAAGATTCTGCTCCGCTCCGACGTCACTGGCGTTGGCAAGAAGGGCGATATCCTTGATGTCGCCGACGGTTATGGCCGCAACTATCTGCTCCCCAAGGGCTTTGCCATCCTCGCCACTGGTGGCGTTGAGGCTCAGGCCAGTTCGATGCGCCGTTCACGCGATTTGCGTGACGCCAGCGCTCGGTCGGCGGCCGAGGAGATTGCCGCCAAGCTTGTACCTGCGGTGATAGCGGTATCGGCTCGCACCAAGGGCGAAGGCGAATTGTTCGGTTCGGTCGGCGTGACCGAGGTTGTCGAAGCCGTTTTGGCCCAGACTGGCATCGAACTTGATCGTCATTCGATTCACATCGATGCACCTATCAAGAGTGTTGGCACCCATGCGGTGTCGGCTCGTTTGCACCCTGAGGTGCAGTTCCAGATCACCGTTGAGGTGTCCCCGGCCTGAGCTGGTATGGCTTCGCAATCGGAAACTGAAGTGTGCGAGGGGCCGGTTCGCCGGCCCCTCGTTGCCTTTTCCCAGCATGTGACGGTTGTCGCAGCATCTGTGGCTGTCCACAGAGTGAGTTGACGGACTGTCAGAGGTCGTTCCTAGGGTTCTGCTCTGGCGTGTAAGGGATCGCACCCCTTTATTGGCGCTCCGCGGATGAGCGGGGTTGGGTGATGGGCTGAGGGTCCCGGGCGCGAGACAGGAGCTCAACGAATCTGGAGATGTCTGACGTCTCTAGTTCTGAGGAGCCCCTGTGTCATCTGATG
>Ga0105051_10000129_pt1 | contig 87461 bp, 75 predicted proteins | sample FRY02_FD_78383 | JGI IMG/M metagenome (GOLD analysis project Ga0105051, IMG submission 78383) | Freshwater microbial communities from Lake Fryxell liftoff mats and glacier meltwater in Antarctica - FRY-02 (megahit assembly) | ecosystem: Environmental > Aquatic > Freshwater > Ice > Glacier... | reverse complement strand
TGGTGATGGCGATTGCCCAAATTGGGTGGGGGATGTGGGCGTTGCTCCATAGTGAAAGACCACTTTCGTTGCTTGGAGTTGGAATCAATGTCATTGCAATGGGAGGTTGGTTCGCTTCACGCTTTGTTGGTATTTCGTGGATCTCAGGATTAGAAGTTCGCGAGGCGCCACAGGTAGCAGACTCATTGGGCGCCGTACTCGCCGCCCTTGTTATATTGGGGGCGTTATTGGCCTATGTGCAAGGTGAAAATACCGCTCGAAAAATAACTCAGTCAATGTCAATATCAGTGGTAGGCATCGTTGCATTGTTGACTTTTTCGGCACTATGGGTCGGAGCATCCCGTGTGCCTAATCATTCACAAGCAGCACTTGCACTGGTCGATACTGGTTTGACAATAGATGCCAAGGGCGTCATCGTGTCACCATCGACAAATGTTCCAGTTGTTGAGCCATCGACAACAGTTGCCGTTTCCGTAGTCCCAGCGTTGATTACAGTAGTCACGCCGACAACGCTGAAGCGTGCCACGACAACCATTGCGCCCACGACGACCGTTCATGCACCTGTGCAAACATCTGACCAATTGTTGGCAGCAGCATCTGGTTGGCCTCGTGCCTATGACCCGGCAAAGGGAGAGGATTTTTCTGGTATCGCGGGGGCTACGCCGGAACAGAAAGCCCGGGCGATGGCCTTGATTGCCAATAACTCTCGTGACATAGCAAAATTCAAAGACCAAAATGTGGCGATTGCCGAAGGTTATGTCTCAATCGGTGATGAGAGTACAGGATTCGAACACCTTATAAAGTCTGCGTTCCTGAACGACGGCCGTGTGCTTGACACAATGGCGCCTGAGACGCTGGTCTACCAAGTGTCTGGATTAACACGAACTTTGGTGTCGGTGATGTACATGGCTGCACCGGGTACACCAATTAACGACTCGACTCTTGTGAATTATGCAGGCGGTCTAATGCAGTGGCATGTACATACAAATCTTTGTTGGAATATATTTAGAAAAGTTGTAGGCGTGACTGACGCTGCTGGCAACTGTCCTCCAGGTTCTTATTTGGATCCAGCTAAACCAACCCCGATGGTGCATGTATGGATTGCTGCTCATCCATGTGGGCCGTTTGCTGCTCTTGAGGGCAATGGGGCTGGTATTGCAGAACTGCCGGACTCCCAACGCATCGACAAGTGCAACGCCAAACATTAGAGCGCAACAAGCCTGATCTTCAGATGGCAAAATTGGAGCGGGTGACGGGAATCGAACCCGCATAGCCAGCTTGGAAGGCTGGAACTCTACCATTGAGCTACACCCGCGTAGCAGGGACCTATCTTAGCGTGGACTAGCGGTGGCTCATTGCTTTACAAAATACTAAGAGAACTTTTCTTTACAAAACACTAAGCAAATACGACTGTTTGTTCTGAACAAAGCGCCTTCCAAGTTCTAGCGTCAATGAGGTGCGGGTGACATCGGATTCTTCAACTTTTTCTCGTTGGAGAATAACTGTTGAAAAACCTGCGAATGACAATAATGCTCTTAGTAAAAGGGCAGAGCGTTTCGGATATAGGGACGCAAAATTCTGCTCGAAGACTGTTTTCTATGTAGAGGGTCAAGTCAGTAGAAATGATGTTGAACTGATCGCAGAGAAATTGATTGATGAAGCAGTTGGTCCAGTTTCGTTTATTACCCAAGAGACGGAGTTGAGCGACAAGTTTGTTATTGAAGTTGCTCTTCGTGCAGGTGTAACGGATCGTGTAGCTGCGCAGTTGCGTGAGAGTGCGCAGAGAATGGGCTTCGATGTTCGCATCGCAACTGGCGTCTCGCATGCTGTTGAAGGTATACGAGAGTTGTCTGAACACGAATTGACAAAATTTGTAAATGAGATGTTATGTAACCCTGTGATAGAGACATGGGGAATAGGACATGTAGAACCAGGTTTTGTCAGCGAAGCGCCAGATGAATCTGCTTTGCCTATTGAAATTATTCCTATTCGCCAACTAGATGAGAATGGTTTGCGGGCTGTAAATCTTGCTCGAAGTCTTGTGTTAGATGACCAAGAGATGTTGGCGATTCAAACCTGGTGCAGATCAATAGAGCGCGACCCTACGGATGCGGAGCTAGAAACTATTGCTCAAACATGGAGCGAGCATTGTTCACATAAAACGTTTCGAGCAGAGATATCTGATACCAATGGCAATCGGATTGTTCCGTTGATGGAACAGTTACGCGAAAGCACAATTTATATTGCGGCGCCGTTTGTTGTGTCTGCATTTGTCGGCAATGCGGGAATTGTGCAATTTGGGGATTCTCCTGCATTGGCTGTGAAAGTTGAAACACATAATCACCCGAGTGCAATTGAACCTTTCGGTGGAGCAAACACGGGTGTTGGTGGAGTTGTTCGAGATGTTCTTGCAGCCCCCGCGCGACCAGTGGCCCTGTTAGACGTTCTGTGCTTTGGAATGCGCGATACCGATGTGGCAGATCTACCAACGGGTGTGCTTCATCCGTCAATCGTTGAAGAAGGTGTCGTTGCTGGCATAGCGGACTACGGAAATAAGATTGGAGTTCCTACAGTTGCTGGTGCAGTGCTGTACGACGCTGGTTATGTCGGTAATCCGTTGGTGTTTTGTGGCTGTGTCGGCCAAGTTCTGCAGGGTTATCCATCTGTTGGGGAGCCTGGTGTGGGAGATCGCATTGTTGTTATCGGTGGCGCCACGGGGCGCGATGGGTTGAAGGGGGCCACATTCTCATCTGCCACGATGGATGCAACAACTGGAGAAGTAGCAGGAGCGTCGGTACAGATTGGTGATCCAATTGTTGAACGGCTAGTGGGCGAAGTCTTGGTAGAGCTTTTTGACCAAGTAGATCCGCTGTGTACGGCAATTACAGACTGCGGTGCAGGTGGATTGTCATCAGCAATTGGAGAGATGGCCGAGCGGTTAGGTGCACGCGTGCAATTGCGACAAGTTTTGCGTAAATACCCTGGGCTTGCACCGTGGGAGGTGTGGCTAAGTGAAGCACAAGAGCGAATGGTCGTTGCCGTTGACCCTGCACATGTCACTGAGGTCTTAGCGCTATGTGCCCGCCTTGGTGTGCAAGCAACTGATGTTGGCGTGTTCTCTGGAACTGGACAGCTTGAAGTGTTTGACGGCGAACGATCTGTGGTGGATATGTCGTGTTCGTTTTTGCACGACGGTCGTCCGCCAAGGAAGATGATTGCTCTCATTGAAAAAAAAATTGTGAGTAGTAACGATCGTGTCGCTGAGGTATCACACAGCGACGTTCTTGTGGCATTGCTGTCGCACCCCACAATTGCTTCCAAGGAAGCAATTATTCGTCGCTACGACCATGAGATTTTGGGCTCCACTGTTATTGGACCAATGTCGGCTCCGTATCAGACAGGACCATCCGATGGTGTTGTGATCGTCGAGCCGATGCGCCAGTCGGGATTTGCTCTTGGAATTGGGGTAAACCCGCAATATGGTGTTTTTGATTGTGAAGCCATGGCGTGGAGTGCTGTTGATGAGGCAATTCGTAATGTTGTAGTTGCTGGGGCAAATCCAGCCCGCGTCGCCCTGCTTGACAACTTTTCGTGGGGTGATCCGCGCCGTGAAAAAACGCTTGGTGATTTAGTATTGGCAGTACGTGGCTGCTGTAATGCTGCTCGAGCATTTTCTTCTCCCTTTGTTTCTGGAAAAGACTCGTTGAATAACGAATATGAGGGGACTGACGGAATTCGTCGGTCTATTCCGCCAACACTTGTGATTACTGCATTGGCCGAAGTGCCAGATGTTGATTGCACGTTGAGCACAACCTTGTCATCTGCTGGAAATGTGTTGATTCTTGCAGGGGCAACGCGAAACGAGATGCGGGGCAGTCATTTTGATCTAGTTCAGGGCACTGACGGTGGCGGTGAAGTTCCGGGGCAAGACGTGTCTGCCCCGAAGCGATACCAATTGATTCACGAACTCATTATCTCTGGTTGTATTCAGTCGGCCCATGACTGCAGCGAAGGCGGACTTGGGGTTGCACTCGCAGAGATGTGTTTAAGTTCAACTTTTGGTATTTCTGCCGACTTGCGTTTGATACATGCAAATGACGTAGTGGCAATGTACTCAGAATCTAATGGACGAATTATTTTAGAAGTATGCCCTAATGATGTAGAGCGTGTTGTGTCAACACTGGGCAGTGAGGTTGTGGTTCTCGGAGAAATTACTACCGAGCAGGGATTGCGCATATCTTTACAAACTGAAATTGTTGAAATTTCTCATCTGCGACTTCAGGATGCATGGATGAGCCACGTATGAAGCCGCGCACAATTATTCTCGGGGCGCCCGGAACTAATCGGAAATTTGATTTAGGTTTTGCATTTGAGCGTTCTGGATCAGACGTTACTTATATTGAGATAAATGAGCTGCCTGATCGTCAATCAGAAATTAAGACAGCACAAATTATTGCAATTGCTGGTGGATTTTCATATGCAGATGCGCTTGGATCGGGTCGCGTGTTTGCTAATGAATTGATGCACCGAGTTGGTGATGTTTTAAGAGAACGAATCAGTCATGATGTGCCGATACTTGGTATTTGTAACGGTTTTCAGGTGCTTGTTCGCACCGGATTACTACCTGGCACGGATACGGCGCGCGTTCATCTAGCCCATAATGAACGCGGAACATTCGAATGTCGTTGGGTGTCATTGCGCAGCACGGCCAGTCGATGCGTATGGACCAAAGACCTCGCAGTAATCACGTGTCCTGTAGCTCATGGTGAGGGACGTTTGGTCGGTGCTGATGACTCAATCACTGTCTTGGAAGATGGCGGTCATGTTGCTTTGCGGTATGTCCGACCTGATGGATCTGCGTCTGATGGTGTGTATCCGTTTAATCCCAACGGCTCATCTCATGACATTGCTGGGATAACAGATGTCACTGGGTTGGTCTTAGGAATGATGCCGCACCCAGAAAATCATGTCACCGCCCGTCAAGGTCGCTCTGGCTCGCCAACAGGTATCGCTGGTCTTTCTATCAATCTTTTTATCAATGGAGTACAACATGCCTCAAACCGATGACGACAGTAAGTTAGAAGTTCTTACAGACTTTTCATTACCGCTTCCCAATAGGCGTGTAGGAAAAGTTCGAATTAGTTACGATCTTCCTGGCTCGCGCCGTTTGTTTATCACTACGGACCGCTTGTCCGCTTTTGACCAATTAGTTGCCTCGGTAGCACGCAAAGGTCAAGTGTTGAATCAGTTGGCGATGTGGTGGTTTGAAAGTACGCGAGACATCGTGGCAAATCATGCCATTAGCACTCCTGATCCCAATGCGCTTATCGCTATTGAAGCACGTCCATTGCCAGTCGAAGTAGTTGTTCGTGGATATATTACGGGTGTTACGTCGACGTCGTTGTGGAAGAAATATGAGGATGGATCGCGCATCATCTACGGACACACGTTGCCAGATGGGTTGCGAAAAAATGAACGACTCCCGCGTGCACTAATTACTCCAACGACCAAGGCAGATGCAGGAGCGCACGATATGGCATTGACCTGCTCTGAAGTAGTCGAACAAAAGCTCATAGAGCCGTCTTTGTGGGAACAAGTTCAAGATGTGTCGCTCAAACTCTTTGAGCGGGGACAGCAAGTAGCCCAGAACGCTGGTCTTATTCTTGCTGACACTAAATATGAATTTGGTCTTGATCCAGATGGATCGTTAATTCTGATTGATGAAATTCATACTCCGGACTCGTCAAGATTCTGGGAAGCATCGAGTTTTGTTGATCGTTTCATGGGAGGAGAAGAACCAGTGAGTATGGATAAAGAAATCATTCGTCGGGCACTTATTGATGCTGGATATAGCGGTGATGGTGATGTCCCGATCTTGGCAGCCGAGGTGTGGCAAGAAACATCACGCCGGTATGTCAATGCTTTTGAGCTAATCACCGGAACATCCTTTGTGCCGGGTGCATCTCCTATTGCAGAACGCATGCATAAAAATCTTGGATCGTTGGTGTTGAGTTGAACTCTTCAGTTAATTTCGTGTCAGATGATCATCCAACTGAAGAGTGTGGTGTTATCGGAGTCTCGTCGCCTTCTGGTGAACAAACTGCGCAACTTACGTTTTTTGGTCTCTTTGCGTTACAGCATCGCGGTCAAGAAGCAGCAGGGATCGCTGTATCAGATGGAGTACGTACCAGGTTGCACAAAGACACTGGGTTGGTTACGCATGTGTTCGACAATGAATCGCTAGCCCCATTGACCGGTTATCACGCCATCGGACATACGAGGTACTCGACCATTGGTGCATCAGCTGCTTCTAATGCTCAACCATTTCTCGTGGAAACGATGCACGGGCCACTCTCGTTGGCACATAATGGAAGCCTGATTAACGCAGCTGAATTGCGTGAAGAGTTGTTGCAGCGCGGATTCGGCCTGACAGCAACTAGTGATACTGAAGTGATGGCTCTGATGCTGGCTGCCGCTAGTGGCAAGTCATGGGAAGACCGCCTTGAGCGCACGATGCCGTCATGGAAGGGTGCTTTTTCAATAGTCTTGTTAGGGGCAGACTCGGTTGTGGCTGCGCGTGATCCGTGGGGATACCGCCCATTGTCGGTTGGTCGTCTTCCTGAAGGCGGTTATGTCGTTGCATCAGAAACATGTGCACTACGCACGCTTGGTTGCGTTGACCTGTCAGAAGTAATGCCCGGTGAAATTGTGACAATTCGCGGAGATGAAATCTCGCGTCGATCAACTGGGAAGGCTGTCAACGGTACAGCCCTGTGTTCCTTTGAATTTGTCTATTTTTCCCGGCCAGATAGTGAATGGGACGGCCGCGGCGTGCATGCAGTTCGCCAACGTTTGGGTGAACGACTAGCACTTGAGTCCGGAGTTGATGCAGATGTTGTTGTGCCGGTGCCAGATTCGTCAGTGCCTGCAGCAATTGGCTATGCCCGTGCTTCAGGTATCCCGTTTAATGATGGACTTATTAAGAATCGTTACATCGGGCGTACCTTTATCGAGCCTTCTCAGTCTCTGCGAGATCGTCACGTTGCAATGAAGTTCAATGCACTGGCCGAAAATTTAGAGGGTCGTCGCGTCATTCTGATCGACGATTCGCTCATTCGGGGAACCACAGCGGGGCCTCTTGTCAAACTGATCAAAGATGCAGGTGCTTTGGAAGTGCACTTACGCATTACATCGCCACAAGTGATGCACCCCTGCTTTATGGGTGTCGACATGGGTACATACGACGAATTGATTTCGGCTCGACTTGAACTTGAAGAGCTTTGCTTGCATGTTGGGTGCGACACACTTGAATTTTTGTCAGTTGAAGGAATGATGGCAGCGATAGATCGTGAGAAGGGTTATTGCACCGCGTGTTTTACTGGGGAATATGCCATTGATACGACTCAACTTCGGATTCGAAGCCGAGTGAAAGAAAGTTTTGCATGAGGATTCTTGTTCTTGGTAGTGGAGCACGCGAAAATGCGATTGCATGGTCGCTTGAGTGGGGAGCTGGATCGCAACACGATGACGTCTTTGTTGGTCCAGGTAATGGTGGATCAACACGGCGACTCAACGTCGACCCGTGCAATGTTGTTGAAGTTGTCTCTATGTGCCAACAACACAGAATCGACTTTGTAGTAGTTGGTCCAGAAACTGCTCTTGCTGTAGGCGTTGTAGACGCCTTAGAAAAAGCCAATATCGCAGTGTTCGGACCAACAAAGGCTGCAGCACGGTTGGAAACATCAAAAGGATATTGTCGTGAGTTTGCCAACAGGTATGCAATACCGTCACCTCAAAGTGCACAGTTCGCAGGTGACAATGCTGTCACAGCAGCACGTGAATGGGCTGATGCGCAGTCGTTTGAGTTGGTAGTGAAAGCCGATGGGCTTGCAGGAGGCAAAGGAGTTGTTGTCCCAGAGACAATCAACGAGCGCAACGATGCAATTGTGACTTTGGCCAAAGCTGGTCCCATTGTGCTGGAAGAACGACTAGTGGGAACTGAAGTTTCTGTATTGGTTTTTACTGATGGAGTAACCGTTCGGGCAATGCCTCCAGCGTGTGATCATAAGCGAATCGGTGAAGGTGATATCGGGTTAAACACCGGAGGTATGGGTGTAGTTGCACCGACAAGTACCTGTTCACCAAAGATGGTCGATCAGATAGTTGCACAGTTAATTCAGCCAGCTATCGACGGATTGCGTCAAGAAGGGATTCGCTATGTAGGCGTTCTGTACGCAGGTGTTATGTTGACCGATGCTGGGCCGAAGTTGATTGAGTTCAATTGCCGCTTTGGGGATCCAGAGGCTGAGGCGTTATTGCCACTGCTTGACACAGATCTCAAACAGATTTTAGTGGCGTGTGTTGAGGGACGACTTGGCGAAATAGATCTGAAGTGGACTGACAAAACTTCGTGCACTGTGGTGATCGCAAGTGATGGATATCCAGCAGCTCCCAACGGTAGAGAAATGATCTACGGTGTGGAGCATGCCACTGGCGTGGACGGGGTGTTTGTTTTCCATGCAGGCACGCAAAATGAACAAGGGCAACTCTTTACAAATGGTGGCAGAGTTTTTGCCGTTACCGCAGTGGGCTCAAACTTGCTTGACGCGAGGAATCGTGCATACGAAGCAGCGTCACACATTGAATTTGCCGGAAAAGTTATTCGACGTGATATTGGTTGGCGCGAAATTGCACGCAACACTGGTGGGTACTCGGCTAGCGGAGTAAACATCGACGAGGGTAATCGAGCTGTTGGCCTGATGAAGAAGAAGGTGGAAGCAACCCACACTAAAGATGTGTTAACTGGCGTTGGTGCCTTTGGCGGCTCATTGTCTGTTGCCCGATTGCTCAAGATGAAAGAACCTGTGCTTGTTGCTTCAACAGATGGGGTTGGAACAAAGGTGATGCTTGCAGCAGAGATGAACAGGTACGACACTATTGGTCATGACATTGTCAATCATTGCGTAAATGATGTGCTCGTACAGCGCGCAGAGCCGTTGTTTTTCCTCGATTATTTTGCATCGAGCAAAATTTCAGCAGAATTTGTAGCTGAAGTTGTCAGCGGAATGGCTGATGCATGCCTTGAAAATGAATGTGTGCTTCTTGGTGGTGAGACTGCAGAGATGCCAGGGGTATATACCCCAGGACATTTTGATGTGGCAGGTACAATCGTAGGTGTCGTAGAGCGAGAGCGGTTGTTGCCCAATTCGCATATCCAGCCTGGTGATGTTTTGCTCGGTCTCGCATCATCTGGATTGCACACAAACGGGTATTCACTTGCACGTCGAATATTTGCTGGCTTACCATTGGATGTAACTCCACTTGGTTTAAATAAAAGTTTGGGCGAAGCATTACTTGTTCCGCATCGCTCCTATTTGCATGTTTTGCGGGCAGTTCTTGCTACCGATTTTATTAAAGGTCTAGTGCATGTCACGGGGGGTGGGTTTCAAGAAAACATCCCGCGCATTTTGCCGGACGAATGCTCTGCTCATGTGCGACTTGGTTCGTGGCCGATGCCACCACTTTTCCAGTTATTGAAAGATGCCAGTGAATTAGATGATCATGAGCTCTATCGAACTTTCAATATGGGTATCGGAATGATTCTCGTGGTAGATAAAAGTCATGTAGAGCAGGTGAAATCACTTGTTGCCGAGGAGACTTGGTATATCGGCAACATTGTCAAAGGCTTCAAAGAAGTGCTGTTGACATGACAGTGCGGTTCGTGGTACTTGCTTCTGGAAGAGGGAGTAATGCAGCCGCGATAATGACTGCGACACGAACAGGTGTAATACAGGGTGAGGTGGTTGCAGTTTTTTCCAATAACCCCACAGCTGGTGTTTTGGAAAAAGCACATTCTGAATCAGTCGTCACGCATGTTGTGTCACTACAGCCTTCAGAGTCCCGCTTGGAATACGACACACGTTTGTGTGAGCAAGTGCGACAAACTCGCCCTGACATTGTTGTACTAGCCGGTTGGATGAGAATTTTGACTCACGCATTTATTGATGGCATCGGTGTACCAATTATCAATATCCATCCTGGTCTGCCGGGCGAACTGCCGGGAACTAATGCGATAGAACGAGCATTTAGCGAGCGAGAAACTGGTCGCAGTTACAGTGGTGTCATGGTCCATTTAGTTCCTGACGTTGGTGTTGACACAGGGCCAGTGTTAGGCACCTCGGTGGTGCAAATAGGCCAAAACGACACTCTGGCCATGTTTGAAGATCGGATGCATACTGCTGAACATGAACTGATCGTGTCAGTTCTCGCTCAGGTGTCGACGCGATTTTCGAACTCTCAACCAATTGAAAAACCTACGCAAGGAGAAAAAATATGAAAACACCTCTACAGAAAAACGAAGACCTATTCTCGATGCTTGATGCATTGACCTTCGATGATGTTGTGCTCGTTCCGGGATTTAGTTCTGTATTGCCTGACGAGGCCGATGTAAGCACTGTTTTTGCCCGTGATATTTCGCTTGCGACACCGATTGTTTCTGCAGCCATGGATCGAGTGACCGAGTCGAGCATGGCAATTGCTATGGCACGTGTAGGCGGTATCGGTGTTGTTCACCGAAACATGTCTATTGTCGACCAGGTTTCTCATGTGACTCGAGTGAAGCGTTCACAGTCTGGGTGGATAACAGATCCAATTACCTTGTCTGCACAGGCAACTCTGCAAGATGCTGAAGACATTATGTCTCGGTTTCACATTTCTGGAGTTCCGATTGTGGACGCTAATTCCCGGTTGGTCGGAATCTTGACTAATCGTGATACGCGGTTTTGTGAAAAAACAGATTACGTGAAGTCAGTTGCAGAATTTATGACAACGACACCCCTCATTACTGCTGCACCTGGGACAACGCTGTCCGAGGCTCGCCAATTATTAGCAAAGCATCGCATTGAAAAACTTCCGTTGGTCGATGACAATGGAATACTCGTTGGTCTGATCACTGTGAAAGACATTCTGAAAGTAACAGAACATCCGAATGCAAGCAGAGATGATCGCGGTCGTCTGCGGTGCGCTGCGGCTGTGGGCGTTGGAGTTGATCTTGAGGAACGGGTTGCTGCTCTTGTTGCAGCAAACGTTGACGCGATCTGTATCGATACGGCCCATGGCCACTCAGCTGGGGTCGTGCAGGCAATTCATCGCATTCGGTCGGGGTGGCCTGACTTGGCAATTGTGGCTGGAAATGTTGTTACTGCCGAAGGTGTTGAATGTCTTGTCGAGGCAGGCGCTGATGCAATAAAAGTTGGCGTGGGTGCAGGATCGATCTGTACAACTCGCGTGGTCGCAGGAGCTGGACTCCCACAATTAAGTGCAGTATGGGATTCAGCACGTACTGCTCTTAAATTAGGCGTTCCGATTATTGGAGATGGTGGCATTACATACTCTGGGGACATTGTGAAGGCACTGGCTGCAGGTGCAGCGTCTGTCATGGTTGGTTCATTACTGGCAGGCACTGACGAATCACCAGGCGAGGTTGAGATTTTTGAGGGCCGGCGATACAAGAGTTATCGCGGCATGGGATCTCTTGGGGCAATGTCTGGATATTCAGCCGACCGTTATGGATCAGGTCAATCCTCATCGCCAGATTCAGCATCTGCAGCACGATCAGGCAAAGTTGCACCAGAGGGTATTGAAGGACGTGTACCTGCGATGGGGCCAGTTGCCGAAGTGATTGCGCAACTGGTTGGAGGAGTTCGCTCGGGCATGGGTTATGTGGGCGCGCCAAACCTTGAGCACTTGCGTCAAAGTAGTGTCTTTCGAAAAGTCACTTCGGCTGGTCGTGATGAAAGTCATCCCCATGACGTCACAATCACAGCAGAGGCTCCGAACTATCAAAGACAATCTCGATGAAATTGTTGCCAAAGCTATTTACATCGAAGATCAAAAAGTGAGACGTAATGAACCGCATTGAAATTGAAAAGAAATTGAATGAAGATCGCGCTTGGTTGTTGCAGGCATTTGCTGATCTGAGCCAGGATCAGTTATTCGCAGATTTAACTCCGAGTGAACATGATCCGTCCAACATGTGGTCGGCTCTTGATCATTTTGCACATCTTGCGTTGATAGAGCGCAATTTTGCTGCAATGGTTCATCGGCATTTTGAAGGTGACGCAAACCCAGTTGGTCTAGCGACGGATGATTCAGGTAAACCGCGCACTCGTGATGAAATCATGGCATCTGTTCATGCAATGACTGAAAAATGGCAACGAGAACACCATGGCAAAACATTGAGTGAAGTGGTTGCGATTACTGCCAGTGCTCGAGCAGTAACACTGCAGTTGTTGTCAGAACTTAGTGATGAGCAACTTAGCGAAACATTGCCTGGTGCGCCGTGGGCCGACGGCACCGTAGGTGGTGTTTTGGCGGCCAATGCAGACCATGGGCGAATGCATTGGAAGTGGTCAACCGACGCAGGCCTGTTGACCCACTAATCACCGGTTGGTCGCTGTCGAAGCGATTTTGTTTCGCTGTCTTTTTTCTTGCTCGACAATCGACGTTCAATTGCGCCGCGTGATGGCTTAGATTTTTTTCGTACTTTGGGTGGTGGAGCAGCTGCAGTATCAATGATGTCGACTACTTGTTCAATACACGATTGCCGATTACGCCATTGGCTGCGTGATTCTTGACATGTCACGGTGATGTGTGAGGCAAGAGCTGTCAGCATTCGTTCTTTGGTTCGCTCAGGTCCTGCAATTAAGCCAACATCGATGGTCAGAGTTGCTCGTGACGAGGTTTTATTTACATGTTGTCCACCAGGGCCAGATGCACGCGCAAAAGTCCACTGAAGCGCTACTTCGGGAACAATCAGTCCTCTTTTGGTGCGAATATCACTCGGAGGAGTGTCTTGTGACATATCTGTAATGTAGAAGATTTTGCTGGTACGGGGGGTTGATAGTGCGCGACCATTACGGTGCCTATGTGAACTTTGTAGAGACTTTGCCCGTGAAGTGGTACACAGATCCAGCTATTTTTGAATTAGAACGTCATCCCGTGTTCGCTTGTAGCTGGATACACATCGGTTTTGAGTACGAGATAGCAAATGCAGGTGACTACATCACCGAGAACATTGCAGGCTGGCCGATCTTTGTGCGTCGCGGTGAAAATGGAGATGTGCGGGCATTTCATAATGTTTGTCCGCACCGTGCTGGACCCATTGTGTGGGATGGCAGTGGATGTTCTGCGAATCTTGTGTGTCGCTATCACGGCTGGGCATTTAATTCAGAGGGAACTCTTCTTAATGCGCGTGATTTTGGAGCAGAGGTTCCAGAAGGAATGAATCTGACTGCGGTTCGTGCACAAGTGTGGCGGGGCATGGTCTTTGTATGTCTTGATCCTGCAACATCTGAATTAATCGAATGGTTGGCTGAATTCCCGCCAACACTCGCTGAATTCCCGCTTGAGGATTACGTGTTCCATACCCGCTCAGTTCGTCGAGTTGCGTGCAATTGGAAAACGTATGCAGATAACTTCCTTGAGGGCTATCACGTTCCCACTGTTCATCCAGCAATGACACGTGACTCAGATGCAATGAATTACAAAGTGATTTTGAATGAAGACCCCCGTTGGAATGTGCATGTGATGCCTCCCCGGTATACAAGTACATTCAGTGTTTTCGGGTGGTTCTGGCCTACGTTTGCATTTGACGTTCTGCCACAGGGTTTTGCGTACGAGCGTTGGTTGCCTCGCGGAGTCGGCCATATTGATCTCATTGTTGACTACTTCTTTTCTGCAGATGCAACTGATATTGACTCCATCATTTCTTTTAGCGAAGAAATAGTAGAAGAAGATGCAAAAATAGCGAATGCAGTGCAAGTCAACTTAAGCAGTGGCATGTACACAACAGGAATTCTTAGCCCCAAGTGGGAAGATCCTCTCGCTGTCTTCCATGCACTTGTCAGAAACTCGGTACCGCAAGTTCAATAGCGTTATTGCTCTTTTTCAAGAAAGATAAGTGGGATCTCGCGATTTGTTTTGCTTTGATAGCCGCCGTAGTTGGCGTGATTCGCCACGATTTGTGGCCAGATAATGTCTCGCTCTTGCGGGGTGGCGATGCGAGCAATCCGAGCATGTCGGGGTTCGTCTTTGGTCTCAACGTGCACGTGTGGTTCATCCCTAAGGTTGAGAAACCACGCAGGATGATGATCATCTCCACCGCGAGAGGCAACAACGACCATTGATGTGTCTTGTTGAAATGGTGAGGTCAACATGATTTCGCGCTGAGAGCCAGATTTTCGTCCAGTGGTGGTCAGTTTTAGAACGGGCATATTGGCTGCAGACCATCCTGATTTCCCACGAGACACGGCAAGAAGTGTTTTGTGAATCAGGTTCATTGATTTGAGGGTGAAATCACTTGGCATGGGCACGACGGTATCGCGATGTGACTGATGTCTTCTGATTCGCCCTCAGAAAGGTTGCCGACTACAATTAGTTCTTCAATGTTGACCAAACTTCTTAAAACATTCCTTAGGAAATACAAACGACTATTGGCCTTTGTGGTGTTTTTTCAAGCCTGCCAGGCTATAGCTGGGTTGTATTTGCCGACCGTGAACTCAGACATCATCAACAACGGTGTCGTCAAAAAAGACATCCCTTATATATGGCGGATGGGCGGACTGATGCTGGGGGTGACCTTCCTTCAAGTCGTGTTCTCGGTGGCGGCGGTGTATTTCGGGTCTAAAGCTGCCATGAGCTTTGGTCGAGATGTTCGCCGGGCCCTGTTTCATCAGGTCAACGATTTCTCTTCGCGCGAAGTTGCGGTGTTTGGTGCGCCATCACTCATTACCCGTATCACCAACGATGTGCAGCAAGTGCAGATGGTTGTGCTGATGACGTGCACTTTATTGATCGGTGCGCCATTCACTGCAATAGGTGGAATTTTGTTGGCTATGCAACAAGACCTCTATCTGTCTCGTATTTTGATGATTTCAATTCCGATCCTGACGGCAATGCTCAGCCTGGTTATCTATGCGATGATTCCGACGTTTCGCAAGATGCAAGAGAGAATTGACCGCATCAACGAGGTATTGCGCGAGCAACTAACAGGTATTCGCGTGGTGCGGGCATTTGTGCGCGAGCCAGAAGAGATGCAGCGTTTCAGTACTGCCAACGCCCTTTTGACTCAGACTGCCCTGCGTGGTGGCCGTCTGCAGGCTCTCATGATGCCAATATCCATGCTGGTTGTGAACCTGGCGAGTGTTGCTGTTGTATGGGTTGGCTCCGACAGGATCAATGCACAGTTGATGCAACCAGGTGCAATGATCGCATTCTTGACGTACCTCACGCAGATATTGATGGCTGTGATGATGTCAACATGGATGGCGGCACTGATTCCTCGAGCAGCAGTGAGTGCAGAGCGAATTCAAGAAGTATTAGGCACTCTGTCATCGGTTGTGGTGTCATCGAATCCGATCACGAAATTAAATCAAACTGCTGTGCTTCAGTTTGACAAGGTTGGCTTTAGTTACCCAGGGGCGCAACATCCGGTTTTAGACAACATCTCATTTACAGTTCGAGCTGGTCAGACATTGGCGATAATCGGATCTACAGGTTCTGGGAAAACCACATTGATCAATCTGGTGCCTCGCTTATTCGATGCCACGCAAGGCGTGGTGTTGCTTGATGGGGTAGACGTACGTGAACTTGCACCAGAGGCATTGTGGTCCCGAGTGGGAATCGTGCCCCAGAAGCCATATCTATTTTCCGGAACTGTTGCAAGCAACCTTCGTTACGGGAAAGAGGATGCAACAGAACAAGAGATGTGGGAAATTCTTCGAATTGCCCAGGCCGAAGACTTTGTGCGAGCGATGCCAGAAGGGCTTAATGCAACAATTACCCAAGGCGGCACCAACGTGTCTGGGGGACAACGTCAACGTCTTGCTATTGCGCGCGCACTAATTCGTCATCCCGAGATCTATTTATTCGATGACTCATTTTCAGCACTTGACCTTGCAACAGATGCACGATTGCGCGCAGCCCTAATGCCCAGCGTGCGAGATGCTGTGGTGATCATCGTTGCTCAACGTGTATCAACAATTCGTAATGCTGATCAGATTTTGGTTTTGGAAGATGGTGAAACAGTAGGTCTTGGGACACATGAGGAATTGGTCATCAACTGCCCGACATACCAAGAAATTGTGTCATCACAGGCGACTGCGCATGGAGACGTGGCATGAGCAGTGACAAGGATAAATCAGTAAAGTCTCAGGCGCTTCCGGGTTCTGAGTTACGCCAAACCAGAATGCACACTGTTGGAATGCCGGTTGAAAAATCGGAAAACTTTGGTCTGGTTGCTCGCCGATTGATTAATCTGATGGCGGGTGAAAAGATTCTTGTTGGCTCCATCATGGCGATGGCCGTCATCAGTGTTGCAATGGTGGTGTCTGGACCAAAAGTTCTTGGTCATGCCACAGACATTCTGTTTGACGGGATGATGAAACGTGATGGTCGAACCGAAGTCAATTTCGCTTCGTTACATCGCACACTTGAAGTCGCTCTCGGGCTGTATGTCTTTTCGTTTTTGCTTTCTTATGGACAGACATTCCTGCTCGCTGGAGTGGTGCAACGAACCATGTTTAAGTTGCGCGCAGATGTTGAGAAGAAAATTCATCGGTTACCACTGAAATACATCGACAGTCAGTCGCGAGGAGACTTGTTGAGTCGAGTCACAAACGACATCGATAACATCTCACAGAGTCTGCAACAATCACTCAGCCAACTCATTACATCTATATTGACCATTATTGGTGTGCTCATCATGATGGTGTGGGTTTCGCCAATTTTGGCTCTTGTGGCGATCATTACTGTGCCTTTGTCGATCGGGGCAATGAAGAAAATTGCAAATCATTCAAAAAAGAAATTCATTGCACAATGGGCTCAAACTGGTGCATTAAACGGTCTCGTTGAAGAAACTTTTACGGGGCATGCCATTGTGAAAACGTTTGGGCGCCAGCGTGAAGTGGAGGACAGATTCGCTGTGACCAACGAGAAGTTGTTTACAGCGGGGTTTGGTGCTCAGTTTATTTCTGGATCAATTCAGCCAGTAATGATGTTTGTTGGAAATCTTAACTATGTATTGATTGCGATCATCGGCGGACTGCGGGTCGCGTCTGGAACCATGGGTCTTGGAGATGTGCAGGCGTTCATTCAATATTCTCGGCAGTTCACTCAGCCATTAACCCAGACTGCCTCGATGATGAATGTGTTGCAATCGGGCGTTGCTTCTGCAGAGAGGGTCTTTGAAGTTCTTGATGCGCAAGAAGAAAGCACTGAACAAGTGCGAGTTGATTCACCCCCAACTAAAGGTCTTGTTGCGTTTGAACGTGTCACCTTTTCCTACGATCCAGATCGTGCGTTGATCGAAGATTTGTCGTTCGTTGTAGAACCAGGCAAGACGGTTGCGATAGTGGGCCCAACTGGAGCTGGAAAGACCACGTTGGTCAACCTTATGATGCGTTTCTACGACCTCGACGGTGGTCGTATTACGCTCGATGGAAGAGACATTGCAACTATTTCACGTCAGGAATTGCGATCAAACATAGGGATGGTGTTACAGGACACATGGTTATTCGGTGGGACTATTCGTGAAAATATCGCCTATGGAAACCCTGCTGCAACTGAGGAACAAATCCTGGCTGCGGCCAAGGCCACATATGTTGATCGTTTTGTGCATTCGTTACCAAAGGGTTATGACACTGTGCTAGATAATGAAGGCGGCGCAGTTAGTGCAGGCGAAAAGCAGTTGCTAACAATTGCGCGTGCTTTCTTAGCTGATCCTGCAATTTTAATTTTGGACGAAGCTACAAGTTCAGTAGATACTCGCACGGAAGTTCTAATTCAAAAAGCGATGACGGCGTTACGAGCACAGCGCACAAGCTTTGTTATTGCTCATCGATTGTCAACCATTCGTGATGCTGACACTATTTTAGTGATGGAAAATGGTCGCATCGTGGAGCAAGGCAACCATGAACAACTGCTCGCCGCTAAGGGCGCGTACGATCGTTTGTATCAATCTCAATTTGCAGCGCCTGCCACAGACATTGTCTAGGCGTACAAGCGAGACAAAATTATTTAGAGCTGCAGGCTCTTGATTTCAAGGAATTCCTCAAAGCCGTATTCGCCGAGTTCGCGGCCAACTCCGGACTGCTTGTATCCACCAAACGGGGCATTGGGATTAAACGCTCCACCATTGACCTCAACTTGACCAGTACGCATCCGCCGAGCAATGGCAATAGCTGCATCTTTATCGGCCGCCCACACTCCACCTGCAAGTCCGTAGACCGTTCCGTTGGCAATACGCACGGCATCATCAACATCATCAAATGGAATAATCACAAGAACGGGTCCAAAGATTTCTTCTTGGGCGATTGTCATGTCGTTTGTAACATTTGAAAACACAGTTGGCTTCACGTAGTAACCCTTATCGAGTCCAACTGGTGCCCCAAGCCCACCTGCAATCAGTGTTGCACCTTCGTCGATACCTTTTTGAATGTATGTCTGCACGCGATCACGCTGGGCTGCTGACGCGAGAGGTCCAAGGTTCATTCCTTCTGCGAAAGAATCTCCGACCTTCATGTTGGTTGCCACAAATGCTGCTGTCTCTTCTGCTTCTGCAAGTCGAGCCCGTGGAACTAGCATGCGGGTTAACGCTGAGCAAGTTTGCCCACTGTTGAGGAATGCCTTGCCAACACCTCCACCTACAGCTTTTTTGAAGGTCGCAGTGTCAAGATCATCACAGATGATGTTGGCGCTTTTGCCGCCAAGTTCGAGTGCAACTTTTTTGATGGTCCCTGCGCCGACTTGAGCAACACGCTTCCCAGCACGAGTGGAGCCAGTAAATGAAATCATGTCAATGTCCACGCTTGCTGCAATTGCTTCACCGACAACTGGTCCTGTTCCAGAAACGAGGTTGAACACACCAGCAGGCAGGCCAACATCGTGAATAATTTCAGCGAGTATAAATGCATCAATTGGTGCCACCTCGCTTGGCTTGAGCACAACGGTGCAACCTGCAGCCATTGCGTAAGCAACTTTTGCTGCGATCTGATGCAGTGGGTAGTTCCACGGCGTAATACAGCCCACGACACCGATTGGCTCGCGCACAACAACCGATGAACCTATTTCTTTTGAGTAGTTAAACGACTCGGCAATAACGGCTGCAGTCTTGAATGAGTTGATGGGGAGTCCAACTTGAATCATGGTGGACAGCATTTTGACCATTCCGGTCTCTCGTGAGATGACCGATGAAATCTCGTCCATGCGTGCACCGAGGGCATCGCCGATCTTGTTCATGTATGCAGCACGCTCAGAAGTAGGCAAAGAACTCCATGAACCAAAAGCTGCCTTGGCTGCTACAGCTGCAGCAGCAACATCGTCAGCGGTTCCTTCAGGAATGGTGGCCATGACCTCTTCTGTGAGTGAGTCATAGACCGAGATGGTGGTCGTCCCAGCAGAAGTGACCCATTGGCCGTTGATATAGATCTTGTCGTATGTGGTCATGGTGTCTCCGTTGATCGATGTACTCGCTACACGATACGGCTTAGACGAGCATTCACGGTGACGAGTTAGCGGGTAAGGGTAAAACCTTCGTAATTGTTGGCTGCAACTTCGGCACATTTGTCGGCGTAGGTCGGAAAGCCGAGCAATGGCATAAACACCCGTGGTTTCCCTGGCACGTTTGCGCCGAGATACCAACTGTTACACGACGGATACAAGGTGGAGTCAGCAACTGCATTCACGAACTCGACCCATTCCATTTGGGTTGCATCATCGGTCTCAATCGTGGCTATACCGTTCGATGTGAGGTGATCGATGCACTCAGTTATCCATTCAACGTGTTGTTCAATTGACATAATCATGTTGGTAAGTACCGATGGGCTACCAGGACCAGACACCATAAACATGTTTGGAAACCCAGAGACACTAAGTCCGAGATAGGTGAGTGGTCCAGCCGACCATGCATCAGCCAATGGCATGTTGTTGCGACCACGGATATCAATCTTTAGCAGCGACCCTGTCATTGCGTCGAAACCTGTGGCATACACCAGAACATCAAACGTGTACTCCTTGCCATCTGTGACAAGACCGCCTGCTGTTATCCGCTCGATTGGGGCATCGCTAATATCGACCAAACTGACATTTGCTCGATTGAAAGTTTCGTAGTATCCCGAGTCGAGGCACAGTCGCTTGCAACCAATGACGTATGTCGGCATTAACTTTTCTGCAGTTATCGGGTCTGCAACAATGCTCGTGATTTTTTCACGAACAAATTGAGCAACAAGTTGGTTGGCGTCTTGGTCCAGTAAGAAGTCGTTGTACGACGATAAGAATGCAAAGCCACCTTCCTGCCAGCGAAGCTCAAATTCAGCCAGGCGCTCTTGCTCGTCAGAATCAAGAACTGAGGCGTCATTGTGGCGTATACGTGAACCAAATGCCCCCATCTCTTTGCGATTGAGATCTCTAAATGTGTTGTAGTCGCCTTTTATCTCAGCGACATAGTTATGGTCGATTGTTTCATTACGTGCAGGAATCGAGTATTGCGCGTTTCGTTGAAAAATAGTGAGGTGAGCGGCTTGTTGGGCAATAATCGGAATACTTTGGATCGCAGAAGAGCCAGTACCGATAAGACCAACAGTTTTTCCCGTGAAGTCGAGACCATCGTGGGGCCATTTACCTGTGTGGTAAGTCTCTCCACTAAAAGTATCTGCACCGTCAAAGTTGGGGATATTGGTCGAAGACAAACACCCCGTTGCCATGACAACGAATCGTGAAGTAACAACATCGCCGCTGTCAGTAGTTGTAGTCCACGTAGCGCTGGGCTCATCGAAATGAGCAGATAACACTCGCGTGGAGAATTGGATGTCACGGCGCAGATCAAAACGATCTGCTACGTGGCCGGCATACGTGAGAATTTCTGGTTGCGAAGCATAACGCTCGGTCCAGTTCCATTCTTGTTGCAACGCGTCATCGAAACTGTACGAGTATTCGACACTTTCAATGTCGCATCGTGCACCGGGGTAGCGATTCCAATACCATGTTCCGCCAACATCAGTGCCTGCTTCAAAGACTTGAACAGAATGACCCATACCGCGCAAACGGTGAATCATGTACAAGCCAGCGAATCCTGCGCCGACAACGACTACATCAACTGATTTTTTCATAATGTCCCCCAGTTCATTTGAACTGAGACAGACACTACATTGATAAATTTAGTCGTGGTGAGTTGGACGCTTACCGAGACCGGGGCGCAGAGCGACCACGTGAGTCACCGCGTGAGTCACCGCGTGAGTCACCGCGTGAGTCACCGCGAGGACCGCCGGGACGGGCGCCGCCACCTGAGCGAGGACCACCAAAGGAACGTTCGCCGTCAGGACGTGGACCGCGGGGACGATCATCAGAGCTACGTGGGCCACGAGAATCTGGACCGCGTGAGTCACGATCGCCGCGGAATCCGCCGCCACCGCCTGGGCGTGGGCCACGAGAATCTGCACCACGAGGGGAACGGAAGTCCGCTCCACGATCACTGCGGAACGTGCGCTCGCCTGCGCCTGCATCACCAGGAGCACGATCACCACGGGCATCGTCATCGGTTCGTTCTGTGCGTGGACGATCATCACGATCGCGGAATCCACCGCCACCGCCTGGGCGTGGGCCACGTGAATCACGATCGCCGCGGAATCCGCCGCCACCGCCTGAGCGAGGGCCACGGTCACGGTCACGTCCACCGGAGCGACCGCCACCACCGCCGCCACTACGTGGTCGGCGCTCTTCAAGATTTGGCATCTCGCGGAACACGCGCTCGCCTGGTGCAACTTCAGTCAACAGGTCATCACCAACAGCAACGCGCTTTGTGATGGGATCAATTCCCGCATCGCGTGCAAGTCGCTTGACATGACGACGCATGTTTTCGGTGACAATCGTGATGACTGTTCCTTCAGAGCCGGCACGTGCAGTACGACCAGAGCGATGCAAAAATGCCTTGTGCTCTTCTGGTGGATCAGCATGGATAACCAATGAAATGTCATCAACGTGGATACCGCGGGCAGCGATGTCAGTTGCGACCAAAGTGTCGGCCTTGCCAGATGAATACGCAGCAAGGTTACGAGCACGTACATTTTGTGACAAGTCACCGTGAAGTTCAACGGTAGGAATTCCAGCTTTGATCAATGCTTCTGTCAGCTTGCGTGCACCATGTTTTGTGCGTGTGAACACGAGCGAACGGCCAGGGGCTGAACACAAGTCGGAGATAACTTCAAAACGATCGTTCTGAGTAACTTCGAAGAAGTAATGCGTCATTGTTGCATCGTCTTCTGTGCTTGATTCAACTTCGTGAGTGATTGGATTGTTCAGGAATTTGCGAACAACTTTGTCGATTCCGCGATCCAACGTTGCAGAGAACAGCAAGCGCTGACCATCTTTAGGAGTGCGGCTCAAAATTTGAGTGACGTGCTCGAGGAATCCAAGCTCAGCCATATGGTCTGCTTCGTCAAGCACGGTGACCTCAACAGCGTCAAGATCAATGTGGCCTGATTCCATCAGGTCGATAAAGCGACCTGGGCAAGCAACAACAACATCAACGCCGTTGCGCATTTGTTCGATCTGCTTGTTGTAGCCAACGCCGCCGTACACAACTGCTGTTCGCATGTTGAGAGTTGCAGCAAGTGGCGTTATAACGTCACAGACTTGGTTGGCGAGTTCGCGTGTTGGGACCAACACGACAGCACGCGGGGCATTGCGCTCGCGTTGCTTTCCGCTTTCAAGAAGTCGAGCAAGCAGTGGTAATGCGAATGCAAGTGTCTTGCCAGAACCCGTACGGCCACGGCCAAGGATGTCTCGGCCAGCCAAAGCATCGGCAATTGTTGCCTGCTGGATGGGGAATGGTTGCGTGAGACCTTGACGGGCAAGCTCGTTCACGAGGGGCGTGGGCAGACCAAAGTCAGCAAAAGAAGGACTGGTGTCCATGGGGGTATCTCCCTTTGTAAGGGCCATAGATACCGGTATGTACCCATGGACGCACTCGAAGTGCTTGAGCAATCTAGCCGATTGCCTGTGGAAAAACTAGGGATACAACAAATTATTTTGAAATACGCACTGTGATTGCTGTCTCAGCAGAGTGGGATTCTTTACCCAGTAAGCGTTTGACCGCCGATTGCACGGTAATGAGAAGGTATCCAACGCGGTATTTATTCTTTATAAGTAAAGCAATATGGGATGCTGCCTGGCCTTCGATCACTGTTGCAACTCCTGAAAAGGTCGTGGCATGTGTTGAGACGCGTCCACGAAAGTTGCACACCCGCATAGTGACTGAAGGATTGTTGCGTACTCGTTTGACTTTAAATGCATCGGAATCTGTGGTGAATGCGTGTTCCTCACCGATGGTAATTATCCATACGGGAGTTGAAACTGTTGATCCATCTTTTTTGGATGAAGTGAACGAAACGTATTTTGCTTGGTCTAATTCTGCTGGCATCGACGTCTCCGATCGCTTGCAACAATACAATTTTGGTCGGGGTGGGGAGACTCGAACTCCCGGCCTCCTGGTCCCAAACCAGGCACGCTACCAACTGCGCCACACCCCGTTGATGTGTGACAGCGACGCTACCGCCACAAATTGCTGTTATCGGGCGTCGCGTTGAGCTTGTTTAGCGAGGCGCTTGGCGGTGCGGCCAGTCGGTACGAGTTGGCGGTGATCAAGATCGCCAATTTCGCTGCCATTGGAAAAAAGCACTCTGTAGCGCAACCAGTTGAAACCGTTGGCCAAGATCACTTTTCCTTCAGTTCCTGCTGGGGCTCCATCGATATCAACCGTGGTGGCAACCGTGTCGCCAATCTTGAGGTTGATCTGGCCGGTGTGAGGGCGGGCAAGAGCGTGGGGCTTCCAAAGCGTCATGGTCCCATTCTTACCGATGAAGAACACAGAGCGGCTATTCAAGGCATCCCGATACACTTAGCACCCTGTGAAAAGCACTCTCGAAGCCCTAGAAGGCAACAAGGTAAAGCTGTCCATCGAAGTTGATGAATCGGAATTCGATTCCAACCTAGATGCGGCATTCCGTAAGATCGCCAAAGAGGTTCGTATACCTGGATTCCGTCCAGGTAAAGCGCCTCGTCGCGTTCTTGAAGCACGAATCGGCATCGATGCCGCGCGTGCTCAGGCATTGCAAGATGCAATACCTGAGTATCTGACAAAGGCGGTCCGCGAGCATTCTGTTGATCTCATTGCGACTCCAGATGTTGATCTCAAAGAAGGCGCAGAAGGCGGTGCCCTTAAATTTGATGCGACATGCGAGATTCGTCCAGAAGTGATCGTTCCTGGTTATGCCGGGTTGCGCGTTGAATTGCAAAATCCTGAACTTACAGAAGAAGAGTTAGAGGAAGCAATCACCACGGAACGTCGTCGGCATGGGCAACTTGCTGATGTTGATCGTGCGGCCTTAGTTGGAGACAACGTCATCATTGATCTAGAAGGCCTTCGCGATGGTGAGCCAGTTGCTGGACTCAATGTCGATGAATGGACATATGAAATTGGTCGTGGCTGGGTCGCACCCGGATTTGATGATGAGTTAACTGGTGCAAAAAAGGGCGATGTATTGCGTTTTAGCGCAGTTCCAAACGGCACAGAAACACCAGCAGACTTTGTTGTCACCATCAACAAAGTGCAAACACTTGAACTGCCAGAACTCACCGATGCATGGGTAGCAGAAACAATCGCTGATGCGAACTCAATTGATGAATGGCGCACTGTGCTACGTGAGCGTTACACAGAAATGCGGGTGAATCAATTGCGTCGCACTGTCGTTGACAAACTCACCGATGAGCTGGCCAACTTGGTCGATATTGAAGCTCCAGAGGCCATGGTTAATGCTGACTTGCAGGCTCGTGTGCAAAACACAATTCAGCAGTTTCAACAGCAGGGGATCGCTCTTGACCAGTGGTTGACTGCAACAGGCCAAGATGCAGATTCGTTTATCGCCGGAATGAAAGAGCAATCGGAAAAGGCAGTCAAAGTTGATCTCGCTTTGCGTGCAGTGGCAACAGCACAAGGAATCACTGTGTCAGATGAAGATCTTGAGGCAGAGTTTGAAATTATTGGTGTTCGAGTCAATGAAAAGACTGCGAAAGTTCGTAAAGCCTACGAAGACAACGATGCAGTCACTGATCTGTTATCCCAGATGCGTAAATCTCAAGCGCTTGAATGGCTCATGCATAATGTGACATTCGTAGATCAGAACGGCGCAACGCTCGATACTGACTTAGTCTTGGGGGATCATGATCATGACGATCATGATCATCACGATGATGCGGAGGACGCAGAATGAACTTTCAGAATTATTACGTCCCGAACGTCACTGAGACCACAAGTCGTGGAGAGCGGGTCTATGACTTGTACTCTCGGTTGCTGAAAGAGAACATCATCTTTTTGGGTACACCCATTGATGACACGATCGCCAACTTGATCTGTGCTCAGTTGTTGTTCCTCGAGAGCGAAAACCCAGATCGAGACATCAATATCTACATCAACAGTCCTGGTGGCGACATTACGTCGTTGTTTGCCATCTACGACACGATGCAGTTCATTAAAAATGACATTGCCACCATTTGTCTTGGCCAAGCCGCTTCTGCTGCTGCAGTTCTTTTGGCCGCTGGCACGAAGGGTAAGCGAATGGCTTTGCCCCATAGTCGCGTCATGCTTCACCAGCCGTATGGGCAGGTGGGCTATGGACAAGTGACCGATCTGGAGCTTGCTGCCAAGGAAATTCTGCGGATGAGGGACCTTCTTGAGGAGATTCTTGCCAAGCACACAGGTCAGAGCATTGAAAAAATTCATGCAGATACTGACCGAGACTTCACAATTGAAGCCAAAGAAGCCGTCGAGTATGGCATTATCGATGATGTGATCTATTCACGTCAGCTCACGGACCGTTCCGGTCCGATCCGCTGATCCATATCTCGAGGAAGGGCCTTCATGGCCAAATTTGGTGACACAGGTGAGTTGTTGAAGTGCTCATTTTGTGGCAAATCGCAAAAGCAAGTTAAGAAACTCATTGCTGGGCCTGGGGTCTATATCTGCGATGAGTGCATTGACCTATGTAACGAGATTATTGAAGAAGAGGTGGGAGAGCGCACCGACGTGCGTCTCGAGAGTTTGCCGACTCCGACAGAGACAAGGGCGTTCCTTGACGAATACGTAGTGGGTCAGGAACGAGCTAAAAAAGTTTTATCCGTTGCTGTTTTCCACCACTATCGGCGGTTGCAGTATCTGCAACAAAACACGGGCATTCGTCGCGATGAGGTTGAGTTGCAAAAGAGCAACATCTTGCTACTTGGTCCAACTGGTTGCGGTAAGACTCACTTGGCACAAACACTCGCTCGAATGCTCAATGTGCCGTTTGCTGTTGCAGATGCCACTGCGCTCACTGAGGCTGGTTATGTAGGAGAAGATGTCGAGAACATTTTATTGAAGTTGCTACAGGCAGCCGATTTTGATGTGAAGAAGGCCGAACAGGGCATCGTGTATATCGATGAGATCGACAAAGTTGCGCGTAAAGCTGAAAACCCGAGTATTACTCGCGATGTTTCAGGCGAAGGTGTGCAACAGGCATTGTTAAAGATTTTGGAAGGAACAGTTGCATCTGTGCCTCCACAAGGAGGACGAAAGCATCCACACCAAGAGTTTATTCAGATTGATACAACCAATGTTTTGTTTATCTGTGGTGGTGCTTTTTCTGGACTTGAACAAATAATCGAGCAACGTATCGGACAAAAGGGCATGGGTTTTCATGGCAATGTCACTTCAAAGAGCGAAAAAAACCTGGGCGAACTTTTTACAAAAGTATTGCCAGAAGATCTCTTGAAGTTCGGAATGATTCCTGAGTTTATTGGACGCTTGCCCATGGTCGCAGCAGTCAATGCGCTTGATAAAAGTGCATTGATGCAAATTCTCACAGAGCCTAAAAATGCTCTGGTAAAGCAGTACTCAAAAATATTTGAATTCGATGACGTTGAACTTGATATCACTCCAGAAGGTCTTGAGGCCATTGCTGATCTGGCTCTCACCCGTGGCACAGGAGCGCGCGGATTGCGTGCAATCTTGGAAGAAACACTGCTCGATGTAATGTATGAAGTCCCTGGACGCACTGATGTTGCAAGAGTTGTTGTTGATGCCGACTGTGTCAACAACGAAACAACACCACTGATGGTGACAAAAGGTGTGGCACGTGCGCCACGTCAACGACGCGCAGCATCGTAAAATATCATCGTGAATTTTGCAGACGCGCTCAGATATCTCGATGAGCATGCCTCATATGAAAAAACAGGGCGGATCGATTCGCCTTCTACGGACAACATTGAACGTCTTATGTCTGTTCTTGGCGATCCGCATTTTGATTACCGTGTTATTCATGTCACTGGAACCAACGGCAAAGGTTCCACATCGCAGATCATTACAAAACTGTTACTCGCTCACGGTCTAAAGGTGGGAACCTATTCAAGTCCTCACTTGGAGAGCGTTCGTGAGCGAATGCAAGTCGATGGTGAAATGATTGGAGAACACGAGTTTGCCGAGTCGATTATGGCTGTTGCAAACGCAGAAGGTCTTGGAGGTATTAGACCTTCTTATTTCGAAATTGTTACAGCAGCAGCATTCCGATGGTTTTCAGATGTTGGTGTTGATGTTGCAGTCGTAGAAGTGGGAATGCTTGGTCGATGGGATGCAACCAACATTGTGAAACCAGATGTCTCAGTCATTACAAATATTGCACTAGATCACACTGAATTTGCTGGGCCGACATTGCGCCATATCGCTACAGAAAAGGCCGGGATCATAAAGTCGGGCAGCGTTGCTGTCATTGGTGAGACCAATGAATCACTGCTAGATATTTTTGTGGCTGAACCTCACGAATCAATTGTTGTGCGTGGTGATGACTTTGACGTAGTTGATAATCATTTGGCTCTCGGAGGTCGGAACCTTCATATTCGTACACGACACGCAGAATACGTGGATATATTTCTTCCACTTCACGGACGGCACCAGGGTGATAACGCGGCGGTTGCTCTTGTGGCAGTCGAAGAGTTTTTTCAAACACCGCTCGATATAGAAGTTGTATTGGAAGGCCTTGCTAATGTTGTGATGCCAGGTCGATTTGAAGTTGTTGGTCATCAACCACTCGTTATTCTTGATGGCGCCCATAATCCTGCAGGAGCGCAGGTGTGTGCCGAAGTATTTTTTGATGATTTCGATCCCCACGGACGACGAATTCTTGTTGTGGGAGCTCTTGGTAGTCGAGATGTCAGCGACATGCTTGAAGCCTTGAAAGCCGCTGAGTTCGACATGGTGGTGTGTTGCACGGCGCCATCAGCTAGGGCGCGAACTGCAAAAGAAATCGCAGCGGTTGCCACAGAACTCGGCTGCGACAATGTGCTGATCGCGGAAACAGTGGAAAAAGCCTGTGATATGGCCTTAAGCGACGCAACGAGCGATGATGCCATCTTGGTTGCTGGGTCTTTGTATGTGGTGGGAGCTGCAAAGACTCATCTACGGCGTGTTTTGCCATAGAAAACAGCAACTTTTGCTGACATAATGGCAAAATTGCCCGTAGCCCGTAGCCTTTCATGCATGTCAAATCGAACTCTTGTCCTTTTCAAACCTGACGCCGTTGAGCGTGGCCTAGTCGGGGCATTGGTGTCCAGGTTCGAGACAAAAGGACTGCGGATTGTGGCTATGGAATTACGCACCCTTGACCAAGCCATTCTCGAGCGTCATTACGAAGAGCATGTTGGTAAAGGCTTTTATGGCGAACTTGTTCAGTTCATGTCTCGTGGCCCTGTTGTGGCTGTAGCGATTGAAGGCCCCGATGATGTGTGGGAGATCGTGCGCTCAATGATGGGGGCAACCAACCCTCGGACAGCCGCTCCTGGCACTATTCGTGGAGATTACGGCACATTGTTCACGGAAAACTTGGTACATGGCTCAGATTCTGCTGAATCTGCTGCTCGCGAATTGGGAATCTTCTTTCCTGCCCTGTGAGGCTTGGATCGTTAGCATTGCTTGGACGAGCTAGCGGTTCTGACTAGCCCAAGGAATTGTTTATATGACCAGAAATAACCCACTGTCGATTGGTCGCGATATCGCTATTGATCTCGGTACCGCCAACACGCTTGTGTACGTGCGAGGGCAGGGCATTGTGTTAAATGAGCCGTCAGTTGTTGCTATTGATATGCGCGACGGTCGTCCTGTTGCTGTTGGTTGGGAAGCCAAGAGGATGCTTGGACGTACACCAAAGCACATTCAAGTGATTCGGCCACTAAAAGGTGGCGTGATTGCCGACTTCGATGTGTGCGAAAAGATGTTGCGTTATTTCATTCAGCGCATCTCAACATCTCGTTGGAGCAAGCCACGTATGGTCATCTGTGTTCCGTCTGGAATTACAGGTGTAGAACAGCGTGCCGTGCAAGATGCCGCAGAATATGCAGGCGCTCGGCGCCCAGTACACATTATTGAAGAGCCAATGGCAGCAGCTATCGGTGCCGATCTGCCTGTGCATGAACCAAGTGGAAACATGATTGTGGACATTGGTGGAGGGACAACAGAAGTGGCGGTTATTTCTCTTGGTGGAATTGTGGTGGCTCAAAGTGTTCGTGTGGCTGGCGATGAGTTAGATGAAGCAATTATTCAATATGTGCGTACAGAGTTTGGGCTTGATATCGGAAATAATACGGCCGAGGAAATCAAGATCCAGATGGGATCTGCTTGGCCATTGGCCCAGGAGCTGACAGCAGATGTTGGTGGGCGCGACACGGTAACTGGTTTGCCACGCACGGTGGAGATCAGTTCTGACAATATTCGTGATGCCATCGCCGATCCTGTGGCTGCCATTATTGATGCCGTGAAGTCAACTCTCGACAGAACCCCACCAGAGTTGGCCGCCGACATTATGGATAAAGGTATCTGTTTGTCTGGCGGAGGTGCGCTTTTGGTGGGAATGACTCAACGTGTCACTCACGAGACTGGCATGCCGTGCTTTGTTGCACCAGATCCTTTGTATGTCGTGGCTATAGGTTCGGGACGCGCGCTTGAGAACATTGAAGCGATGCGCGGAATGATGTCCTTTCCAGGACTCGATCAGCGGTAGTCCAATCTCGTGGCGGGCAACTCCTTCACGCGTCGTCGAGCGGTCCTTTTATTGGGGCTTACGTCGGTGCTTCTGATCACTCTCGATCTTCGTGGTAGTGCCATTGTTGACGCGTCACGCTCGGCGTTCGGAGTGCTATTTCGACCAATCGAAAGTGCAACCAAAGTGGTGACCAAGCCACTGCAGACTGCATGGAGTGCAATAACTCACTACGACTCCGTAGTTAATGAAAACAGACGCCTCAAGGATCTTGTTGCCTTTAATCAAGGATCAATGATCGCTGCTATTGCAAGTGTGCGTGAAGCGCAAGAACTATTGGCACTTAATGGTCTGCCGACGCTTGCTGGAATTCCCTCATGTACTGCCCAAGTAGTCGGACAGTCGCCTTCAAACTATGCCCAGACTGTAGAAATTAACCAGGGAACCGAATGTGGTATCAAAGCAGGAATGCCAGTGTTGAATGCTGCTGGTCTGGTGGGCAAGGTCACTCATGCATACAACAAACGAGCTGTTGTGATGCTGCTGACAGATCCCGGTTATTCGCTTGCGGTAAAAGTTGTGAACGCTCCACCGCCAACCACGACAACTGTGACATCACCTGGTTCGAATCCATCCGGGGTGGAGACAACAACGACAACGACAACACCAACGACAACAACAGTTCCACGAACTACAACGACGCTTGGAATAAGTGGTTTCACGCCTGGCGCAACGACGCCAACAACACCAACGACTGCCCCTACTGCTGGAGCAGTCACCACCCCTACAGGCACTGCTGGTGTGAATCAACCAGGCCAAGTAACAAGATCGCCGATCACAGTTCCCGCTGGAATTGATTTACCGTTGCGTGAGACAGGAGTACTTGAAGGTCGAGGATTATCAAAATTGCCCATAGTTCGTTTCGTAGAAAATCAGCCACGGTTTGGCGCGGTCAATATTGGATCTCCTGTCATCTCAGCAGGTGGCGCGATCTCGCTTGCACCGCCTGACATCGTGGTCGGAACTGTAAGCAAGGTCGTGAATCGAACAGGAACTCTTGGCCCAATTCTTGAAGTAAAACTTTTAGCCGACCTAAACAATTTAAACTTCGTTCGCATCTTGTTGTATCAACCGCTGACAGAACGACCTAGATAACCATGATTGACGTATTGGTTGCATTTTCTGAGAATCGATATTCTCGTTTGGTATTGATTGCGCTTTTATTTCTCGCTTTGCAAACCACAGTGTTTAGTGAGATGCGGCCGTTTGGGGTATCGCTTCAAGTGATGGTGTTGCTTGCGGTCTCAAGTGGTCTAGCGCGTGGATCTCATACAGGTGCGATAGCTGGATTTATCGTTGGGTTGATGTACGACATGGTTCTCACCACCCCATTGGGTCTGAGTGCCGCTGTGTTTGCAATTATTGGCTACTTGTCGGGTTTTGTTCATTCGTTCGTACACGAGTCCACTTGGTGGTCGCGTGTGCTCCTCGGATCAATAGCGAGTGCAGTCGGAATGTTTCTTTTGCCGATTGCATTTACTGTCACAGGCGCTACTGGTGTCCTCACCACCAATGTTTTCAAAATCGCCATCGTTGTTGCCGTCTTTAACGCGATGTTTAGTGTTCCTGCAGAGTTGTTATGCCGGTGGGCATTGCGTGAACCAACGGTTGTTCGCTAGTGGCACAAGAGAGTAAAATATCGCGGCTCTCAATGTTGGCCACGGTGGCAGTGCTTTTGGGGTCACTGCTATGTGTGCGTCTATGGTTTTTACAAGCGGTCGACTCAAAAGGTCTAGAAGCTCGTGTACAAGAGGTTCGAAAACGAACAGTAAAACTGACCCCAGAGCGAGGACGAATCTTTGATCTAAAGGGGAGAGTTGTTGCTGGCAATGAACGTGTGCTGACGATCACCATTGATCGAGGAATCATTGCCAAGGACTTGGCTCGCAAGGGAATGTGGGACCGTTTGTCGGGGGCGCTTGCTATGACATTTGATCAGCTCGAGAACAGGTACCAATCAAAGAGATACGACCAACTGCAACCAGTTCCGTTAAAAGAAGACGTTTCTGAAGAATTAGCGGTGTACTTGCGTGAACGAGGAGAAGATTATCCGGGTGTTGATATTCGTGAAGAGTGGCGCCGAGAGTACCCCTTTGCGCCAATGGCTAGTCATATGGTGGGGTTCTTAGGAGCAATTAAGGAAAGCGAGATTTCTTATTACAGAGGGCTTGGTTACGACCCTGACTCGCGCGTCGGGCAGTTTGGAGTGGAACAGACCTACGAATCAGCGCTTCGTGGTACTGCTGGTTATGTGAAATACGAAGTGGATTCACGTGGGCGAATTTTACGCCAGTTGGAACGCCGAGAACCTGTTCCAGGCAACGATGTGCAATTGACAATCGATATGGATTTACAACAGTTCACTGAGCAGGCTTTGCAAACTCAGCTTTTGGTTAGGCAACGCACTGAAGCACCAACAATTCTCAAGGAGGGTCATCCGGATCCTGCTTACCCACTGATTACTTATTACAAAGCTCCCGCTGGTTCAAGTGTTGTGATGAACTATGCAACAGGAGAAATTGCTGCAATGGCGAGTTATCCGAACTTTGACCAACGCTGGTTTAATGCCGGAATTTCTTCAGAAAAATTCCAAGAATTATTTCCTACGACCAAGGATCCAGATCAATCGATCTTAGTTAACAGAGTAATTTCTGGTCGATACAACTTGGGGTCTGCATTCAAGCCGTTTGTTGCGTACGCGGCATTAAACACAGGGCAAATCGTTGGGGGAACTAAATATATTTTGAAGGATGAAGGTACGTACAAGTTGCAGAGTATTCCGAAAGAACGGTGCGAGCTAAATGTGAAGTGTGTTTTCAAAAATGCCAACTGTGGAAATGGGAAGCCTTGCAGGTATGGACCAGTCAACATCGTGACGGCTCTGGCGGTTTCTTCCGATGTATTTTTCTACAAGATTGGTGAGCAGATTTTTACAGAGCGTGGCAATCAACCAATTTTGGAAGAACAAGTTCGTCAGTTTGGTTTTGGTTCCCCAACAGAAATAGATCTTCCATACGAATTCATTGGCACTGTTCCAAGCAAGGCACTCAAAGAACGCTTAGCTGCTGCTGGAGCCATTCACAAAGAAGAAGGAAAGGGATATTACGTTGGCGACAGTATCCAATTTTCTATTGGTCAGGGACTTTTGTCGGCTACTCCGCTGCAACTAACGGTTGCCTATGGCGCATTAGGGAATGGTGGTTTGGTCATGAGGCCGCGAGTGGTTCGTGCCATTTGGGCTCCAGGCACTCCGAGCGGGAGGTCAGCACGCGTAGACCTCGCCAAGGGAACTATTCTGCAAGATTTTTCTGCCCCACAAGTTATTCGTGATATCCAGGCACGTAAAGAAGTACTCGATCCAATTATTGAAGGATTAACCCGAGTAATTAACGGACCAGGAGTGCATTCAGACTTTTATCATGCAACAACAGGAGAAAAGTTATTTCGCTCATATCCGAAGCGGTCTCTGCCAATTGCCGGAAAAACTGGAACAGCCCAAGGCGCTTTCAACCTGCCGTGGAATGACTCTTCAGTCTTTGGGGCCTTTAGTAAGGATCCTAGAAAGCCTTATGTAGCCGTGGCGTATCTTGAAAAGAGTGGGTACGGCTCGCGGGCAGCAGCTCCAGTTGTGAAGTGTATTTTCACAGCGTTAGCAAAGAAAATACGTGTTGATCCAGCAGTTCCTTCCAACCCACTTGATGTGACAAGTTTTGCGCCAGCATCTGCACAGTCTTTATCAAATCCATTGTGTCTAGTCGGTGTTGGGTCGTCGGTGCGCGACTGATGGTAGGAAATATTTTTATGCGCCAGCCTAATTCTGGTATGGGTAATATTCGACGAAGTTTTACCCAGCCAGCGAGATCGATTGACTGGATACTGATGTCGGCAGTTGGTGTACTCACCGTGATCGGTGCGTTCAGCATTTATTCTGCAACTCGTCCGATACTGATCAGTCGTGGTGAAGATACGTTCTCTACAGTTCAGCGTCAGATAATTTTCGTCATCTTTGCGATCATTGTGATGGCCGTGGTGATGTGGATGGACTATGTGCAACTGCGAGGGAGTGCTGAACTTTTCTATGCAGTCACATTGTTTTTTTTGGTTCTCGTTTTGGTGACGGGCGCAGTTAAGGGTGGAGCAAGATTATCATTTGATGTTGGTCCAATTTCGCTGCAGCCATCTGAAATTAGCAAAGTAACAACGCTGTTGCTTGTTGCAGGGTTTTTGTCTGATGATGATGGTGATTCGATTTCGTGGGAAAGGTTTATTCAATCACTTTTCGTCATTGGGATTCCCGTTGTATTGATCGCTTTGGCACCAGACCTCGGCTCTGCGTCTGTTCTCGTTGCTTCTGCCATGGGGCTTTTGCTGGTGGCGGGAGCCAGGGTGAAGTACATCGTTCTGATGACTTCGTTAGGAATTATTTCCTTGATTGCAGGATCAATCAGTGGGGTGGTGAGCGATTACCAACTTCGGCGAATAGTCGGCTTTTTGAATCAAAACTCAGATTCTGCACAGCTGCAGTCACTGACATCCCAAGTGCGATTCGCTAAGCGTGCAGTGTCAACTGGTGGGTTTTTTGGAAAGGGATATCTGAATGGTCCACTGACAAATGGCCGGTTCGTTCCTGTGCAGTCCACCGATTTTATTTTTTCAGCGGTGGGCGAGCAGTTTGGCATGGTTGGTTGTGGGGTGGTCTTGGCGCTGTTTGGGATTGTCTTGGCAAGGATCTATCGGATCGCTCGGCTCGCCCAAGACAGGCTTGGCACGTTTTTATGTGCTGGCGTGTTCACCATGATTCTGTGGCAGTCGTTTCAAAATATAGGGATGACCATGGGCATCATGCCGGTCAGTGGGGTGCCGTTGCCCTTTGTGTCGTATGGAGGGAGCCATACCGTGGCATTTGCGATCATGATTGGTCTGGTGCAAAGCGTCAACATGCGCCGATTCCGATAGCCCATCAAGGTAGGCTGTTTCTAAGCCCGTGTAGGGCTGTCAGGCCGAAAAGGGTCGTTTGCGCCTTAGTGGGCTGCGAATCGGCCCGCATGGCGCGCAGTTAGTGCGACGTGAGAAGGGATGTGTGATGGAAGAGAACGAGTTTGCTGAATTTACAGCAACGACAGATGATCCAAAGAGTGAGGGATCAACGGGCCCGAAGAAGCGTCGCCGTGGGTCGCGCGGTGGTAAAAATCGCAAACGTCCCGACGAGATTGAGGGCGTCTCACCAATGCCCGTCACTCCAGTTGATCCTCTTCGCAAACCACAGATTGGTGACACGCGGGCGTCTGCGCCTGTGCAAAAAAGTGCTACCGACAAGGGTGATCAATCTGGTGGGCAGAACAAAAATCGTCGCCGCAACACACGAAATAAGACTCGTTCACAAGATGCTCAGCCGATTGCTCTTGATTCTGAGATAATCGAGCGTCGTAAAGGCCGTGAACGAAATGGTCGCCCTGTTGGTCGCCACCTCATGTGTGTACAAGTGCGTGATGGGGTTACTCAGGTCGCAGTGATGGAGGGGCGTAGCCTCGTAGAGCATTTTGTTAGCCGCCCAGCTGATGATGTCAGTCAGATACATGGAAATATTTACCTCGGTCGCGTTCAAAATGTGCTTCCCGGCATGGAGGCGGCATTTGTCGACATAGGAACTCCAAAGAATGCTGTTCTGTACAGGGGTGATGTCCAATTTGACCCTGAAGATGTCGAAACCAAAGACACCGCACGGATTGAGCACATTCTGCGTTCGCGCCAGATGATTGTGTCCCAGGTTACAAAGAACCCAATTGCAGCCAAAGGTGCTCGTTTAACTCAAGAAGTTTCCATACCAGGCCGTTTCGTTGTTCTGATACCCAACTCAAAGACCTACGGAATTTCTAAACGCCTGCCCGATGACGAGCGTCGGCGTTTGCGTCGTGTGTTAGACCGCGCAAAGCCAGCAGAACATGGTGTCATTGTGCGTACAGCGGCGGAACATGCAACAGAGCATGAATTAGCCGCTGATATGTCTCGGTTGCTTGAAGAGTGGAACAAAATCGAGGAAATTGCCAAGACAGCCACTGGTCCAACGCTGTTGTATCGAGAGCCGGAGCTTGCAGTACGAGTTATTCGGGAAGAGTTCAATGCGGAATATCGTGGTGTCATCATTGACGATCTTCGTTTGTATGAAGAAGTAAAGAGTTATGTTGCTGCGTTCAACCCTGAACTTGCGGATCGTGTGGAGTATTTCGATCGCGACGAAGAACCGCTGTCTATTTTTGAGACCAATCATGTGCATGAGCAGTTGCACAAAGCTTTGGATCGAAAGGTGTGGCTACCGTCGGGCGGATCCCTCATTATTGAGCACACAGAGGCGCTTACGGTGATCGACGTGAACACGGGTAGGAATGTTGGAACATCCAACCTCGAACAGACAGTGTTTCAGAACAATCTTGAAGCCGCTGAAGAGGTGGCTCATCAGCTTCGTTTGCGCGACATCGGCGGCATCATCGTGATCGACTTCATTGATATGGAGATCAAGGACAACCGCCGAAAAGTTATCGATTCCTTCCGTCAGGCGTTGTCGCGAGACAAGACTCGTACGCAGGTGTTTGACATCTCCGAACTTGGTTTGGTCGAAATGACCCGTAAACGCATTGGCGAAGGACTTCTGACTGCTTTTGCTGGAGAATGTCCAGAATGCTCTGGTCGAGGAGTCACCGTTGACTTCGATCTACTGAACTGATCGATCCAACGCAAATTCCCCGAAAACATTGGTTCTGGCGATTGTCAGAACTCCTTCCTCAAGATAGGGTTCATACTCGTTATGTACGCAGTTATAGCATCAGGTGGCAAGCAAGAAAAAGTTGCCGAGGGCCAACAGGTCCAGGTTGAACTCTTGAAAGTCGAGGACGGGGCAGAGGTTTCTCTTGTGCCCGTGCTTCTTGTCGATGGCACATCCATTTATTCCACACCCGAACAGTTGAAGGGTGCTTCTGTAAAAGGTCGTGTCGTAGGAACTGTCAAGGGTCCAAAAATCGATGGCTTTACTTACAAGCATCGCACCAACCAACGTCGTCGCTTCGGGCATCGCCAGCAGTACACGGTTGTTGAAATTACATCCATTGCGAAAGGCTGATTAACAATGTCAAAGACTAAGGGCGGCGGCTCCACACGGAACGGTCGCGATTCAAACTCACAACGCTTAGGCGTCAAAGTGTTCGGTGGCACAAAAATTTCTGCTGGCACAATCATCATTCGTCAACGCGGAACAAAGACACACCCGGGCAAAAACGTTGGACTTGGAAAAGACCACACACTGTTCGCGCTTGTTGCTGGAAGTGTTCAATTTGGAGAACGCAAAGGTCGCAAGATCGTTGAAATAGTTCCTCTGGTGTAAACCACACACATATTGTTTCAAAAGCGCGCCGCAAGGCGCGCTTTTGTTGTTGTGGGGCAAAACTATTTAGGTTGCATCATCATGTCAATGCCAATCGGTAGTCGGTTCGTTGGATAATCCAACAAGGTGACTGCCGAACGACAGGCGAATCTGTCGGTCATACCTCCAACATATGCCACAGCTTCGTGAATGGCCTGGGGGCTCGATGGATCAAAAGGTTGTTCAGCAAAATCGGGTAGTAGTTGTGGTGTGATGATGTAGTGATCAACTAGCGCGCGTAGTAAATCGATAACACTTTTGGCTTGGGCACGTGATTCTGGACGTTGGTAGATTGCTTCGTAATTGAACAGACGAAAGAGGGCAAGCGCTTCTGCAATATCTGGAACCATTCCGATACGGCCAGTGTGTGCGGTTGCAGTGATCATTGCTGTGATGAATGTGCTGAGTTGTTGTCGTCTTGTGGTTCCACAACGTTGACTTACGATGTCAGGTAGATCTTTTACCGTGACAATTCCAGCGTCAACGGCATCTTCAAAGTCGTGGCACACGTAGGCGATTCTGTCTGCCCAACTAACAACCTCGCCTTCTGGGGAACCAGGGGCTGGTCGTGACCAACTGTGATTACGAATTCCATCGAGGGTTTCAGTGCAAAGGTTTAGGGGAGCGAGTACGACATCGGCTCCCCACACGGCATGGTCGTAGCCACCTTCGATGTAAGTGGTAAGTGCATCCTCGCTAGCGTGTCCGCCTGGTCCATGTCCGCAATCGTGCCCAAGCGCGATTGCTTCAGTTAGTGGAACATTGAGCCGTAGAACGCGGGCGACAGAGACTGCAACTTGAGCAACCTCGAGTGCATGAGTAAGTCGTGTTCGTTGGTGATCGTCTGGAAAGACAAACACTTGTGTTTTTCCCGCGAGTCGGCGAAACGCTGAAGCGTGGAGGATTCTGTCGCGATCTCGCTCAAAACAGGTTCGGAACATGTCAGGCTCTTCTGGCGCTAGTCGATTTCCTGGTCCAACTGGGCGAGTGGCTAGCGGAGCCAAGATGGAATCGAGCGAATCTTCTCGGCTGAAACGGTCGGCTATGTCACGAGTGCCGATGCCTGCCCAAGAGTTGGCGTGAGCAAGGGTGATGCCAGCAGATTCAGCAAAGCCTGACATGGTGGACACCCATTGGGCATCTCGTGGTGTTTTATTGGTCTCGTTCACTCCTAATACGATAGGTGAGCGATGTGTCGCCAACTAGGAGCATAAGACGCGAGTAGCCTGCAGTAGTCCTATGAGTGTGTTTGTTGATGAAGCCCAACTAAACGTCAGGGGTGGCGACGGTGGAGCGGGATGCGTCAGTTTCCGCCGTGAAGGCCCAGAAGCGTTTGGTGGCCCAAACGGAGGCGATGGCGGCAAGGGTGGAGATGTGTGGCTAGTGGCCGACCGCAACGCCGCGTCTCTTTTGCCATTTCGAGATCATCCTCATCGTCGCGCCAAGGATGGAGTGCACGGCAAGGGAAAAGATATGCATGGCAGACGTGGCGAAGATCTCATTATTGCAGTTCCTGAAGGCACCGTTGCACGCGACATGTACACGGGAGAAATTCTGGCAGATCTTGTTCATCACGGCGATCGTTGGATTGCTTCTGATGGCGGGCGCGGCGGGCGAGGCAACGCAAAGTTTTTGAACAACAAGCGTCGAGCTCCAAGTTTTGCCGAGCAGGGCGAAGAAGGAGTCGACAGATGGTTGAAATTGGAACTCAAGTTAATGGCAGACGTTGCGCTTGTTGGTTTTCCGAACGCGGGCAAAAGCACGTTTATCAGCACTGTGTCAGCAGCAAAACCCAAGATCGCTAATTATCCGTTCACTACCTTGGAGCCACATCTTGGAGTTGTGAGGGTTGATGCTGCAACAGAATTCGTTATGGCAGACATCCCGGGACTGATTGAAGGCGCGAGCGAAGGCCGAGGGCTTGGGCATCAGTTTCTACGCCATATCGAGCGAGCACGAGTGTTGTGTTATTTGATCGATCTTGTAGCCCTCGATGGTGTCTCCCCAGAAGAGCAGTTGCGTGTGTTGCGATTTGAAGTAGGCAATTATCGCCCAGAGTTACTTGAACGTCCTTCGCTGATCGTGGGTACAAAAATCGACAGCATTGATCCAGAAACGCTTGCTGCATGGCCCCACGAGGCGATGTCGGCGATCACCATGCAAAATGTGCGCGCAATAGTTGGGAAGTTGGCCACTTCGGTTTCACATGCGCGCTCGAGTGAACCAATGGTCGAGGCGACGATTATTTTGCGACCAGATCCTGCGAATGCATGGATTGAGGAGTTGTCCAATAATGAATTCCGGGTGCATGGTCGTGATGTAGAACGAATTGTTGCTCTTAATGATGTGACCACGCCAGAAGCTTTGAACTATATCGATGAGAAACTTTCCAAGCTGGGAGTGTTTAAATTATTGAGGCGAGCTGGTGCTTCGGAAGGCGATGTTGTATGGATTGCACAATTCAGTTTCGAATTTGTCCCCGAAGTGTAAGTGTGTAGCGATGCGTGTCGTCGTCAAAGTGGGTTCATCTTCTCTTACAAACTCCGAAGGAGTGATTCTCCTCGATGTCATTCAGTCTGTCGTTGGACAGATTGCACAAGCTCGCGCTCTTGGTCATGAGGTCATGCTCGTGACATCTGGTGCTGTTGCATCGGGTATCGCAGGTCTCGGTTTAACTTCGCGTCCGACTGACGTGTTGTCGCTGCAAGCGCTGTCTGCGGTTGGCCAACCAATGTTGATGGCCGCATACAACGATGCGCTTGGTGCCCACGGGCTTGTTGGCGCGCAGGTGCTTTTAGTGCCACATGATTTTGTTGATCGCCAGCAGTATTTACATGCTCGTGACACAATCGAAAAATTATTGGAACTTGGGTGCATTCCGATCATCAATGAAAATGACGCCATCGCCAACAATGAAATTCGTTATGGGGACAATGATCATCTCGCAGCACTACTTTCGCATCTTGTTTCTGCAGATTTGTTGGTGCTGCTGACCGATACCGATGGTCTCTATACGGCTGACCCCCGCTCTGACACTCAGGCCCAAATCGTTCCCGTTGTTGCAGCTGATGATCCGTTAATGGCAGTTACAACCACTGGTGCTGGAACAGACCGCGGTAGTGGAGGGATGGCTTCTAAATTGGCTGCTGCCAGAATTGCATCGTGGTCAGGTGTTACCACTGTCATTGCTGCTGCAACGCGAGACAATTCAGTAGTAGATGCGATGAACGGCGTTGAGGGCGGTACTCGCTTTTTGGCACACGATAGACAGTTATCTGCAAGGAAATTGTGGATTGCTTTTGCGGCAGAGGTGGAAGGGTCTGTCACTGTTGATGCGGGGGCATGTGATGCACTTGTTAATCGTGGTACATCATTGTTGCCTGCGGGTGTGGTGGCGTGTTCTGGTTCGTTTGAGATTGGCGCAACAGTGGAGATACTCGATCCGTCTGGGCGTATCGTTGCGCGCGGGATGAGTGCGATGACTTCTGCACAGGTTGTAAACAGCAAAGGGAAACGTACTGCTGAATTGAATGATTTAGCAGTTGTCGAAGTTGTTCATCGCGATGATCTTGTTGTGTTACTCGTCAAGTAATTGAAACACAAGCACTTAATTCATCGTTGTTTCGATGTCGGTGTTTCTGCGTGGCAGAAGTGAAGATAATTGATGAATCTCAGGAACTTTCAGCAAATACAACGCAATTACATACAAAATAGCACCGGCACTAACGCAGAAGAATAATTCCGCAATCTGGCTAAGACTCGACATTGGGCGTATGACATAGTTGAGGCCCCATACGCCAACACCCATCACAGAAGCTCCGAGAAGGCTTCGCCATGTGAGAGACAAAATACTTGCCCATTGGATTGCTCGGTATTTTTTGTGCAGAATCCACAAGACAATGATTGAGGAAATGATGTACGAAATTCCAAAAGCAAGACCAAGTCCGAGTACGCCGTATCTCTTGACGAGGAATACGGCGATGACAATATTTATGGCATTTCCAAAAAGGTTGATGTAGAAAGGTGTGCGGGTGTCTTCGTTGGCATAAAAACCGCGCAAGCAGAAGATGTATATAGAAAAACCAGTAAGCCCAACTGAAAATCCGGCCAAAGCCCGCGCAGTGTTGTTGGATGCTGCAGAATCAAAATGCCCATGTTCTAGAAAGGTGCTGATAATCGGTTGAGACAAAATAACAATTGCGATTGACGATGGAATAGTGAGCAGGGTGATCCATCGGATTCCAGAAGTTGTCCAGTCTGCGAAACCGGCTTGGTCGCCAGCACGCACACGACGTACGAGTTCGGGAACAAATGTGGTCGCGATAGAAATTGCAAGCAAACCATGAGGCAACATAAAAAAAGTAAATGCCTTGCTGTACGCGTCTTGATTTCCACTTCCTGGCTCAGCCAGATTCTTGATGACGATTAAGGCAATTTGATTAGTGACGACATATCCGAGTGTCCACGAAGAGAGTTTGATCATTGTTCTGACTGCAGGATGCGTGAAATCTGGTGTGAACTTAAATGGAATTCCTGCTCGCTTGATCGAAGGGATGAGAACTAGGCCCATCGCCATGACTCCTGCGGTGGAAGAAAAGGTAAGCAAGATAAAAAATGTACGATCATTAAGGACGCTGTGGAGACCTGGAGTTCCATCGCGTGTAAAAGGGATAACCAGTAAGAGCGAGATGGTGATCACATTGGACAGAACAGGTGCCCACGCCGCAGCAAAGAAGTGCCGACGCGAGTTGAGTAATGCTGAACCAATCGCAGTTAGTCCGTAAAAGAAAATTTGAATGAGGAATACTCGAGACATCGCAGTTCCCGCCAGTCGAAACTGCTCGACATCGACAAGTGGGCTTGGGCTTAGCGAAAAAAGGCGGAAGATCAGTGGTGCCGCAATGATTGCGATGATTGTGGCGAGAGCGAGCACCACCAATGATGTGGAAATCACGGCATCGGTGGCTTTGTCGTCACGGTCATCAGCAAAGCGTGTGAATAACGGCAGAAGACTTGCAGCAAGGACTCCACCAACAAGAAGTTCATAAATTGAATTCGGGGAGTTGTTGGCACCATCGAATGCGTCGGCAAGTGCAGTTTGTCCAATGATGACCCCAAAGACGATGATTCGAAGCAGGCCTGTGATCCGAGACATCGCGGTGCCAATGGCGACAACAAGAGTGTCTTTGAACATGATCAAAGATTAGGCGTTTGTGGGCTTTTGAGTCGGGAGTGGTCAGGTGTGCCTTGTGCCATTGTGTCCAATGCTCGCAAAAGGACTGTGCGCCACTAGATTTGAATACTTATGGCATACCGCTTCGACTCTGTGCAATCTGTTCGCGACGGCCTAAAGGCCGTCAATTATTTGGCAGACGACGGCATTGCCGGCGTGGTTTTTCTGGCTGATCGGCTCGGAAAACCTGTCCTTATTGAGGGCCCTGCTGGTACCGGTAAGACTCAGTTAGCTAAGAGCATCGCTGATATGACGGGCTCTCGTCTTATTCGTTTGCAGTGCTACGAAGGTCTCGATGAGTCGAAGGCCTTGTACGAGTGGAACTACAAGAAACAGCTTTTGCGAATTCAGGCCGACCGAAATTCTGATGCTTGGAACGATATCCACGACGATATTTTTGGCGCTGAGTTTTTGTTGACTCGCCCACTTCTTGAAGCCATCACTGCAGAAGAACCTGTGGTGTTGTTGATCGACGAAGTTGATCGTGTTGAAGTTGAGACTGAAGCGCTGCTGCTGGAAATTTTGTCTGAGTATCAGGTATCTATCCCTGAAATGGGAACTATTGTTGCAAAACAGATTCCTTTGGTCTTTCTCACTTCGAACAACACCCGTGAGTTGTCAGAAGCCCTCAAGCGTCGATGCCTGTTCCTGCACATTGACTATCCAGAGATGGCTCGTGAGAAGGAAATTGTTCTCACAAAAGTAGAAGGCATCACAGAGATGCTGGCTGATCAGATTGCTCGAATTGTTCGTAGCATTCGTCAGCTTGATCTTAAAAAGTCACCGTCGGTATCGGAGACTCTCGATTGGGCCCGAACACTCGTGATATTGGGAATTGACTCGATAGATGCCACGCAAGCAAAGGAAACTTTGCATGTGTTGCTTAAGTATCAGTCCGATATCACAAAGGCAGCCAAAGAGCTGTCAACCGACTGATAGCGACGGCACAGACCAATGCTTGAATTGCTCTCGGGCTTCATCGTTGAATTAAGGAATGCGGGCTTGCCTGTCAGTCTCACGGAAAACCTTGACGCAATGGAGGCAATCTCCCATATTCCGCTGGAAGATCGCGATGCGTTTAAATACGCACTCGGAGCAACGCTGGTAAAAAACCAGAACCACTGGAAGTCTTTCGAGACAGTGTTTGAGGTGTACTTCAGTTTGCGTGGTCCCGAGTACGCAATTACTGATTCCGACGGCAACATTGACGAGTTCATGCAGCAACTGCAAGAGCAGATGAAAGCCGGCGAAGGCAATGGTGGTGGCGGTGGAATGGATTCATTGACTCCTGAAGAGTTAATGAACATCTTGCTGCAGGCACTTATGAGCGGTGATCGAGGCCTTATGCGAGCATTGGCGCGACAGGCAGTTCAGCGCTTTGCTGGTATGGAACCAGGTCGGCCAGTTGGTGGCACCTATTACCTGTACCGCACATTGCGCAACCTAGATCTCGACGGAATGCTGGAAAAGTTGATGGAAGCCAGCAGACAACAAGTCACAGGTGATCTCACAAAACTTGAAGAGCGGCTTGACCGAGATGAATTTAATGATCGCATTGAGAAATTTAAAAAAGAAGTTGAAGCTGAAATTCGTCGCAAATTAGTTGCCGATCGTGGTGCAGAAGCAATGGCAAAAACTCTTCGCAAACCATTGCCAGAAGATGTCGAGTTCATGCATGCAAGTCGTGATGAGATGCAAAATCTTAAAAAGGCGTTGGGGCCACTAACACGTAAGTTGGCTTCAAAACTTGCCCGGAAACGTCGGCATCAACGCAAAGGGCCTCTTGACTTTCGCAGCACCGTACGACATAGCCTCGCGTATGGTGGCGTACCTGCAGAACCTAAGTTTAAGTATCCGCGTCCAGCAAAACCTGAACTAATTGTGATTGCAGACATATCGGGAAGCGTCGCCGCTTTTGCTCGTTTTACTCTCATGCTCGTGTACGCCATTTCTAACCAGTTCTCCAAAGTGCGAGCCTTTGTTTTTATTGATGGCATTGACGAGGTGACTGATTACTTCAAGAAAACCGAAGACATCACTGAGGCGATTCATCGCATCAACACAGAGGCTGATGTTATTTGGGTAGATGGACACAGCGACTATGGTCATGCATTCGAGGTGTTCTGGGACAAGTTTGGCAAAGAGATAAATCCAAAGTCGACAGTTTTGTTTCTCGGTGACGCCAGAAATAATTATCATGCGTCACAAGCGTGGGTAGTGAAGTCAATAAGTGAAAAAGCTCGTCATGTGTATTGGTTGAATCCAGAACCAAGGTCATATTGGAATACAGGAGATTCGATTGTTGATGAATATGGCATTCATACGGATGGCGTATTTGAATGTCGTAATTTGCGGCAGCTGGAGGCCTTCGTCGAGAAGTTGGATTAAGAACAATGTCGGATACCCGCATTGTTCTTATTCGTCACGGGGAGTCGCGAGCAACTGTTGAACGATTCGTGGGCGGGCCGCGCTCGTGTACTGGCCTCACGCAACGAGGCCGCGAGCAAGCAGAAGCCTTACGTGATCGCTTGATGAACGGATACGACATCGCCCCGACGGCTGTGTATTCAAGTCATTTTCCACGTGCCCTAGAGACTGCTCAGATCCTGTCGCCAGCTCTGGGCTCGCTATCTTCTCAGGTGGTAGCTGGATGGGGGGAGCATGACCCTGGGCCTGAATGCGACGGAATGTCATATGTCGATTTTGTCGCCCAACACAGCCAGATTGATTGGGATGGTGATCCTAACGGGGTGATTTTTCCAGGTGGAGAAACAGTCGCTCAGTTTCAAAAGCGTGTGATGGAGACACTGCGTCAGACAGTGCGCGATAACGAGAGTGGAACTGTTGCTGTGGTCTGTCATGGAGGCGTTATCGACGCAGTGATGCGTATCGTCTTGCACGGTCCAGCAACCGGAAAATTTGAATTACATACCCAGAACACATCTCTGACTGAAGTTGTTCATGTCTCGGGGTCAAAGTGGAAATTGGTGCGATACAACGATGTTGCACACCTGCTTGGATCTAGTTTGTTGACATGAACATGTCTGAGTTGCCAATCATTGTGGTCGGTGGCGGTACAGCGGGATCAATGGTGGTAGCGAGTCTTGCTCAGTCCACACAACGAGACATTGTTCTCATAGAGCCTGGAAATATTTCTCCACATGATGACAAGAATCAATTCCTTGATGCACTCAGTTCTGAAATGTTGTGGCCAAACATCGATGTCTCTGCAACTTCGTCTCAGGTATCTGTTCCATATCTTCAGGCACGTGCACTTGGGGGTGGTAGCGCAATTAACGGGCTCCTACTTTCTGGCGAGGCTCCAACTGAATTGATTGAACTAACCCGGGTTGCAACTGCAGCAGAGATTGGTCCGTTATCCCAGGCATTCATCGCATGTGGCGCAACTCCTAGTCGGTTGTGGTGGAACGATGGACGTTGGAATCCAGGTCGTGTGGTTGCTCGCCTCGTGGAGGAGGCACGAGTGACCTGGATTCAGGAAACAGCCGAGAAATTGATGTACGACCAGAACCATGTGACTGGCGTGATGATCAATGAAGATTTTGTTGCAGCTTCAGTAGTTGTGATGTGTGCTGGGGCATTGCTCACTCCCGCTCTGCTTCTTACGTCTGGAATTGGTTCTGTTAATTCTCAAATCGGAACTGGCCTACAAAACCATCCCACAATTTCCTTTACTCTGAAGAAAACTTCGACTGAACGGTCAGATGAGTGGTTTGACGCGTCCGTTGTGTTGCATAAAAAAAATTCAAACGGACAAAAATCCATAACGATTGTATTTGAACGCTTATCGCGTGATGATGCTGATTACGGAATAATCTCAGCGTCACTGTTGGATGTGGTATCTAGAGGAGCAGTACGACTTGACAATGGAATTATGCACTATGAGTTCAATATGCTGGCTGAGCAGCAAGACGTTGCGGCAATGCGCGCAATGGTGCGAGACCTTATTGCTCTCGTGCAGCGTCCAGAATTCGTAGATGTCATTCAGCAAGTTTTGGTTGATGTCAACGGCACGCATCTTTCAATAATAAAAGACCTCAGCGATGAGGATCTCGACAGGTGGATATTCACGCATCTAACCCTCGTATCTCATGCAGCTTCTTCGTGTAGCCAGGCTGTTGATTCTTCTGGCAGAGTCCGTGGGATGGAGAATCTATTCATAGCCGATGCGTCAGTGCTCGAGACTGTTCCGAGCGAGACACCTGCTGCATCTGTCACAATAGAAGCGTTGCGGATAGCACGAATAATAGGAGATTCCTTCAGATGAGTTACACATTGGGTTTACACGAATTAGGCAACGGGTGTCATGCATATCTTCAACCAGACGGTGGCTGGGGCTGGTCAAACGCTGGTCTGATCGTTGGCGACGGTGAATCGTTGCTCGTAGACACACTGTTCGACCTGAAACTCACTCAACGCATGCTCGACTCGATGATGAATGCGACTAAAGCGGCGCCGATCAACACAGTAGTGAACACACATGCCAATGGAGATCACTGTTACGGCAACCAACTAGTGGTCGGGGCTGAGATCATCGCATCGGTTGCAACAGCACATGAAATGACCGAAGTGCCACCAGCAATGTTGGCGGCACTCAATAATGCACCAGGGGATATTGGCGACTTATTCCGTCACTTTTTTGGTGCCTTTGAATTTGAAGGAATTGAACACACACTGCCCACTAGAACATTTACAGGAAGCACCTCAGTAGTCGTTGGTGGGCGAACCATTGAACTAGTTGAAGTTGGCCCTGCTCATACTCAAGGAGACACCTTGGTATTTGTACCCGATGCTCGAACGGTCTTTACCGGAGATATTTTATTCATTGGTGGAACACCTGTTGTATGGGTTGGGCCACTGGATAACTGGATAGCTGCTTGCGATCTCATCTGCTCATCAGATGTTGACACGATCGTGCCTGGTCATGGACCGCTCACCAACAAAGCAGGGGTGACAGAAATACGGGAGTATTTGGTGTACGTGCAAAATGAAGCTACAGAAAGATTCAATGGCGGAATGGATGCATGGGATGCTGCTCGGGATATTTCCCTGAATGGTTATGCAAGTTGGGGAGAACGAGGCCGCCTCGCTGTCAATGTCGATACTGTTTATAGGACACTTGATGGCGCGCATCGCAGTCCTGATGTGGTGGAACAGTTCAGGCGGATGTTTGCACTTGATCAGCTGTCGTAGTTGTTGCGAGTCGGCGTCTAATCACCACAACCCAGGCAGTCAGGGCGACGAGACTGAAGAAAAACCACTGAAATGCGTAGGCCAAGTGTGAACCTTCATCGAGTGTGGGCAACGCAACGGAGGCTGGCCATAGAGAGTTAGGTGACGGTGATTCCTTTAAAAGTTGCAGATACATCGAGTAAACAGGACCTTGCCAGTTCATTGAGATCCGATTGATATCAAATCGTTGAAATTCTCTGACATCGGCGCCAGATAAATCAGCGGGAGCAATGCCGCTTCTCAATTGGGTTCGGTGGAGATAACCAACGACAGTCAGCTGTCCTTGTGGCGGGGCAGGATTTTTCATGGCTAAAGGTATGAATCCACGATTAACGAGCAGCAACTTGCCATCGACGGTCTGGAATGCAAGAGCAGAATTAAATCCTGCTGAGCCATTTTGTGAACGATTAATGATGGTGATCGCTGATGTCACTACATAAGTGCCCGTTACGGATACTCGGCGCCATTCGACATCTGCTGGCTGTGTCTGTGGGGTGAGAACAAAGGCGAGACTGTCGATGGGTTCTGTGGTGCGAGTCGAAACGACGGTATTAAATACCTTCTTTTCGTCGAGACGGTTTAGTTGCCATAGTCCAAGATTTGCCATAAGGACGACTAAGCCAATAACTCCTGTGTGGATGAGAACCCATTTAGGACTAAATAATCGTCGCAGCATGCCTCGCAAACGCTATCGCACAGCCTGTTAGGAGTACCGTTGATCCTGAGGTAATTGACATGCGGTATAACGAAACAACACAAACCGATCAATGGTGGAGCAAACTTTTTGGCACACCAGTACACGCCAGCACACCATGTCGTATTGGCGAAGGTCAAGTCGGGATGAACCTGCGCTATCAGTTGGAGTCGTCTGATCCAGGTGTTCCACAATCAGTTGTTGTCAAACTCGCATCGCCAGACCCCACCAGTCGCGCCACCGGAGTGGCTTTACGAAATTATGAGCGTGAAGCAAAGTTTTACAATGAACTTGTTGATTCAGTTGATGTTCGTACACCAGCCTGCTATTTCGCAGATTGGGATGAAGTATCTGGAGACGTTGTCATTGTTCTGGAAGATATGGCGCCCGCAGAACAAGGGGATCAGATTCGTGGATGCGAGATTGATCATGCACGACTAGCGGTAAGCGAACTCACACGGCTTCACGGGCCGCGCTGGGATGATCCAACTTTGTGGGATATAAGTTGGTTGCAACGTCGCACTGCCCAAGATGATGCAACTGGTTTGCAAAGTATGTATTCAATGTTGCTCCCGGGTTTCCTCACTTCGTATGGCCAAGAGTTGGATCGTCAGACTGATGGCCGTGGTGTCGACTTTGTGAAGGAACTATCTGGGAAAATTGTCGCCTACGTTGCGGCTCGTGATGAACCATTCACTGTGACGCATGGGGATTATCGACTAGATAATTTGTTATTCGCAACGGATAGTGGCGGTGTTGCTTGTTCCGTTGTCGACTGGCAAACGCCAGGGCACGGCAACGGGGTAGCAGACTTGGCATATTTCATTGGTGCTGGCCTGCTTCCTGACGATCGACGTAAGCACGAATGGTATTTGGTTGATCAGTACATTGCTGGCATTGAATCGTATGGTCGTTCCGTGCGTCGGGACTGGATCGAAAATCATTATCGCCGCGAAGCAATCTCTGGGGTGGTGATGGCTGTCATTGCCTCTCAGATTGTTGGTCGCACAGACCGAGGCGATCTCATGTTTACGGCAATGGGAGTTCGGCACTGTTTGCAGGCCATCGACAACGGTGCAATGGACTTGTTGTAATCGAATTCGTCTGGGGCAATCTGTCCGCTTGAGACAAGGGTCACAGCAGTTGGTACGGTAGTTCGCCAAGGCAATTAAGCCTTGTTCAAGGAGAATCATCATGACTGAATGGAACTATGGATTGTTGTGGTCGGGGATTGCATCAGCAGATCCTCACCGGCCTGCTCAGATATTTGGCGATATGGAGCAAAGCTGGGGTGAATTTCATCAGCGGGCCAATTCTCTTGCATCCGACATGGCCTCGGCCGGACTTGAGCATCAATCCAAAGTTGCCCATTACATGTTCAACTGTCCCGAATATCTTGAAACAACGTTTGCCAGTTTCCTTGCTGGTTATGTAGTTGTTAATACGAACTATCGCTACGGACCAGAAGAGATTTTGTATTTGTTTGACAACTCTGATGCACAAGCTGTTGTTTTCCACGCGGTCTATGTCGACCTTGTCAATCAAGTGCGTGAGCGCCTTCCCATGGTGAAGCGGTGGTACATGGTTGCCGATGAATCGAACAATCCAGTTCCTTCATGGGCGGTTGATTACAACTCTGTGGCGTCACAGCCAACGTCACCAGTTGTTCCTGCCAAGCCACTGACGGGTGAAGATCAGCTATTTCTTTACACAGGGGGCACAACAGGAATGCCAAAAGGTGTGCAATGGCGTCAGGATGATCTATTCCAGGTGCTTGGACGCGGTGGCAATGCAATTTCTGGTCTTGCGCCTGGTGAATCTATTGATGAACTAATCGCTCGTGTTCAGCCAGGCGATGTTGGAATCAGAACACTTGTGGCCTGTCCATTGATGCACGGTACCGGACAGTTCTCTGCCTACATTTCGTTAGCAATGGGAGGATGCATCATCACGATGCCTAACCGCAATTTTGATCCTGCAAAATTATGGGATGTTGTTGAACAACGTTCTGTGAACACGATCGTCATCGTGGGACAAGCATTTGCTGGACCACTACTTGAAGTACTCGATGCAAATCCCGGAAAGTGGGATCTTTCCAGTGTGATTCAGATGGGTTCTTCTGGAGTTATGTGGAGTCAAGAAAATAAAGAAGGTCTTCTAGAGCACATACCACAGATGTTTATTACAGATAGTTTCGGCTCTTCAGAAGCCGTTGGGATGGGTATGTCTGTTGCGGCAAAAGGGATGACACCTAAGACTGCGCAATTTGCTCTCGGTCCTAATTGTGTTGTGTTTACAGAAGATGGTCAACGTGTTGAAGCTGGTTCTGGTGAGCGTGGGCTTGTTGCTGTTGGTGGAGCGATTCCTGTTGGTTATTACAAGGACGATGTAAAAACTGCAGAGACATTTCGAACATTTGAAGGACGACGATGGACAGTGCCTGGTGACTGGGCTGAAGTAAATGCTGATGGAACTCTGTACCTACTTGGACGTGGTTCTGTTTGTATTAATACCGGTGGTGAAAAAGTGTTTCCAGAAGAGGTTGAGGAATGCCTAAAGACGCATGAAACAGTGCGCGATGCGGTGGCTGTTGGGCTTCCTGATAAGCGTTTCGGAGAAACGATCTGTGCAGTAGTGGAATCTGAACCGGGACACGATCCGACCCTTGAGGAATTGTCGACACATGTAAAGTCACGTCTTGCGGCTTATAAAGCACCTCGCCATCTCGTTGTCATCGATACCATCGGGCGTGCCCCGAACGGGAAAGTTGACTACAAGAGATTGAAACAACACGCAATGGATTCTCTCGGTATCAAATGAGCCGCTCTGCGGTGTTGCGGGAACGGCTGGCGCGAGGCGAGTCGGTATTGATGCCAGGTGTGTGGGACCCATGGTCTGCATTGTTGGCCCAACAAGCAGGATTTCATACGGTGTTTTTGTCGGGTTTTGCCCTTGCCGGAACTCTTCTTGGTGAACCAGATATTGGGATTGTTAACCAAACGGATATGGCTGACGCAGCACGCCGTGTCTGTGCTGCGGTTCCAGATATGTCGGTAGTTGTAGATGCCGATACCGGATATGGCGGACCAACCCAAGTGCGGCGCACTGTTGAACTTTGGCAAAACGCTGGAGCCACTGCGCTATTTCTTGAGGATCAGGTGTGGCCAAAGAAATGTGGACACATGGACGGTAAACAAGTAGTGCCTGTTGATGAATGGATAGAAAAATTACAAACTGTGCTTGATGTACGCACTGATTTATTTCTCACTGCTCGCACTGACGCGGCAGCAGTGAATGGTCTCGATGATGCAATTGAACGTGTACGTCGCGCACGAGACCTCGGTGTTGATGCTGTATTTGTTGAAGCTCCGCAGTCAATTGCAGATCTAGAAAAAATTGCAAAGGCACTTCCCGATATCACTTTGGTCGCCAATATGGTCGAGAAAGGAAAAACACCTCTGCTCACTCCGAGCGAGTTGGCAGAGCTTGGCTTCACCCTCATCGTGTCACCGCTATCGGGATTACTGTGGGCCACTCAGGCACTAGCACAGGGCTATCAGCAACTGCACCGCCATGGCACTCTTCGTGAATTTAGTGGGTCGCATGCTTCGTTTGATGAGTTCACAGATCTTGTTGGGCTTGCTAATTACCTCGCGAGCGAGGCCCAAGACCGCTAGTCTGATCTTTAGCATTAAGAGAGACCGACAGGTCCGGCAACCGGGGTGACAACCGCACGGTGCCTCCTCATTGAAAGATGAGGGATGTGGTCCCGCAGCCAGCGGGACAACAGGGCTTGTGGCATCTTCTAAAGCACATTGATATTGCTATGCACCAAAGGAGGAATCATGCACGCACCACAGCGTCATAACAACGTGCCTTATCCTCCAACAGGTGCGTGGAGCCCTGATCAGCAACCTGGGCATCGTCAATTTCATACCTTTGCCACTCAGCGACCATTTTCGCTCGAAGGAGGAGGCTCGTTACGCGATGTGACTATTGCGTATGAAACATGGGGCACCTTGGATGCAGAGGCGACCAACGCAGTATTGGTGTGTCATGCATGGACAGGTGACGCTCATGTATCTGGGCCGGCATCAAAAGGTCATCCAACGCCCGGCTGGTGGGAGGGCGTTGTTGGGCCTGGTCAAGCAATTGATACGTCAAAATATTTTGTGGTGTGCGCCAACATACTTGGGGGATGCCAAGGCACGACGGGACCATCTTCTGCACACCCAGATGATGGGTTGCCTTATGCGTTACGTTTCCCTGTTGTCACGATTCGTGACATTGTTAGATCTCAAGCGTCGCTTGCTGATGCGCTCGGAATTGAAGCGTGGCGCGCAGTTGTTGGTGGCTCAATGGGCGGCATGCAAGCACTTGAATGGGCAATTACATATCCCAAGCGAGTCAAGGCATTGATCGCAATTGCAACTTGTGCAGAAGCGAGTGCACAACAAATTGCATGGGGCTCCATCGGTCGCCGAGCACTACTCATGGACCCTGCATATAACGAAGGCAACTATTACGACGCAGAACTGGATCATGGCCCATGGCTTGGGCTTGCTGTTGCCAGAATGATTGCCCAAGTCACTTTTCGAACTGACACAAAATTTAATGAAAGATTTGGGCGTCGGCTAACACATAACAATTTTCACGATGAAGGAATTGACTTGTTCTCCACTTTTGATGTCGAAGGATATCTCGATTACCACGGCGACAAATTAGTTCGCAGGTTCGATGCCAATAGTTATCTCTACATCGGCAAATCAATGGATCTCCATGATGTTGGTCGTGGCCGTGGTGGAATGGACGCTGCGTTGGCACGGATTATTGCTCCAACGCTCACGATCAGTATCGATTCCGATATTTTGTACCCCGCTTACCAGCAGGAAATGATTCATTCCAGAATCAAGAATAGCGATCCACGCAATACCCATGCGGTGATCCACAGCCCAGAAGGCCATGATGGTTTCTTGATCGAGACGCAGGCAGTCGGGTTTCAAATTTCTGAATTTCTGAAAGCAACAGACTCATAGTGTTTTGCGTGAGAGACTAAACAAGATGAGTGTTGTTGCCGTTCTGGACTCTGATATGTCAGTCAATATTATTGGCGGAACTCTTGTTGTCGTTGGCCTTGTTCTGCTTGTGGTCACCCTTGGTTTTTGGAGATCAGCCCTTGAAGATCCAGAAGTTCTAGCGCCACTAGAAGTAATGGCTGATCGCCGTTTCGGGCGCGCAAATGAGGAACGTCGCAGTACGTTACTGAATCGGGTCCGTGGCGAAGGTGCTGCACCTATTGAATTTATTGAGCCAGTCCATGCTTTAGTTCGTGAGCCGCTTGTCGAGCCTGTTCGTGCCTTCAAGGATCCATTCCCACATGACGATGATGCTGTTGACGTAGTAACGCGGCACATTGATCCTTTGCTTAAACAGCAGTTTAAAAACGAATAGAAATTTTGTACTAAGTGACTCAAGTCTTCGGTAGCACCCGTCGTTCGTTGCTCCAACGCGATGATATTCATGTGATTGCTGCGCTAGCAGCTGTTTTTGCATGGGGAGTTGGACCAATTTTCAATAAATTGATGACAGTGAGCACTCCGAGCATCGTGTTTTACAGAATGATCGTTGGTCTCCCTCTGATGATTGCGATGGCATATTTAACGGGTGGTGGTTTAACAAAGGAATTGATGAAGCGGACAGTTTTCCCTGGCTTGCTGTTTTCAGTCTCGATGATTACTGGTTTTGCATCTATGACGATGACATCTATTGCAAACGCCACTCTTGTCACCACATTGCAGCCTGTGTTGGTGTTGTTTGTCGCTCCGAGAATTTTTGGTGAAAAAATAACTGGTCGCCAAATTGGATATTCGGCATTGTCGATGGTTGGCGTGCTGACCGTAGTTTTGTCAGCTGCTTCTACAAGTGATGCTCATCTGAGCGGAGACCTCATGGCAGTTACCAATGTTGTGATCTGGACTTGCTATTTCGTTATCAGTAAAAAACGACGAGTGGCAGGGGTGCATTCTTGGTCGTATCTTGCTGCGATCTTTACGTGGGCCTCTGTTGTTATTTTTCCGTTTGGGATAATGGCAAGTAACGATCTTGGATCGATGACAACCAAAGACTGGTGGTACATCGTTGCAATGGCTCTTGTGCCGGGCTTGATTGGACATGGAATGATGACATGGGCGCAGGGCCATATTGACATTTCCTTAGCCTCACTACTCGGATTGCTCAGCCCAGTTGTGTCGGCGATATTGGCATGGATCGTATTGCGCCAAACGCTTACCTCGATGCAGTTGGTGGGAGGAGCCATTGTGCTCGCTTCTCTTTCTGCGTTGGTGCGGCTGCAAGGAAGCCCTGCAGAAGCGGTCATTGACCATGAATCATGATTCTGTGGTGTTTTGAAGGCTGTGTTGGTTGTGCCTTGTCTCGCTATGATGGAGATACCCGCGGATGTGGCTCAGTGGTAGAGCATCACCTTGCCAAGGTGAGGGTCGCGAGTTCGAATCTCGTCATCCGCTCCATTTAGAAGACTCATCGTTCACGGTTCATTCCTCGAACGCGTGAACGCACAGATTCATCTCCTACTCTTGTAAAAAGAGGAAAAGCATGACTGTTCAATTTGGAGTTCATATCGGAGCTCAAAATGCCACCGTGGAAGAGTTGCGGGCATTGTGGAAGTGGCTCGATGCACAAGGAATCGACTGGATCTCTTTGTGGGATCACATTTATGAAGCCCCGCCAGCAGGTGGAACACAACCCCATTTCGAAGCCTTCTCGATGCTTGGAGCACTGAGTGTCGATACATCTCGGGCACGAATCGGATGCTTGGTTTTTTGCTCGCAATATCGCAATATTGGGGTCCTTATGAAAGGCGCAATCTCAGTTGATCATCTATCGGGTGGGCGATTTGAGATGGGCATGGGTAGTGGTTGGCACGACCAAGAAGCAACCGCAATGGGAATAGATTTTCCATCACAAGGGGCACGATTCAAGGTTCTTGAATCACAACTGCAGGCGATCACGCGGTGGCGATCAGGAGAACGCGTTACGCAGTCGTCACCTGGGGTGGAACTAATTGATGCTGCGATGGTTCCCGGCCCACGGGGGGCGATGCCGTTGTGGATTGGTGGAACAGGTCGCCAAAAAACTTTACGAATGGCTGGAGCATATGCCGATGGCTGGAATGCTGCCTATGTCAGTCCTGCTGAGTTCGTTGAATTGAATCAGATTCTCGATAACTGGTGCGTGCAGGCTGGACGTGAGCCTCAAGCAGTTGAGCGCAGTATCAATCTGATGTACGGACTCAGCACGCACGATCCTGCAACTGTTCGTGCCCAGATGGAAACCCAGTGGGGCAGCGCCGCATCACGAGTGATGGCCGGATCGTTACTCGGCAGACCACAAGATGCAATGGAACAGATTGCGCCGTTTGTCAAAGCAGGGGCGCAACTTATCAACATCGCGATCCGTCCTCCATGGGACCAGGATGTTCTTGCCGACTATGTCGAAAATATTGTTCCTGCCATGAAAAAAGAATGGGCGTAGTGTTGGCTAGTCCTAGGATGAAGGCCCACATTAGGAACCGCTAGAGTTCCACGAATGAAAATAGGCGTACAACTTCATCCACAGGCAACATCGGTTAATGAGTTGCGGTCTGCATGGAAAGCAGCTGATTCGCTCGGTGTCGATTCTATTTTTGTGTGGGATCATTTCTACCCGTTGTACGGAGATCCAGAGGCTGCCCACTTTGAGGCGTACACATTGCTGGCAGCGATGGCAGCTGATACGCAGCATGCTCAGATCGGTGCTTTGGTGACGTGTTTTACGTATCGCAATGCTGATCTTCTTGCTGACATGTCGCGAACTATTGACCACATCTCCAATGGACGCTTCATTCTTGGTATTGGATCTGGTTGGTTTGAGCGCGATTACACAGAATATGGCTACGAGTTTGGAACTGCCATTGCGCGCTTACGTCTTCTTGAAAAAGGAATTCCAGTTATTAAGGAACGTCTTGGAAAGCTCACACCCGGTCCTGTCAATGGAACTATTCCTTTCATGATTGGCGGCAGTGGCGAGAAGGTCACACTGAAACTGACTGCACAACATGCCGATATGCATAATGCATTTGGTCCAGTCGAAAACTTTGCGCACAAGATGTCTGTGCTTGACTCGTGGTGTGCGCAAATTGGTCGTGATCCTCGTGAAATAGAGCGAACCGTTGCTATCTACCCAGCAGATCTAGAAAATGCCAAGGCATTTGAAGATTCAGGTGCAGATCATCTCATTGTGATGCTCGGCAATCCATACGATCTCACTGCAGTAGAGAAATACATGGGGTCTCGTTAGGGCTACGGTGTTGATGTCAAAGTAAATGGGGGGCCATGAATTTCGAAACACTTTTGTACAGCGTCACACAAGGCGTAGCAGTAGTCACACTTAATCGTCCTGAGTCAATGAATGCATGGACACCACAGTTAAGCGATGAACTGTCATTAGCTATGGGTGCTGCTGATGCCGATGATGATGTGCGTGCAGTCATAGTCACAGGCACTGGTAGGGCTTTTTGTGCTGGCGCGGATCTCAGTGCAGGAGAAGGTGGGTTTCTAGCTGGCAAAGGCGGCACACAGGCTGGCCCACGGTTAATGCCTTACCAGGTGCGCAAACCAGTCATTGCAGCAATCAATGGGCATGCCGTGGGGGTTGGTATTACATATCCGATGTTATGTGATATTCGAATTGCATCAGAAACGGCCAAAATTCAATTTGCGATGGTGCGTCGTGGCATATTGCCAGAACTTGGATCTCATGCGCTGCTTCCACGAGTGATCGGGTTCTCTCGAGCATCAGATTTGTTGCTCACGGGACGAATGATTCTGGGAACTGAGGCTGCACAGTTGGGGTTGGTCTCGCAGGCATTGCCAGCGGATGAGGTTTTTGATGCAGCACTAAAAATTGCAACAGATATTGCTATTAATGTTGCCCCGGTCTCTGCTGCTCTTGCAAAGAAATTGCTGTGGGAGGGTATGACAATGCGTGTTGATGACATGATCGCAACAGAAGGATCACTTTTGCCTGTGTTGATCAAGGCTCCCGACTCTGGTGAAGGTGTAAGGGCATTTTTCGAAAAACGTGCACCACGATGGTTGATGAAAGTATCGACCGATGTTCCGGAGATTCCTTCGATTCGTTAACCATAGGAAACGAAGTACGCTCGGTTTATGCAAACAGCTCAAGTAAACGGAATAACACTGGCTTTTGAAGATTCAGGGGGTAAAGGCCCTGTTGTGGTTTTCAGCCACGGCTTCTTAATGGACCACACGATGTTTGACGAACAAGTGGCCGCACTTAAAAATGATTACCGGGTTATCACGTGGGATGAGCGCGGCTTCGGTGCCACTCGAGCGATCGGTGATTTTTCGTATTGGGATTCCGCTAATGATGTTTTGGGGCTAATGGATCATCTTGGAATCGACAAGGCAGTCTTTGCTGGAATGTCGCAAGGTGGTTTTTTGTCATTGCGTGTTGCGCTCGTAGCGCCACATCGGGTCGATGCACTTATCCTTCTTGACACCCAAGCTGGCACAGAAGACCCTGCCACAATTGAGCCGTACAACGGCATGCATCAAGCATGGGTAGAGCATGGACCAGTTGTTGTCCAAGACATCATTGCGTCGCTCATTCTGGGGCCAGGCGTATGGACAGAATGGTTTGATAAGTGGGCCTTGATACAACCAGACCAATTCACCGCAGCGTTCAATTGTCTGATGCATCGCGATGACATCACAGGTCGACTTGGCGAGATTGTGTGTCCTGCACTTATCATCCACGGAACAGCAGATGCCAGTATTCCGATGGAAAAAGCAGAAATATTGCGTGATGGACTGGGTGGACCAACCACTCTCGTACCCATCGACGGTGGCCCTCATGCGGCCAATATCACCCATTCTGCACCTGTGAACTCTGCAATTCTCCGATTCTTGTCAGCGCTCAACTAACTGCAAAACTAAGCAATAACCATTGGGGGGCTTATGCCGTTAAAACTAGATTTTGGACCTGCTGCTGAGGCGTTTAGAACAGAAATTCGTGAGTGGCTTAAGGAAAATGCTCCTAAGGAACTCATTGGAGTAAGCGCAGAGGCGATGCTGCGCGGAGGCACAGTTTCTGGTGGGCGTGAATGGGCTCAGAAACTCTCTGATGCTGGCTACATGTGTGTGTCATGGCCAAAAGAGTACGGAGGACGTGGACTCACAGGAATTGAAGTTGCAGTTCTTAATGAAGAGTTTGGTCGTGCTCAGGTTCCACGTATTACACGCGGGATGGGGGAATGGCTTGTTGGCCCATCCATCATCGTGTGGGGAACCGAAGAGCAAAAGAAACGATTTCTTCCTCGCATTGTCGACGGCACGGATCGCTATTGCCAAGGCTTTTCAGAGCCAGATGCTGGGTCGGATCTTGCGGGATTGAAGACTCGTGGAGTAGTCGACGGTGAAGAAGTCATTATCAATGGTCAAAAAGTGTGGACTTCTGGCGCAACTGAGGCCAACATGATGTTTTGTTTGTGCCGCACAGATCAAGATGTACCCAAGCACCAAGGTATTTCCTACGTGTTATTGCCGATGTTCAAGTCGGATAAATCGTCAAATGGTGTTGAGTTGCGTCCGATCAGACAACCAGCCGGTGGGTCTCATTTCACTGAAACGTTTCTTACGGATTCACGTGCGCCTGTTACCAACATTATTGGTGGCATGAATAACGGTTGGCGAGTCACTATGACAACACTCGGCAATGAGCGAGGCGGCAATGCGACCACACAACATGTTGAATTCACCAAGCAATTCTGGGATGCAGTTGAACTCATTAAGGAAATGGGCACAGATAAAGATCCGGTTGTGCGTCAAAATCTTGCATGGGCATTCACCCATGTTGAGATCATGAGATATCAGGGTTTGAAGTTGTTGTCCGAGGTGCTTGCTCGCAAAGAGCCAGGACCTGCAGCATCCATTAACAAAATGTTTTGGTCTGAATATGCACAAAAGTTTTCAACATTTATGGTGAACGCTCGTGGTGCCAATGGAATGCTTGCAACAACTCCCAAAGACGGAAGTTATGAACTTGATCGTTGGTCCAGTTTGTTTTTCCAGCATCGATCATCAACAATCTGGGGTGGAACTGCTCAAGTGCAGCGCAACATTGTGGGAGAACGAGTACTCGGGCTGCCAAAAGAACCAGATCCAAACAAACCACGTCCAAATCCCACCTGATATAGCCGGCGGGTTACCTCATTTGCGGGTGGCACGAAACTAAGGTTGACATGTGAATGTGTCTTGGCTTCGTCGACTCGATGAACGCCTTCACGGCGGGTCGGTAACACTGGCTACCAAGTCCCAATCCACAGTGGCACTGATCTTTGCTGGCGCATGTGGGCTGTTTATGCTCACAGTGGCGCTTCGTCTTGCTGGCCCAACTGTGCATCCCGACGAGTGGGGATTCTTGTCTAACGGGCAGGTTTTGATCGGGCATGTTGAGGCCCAGATTCCCACTGGCAGTTTTTATCCTGCTGGGTATGGGTTCATTACCGGATTGGGAGCATTGCTGACTGGTTCTTTGGCCGGAGCCTACAGAGTGGCTCTGTTAGCAAATCTCATTCTTGCAGTCATCACATCGTGGGCATCTGCCCGACTTGCAATTCGCGGTTTTGGGGCAAGTAGGCACATGGGTGTGCTCGCAGGAGCATTGGTCTTTGTTACACCAGGGACCGTTTTGACAGCGATGTTTGCTTGGCCAGAAACTGCAGCGCGACTTGCATTTGTGGTCTTCATTTCTTCTGTGATGTCTGTGACGCGCAGACTGAGTGCAACATGGGTGTTAGTGCTTGGTATTGGCACAGGGTTGATGCCTGCTCTGCATGGTCGTTTCACGCTGCTGTTACCCATTGTGTGTCTTGTGTTTGTGTGGTGGGGATGGCGAAAAGATATTTCTCGGCTTGTCTCGATTGGGGCCATTGCGGCAACCGCTGTCAGCTATTTTGGATCAAGACAACTCAACTCCTTTGTAAAAGGTGCTCTCTATGGCAACTCCTACGACCAAGAAACACGTCTTCTTAATCGACTACTAGATCCTTCCGTGTGGCCGGCGTTAGTACGCACAATGACTGGTCAGTCTTGGTACCTCATCGCAACATCTGGTGGGCTTGTTGGTGTTGCTGTTATTTATGCAATTTCCCGAGTACATGCTGATGGTGGAGTTCGCACAGTACGCACAGATCCGCAACGATTGGGCGCACTTGTTCTCTTGGCAAGTGCGCTCCTAATTATTTTTACTGGAGGCCTGCAGTTGCTCTACGGAAATCGAGGAGACCACATGATTTATGGTCGGTATGTCGAGATCCTTGTTCCCGTTCTTTTAATTCTGGCGTGTGTAGGTGTTGAAAAATCTGCACTATTAGCACGCAGGACGTGGATAATCACAGCGTTTTTAATTATGTGCGTGGCGTTTCTGTATGTGTTGGTCGATCGTGGTGATGGCTTGAAGGGCGGTTACTCGAGAAGAAACGTCGTGTGGCCAAATATTACTGGCGCTGATGTAATGCGTTATGTGGTGAGCCCTGGACTTCTCACTTTTGGGCTCGTTTTTGCGTTGATAGCCGTAGGTCTGTGGTGGGTCAGTCGCAGGTCTGGTTCGGGGGCCATAGTCATTCTCACAATCGCTTTGGCAATTGGTTCTGTGTATTCAGGGCAGAAAAGTATTTTGACAAGAACCGGAGATCTTGAAGCAACAACGCAGTCATTGCAGATGGTCAGAGATTCTGGGACTAATCTCGTCGGGTTCGATATGGGCGTTCGAAATGACCGTTCTTATTATTATCTGCGGTATAAATTGCACCCAATTAAAATTGTGCGTTTTGACCTTTCAGGGCCAGATGCCGTGATCGGTTCTGAGTATTCCTGTGTCTATGGATTCCCGAATAAGCCACCCGCAGATGGGCAATGGACCATCGTCGCAGATGAAGTGGTGCTCCAACGAGTATTATTTAGACGGCTCAACGCCTCCCATTGCTGACGAGAGAGACAACTATGAATCAATACACTCCCGACCAATGCGACGTCAGTGTCGTGCTACCGATCTACAACGAAAAAGGTCATCTACGGACAGAAATTGACCGTATTCGTGCAGCACTCACTGCTTCGAAATACTCATTTGAGATCATCGTGGTCGATGATGGATCAAATGATGGTTCAGAAACAGAGTTGGCAACCGTCACTGGCATTACGTTAATTCGCCACCGCCATAATCAGGGCAGTGGATCTGCGCGTCGAACAGGCACGACGGCTGCACGTGGTCGTGTTGTGGTGTGGACAGATGTTGACATGACATATCCCAATAATCTCATTCCAGAATTAGTTGATTCGATGGACGGATTAGATCATGTTGTGGGTTGGCGTCAGACAGAAGAAGGTACCAAGAAATGGTTACGTGCTCCTGCAAAGTGGATCATTCGTAAACTTGCGAGCTACCTGTCTGAGACAGATATCAAAGATCTCAACTCTGGCCTGCGTGCTTTTCGCCGTGATGTGGCAATGCAGTACGTGCATGAATTGCCAAAGGGCTTCTCGTGCGTCACCACACTTACGATGTCCTTTCTCGGCAATGGGTACTCGATGGGCTTTTTCCCTATTGAGTACTTTCCACGGGCGGGAGTTTCCAAGTTTCACTGGCTACGCGATACGCGACGTTATATTTTGCAAGTCATTCGTATGACATTGTCGTACAACCCGTTAAAGGTTTTCTTGCCGATTGGTCTTGGCCTTCTTGGGTTTGGTTTCGTAAAACTTGGATACGACTGGATTGGCCGTGACTTTAAGTTAGCCGCCAACACATTGCTCGTGTTTTTCGCTGCATTACAAGTTATTACTGTTGGTCTTTTGGCAGACCTTGTTGTGCGTGCAACTAAGTCATCCACAATAGTGCCGCCAGCTTAAACATATTGTGACGACACATTCACCAATTCGCGTTACCGTTATTGGGGCTGCATTGTCAGCCAATAAAGGTGCTGCTGCGATGGTCGAAACAGTGATGTCTCGATTACCTGATGCGGTAGGTGAATGTGAATTCACGATCCTTACGACATACCCACGTGAGGATGCCCGTTATCTTGACAACGAATCCGATGCTCGCATTGTTGGTTTGCAGCCAATTCGTTTAGCACTCATTGAATTTCCCATAGCGTGTCTTGTAGCTGTTGCTCGAGTGTTGCATCTGCCTTTATTTTGGGCGCGGTCCCGCGGATGTCGTTCAATGCTTGATGCTGATGTGGTGGTCGATGTCGCAGGAATCAGCTTCGCCGATAACCGGGGTATCCCCATTTTGTTTTATAACGCCATTATGACGGGCACGCCATTGTTGTTGGGTACGCCTGTAGTCAAGGCAGGCCAAGCACTTGGTCCTTTTGATTCTAGAATTAATAGGTTGCTTGCAAAACTCGTGTTGCCGCGATTGGCGGCAATTTGTGCCAGGGGATCACAGACACGTCAACACTTAGATTCACTTGGCTTGACGAATATTGTAGATGTAGCCGACTTAGCTTTTTCACTCGATGAAGCTGCCGTGTTGCCCGATGCTGTCATCCAAGCGATCAACGCGGTAGGTGAAGGATTCATTGTTGTCATGCCGAGTTCTGTTGTGCGTCGCATAGTTGAGACTCAGGGAATTGACTATGTCGAGGGTATTGTTCATCTCGTGAACGAGATTCGACAATCGACACAACGCGGAGTGGTGATTGCTGCGCATTCGTATCGCGCTGGACATCCTGAAGGTCGAATGAATGATGGTCCTGTGTGTCGCGAGGTGGCGGCGCGTTGTGCGGGAGATGCAATGGTGGTTGGTATTGACGCCGATCTGTCAGCAGGTGAACTACGCCATCTCGTTGCCCAATCATCAGTGACGGTGACATCTCGGTTTCATGCGATGATCTCAGGATTATCGACATGTACTCCCACGCTTGTTGTTGGGTGGAGTCATAAATATCGAGAAGTGCTTGACGATTTTGGTTTGGCTGAATATGGAATGGATGCAACAGCATTAGCCGATCCACCTGCCATCGCTACAAAAGTGGGGGAGATGCTTCATCATCGAGACGCTATTTCACAACAGATTAGTACAGGTCTTGTGGCGGTCAAAGAACGGTCGTTACGCAATTTTGAAGTCATCGCCAAAGTGGTTAAAAAGTGAATATAGCAACTGATCTGAGCGGCGTGATTGAATCCGGAATGTGCATCGGCTGTGGTTCATGTGAAATGGTAGATCCCAGTGTTCGGGTCTCGCTCAATCCTAAAAAACTAATTTATGAACCAGAAACTGCTGGTGGATTGGCAGCTGCGTCGGTGTGTCCCGCGGTAGCGGTTGACTACGAAGGACTACAGAACTATCTCTTTCCTGGCGAGCCGATAGGCCCGTACGGTGTTGTTCGGTCGGTGCAGCTTGCTCAAAGCACAGAGATTGATCGCAATGTTAAGGCTTCTTCTGGAGGTCTTATAAAAGAAGTGCTCAGACATCTGTTGAGTACTGGCCAGATAGACGGCGTAATCGCGCTCAAACATGTTGATGGAATTGAATTTGCAGCTCAAGTTGTCACTACTGCAGATGACATCGACACGTTGCCTGGCAGTATTTATCACAACCTAAAACAGACATCCGCACTGGAATTATTACGAGATACTCCTGGTCGATTAGCAATTGTTGCTATTCCTTGTCAGTTGGAAGGCATGTATGCATGGGTGCGCGGGTTTGCGCCTGAACTCCGCCAGAAAATTGTGTTGAGTGTCGGGCTTTTGTGCGGCTGGCAATACTCACACCACAGCATTAATGCCATGGGGGAGTATCTCGGATTTGACCCAGCTGCAATAACTGATATCTCGTATCGCGGAGGTGGCCCTGTCGGAAAATTCACAGTAACCATGGCTGACGGCCAGCAGCATACGGCTAGTCGACGCGTTGATTTTGGATACCAAGTGGCGTTTGATCGCACCTTCAATACCACTCGTTGTCACGTGTGTGTAAACCATTCCAACTTTCTGGCGGATCTCGTTGTTGGAGATGCATGGCTACCGAGCACCGTGTTTACTAAAACAGGAGTAAGTCTTGTCGTGTGTCGAACTCAGTTGGCCCAACAAGTGATGACGGATCTAGTTGATACAGGTGCCTGCGTATCAATAGAAGTTAGTGAAGAAGAAATTCGGGAATCACAAACTGATCGAGTGATTTTTGGTGAGTTTGCCTATGCGTATGCTGCATTTTTGCGAAGTCTTGGGATGCATACTCCAAACTTACCGGGCCCAAATGAAGGCTTCGGTACTGTCAAGCCGCAACGACAAGTAGCAAAGTTCCACCGTGAACTTGTCAAGAAACAAGCTCTCATGGCAGATCGTCGTTATCGATACATGAAGTATCGCAAGGCAACTTTGGAATTGCGTGGTTATGTGATGCGCTATGTTCGCTGGTTTATGGTGCGTATATTGCGAGTAAAGAGCCTGAGTGGGAAACGCAAAGAAATTCCGCGGGACAGATTTAAAGATTTTCGTTAGGCGAATGTACTGCTGATCGTGCTACCACATTTGAAACAGCAGCACCCAGGAGATCAACCGTTATAAACACCACGCGACTCATTAATGCAAGCGACACTGCCATGGGAGCGCCGATCATCCCGCTGGCGAGTGAAGTAAATGCAGCTTCACGAACACCAATTCCGCCTGGTACTCCTACGACAACAAAACCAGCAAGCCACGATGCAGATGTCACAAAAAGCATGTCGGTGATGCTGATTTTGGCTCCGAATGCGTTTGCAGTCACAGAAGTGGACAGCGACATCAGAATCCAGGCCGGTACATGAGCAATGGCCAAGGTTGCTAAGCGCCGGGGTTCCGTGAGTGATTGAAGGTTGGGAGAAATCCGACCGGCGATTGAAAGAACTCGTGTGCGCAAGGTGTCATTGGAGAACACCGCGTATCCTACGAAAAGACTCACGATAATTAACGCTGCAATGGGAAGATGATCCCTTGATGCAATAGCACCAAGGGCAATGGCGATGATTGCTCCGAGATAAGTGGTGACAAGGGAAAGGCCTGTTGAGGCGTATGCATCACTTCGGGGAATGTCGTGGCGTACCGCAAGTTCGGCTCGTCCAACAATCGGCCAAATACCGCCAGGAACATACTTTCCGAGTTGGCCGGTGAAATACCAAGACAAGGCCTGGCGTCGTGACACCACATGGCCACGTGCATGCAACATTGACACCCACAATGTGCCGATCAATGTCATTGCACATAAGCCAAGAGCCAAACTTCCGAGCAGGTTGATCGGGTCGATGTCGCCAAAAGCTTGCGAAACATCATCCCATTTGGTGACGAGTGTTTTCACGACAAACGCAATGCCTGCAAGACCAATGAGTAGACCAGCAGCTGATGCGATGCGTGTTTTCATATGGCTCTTCGCGGCTTGGTCACCCAATAAGGCTAATGTAAAAAGTGCGGTAAGCACATGTCAACAGAGTTATGGCGTCAGTCAGCATTAGAACTAGCAGCAAATATTCGGGATAAGAAAGTATCAAGTCGCGAAGTACTTGAAGCTCATCTGGCGCGAATCGAAGAAGTAAACGGACATGTCAACGCAGTGGTTCGCGTGATGGCAGATGATGCAAGAGCTATGGCTGATGTAGCCGACAAAGCAATTGCAGCCGGAACTGTCCATGGGGTATTTCATGGAGTGCCATTGTCGGTGAAGGAAAATATTGATGTTGCTGGCTTGCCTACAACTTGGGGAATTCCTACATTTGCAGAAGCAATTCCCACATTGGATGCGCCCATTGTGCAACGTATGAAAGCAGCAGGTGCAATTCCGTTTGTTCGTACCAACTTGCCAGATATGGCATTACGCACCCACACGGATTCAAGTCTGTACGGTCGCACTAAGAACCCATGGATTTCTGACAGAACGGCTGGTGGATCAAGTGGTGGAGAAGCAGCTGCATTAGCAACAGGGATGTCACCAATTGGTCTTGGTAATGACATTGGTGGATCATTACGGAACCCAGCGCACGCCTGTGGAATTAGTTCTATTAAGCCCTCTGTTGGTGTTGTCCCTGATGCGCAGATGTTCCCAATGGAAGCGCGCGGCTTGGCATTCCAGGTAATGAACACTCAAGGAGTGATGGCTCGTCGGGTCGCGGATGTTAGAGCAGGACTGAATGTTATTGCAGGTGCGCATCCGCGTGATCCAATAAGTGTTCCTGCACATCTCACTGATCTTGGTGCTGGTGAAAAGATAACTATTGCAGTCATGCCAACACCTCCAGGAGGATCAACGCATCCAGGAATCGCCAGCGTTATCCGCGCGAGCGCAGATGCATTGTCGAATATGGGACACAACATGGTGGAAGCAACCCCTCCGTTCTATGAAGAGTCAATTCAATTCTGGAAAGAATTACTGATGGGTGATATCGCAGGTCAGACGGACTTATTACGAATGATCATGGGTGAAGGCGGACGAGCCTTCTTTGATTTCGCCCTTGAAATAAACGGAGAAATAAGCATGGAGCAATGGGTTGCCACGCAAGTAGGGCGTGACGATATTGCTCGCGAATGGCAGTTGTGGTTTGAAAAATATCCTGTCTTGTTGTCACCAACATGGACTCAACCAGCGTATGTATTTGATGCAGACATTGCAGATATCCAAGGAGCTCGTGACACGTTTGAATTGATGCGTCCTGTGTTGCCTGTCAACCTGTTAGGGATTCCGTCTGCGGTGACACCAGGCGGAATGGCCGATGGTCTCCCAGTTGGTGTTCAGGTTATAGGTGCCAGGTTTACTGATTTGCGCTGTTTGGCCATTGCTGAACAAATTGAATCGGTATTGGGTCTGTCAACACCGATTGATCCTCGCCCTTAACGGCGATCCTGCATGAACGGAAATGAATCGCGCACTGAGCGCACGACTTCTGGATCAATATCTGCGTAGATAATCGACTCTCCACTACTAGCTATTAGTTCGTCTCCGATTGGAGACACGATGCGACTATCCCCGACGTAGTCGAGGCCGCCTCCAGAACCAACACGGTTACAGCCAATGACATAGGCCTGGTTCTCAATTGCTCTGGCTAGTAATAGTGACATCCAGTGTTCACGACGGCTTGCAGGCCAATTAGCTGGTACAAGATACACATCTGTGTCTGGTGCAAGCGGCCAAAACTCATTGGAGAAACGAAGGTCGTAGCACACGAACAAACTGATCCGAATGTTATTGATAGTGATGGTCATCAGTTGATCACCGGCACGAAAATATGTATCTTCGCCACCATAAGTGAATGGATGGATTTTGTGATATCGCTGCTGTGTGCCATTTGGTGAAGCAACGACGAAAGAATTGAAAGGACGAATATCGTCTGGTTCAATTTCGGGGCAACTGCCACCAATGTGAATATTGTGCTGCGCTGCCATTCGTGATAAAAATTGCGACGATGCTCCACCCACTGGCTCGCCAATATCGTGACGGTCAACAACAAATCCTGTTGAGAACATTTCAGACAGTAAGACAAACTGGGCGCCATGTTCGGCGGCTTGTGCAATCAATGGAGATAAGTGAGAAAAGTTGGCTTCCCTGTCGCACCACACAATGTCATGTTGAATAGCAGCGAATTTCATGCCCATGCTCGTAGTTTCCGAGATGCGGCTTCGATCGTTTCTATTTTCTTACAGAAGGCAAAGCGCACAAGATGTCGTCCTTCTAATTCATTTCTCGGGTCGTACAACACAGCACCTGGTATCGCAACGACACCACACTGGGCAGGCAAAAGTCGACAGAATTCCATGCCATCACCATCGGGTCGACGTTGTCTAATGTCGGCTGTGATGAAGTACGTTCCCTCTGGCCGAATTGGGAGCAGTCCTACATCAGTTAACGCACTCATGAGTACATTGCGTTTTTGTTGAAGGTCGCTAGCCAGCGCTAAAAAGTAAGAATCTGGAAGGCGTAAACCAGCTGCAATAGCAGTTTGAAAAGGTGTGCCTCCTGCAAACGTAAACAGTTGTTTAGCCAACCTCACGGCATGGAGAATGTGGGCTGGTGCACATGCCCATCCGATTTTCCAACCAGTGGTGTTGAATGATTTTCCACCAGAGGAAATAGTGATTGTCCGCTCCCACATTCCAGGCAGTGATGCAATTGCAATATGTTGAGCATGATCAAACGTGAGGTGTTCGTACACTTCATCTGACACGACGACGAGGTCATGCTCAATGGCAACGTCAGCGATGGAGCGCAGTTCTTCAATAGTGAAGACCGTGCCAGTGGGATTGTGCGGAGTATTTAACAGAATCATTCGTGTCCGCGGAGTGATTGATCGTTTAAGTTCTGCGACATCAAATTCATATCGCCCAGATTCTTGTGGACGCAAAGTGATCGGCACCATAGTTGCCCCTGCTAGCGCAATGCAGCCTGCATATGTATCAAAGAGGGGTTCAAACACGACAACTTCATCGCCGTCGTTCAGTATTCCAAGTATTGAAGCTGCAAGCGCTTCTGTTGCCCCCATCGTGACAAGCACTTCACTATCGGCATCGTAAACAACATTCCAAAACCGTTGTTGATGTTCGCTGATTGCATGGCGAAGATCGGGTAGTCCAATGCCTGGCGGGTATTGGTTAGCCCCATTTTTAATGTTGTCTTGGGCGATCTGTAAAACGGAAGGAGGTCCGTCGTAGTCGGGGAAACCCTGTCCAAGGTTGATTGCTCCTGTTGCCACAGCGAGTGCTGTCATCTCAGCAAAAATGGATGCACCAAAGCCGTGCAGTCGCGTGGTGAGAGGTGATCTAGTGGTCACCTTGTCAGCGTATGCGTCAATGGCTATGGCTTACGCTGTCCAACCAGAAAATGCATCGATCATGGCTGTGACATCACCAAGTGGATACAGAACGGGGCAGGTGGCTCCATCCTTGATGTATTCGCGCACTTTGTTACGGGCTTCGTCCGGAGTGCCTGAGGCAGTAAGCATCTGCACAATCTCATCGGGAACGAGTTTGGATGCTGCCTCTACTTGTTCGTGAGTGGCTGGCCATGTGAGCACTTCGCCCACTTTGTCGAGCAACGATTGGGGAACACCACTGGCTTTCATGATGTGGGGTTGTTGGCCCAAATATTGGGTGACCATCATGCGGGCCATATCAAAGGCTATTTTTCTGTCTTCATGCACACTACAGACAACCAGTTGGGGGCGATCAATGTCTTGCCAACGGCGCCCTGCTTTGTCAGCGCCTATTGACAGATGCTCAATCGCTTTTTTGTTGTAGTCAGGAGAGACAAGATAGTTAAGAACAACCCCATCAGCGATCTCGCCTGCTAACTCCATCATTTGCATCCCTGTTGCGCCGAGATAGATGGGAACATCTTTAGGACGACGTTCTTGGTACACGTAATCAAGTTCAACTCCGTCGAGGTGTACAAATTCGCCATTCATCGTGACGGTTTCATTGGCAAGCAATGCACGCACCGCCGTGATGATTTCACGCATCGCCCGCAATGGCTTAGCCCGAGAAATTCCCACTTTTTCAGCTAGCGGATCCCACCAAGCACCTATCCCAAGAATGACACGACCTGGTGCTAAATCGTCAAGAGTTGAAAAGGTTGCAGCAAGACGAGCAGGATTGCGCGTCCAGCAGTCAACAACACCTGAACCAATTTTGATGCGATCTGTAACCGCAGCAAAAGCAGACATCGGAACGATGGCATCACGTACGAGACGACTGTCTGCTTGCCATACGGCTTCGAAACCTTTTTCTTCTGCATACTTCGCGTATTGCATTCCATCTTTAATGGGGTGGGCATCTTGTAAGTAAAGAGCAGCTGGGCTTGTCATGAGTTATCTTCCGGTTGTGTTTTCATCGGAAGTCGATTCCGCCATATTCCATCCGCCGTGTGCAGCGCTGCTGCCACGGCTGGGGCAGTTGGAACTAGCCCGATTTCGCCTACCCCTTTGATCCCATATGGACTACGCGGCTGGGGGCATTCGACCAAGATGACTTCAATTGGCGGAACATCTTTGGGGCGCAGAATGCCAAGTGAGCGCAATGTTTTAAAGGTGGGAATGCCATTGTGGTCGCTTGGGAAATCTTCTGTCAGCGCATAGCCAAGCCCCATGTGGACGGAACCTTCAATCTGGCCCTCGCATAAAGTTGGGTTAACCGCGCGCCCAACATCGTGAACGGCAACTACTTTTTCAATTGCTTGAGTGTCGGGATCCATCACGACCAATTGTGCTGCATATCCAAACGCCGAATGAATAGTCGGGTTCAAGACAGCAGGATCACCCATTTTTTGGGTCCAGTCAATAACGTATTCGCCCGTGTAGTCAATATTTTTTTGCATGCCATCAGCAATAGCGATTTCACACGCCCGTTGGATGCTGGCTGCGGCCATAAGAGTTCCACGACTACCGGTTGTTTGTCCGAATCCCAATTGACGAGTGGTATCAACAATGACTCGAATCGTTGATGCATCGATGCCGAGTTCTTCAACGGCCACTTGAAGTGCCACTGTATGTACTCCTTGGCCCATTTCTGTCCAACCGTGTCGCACTTCAACAGTGCCATCGTCACAAAAACGAACAACCGCCCGTGTCATCTCTCGGAATCCATTTCCCAGCCCTGAGTTTTTAAGACCAAGACCAAGACCGACTGCTTTGCCAGCAGCCACAGCGGCGTCGTATGCGGGTTTGATGGTGTCAAGACATGTTTGGGCACCGATACAACCGTCGTCCATAATTTGGCCAGGTCCCCACACTTGGCCAGGAAGAATCACATTTCTTTTACGAATTTCCCAACCCGAAATTCCAAGCATCTCTGCAAGTCGATCGAGGCAGCCTTCCATTGCAAATTGTGCTTGGTTTGCACCGAACCCGCGGAAAGCTCCGCATATCGGATTATTTGTGCGAACCGCAATCGACGACACATCAACATTTGGTGTGTGATACGGACCAGTTGCGTGGCCAGCAGCACGCTCAAGAACTTTCATTCCAACGGAGGCATACGAGCCAGAGTCGCCAATCATTCGTGCTCGAACTGCCGTAAGCATTCCGTTGGAGTCGCAACCAACGCTGTATTCCATGCGGATCGGATGGCGCTTTGGATGCATCAGGAAACTTTCTTCCCGAGACAATGTACATTTCACTGGCTTTTGCAATAACCACGCTGCCAGGGCTGTTTGGCCCTGATTCGACATATCTTCTTTTCCGCCGAATGCTCCACCATTCGAGACAAGTTCGACTACGACTTTGTCTGTGGGCACATTCAGAATGGCACAGATCTGATCGCGATCATCCCACACGCCTTGACCACCGGAGTACACATGCATTGTTCCATCTGCACTATTGGGTACAGCAAGTGTGGATTCTGGTTCAAGGAAAGCATGTTCGATGCGTTGAGTATGGAATGTTTCATTCACAACAAAGGCGCTATCGGCAAGGGCGGCGTCAGTGTCGCCTCTGCTGTATTCGCTTCTAGATAAAACATTAGAGTCGGTTCCCCACACGGCGATTTCAGGGTCATCGATTGCAGCAATCGGATCGACAATGGGACGATGCACGTTGTATTCAACTTTAATAAGTTCTGCTGCAGCACGAGCTTGTCGTCGTGTGGCTGCAACAACTATGGCAAGAACATCTCCTGCATACGATGTGCGACCGCCAACACCAATAAAAACAGGCCAGTCTTTGTAGATGATTCCGACCTTGTGTTCGCCCGGAATATCAGCTGCAGTAAATACCGCTTCTACACCAGGTGCATTAAGTGCATCAGATGTATCGATCGACACAATGTCGGCGCGGACATGGGCAGTGAGGTGTAGAGCAGAGTCCAACATTCCTGGCACTCGGATGTCATCGACATAGCCACGATCTCCGAGTGTAAGTTCTGCTGCTTCATACTTTGCGCCGCGCGAACCAATACCTCTTGGTAGTGATATGTCAACGGGTAATCCTTTAGCCACAACTTCGATTGCATCAAGGATTTTTACGTATCCAGTACAGCGACATAAATGGGCACCTAGGTGACGTGCCATATCTTCTCGTTTGAGATCAGCACCTTTTTTATCTATTTGCGATTTTGCGCGCATCACGATTCCGGGAATACAAAACCCACATTGCAATCCACCACAAGACGCGAAAGCATCAGAGAACTTTTTTCTTTCAGATTCGGCGACACCTTCAAGTGTGATGATTTCACGTCCTTGAGCTTTAGCAATGGGGTACTGACAAGACACCTGTGCTTTTCCATCAATCATCACGGTGCAACACCCACATTGACCAGAGGGTGAGCAGCCATCTTTGGCTGAGGTGATATCCAATTCATCCCGTAACGCACTAAGCAGATGAGGGTGGTCAACTGCGACTGCGACATCGCGGCCATTGACTCGAAATGAGACGCGGCTCCCCGGTGGGGCTGTATCAGTCATCTTGGGTGTGGCTATATCGGTCATATGGCGAGTTTATACATTTTGTAAAGCCAGAAGTCAACAAAATCAAGCTATTAGCTTGTGCGGACCACAGGAGACCGCCGGGCATGGGCACGGGCACGGCGGCCAAGGCTTAAAGCTGGCTGGGTTATTTGGTGTTCAGTGCGGTGGTGATGTCTGCCAACAAGTCAGTGGCGTCTTCTAGCCCGACCGAGAATCGCAACAGTCCTTCTGTCACTCCAACTGCCGCAAGCATTTCTGCTGGTAAGCCGACATGGGTGCTTGAAGCGGGATGACACACTAATGTTTCAGGGCCACCAAATGATGTAGCGGTGCGTACTAGTTTCAAATTATTGACCATCGACTCGCATGCTGTTCTGCCGCCTGTGAGTTCTACTGCAATAACAGTGCCGCCGTGGCGCATCTGTTGGCGGGCCAATTCATATTGAGGATGCGACTCTAGAAACGGATGAGAAACAGACAGTACCGACTCATGTGACTGCAAAGCATGTCCAAGTTTGAGAGCTGTTTCGTGCTGACGCGCGATGCGAACTGCCAACGTGCGAATGCCGCGCAGACCGTTCAGTGCATCATGTGGAGAGGCAACGGCACCGTGCATGACTGCGTAACTCCATACCGCATCAACAAGATCTTTTTCACCAGCTATAACACCCAGAAGAGCGTCGTTATGGCCACTTATTCCCTTCGTTGCCGAATGCAACACGAGGTCAACTCCAAAGTCAAGTGGACGTTGTCCAAGAGGAGTTGCCATCGTGGAGTCAACAACGGTGAATGGCCCAGAGATCGCACCAAGTTCTGCCAGGTTCGTGATTGCCAATCGTGGGTTTGAAGGAGTTTCGGCAATTACAAGCGCTGTTTTACCCGGAACTACAGCCGAAGCAAAAGAACCTGGCGCTGTTGGATCAACAAGCGTTGTCTCGATGCCAAAACGACGGCAAGGGTCTTCCAGAAATGACAGCGTTGCACCATAGATATTGTTCTGGGCCACAATGTGGGAACCGCTGCTACACAGCGACAAAATCACCGATGCAATGGCGCCCATTCCGGAGCCAAAAGCCAAAGCCGACTCGGCTCCTTCTAGTTCTGCAATGGCATTTTCAAACTGAGTAACGGTGGGGTTGGCAAACCGAGCGTAGAAAGCATCAGAACGCAGCCCTGTTGCACGTGCTGTGGCATCTTGCAAACTGTCTGATTCCCACACGGTGCTTGGCCACAAGACGGGCGCCAGGGATCGCGAGTTGTCGCGGCCGGCAGTAATCGCAGTGGTGTCTGGCTGATGGGGCACCGCCAAAGGCTAGCCATCATGGGGGCAACAGTAAGTGGCTATTTAGCGAATCTAGGTGATTTTGGGCATGGGTCAAGAGTGAGGCGGGTTGGGTCAGGTAGTCTGATTGAATGATTTCGTACCTAGACCCCGGCACCGGCAGCATGATTATCACAGCCATCGCTGGTGGATTCGCAGGAATTGGCGTTGCGTTCAAGATGGGCATGGCTCGCATGAAAGCTAAAGCAACAGGCAAGCAAGCGCCCGAATCTGAGTCATCTGACGACGACTCAGATTCAGCACACGACTAACCCATGTCCTCTACACATCCGGATCCAGGTTCCTTTCGTGACCCTTTGAGCAGAGTCTTCATTAGTGACGAAGTCGCGGTTCGCGCGTTCACTGCAGAGGGCACAGCCGATATTTCGGCAGTGTGGTCAAAAAAGTCAATTCAAAAAGCACTCGAATCGGGGGAACTCATTGAGTCCACCATGGTTGATGTTGCCAGTGTTGGTCTTGGAGATCCATGGACATCAGCCATGACGCACCCGAAAATTCCATTCATTTCGTATCCATACGAGTGGACGTTCTCGATGCTGAAAGATGCCGCATTGCTGCAACTTAAACTCACTCGTTCAACATTGGGAGATGGCGTTGGCATGAAAGACGCAACTCCGTACAACGTGCAGTTTTTAGGTTCTCGTGCCCAGTTCATCGATGCTGGTTCGTTTGAGGTGCGTAAAAAGGGTGACCCTTGGTATGGATACCGCCAATTTTGTGAAATGTTTTTGTATCCACTGATGATCCAGGCCTATCTCGGAGTGGGATTCCAACCATTCCTTCGCGGAGCTGTAAACGGCATCTCACCTGAGACAGCGCGCAAATTGATTCCCGCAAATTTTCGTCGTCCTCGCAAAGGCCGCTTTATACATGTTGTGTTGCACGCTGCTGCCCAAAAGCGTTTTGCGTCAACCACAGTCGAAGTAAAAAAGGAAGCCGCAAAGGCAGGTATGAACGCCCAAGTTCTTGATGCCACGATGAAGAAGATCACCAAGATTGTTGAAGGCATGAGCCTCGGTGACAAGAAATCCACATGGTCTGAATATTCTGAGCGTGGCCATTACACAGAATCAAGCCTCGATGAAAAAGAGCGTTTCGTTCGTGACGCTGTTGCGCTAACGCAACGCACACAGGTATGGGACATCGGCTGTAACGATGGTCGCTTTAGTCGTATTGCATCTGCACACTCTGACTTTGTGGTTGCAATGGATGCTGACCCGTTGGTAATCGATCGCTTGTACAACGTTTTAAAATCAGAAAAGAACGAAAAGATTCTGCCGTTGTACGTAGACATGTCAGATTCTGGTGGAGGCATCGGATGGAGAGGTCACGAGCGTCCAGGAATTTTCGATAGAGGAAACCCCGACATCGTTTTGTATCTCGCAGTCATTCACCACATGGCGATAACATTCAACGTTCCGATGGCTGCCCAGTTGGATATGTTGCGCGACCTATCTCCAGAAATCGTGATCGAAATGCCACACGCTGATGACCCGATGGTGCGCACCTTGTTGCGCAACAAGCGAGACGGAATCCACGATGACTTCAACATCGACAATTTCGAAAAGTTACTTACAGAACGCTTCAACGTGACGTCAAAGATGCTGCTTGCTGGCGGTACTCGCACGATTTTTCACGCCGTCCGCCGGGTATAGCGCGCCGCCCTTCATAGAGTTGGCGCACCTCGACCTGTAGGATGGGTGATCTTGGTGTTCGCACCAGAAAATGGCGACGTGGCCGAATGGTTTAGGCAAGGGCCTGCAAAGCCCTCTATTTGGGTTCGATTCCCAACGTCGCCTCTATATAAGGGTCACGTGTGAGCTTTTAGCGGCTGGTGTGTCGCTCGGCGCAGTGCAAAAGAGCATCGCTAGTCGTGTGCGAGTCGCACAACAAGATACGGCGACGGCATCCAGGATTATCACAGTTGTGAAACTGGTTCGTTGGTGTCTCGCAACACTCACAAGTGCCAAGAATTACTGGGTTGTCACTGAAGTCAATCTTTAGTCGTTCATCAAACACATAGAGGGAGCCTTCCCACAAGCTTTTGTCACGGTACTGATCTGTATATCGAACGATCCCGCCTTCAATTTGGTACACCTCTTCAAAGCCGCGATTGATCATTAATGCCGATAGCACTTCACAACGGATGCCGCCAGTGCAATAAGAGATCACTGGTTTTTTCTTTAAGTGGTCGTATTTACCGCTGTCAAGTTCGGTGATGAAGTCTTTCGTGGTGTTGACATCAGGCACAACTGCATTTTTGAATCGACCGATTTTTGCTTCGTAGGCGCTACGACCATCAAAAAACACAACCTCGTCGCCACGGTCGAGCACGAGTTGGTTCACTTCTTTTGGCGAGAGATGAACTCCGCCACCAACAACTCCTTGTTCATCAACGTGTAGTTCTCCCGGAACACCGAAGGTCACGATCTCGTCGCGCACTCGTACTTGTAGCCCGGTGAAGTCCTCGCCTTTTCCTTCTGACCATTTCCAATCGATGTCTTTGAAGGCCAGAAACTCACGAGTGACTCGCCGGTACTTTTTAATTGCTTCTAGTGATCCACCAACGGTGCCGTTGATTCCATCTTTGGAGATAATGATTCGACCACTAAGTCCCAAGCCAACACATAGGGTGCGCTGCCACAGCCGAATGGCCTCGGGGTCAGCCAGTGGTGTGAACTTGTAAAAAAGGAGAATCTTGGTTTCCACGATGTTTCAGCCTACCGATGGCCTGTTTGTTGCCACATCTTTTGCGAGTATCGTCAGTGAGTATGGCGGTGCACGATGTTCAATCCAGCCAGGATGACTCAAGAGCTGCCCTGCATAACGATTGTGTGCTGGTGCTTGCTGGTGGTGGAAACTTAGGTGCGGTACAAGCGGGACAGATCATTGAATTGCTTGAAGCGGGTATTGTTCCTTCCAGAATCATTGGTTGTTCCGTTGGATCATTAAACGGTGCGTTTATGGCGTCGGATATGAGTGTCGCACGTGCGCAACAGTTGGTAGATCTATGGCTGTCAGATCGTGTGAATAAAATCTTTGGTTTGCATTTTCTGGCTATCGCATCAAACTTGGTACGACGTGCTGACCACATGCTTAATGTTCATGGATTGCGGCGATTAATTGACGATGAAATTCCATTTAAGCGATTGGAACATAGCGTTATTCCGATTGATATGTTGGCGACAAACTTAAGGAGGGGTACCTCACATTGGTTTACGCAAGGTTCAACAACCGATGCGTTGTGTGCCACTACTGCATTGCCTGGAATCTTTCCACCTGTTCGCATTGGTGATGAACTATTTGTAGATGGCGGGGTGATCAACCCAAGCCCGTTCGGTCGAGCTTTTGACTATTCTCCACGTCAGGTGTGGGTTCTTGAGATGCCAAAACGTACATGGATGGTTCCGCGCCGTCTCAACATTGTCGACGTGATCCTGCGTAGTTTCACCATTGCAGCTGGCGTAACAGAGCAGCCCGAAATTCCTGGGGGAGTCGAGATGGTTCATGTTCATACCAATCTTGCGCCTGAAAAAAATCAGGGTTTGTTCGTCATGGCTGACTTTGGCAATGGCGCTAAGTACGTTGATGCAGGACGGGCGTCCATGCGAGATGTGCTGTCGCGCAGGTAAACGGGTGAATGGGCGAAGTAATCGGTGCGACTGCGTAGCAACTACCTGCTCTAAATAATGGAGAGCCGGAGAATCTTTTTGGTCGGGAACCAGGTTCGCCAGATGACAATGAATGACAAGTAGACAGGGCCCACGAGCAAGATGTAGCGCAACACGCTGTTGTCGTGTGGGTAGTTAGCAGATAACAAGGAAAATGCCCCAAAGTAAATAGTGGCAGCGGTATATGTCGACTTATGCATTGCCTTGACTCTGACAATATGAGGAAACTTCACGGTGGTGAGTTGGGCGAAACAAAAGAACACGCAAACAATGGCAGCAATATTTTTGCTGGTTCCGAGCAACAGAAAAGATGGAATCACAATGTTCCACATCGCCGGGAATCCGTTAAACCAAATATCTTCCGTTTCTTGGTCGGTGCGTGCAAACCATAATGCGCTAGTGATCAAAATGAGAGCTGCAATCATTGTTGCCAACCGAGGTGGAACGATCTGCAGATTGATGAGCAAGACGACAGGAACCACAACACATGTGACATAGTCAATGACGAGGTCAAGTACATGGCCATCAACATGGGGAGCATGAATGCCGACATCGAAGTGACGAGCGATTGGACCATCGATACTGTCGAGAATTAGGCAAGCGATTAACCACAGTAAAGCGGCACGAATGTTGTTGTCGATGACGGACTGGAGTGCAAGAAAGCCTGTGACGGCCCCGCTTGCAGTCAGGATGTGGATACTGAATCCGGTTCTGCGCTGTGATCCTGAGGTGGTTGATGGCGGCACGGCTCAACCCTACGAGTAAGAAACCCCATACGATGGGGAAGTGGCTCCAAGACGTCAATCAATGGAGCGAGGCTGGATCGTGGCCTCCATCTTGTATGGGGCTTTTAGATGTTCATTGGTAGGGGCATTTTTGCGTCAATATGGGGTCAACCCGAAGATTTTCATTGCAGTGGAGATGGTGTCTTCTGGCTTCTATGGATGGACGGGTGGTAGAGCCGTGGTCTCGATCATTGATGCGCAGTGGCATCGCCTGCGCAGATGGGGACCTTTCGCGATACTTTTTTACATCGCACCAGACGCATATGTGTTTGCCAGTGCTGGACGTATGTCTGGTGATATTTATTCACTTTTGCTGTCGATCGTTGGGGTTGCCGTTGTTGTCACGGTGGTCGGCATTGTGATTCAAGTGCGAAAGGGTCGATCCTTGAATTCCTTGCGCACTACAAGTGATAACTGTGCCGACTGAATGGTGGTTTGGGGCTGTGGGCACATTAGGGTGACAGGAGTCACCACTACGGTTTGACGCATTCGGGGGTATTTGAATGAAACAACAAGGACAGGCTTTTCGTACGCGGATAGCAAAGAAAATCAGTGTGGCACTTGCTATCACTCTCGTGGGATCAGCTATTGCTGCTTCTGGTGCACAGGCCACGTCGCATCCTGCGAAGTCAAAATACGGTGGCTCTGTCACTATAGGAATTGGCGATACCTTTCCAGGTTTTTGTGTAGGAAACATTCCAAACCACTCTGCTTTGGGCGGTTTCCGTCTTATTTATGAAAGCTTGTTCGAGCGTTCGACGAGTGGCGAATACATTGGTTCGCTTGCTACTGGATACACAACGAATGCAGACTTTACTGAGTACACAATCAAACTTCGACCTGGCATTTCGTTTACTAACGGAGAAGCATTTAATGCTGATGCTGTGAAGTTGAACCTTGATCTCAACTCAACTTTGTATAGCGCTCAGAACCCGACTTCAGATCCGTTGTTCCGGACTGCTGGGCAAGGTTATGCATCAACTGGCGTTGGTGTGAACGCCAACATGATCGATGTGGTAAAGCTTGATGATCTCACGATCAAGATAGTTCTTAACGGTCCACAAAGTGACTTTATGGGTGTTATCTATCGCGCTGGTCGCTACGTCATGCGTGCGCCGTCACAGTTGTGGGATCCAGTGACTAAGAAAGCAAACCATGCAACCAATGGTGTTGCCGCTGCTAAGTCATGTGTTAACTTTCCAATCGGTACAGGACCTTTCACGTTTGTGTCTTACACAACAGACACTCTTGAAGTGGTAAAGAATCCTAACTATTGGCGCAAAAACCCAGTCAATGGGGACAAGCTTCCATACTTGGACAAGATTACATTCATCAACGTTAAAGAGCCATCGCAGCGCTCGGCAGCAGTTCGCAAAGGAACTGTCGATGCAGCAAGTTTTGCTACTGCAGATGCAACCTTTGTGAAGGACCTGAGGTCGAAGAAGAAATCAGTTATTGGTTACACCGCTCAACCTTTGTGGTGGGGCTCATGGGTTCCAAACATAGACAAAGCAGGATCGGTTTTCACATTCAAGAACTGCCGTCTTGCTGTTGCCCATGCAATTGACTGGAAGTCGTTTAACAAAGTACGTTTCAAGGGACTAGGTACCGTTTCTGGTTCAATCGTGGGTAAAGGGCATCCAATGTTCACCATGACCAATGCGCCAAAGTTTGATGTTGCTCTGGCAAAGGACTTTGCGGCAAAGTGCCGTACCGACCTTGCTGGAAAAGAATTTAAGTTCACTTTGTACGCAGACACCTCATCGCAGTCTCAGAACAACACGAAGTTTATTAAATCGAACCTTGAAGCTGCCGGCATCATGCCTAACAATACTTATGTTGCAGAAGCTGCAGTGTTGATCGGTTTGATTTACGGAGGTCCTCTTGGAGTTACGACGATGGATATCACGCAAGGAACACCTGCTGAAGGTGACGACTCTGCTTATGTATCGATGTTCTACAATAGCACCGCGTTCCCAGTTGGACATAAGAGCCCAGTTGCTCAAACTGCAATCGGAAAGAGATTCGCTAGGACTATTGCTTTGAGTAACGTCACAGATCCAAAGGTGGATCAGTTGATCATTGCTGCTCAGGCAGCAAAAACACCAGCAGCATCAAAGGTCGCGTGGAAAGAAATGACTGCGTATTTGCAGGGTGAGGGCTACCAAATTCCTGCAGTACACGGAACCTTCTATTCATTTGTGAACAAGAAGGCGAAGTTGGGCGGAATTGGTAAGTTGCCAATTGGTACAACTAAGAACAAGTTCCCAGCAACAGTGACCAATAGGGGTCTCGAGTGGATGGGAATCTGGAAGGGTTAATCTCCTTTAGATAATCAGCATAAATTACTGCCAAAGGGGCGGTGACCGAAAGGTCACCGCCCCTTTGTGTTGCTTGCAGATTGGAATAGTTCCCGTGCCTGATGATCGACGACGGTGCTTTATCCTGTGGGCATGAGCATGACACGTCCCGCCCCACTGAAAACTGGCATCGCCGAAATGCTTGGTATTGATTATCCGATTATTCAGGCACCGATGGGGTGGATTGCGCGTTCGCAACTTGCATCCGCCGTATCAAATGCGGGTGGTCTTGGAATAATTGAAACATCTTCTGGGGAACTTGATGTCATTAAAATTGAAATTGCCAAAATGCGTCAACTGACTCAGAAACCATTCGGCGTCAATATTGCTCAAGCATTTGTGCGTGACCCTAAAATTGTTGATTTCGTGATCGAACAAGGCGTCAAGTTTGTGACGACATCTGCTGGTGACCCAAAAAAATACACGACGCAATTAAAAGCTGCTGGACTCATAGTGTTTCATGTTGTACCCACTCTCGTGGCTGCGTTAAAGGCTGTTGACGCGGGGGTGGACGGTCTTGTTGTTGAAGGTGGAGAAGGTGGAGGATTTAAAAACCCACGCGATGTTGCATCAATGGTGTTAATTCCGCTAGTTGCAGAGAATGTTGGAGTACCAATTGTGGCTGCAGGTGGTATTTCCGATGGATACGGAATGGCGGCGGCTTTTTCACTTGGTGCGCAGGCAGTTCAGATGGGAACGCGAATGGTGGCAGCTGCAGAATCACCGGTGCATGACAACTGGAAAAATGCGATCGTTGGTGCAGCTGAGACAGATACTGTGTTTCTCAATCGCTTTGGTCGCCCCGGGTTGCGTGCGTTACGCACAGAGCGCACCACCCGTCTCGAGCGTGAAGACCAAGTAGGTATGGATCAATTCGCAGACACTCAGGCTGTCTATTTCGGGGGAGATCTTGAAGCAGGGATTGCGCTAACTGGTCAAGTCGCAGGTCGAATTACATCAGTACAGCCCGTTGAACAAATTCTGTGGGAAACAGTGAATCAGTTCCGAGAAAGAGTGTCGGTACTCGAGCGTCTACGGTAGAGCCATGAAAGTTGCGCTTACAATCGTTGATCATCTTCGTCGAGCAGAGCAGGTATACGGCAACAGAATTGCCATTATCGATGAACACGACCAGCCTGCTGATTCCTGGGGATCCATTACATATGCAGAGGTAGCCCGTCGTGCCAGAGCACAAGCGGCGGCGCTTGATGCACTTGGTATAGCCCAGGGTGCTCGTGTGTGCATCGTGAGCCAGAACTCTGCACGATTGATCACATCGTTTTTTGGGGTCAGTGGTTACGGCAGGGTGTTGGTGCCTGTCAATTTCCGATTAGTTGCAGAAGAAGTTTCATACATTGTTGAACATAGTGGCGCAGAGGTTCTAATAATTGATCCTGAATTGGAAGAGGCGTTGGCGGGGGTCACTGCTAAACACAAGTTCATCATCGGGGCTGACAGTGACAAGGTGCTGTACAAGTACGACACAGAACCTCGGGCGTGGACCCCAGATGAGGATGCTACGGCAACGATTAACTACACCAGCGGTACAACTGCGCGACCTAAGGGTGTGCAGCTCACGCATCGAAACCTGTGGGTGAATGCTGCTGTATTTGGTTGGCAATTGGGAGTCAATGACCGAGACGTGTATCTGCATACCTTGCCCCAGTTTCATGCCAACGGTTGGGGAATAGTGTTTTCTATTACTGCTATGGGAGGCACTCATGTGGTGTTGCGCAAGGTCGATGGTGCAGAGATTCTGCAGCGAATCAACCAGTACGGTGTCACATTGCTGTGTGCTGCTCCAGCAGTTGGCAACATGATTCTGGATGCAGCATCTGAGAGCAATGAACCAACTCGCGCCGGCTTGGTGCGCATGGTGATGGCGGGTGCAGCCCCACCAACAAAAACTATTGAACGCATTGAAGCAGAACTTGGGTGGGAGTTTGTGCAGATCTATGGTCTGACTGAAACATCACCGCTGCTCACGATGAATCGCACTCGATCTGAATGGGACAGTTTGTCTGCATCAGACAGAGCAGTGCGTCTAGGTGCTGCAGGTGCGCCGTCGTTAGGTACCGAGATGAAGGTTGACGCTGAAGGCGAGCTATTGGCGCGTTCATCTGTTGTGATGGATGGCTATTGGAGCCAGCCTGTAGAAACTGCAGCAGCAATTGTGAATGGTTGGTTTCATACAGGAGACGGTGGAACTATCGGTGAGAACTCATATGTCACGATCTCTGACCGAAAAAAAGATGTCATTATTTCTGGTGGAGAAAATGTGTCATCGATTGAAGTAGAAGATGCGGTGTTTTCACATCCAGACGTTTCTGAAGTAGCTGTCATTGGTATTCCCGACGAAAAATGGGGGGAGATGGTGATGGCGCTTGTGGTTAAAACTTCTGGGTCGACACTGACGCAGGCTGAACTGATTGCCTATGTCAAAACGAAATTGGCTGGCTATAAGTGCCCGAAACAGGTTGAGTTCCGTACTGAATTAGCACGCACAGCCACAGGTAAGTTACAGAAATTTAAATTGCGAGCGCCCTATTGGGAAGGTCGCGAACGACAGATTAATTAGTTTGCCTACTGCAAGGTAGGCAGGTTGCTGTATGAGCAAGTAGGTTAAGGGGGTGAACGATTCTGAGATTCTCGCCGAACTGGAGCCTGAGGCAGAGAGATTGCTTAATAGGCATCTTGATAGCGCCGAGGAGTGGTACCCGCACGCACTCGTGCCGTGGGAGCGAGCAGCACAACTTGCCACAGATGGCTTCTCGTATGGCGTAGAGGCCCTGCCAGAAGGCGTTCGTTCTGCTTTGCTTGTGAACCTGCTAACCGAGGACAATTTGCCCTGGTACACCCGCACTATCTCGCGCATGTTTGGTGGAGATTCTGCTTGGGGCGCGTGGGCTCAGCGTTGGACGGCAGAAGAGGGTCGCCACGCCATTGTGATGCGTGATTACATGACCGTGAGTGGTTTGGTTGACCCAACCGTGCTTGAAGACGGACGCATGGCCCAAGTGAGCGCTGCCATCGTGCCAGAGCCTGTAACGGCCGCCGACGGATTGTGTTACGTGGCAGTGCAAGAACTCGCTACACGAATCTCTCATCGCAACACCGGCACAATGTTAAACGACAAAGTTGGTTATGAGGTGATGATGAAGTTGTCAACGGATGAAAACCGTCATCATCTGTTTTATCGCGACCTCGTCACCAAACTGATTGAGTTGGACCCATCCACAGCAGTCGAGGCGTTGCATCGTCAGATCGTTAACTTTTCAATGCCAGGTACTGGTATCCCCGGATTTGCTCAGCACGCAAAGGCCATTGCCAAGGTCGGTATTTATGATTTTGCTATTCATCACGAAAAGATCATTGTTCCACTGATCTTTCGTCAGTGGGCAGTAGACAAGATTGAAGACCTGAGTGCAACAGCTGAACAAGCTCGTGATGCGTTAATGCACCATATTGAGCGAGTGGGTCGAGTGGCACAACGTCAAGCTGATATGCGCGCCTCTGCTGCAATCGCCTAGTTACGCTCTAGAGAGTAGGGAACTGGATTCTCAGTTCCCTCTTTAAAGCTTTGCCTGAAGCATTGCGGGGGATCGCCTCGATAAATCGAACTGCAGTTGGCATCTTGAAGCGCGCCAGTTTTCCATTGCAATGATCAACAACCATTTTTTGGTCGAGTAATGGATCCTTCTTTACAACTATTGCAAGGACGCTTTCTCCCCATTTTTCAGATGGAACACCAATCACCGAAACATCGGCAACTCCAGGATGGCTCAGTATGACATTTTCAATCTCTGCTGGATAAATATTTTCGCCACCCGAGATGATCATGTCCTTTAGTCGGTCTTGAATATAGATAAATCCCTCTTCGTCACGAATGGCGATATCACCTGTGACCAGCCACCCATTAACCAAAGTCTCAGCGGTTGCTTCTGGACGATTCCAGTAGCCAAGCATGATGTGATCACCTTTGACCATCACCTCGCCTGGTTCATTCACATCACACTCAGAACCATCAGGACGAAGAATCAGCACGTCTGTGTGAAAGTATGACTTTCCGGCTGATCCGGCTTTGCGTACGGCATCTTCTGGTGTAGTGACGCATGCTGGGCCACAGGTTTCTGTTAGGCCGTACACCTGGTGGATATCTATTCCCATCTCTTGGTATGCCTCAATCAGTGAAACCGGAACTGGGGCGGCGCCGCTTAGTAGCCATCGCAAAGTGGAGTAATCGTGTACAGATTTGTCGTAGACCATACGGCAAGCACCAAGCATTGCAGGCACTAGAAGTGCATTGTTGATCTTTTCAGATTTGATTAGTTCCCAAATTTTAGAAGGGTCAAAAGAACGCATCAGTACATGTGCTAGTCCGCGGTACGCAATAGCGATTGCAGGAGTTAACGCTCCAACATGAAAAAGGGGCATGGGGTCTAAATAACGGTCTCCAATGCGGAAGTCATTAGTTGCATTGAGTGTGATGAGTGCAGCCATTTGTGTGTTGTGAGAGTGCATGACACCTTTGGGCAACCCTGTGGTGCCAGACGTGTACATGATGTACAGCAGATCATCATTAAACGCGGTGACAATCGGTTCGTGCGTTGCCTGCGGGTCAACCAAGGTATTGAAGTGTGTTGCAAATTCAGGGCAATTTTCGGCGGCACCAACATGTACCCAAGTACTTATGTCTGTCTTTGCGCCACGCGACTGCAGCTCCACAACAGATGCAACGAATTCTTCTCCAGCAACTAAAACGGTGGATCCAGAGTCCTTCAAAATAAACTCAAGCTCATCTGGGACAAGGCGCCAATTGAGAGGGGCCACGACACCACCAATTTTTGCAATAGCAAAAAAAGTTGTGAGATACTCATGCGAGTTCATCATTAACAAGGCGACCCTGTCGCCCTTTTTAACCCCAAGCGAAAGCATCGCGTGCGCAACTTGATTTGTGCGTTCGTTTAGTTGCTTGTATGAGAATCTGCGATTTGCAGACACATCGTAGAGTGCCTCATTGTCTGGATTGAGGTATGTGCGCTTGGTTAAAAGTGACCCGATGTTAATTTCCATGTTAGATATTCTGCCACATCAGCGAACACTCGCGAGTCGGTTTAGCGGGCGTATGTGACTCCACCGTCCACAATGATGGTTGAACCAACCACATAGTCGCCAGCCCGCGAGGCGAGGTACACGGCTGCTCCTGCCATGTCTTCTCTGGTGCCGATACGGCCTGCTGGAATACCTTCTGAAATCGCATCAGCATGGTCTCGTGCCACTTTGTTCATCTCTGAAGCAAAGGCCCCTGGGGCAATAGCTGAGACCACAATGCCGTCTTTAATTAGTCTCATTGCCATTCTCTTGGTCATATGAATGAGTCCAGCCTTGCTGCCGGCGTATGGGTATGTCTCTTGCATATTGACCGAGATGCCGTCGATTGAAGCGATGTTGATTACTTTGGCCAAATGTCCGTTACGAGCACCCTGACGCAACAGTGGTGCAAGTTCCTTGGTAAGAAAGAAGGGCGTCTTCAAGTTGAGATCAACTGTTTTGTCCCAGCCACTTTCTGGGTATGAATCGAAATCTTCTCCCCATGCAGCGCCAGCATTGTTGACGAGAATATCGAGGGATGATTCGCGCTCTGCAATCTGGCGCGACAAAGTCTGGATTCCTTCAAGCGTGGAAACATCCCCGGGAATCGAGATGCACTCGCCGTACTGGGATAGATCAATTGCTGCGGCATCGCATTGAGCAACTTTGCGGGCAGAAATATACACACGCGAGCAGCCATGTTCAAGGAGTCCTTGAACAATCATGTGGCCGATTCCGCGTGAACCGCCAGTAACGAGGGCGACGCGGCCATTGAGGGAAAAGATGTCTTTCATCTCGTTTATTGTAGAGGAATGAGTATGAACCCATCACCAACCGGACACCTTCGACCAAGCGAGCCTCGGATCAATCCGGTCTCTGTGGTGAGCGATGAAGTTGCAGAAATACTAAGCAAAGGCCTGAATGGGCCAAGTGGAGTTCCG
>Ga0105051_10000128_pt1 | contig 87501 bp, 75 predicted proteins | sample FRY02_FD_78383 | JGI IMG/M metagenome (GOLD analysis project Ga0105051, IMG submission 78383) | Freshwater microbial communities from Lake Fryxell liftoff mats and glacier meltwater in Antarctica - FRY-02 (megahit assembly) | ecosystem: Environmental > Aquatic > Freshwater > Ice > Glacier... | reverse complement strand
CTTCCCCAAAATTCCCATCTATTACCTTCATCTGCATTTCTTTTCCAACCCATAGAACTAATTCCATAAGAATGGTTTGATAATAACATTCCTGCAGCAGCTTCAGTAGCCATTTCAGCATTTGCACCTGATGAAGTATAGGAAATTAAATTTGGAGCTGCAAATGCCATGCCTTTTGCAATTGGGTTAATTCCTGTTGCAATCATTGTACCTGCCACATGTGTTCCATGATTATCAACTGCTGGAGCATCTTTTTGAATTATTCTTCCAGTAAGTTCAACATGGGTAGGCAATGGACCACCAACTTCCCAAATACCCATTTTGTTAGTTAATGAAGTGGAACTGCCCGATAAGTTTAATCCACTAGTTCCACCAGGCCATAGCTGATTAGCCCTTGTTGTAGCAGCAGCAATGGTATTGTTGTACGAGCTTATATACAATGGAAATCCTAAGTCATCAACCCCTACTAAATAATTAATATTTCCTTCACCCGATTTAAATGATAAACTCCAATTTTTAGATTTAGCCATTGATAATGCTTTGGCATAATTCAACTCTTCCTCTAGTTTGAATTTTGGGGAGCTAAGTTTTAGAATTTTATCATTTGTATTGGTTTGCGAAAAACTCAAAGAACCCAATAAAATAATCCCTAAAAACGATAATATTAATTTTTTCATCATGTGAAATGGTGCTTTTTTTGCATCTTTATAGTGATGCAGCATAAATCTGCTCTAAATTAGATACTTTACCCTTTAATATTGTAGTATGCGCCAAATTCTTTTTTTTATTTTTTGCATTTTAACCACAACTCAAGCCTGTAAGCGGGCTCAAAAGCTAAAACAAGCGGAAAACACCGAAGTTTTAGTTGAAAAAGTTAAACAAGGTATTAAAGGTATTGTTCAATCTGTTTCTGGCAATCAAATGCCTTCTGTTGATCAGAAAAAGTCTGGGCCTAAAGGATTTCCAACTGCCGTTTTCTTTTACGAACCTACCAATATCAGTCAAATTACCCGTCACGATTACCAACCTTTATACAATACAGTTTTAACTAAACTCATTTCAACTGTTGAAACCGATAGCACAGGCGCTTTTACTGCAGCACTTCCGGTTGGTACATATTCTGTATTTGTTCAAGTGGATAAACTCTTTTTTGCCAATAATTTTGATATCAAGAACAATATTTCATTAGTAACTGTAGAAGAGGGAAAGTTAACAGAAATAAAGATTTTAGTAAATCACAACGCAGCATATTAGTCTTATCTTTGCACTCCCTTTTAAGTAAGGTTTTGGATCGAATATGAATTTGGAGCGGTTAATTGAACAATACCAACAATCACCCCTGGTACAACAGCTGGTGAGCAGGCTTTCTTTTGCCGATACTCAAAAAATATTTCTAAAAAACATTCAAGGAAGTAGTGCAGAGTTTTTAGTAAGCGCCGTTTTTACTCATCCCGAAGCAGTAGGTCTTAATCATTTGATTATTTTGAACGACGCTGAAGAAGCGGCATATTTTCATAATACTATTGAAAATTTAACCAGCGCACTCGACCTTTTTTATTTCCCCTCTTCTTTTAAAAACAGGAAAAATTTTCGGTTACTCAATAGTTCGCATTTAATGTTGCGAACCGAAGCCCTCACTAAATTAGCTAGAGGAGGTAATAAAAAAATAATCATTACTTACCCCGAAGCTATTTTTGAAAAAGTAATTCAGCCATCTACTATTAGCAATAATATCATTAGCATCAAAACCAATGATACCATTAATCCTGAGAGTTTAATGGAACTGTTTGTAATGTATGGATTTGAACGTACAGATTTTGTTTATGAACCCGGTCAATTTGCATTGAGAGGGGGTATATTGGATATTTATTCTTTCGGAAATGAGAAGCCCTATCGCATAGAATTATTTGGAAATGATGTAGATAGTATACGAATATTTGATCCGGAAACTCAATTGAGCGAACGTAAATTATTACAAGTAAATATTATTCCGAATGTAGATCAACTACCACATACTTTTGGAATAGGTGCTGAAGAAAAAATTTCTTTACTCGAATTTTTACCAGAAAACACAATTCTTTGGATGAAGGATTGGGATGTAATAGAAGAAAAAATTCGCGTTCAAGAAGAAGATTTAGAAGGATTTTTATTACTGAAAAAAGATGGACTTTTTCAGCAAAATAAAGAAGATGAAGACGCTCATGTAATAAAAGATATTCAATGGGCAGATTTTATAAAAGCACCTGAATTAAAAAAGCTTATTGAGCAAAAAGTATTGGTAGAGTTTGGGTATAAGCCCTTGTTTGCCAACTATGAAATTGAGTTTAATACCAAGGCTCAACCCTCTTTTAATCGGCAATTTGATTTACTTATTAAAGATTTAAAAGCACATGAAGCAGCAGGTTATAGCATTTATATATTTGCCGAACAAGTAAAGCAACTAGAACGTCTCAACAGCATTTTCACCGATCTCAATACCGAAATACAGTTTATACCAGTTGGTACAAGTATTAATGAAGGTTTTATAGATAATGCGTTAAAAGTTATTTGTTATACCGATCACCAAATTTTTCAGCGTTACCATAAGTACAAAGTAAAGCAAGCGTATAATAAAAACAAAGCACTTACATTAAAAACGTTACGTGATTTACAACCCGGCGATTTTGTTACGCACATAGATCATGGTGTTGGTACTTACAGTGGCTTACAAAAATTAGATGTAAACGGAAAAATTCAGGAAGCAGTAAGAATCATTTATAAAGACAGCGATATTTTATATGTAAATATTAACTCGCTCCATAAAATATCTAAGTTTACTGGTAAAGAAGGGACGGTACCCAAAGTGAACAAATTAGGTTCTGATGTTTGGGTTAGGTTAAAAGAAAAAACAAAAATTAAGGTTAAAGAAATTGCTTTTGATTTAATTAAGCTATACGCCCAAAGGAAATCCCAGCAAGGCTTTGCGCATGAGCCAGATACCTATATGCAAACCGAGTTAGAAGCTTCTTTTATTTATGAAGATACTCCCGATCAAAGTAAAGCTACTGCTGATGTAAAAAAAGATATGGAGAGCGAAGCTCCAATGGACAGGCTAGTTTGTGGCGATGTTGGATTTGGAAAAACAGAAATTGCTATTCGTGCTGCATTTAAATCGGTTGTTGATGGAAAGCAAGCTGCGGTTTTAGTGCCAACAACTATTTTGGCTTTTCAACATTATAAAACTTTTCAGGAAAGGCTAAAAGATTTTCCTGTTACGGTAGATTATATCAATCGTTTTAAATCGGCCAAAGAAAAAAAAGAAACATTACAAAAAGTACAGGAAGGTAAAATTGATATTATAATTGGTACACATGGATTACTTGGAAAAGAAGTTAAGTTTAAAGACTTAGGTGTGATGATTATTGATGAGGAACAAAAATTTGGAGTTGGACATAAAGAAAAATTAAAAACATTAAAAAATAATGTTGATTGTTTAACCCTTACTGCAACACCAATTCCAAGAACTTTGCAATTTAGTTTAATGGGAGCAAGAGATTTGAGCATAATGAATACCCCGCCACCTAATAGGCAACCTATTCAAACTGAAATAAGGGTGTTTAATGATGATTTTATTAGAGATGCTATTTATTACGAAACAGAAAGAGGCGGACAAGTATTTTTTATTCATAACCGCGTTCAGGGCTTGCCCGAAATGAGTGCAATGATTCAAGGCCTTTGTCCAGATTTAAGTATTGGTTTTGCGCACGGACAATTAGAAGGGCATGAATTAGAAGAAAGAATCTTGGATTTTATTGATAAAAAATATGATGTGTTGGTATGCACCAATATTGTGGAGAGTGGAGTAGATATTCCGAATGTGAATACAATTATTATTAATAATGCGCATCAATTTGGATTAAGTGATCTGCATCAGTTAAGAGGTAGGGTAGGAAGAAGTAATAGAAAAGCTTTTTGTTATTTGTTAGCGCCACCAATGAGTACTTTGCCTGCCGACTCAAGAAAAAGATTACAAACTTTGGAGCAGTTTAGCGATTTAGGAAGTGGGTTTCAAATTGCTATGCGAGATTTAGATATAAGAGGTGCGGGCAATATGTTGGGAGGTGAGCAGAGTGGTTTTATGGCAGAGATTGGATTTGAAATGTACCAGAAAATTTTAGAAGAAGCTATTCGCGAATTAAAGAGAACCTCATTCAAAGATTTGTTTAAGGATGAGATAAGCAAGCAAGATGATTTTGTAAGTGATTGTACCATTGATACTGACTTAGAAATATTAATACCCGATAGTTATGTAGAAAGTATTACAGAGCGATTAAGTTTATACACTCGATTAGATAGTTGTGCAAATGAGGCTGATTTAATTGAGTTTCATACGGAAATGTTAGATCGTTTCGGTCCAATTCCTTCATCTGTTGAAGATTTATTTACAACTGTAAGATGCCGATGGTTAGCTGTTGAAATGGGTTTCGAAAAAATTACACTTAAAAATGATACGCTTCGTTGTTATTTTATTAATCGTCCTGATTCTCCTTATTTCGAATCGAACTTATTTAAAAAATTATTGGCTTATTTACAAATAGGAACAAATAAGGCAAGATTAAAACAAGCTGGTAAAATGTTTTTATTGGTAGTAGATCAAATAAAAGGAATGGAAGCCATGTTGCGCTTCTTAACACTGATGCATAAAGAAGTTGTAGGGACATAAAAAAACCGATAGAATTTCTATCGGTTTAAGAAGTATTTTAAATATACTTAGAATCCTTTTTTTGCAACACCGTCAGCTATTGCTTGTAAAGCTTTTGCTTCACTCATAATTGCTGCCATTTTATTACCTTTTCCATCATGACCGCCGGCCATGTAACCGCCTTTAGCAGTTTTAGTTACTACTGCATCTTGCATTGGAACATTTTTTTCCTTTGTTTTAAGGCAGTATGCTTTAATCATTTTTGAAGTGTCCATAGTTGTAGAATTTAATTGTTTTTAAAATGGGAACTTTGGTTAGTTGTCACAAGTTACAGTTTTTAGATCATTTATACGTCTATACGAGCATATTTAGCATGAGATTCAATGAATTCTCTTCTTGGAGCTACTTCATCACCCATTAACATACTAAAAATACGGTCGGCTTCAGCTGCACTTTCAATAGTTACACGTTTAAGGGTTCTTTTAGCAGGATCCATGGTAGTTTCCCATAATTGATCGGCATTCATTTCTCCTAAACCTTTGTATCGTTGAGTTGTAACGCTATCGTCCTTGCCACCACCTAGCTTTTCAATTAAGCCTTTGCGCTGCTCTTCATTGTAAGCGTAAGCCTGTTCTTTCCCCTTTTTTACTAAATATAGTGGAGGTTGAGCAATGTAAACACCGCCTTGTTCTACCAATTCTTTCATATAACGGAAAATAAAAGTAAGAATCAACGTAGCAATGTGAGATCCATCCACGTCGGCATCGGTCATAATAATTAGCTTATGGTAACGAAGTTTGGTGGTATTTAAAGCTTTTGGATCATCAACGGTACCAATAGTTACGCCTAAAGCGGTGTACATATTACGGATTTCTTCATTCTCGTAGATTTTGTGTTCCATTGCTTTTTCTACGTTCAAAATTTTACCACGTAATGGTAGGATTGCTTGGTAACTTCTATCTCGCCCTTGTTTAGCAGTACCACCAGCCGAATCTCCTTCTACTAAATACAATTCACATTTTGCAGGATCACGTTCACTACAATCGGCCAATTTACCCGGTAACCCACCGCCACTAAGTACAGATTTTCGCTGTACCATATCACGTGCTTTTTTTGCAGCTACACGTGCTTGAGCTGCTAAAATTATTTTTGAGATTACTAGTTTAGATTCTTTTGGATTTTCTTCGAGATAAGCCTCTAATGCTCGTGCAACAGTAGTTTGTACAACACCGCTTACTTCACTGTTACCTAATTTTGTTTTAGTTTGTCCCTCAAATTGAGGTTCAGGAACTTTTACTGAAATAATGGCACTTAAGCCCTCTCTAAAATCATCTCCTTCAACAGTAACTTTTGCTCTTTCAAATAATCCTTCCTTATCACCATAACTTTTAAATACACGCGTAAGTGCTTGTCGGAAGCCAGTTACATGGGTACCACCTTCAATGGTGTTGATATTGTTTACGTAAGAAAAAATATGTTCTTTAAAATCGTTGTTATAGGTTAATGCTACTTCAACAGCAACATTGGTGTTCTCATCTAATCCTTCTACAAAAAGGGGTTGAGAAAGAATTGAAACACGATTGGCATTTTTATCAAGCATCTCTACAAACTCAACAATTCCTCCTTCACTATAAAATACTTTATGATAGTCTTTGCCATCATCATCTTTTTCTCGAAGGTCGGTAAGTGTAATATTTATTTTTCTATTGAGATAAGAAAGTTCCCTTAATCTGCCTTCTAAAATTTCTCTTTTATAAACCGATTCTTGAAATATAGTAAGGTCGGGCCAAAAATGGACTTTAGTTCCTGTAAGATCACTCACACCAATTTCACGTACAGCATATTTAGGAATGCCAATATGGTATTCTTGTTCAAATATTTTACCTTCTCTTTGAACTGTTACGATTAGTTTGGTACTTAGTGCATTAACACAACTTACACCTACACCGTGTAAACCTCCAGAAACCTTATAGGTATTCTTATCAAATTTACCACCAGCATGTAAAACAGTCATTACTACTTCCAACGCACTTCTCTTTTCTTTGGTATGCATTGCAGTAGGAATACCCCTTCCATCATCATCTACACTAATGGAGTTGTCCTCATGAATTATAACAAAAATATTTTTACACCAGCCAGCCAGTGCCTCATCTATGGAATTATCTACTACTTCATAAACCAAATGGTGCAACCCTTTTACACCAATATCTCCAATATACATGGCAGGCCTTTTTCTTACAGCTTCTAGGCCTTCTAAAACCTGTATGCTATCTGCGCCGTAATTCTTATTTTCTTCTGCGTGTAGTTGATCTAGTTCTTCGCTCATAAAAGTCTTATCTGACTTGCGTTTTAGTTAAAAAAACGCAAGCTCGCAAATGTACTAAAAAATAAGGGTTTAGTTGTATAAAAAGTGGGCTAGTTTTCCCCATTTTAACAGTTTAAAATCGGGTATTTTGGGGAAATAGATGTTTATACATTAAATTTGCAATAGGATGAATCAGGTAATGGACATATTAAAGACAGTACATCAGGGTGTAATTGATCCGAATTTAAATTTATTGTATCAGAAAGAGCAACATATTCCTGGTTCAATTCAGTACAATATTCGTAGGTATTTAGCCCATCCAGCCTGGGTTGATGAAGATACCGGAATGCTGGTGTATCATTTTAACGAAACAAAGCCCAAAGACAACTATTTAGAATTAAGGTATTGTACAACTGGAAATAGGTATTGTTCCGAAAAAAGCTGTTCTCAGTGTATAGAATTACCCACTTTAAATTGCGGAGGAAAGCAAAGAACTATTGATGTATTTACTTTTCATTTTACGGCTACTTTTTTACAACAATTTGTGCATAATGTAAAAGTAAGCAATCAAAAAGATGAGTTATTGGCGTTTAAACATCCCCATCCCTTTACCAAAATTTTTCCTGTAAGTGTTAAGAAAAGAAATGCACTTGATACATTATTAAATCATAGCTATTCCGGATCACTAGAAAATATTTTTGTAAATGCCAAAGTACATGAATTACTCATCTATAGTTTAGAGTGTTTAATTGATGAAAAAGAAGAAGGCTTTACTTGCAAATTTCTTGCAGATGAAAGTGGCAGAGAACGCATTTATCAAGCACGTGAAATTTTATTAAAACATATTGGTGATCCAATTACTATTAAAGAATTGAGTAGAAAAGTAGCCATGAATGAGTGCTACTTAAAGAAGGGATTCAAAGAAGTTTTTGGCACAACCATTTTCGATTTTTATCAGCAACAAAGAATGGAACACGCAAAATATTTGTTGTATGAAAAAAGTTTAAGTGTTACTGATGTGTCTGCGCTATTAGGTTATTCTTCTATTTCCCATTTTTCCGCTGCCTTTAAAAAGCATACTGGTCTTAAGCCTTGCGAGTTATTGAAATAATTAAAACTTAGCTTTATTGTGTATTAAAGTCCCTTGAAGCCTTTAATAATTAAAGCTTGATCAATCTTTGCTGGTGTAGAAGGACTATATATTCGTTGCTCTAATAAGCCTATTCCTTTTGCATATGAAACATCAGCAACTAGTAAGGTTGTAAAGGTTGGATCTCCTGATATCAAAAACTGCATTTCTCTTTTTACCTTGATAATATCAGTCATTGGTATGCCTAAATAAATTGCTGTTTGATTAATATCTATAACAGTAAATTTTAACTTAGCTTGGCCGTAAATCATTGCACCGCTTTGTTGGCGTATTCCCACTCTTACTTCACCTGAATTCCAAGTAGCATCTTTTGCAACATTGTCCTTTAAATACACATACTCAATATTATTTACAACGGTATCATATATGTAGAAATAATCAAATTCTGGTGTTCCTAAACTATAATATTCGCCATTACTATTTCTTCCTGTAAAAGCAATCGTATCTGATGTTGGAGTTGTTTCGTACTTAAAATAAGTTTTACCTAAAAAGCTAAAATTAAAAGGAGAAATAGTTGTTCTAAAAGTATCTAAAGAACCGCCTCCTTGTGAACTAAACCCTGGTGTTAATCCATAGCGAATCCAACCATTGGGAGTGATTGGGCAATAATTAGTAGTATTAGATCCATTATTAGGACCGCCAACCGTTAAATTAAAACTACAATTACTTGTTCCAAAATAAAATTTAAAGTCTGTTGATCCAGTTGCAAATGGTCGTCCCTTACCCTTTAACTTAATTGTTTTTGCGCCAGTAGTTGTAACAAAACCAGAATCAATGAACCACATACCATTTGTAGTATCCGAATAAATTAAGTATTTGCCCAAACCAGTAAAATTGGTATTTACAAAAACAAAATTACTATCAGTTAAATCTATATTGTTAAAATAAATGCCTTTGATAATAGAATTCTTGCAATTTCCAGCACTATCATTTAAAGTACCCAATGCTATGCCGCTTGCACCACCCGTTTCTAGACTGATTTCTTTACTACAACTGCTAATGAAAAATGCAATTGCACAAAAAACAACAAAACGTTTTAATAAGAATTTCATTTATAACATAACTTAATTACACGAATATCAGATAATATTTATACCAATAATGCAGCTTGCAGAGATAAATTAGCCGATTTAGATAATTGACTAATATTTTGAAGAGTAATAGTTGCAATTTCACTTAAAGCCTCTTCCGTAAAAAATGCCTGATGTGCTGTTATCAGTACATTTGGGAAGCTCATTAATCTTTGAATCATATCATCTTGGATAATATCAGTTGATAAATCCCTGAAAAATATTTTTTCTTCCTGTTCATAAACATCAATTCCTAATGCACCAATTTGTTCAGTTTTTAATGCCATAATCACCGCTTTTGTATCAATCAAACCGCCCCTACTTGTATTTATTAATACCGCACCCTTTTTTATCATTCCAAATGTAGATGCATTCATTAGGTGTTTTGTTTGTTCGTTAAGCGGACAATGCAATGAAATAATATCTGCTTTTAAAACCTCCATCAATGGATGATATTCTACTCCAATTGCTTCCATATCTTTATTAGCAATCAGGTCGAAAGCCAATACCTTACAACCAAAGCCTAGCATTATTTTACAAAAAGACTTGCCAATATTACCAGTTCCAATAACACCAACTGTTTTTCCATGTAGGTTATAACCCAATAATCCATTCAATGAAAAATTCTGTTCTCTTACTCTATTATAGGCCTTATGCGTTTTTCTATTTAAGGTAAGTATCATTGCTACGGCATGCTCTGCAACTGCTTCAGGCGAATAAGCAGGAACTCTGCAAACCCCTATTCCATTTGATTTTGCGGCTTCCAAATCAACATTATTAAAGCCAGCGCATCTCAAAGCAATTATCTTGATTGATTTTGCAGCTAGTTTTTTAATTACTTCAGCGTTAACTTTATCGTTTACAAACACACAAATGGCATTTGCACCATTGGCTAATTCAACAGAGTTAATATCTAAAGCCGATTCTACAAATATCAACTCAAATTGATCTTCATTAAAACGGGTAAAAAACTCTTTATCGTAAGGCTGAGCAGAAAAGAAAACAATCTTCATTGCCTAAATATACCCCTACTTTGAGTTAGATCCGTACCTTCGCAACTATTTTTTAACCAATGAGCCTAAAGGTGGGCCAATAAATAGTATGAGTGTGAAGTATGCTGAGTTTTCGGGATTAAATCTTCCGAGTATTGAACAGGAAATTTTGGCTAAGTGGTCTGCTAATAACGCTTTTGAAAAAAGTATTTCATTAAGGGAAGGGAAAAAGCCTTTTGTTTTCTATGAAGGTCCGCCTAGTGCCAATGGAATGCCTGGTATTCACCATGTTATTTCTAGAACATTAAAGGATATGGTTTGCCGATATAAAACCATGCAAGGATTTCAGGTAAAAAGAAAAGGTGGATGGGATACGCATGGTTTACCAATTGAATTAGGTGTAGAAAAAGAATTAGGAATAACTAAAGAAGATATTGGAAAAAAAATATCTGTTGAAGACTATAATATAAAATGTAGAGAAGCGGTATTACGCTATAAAAAAGAGTGGGATGATATTACAACTAAAATGGGTTATTGGGTAGATTTAAATAACCCATATGTTACTTTTGAAAATAATTATATAGAAACACTTTGGTGGATTTTAAGTGAGCTTTATAAAAAAGGATTCTTGTATGAAAGTGTAAGTATTCAACCATATTCACCTGCTGCAGGAACAGGATTAAGTTCACACGAATTAAACCAGCCTGGAACGTATAAAGATGTAAAAGATATTTCTGCTGTTGCTATGTTTAAGGCAATTAAGAATTATAAAAGTCAGTTTCTTTTTGATGCTGGGAATGGTGAAATATTTTTCATGGCATGGACTACAACACCATGGACATTACCGTCTAACTTAGGACTAACTGTTGGTCCAAATATTGATTACTTTCTTGTAAAAACTGTAAATCCATATACGCATAATTTCTGCAACGTTATTTTAGCTAAAGACTTATTTAAAAATTATTTTACTATTCCTACTTCAGATAAATCTTTAATTGGTTTAAATGGCTTAAGTAGTTTTTCGCCAGAAGTTATAAATGACGTAGATATAGTTGAGATATTGGTTAATAAATCTAATTCCAGAGATGATTCTGAAAATGAAAAACTAAAAAAGTATATTGGTGTTGGTGCTTCAAAAATTGGTTATTGGAAAATATTGACTGAATTCAAAGGCTCACAAATAGAAGGATGCGAGTATGAGCAATTGTTGCCTTATGAAGCCAACTCGCTAAAAGCAATTCAAGAAATTACTCTAGATGCAAAACCTTTCCAAATTATTACGGGTGATTTTGTAACCACAGAAGATGGTACAGGTATTGTACATACAGCACCTGCTTTTGGAGCAGATGATTATAGAGTAGGAAAAAAATTCAACATTGGTATTTTAACAATGGTTGATAGAGAAGGAAAATTTGTTGATGGATTAGGAGAATTTAGTAATCGCTTTGTAAAAAATTATAAAGATGATGCAGCATATATTGATGTTAATATTGATATCTGTGTAAAATTAAAAAAAGAAAACAGGGCTTTTAAAGTAGAAAAATACGAGCACAGTTATCCTCATTGTTGGAGAACCGATAAGCCTATTTTATATTATCCTTTAGATGCTTGGTTTATTAAAACAACTGCCGTAAAAGATCGGATGGTTGAATTAAATAAAACCATTAATTGGAAGCCAAAATCAACAGGAGTAGGAAGATTCGGTAATTGGTTAGAGAATTTGGTAGATTGGAATTTGAGCAGGAGTAGGTATTGGGGAACGCCGCTTCCTATTTGGAAAACCGAGGATGGAGATGAAGCAATTTGTATTGGTTCAATTGCCGAATTAAATGAAGGAATAAAAAAGGCGAATACTATTTTAGGAGAAGGAGTTAATAAAAATTATCTGCACGAAGGAATTCTTGATTTACACAAGCCTTATGTAGATGATATTGTCCTGGTTAGCAATTCAGGCAAGCCCATGAAACGGGTTCCAGATTTAATTGATGTATGGTTTGATAGTGGTGCAATGCCCTATGCTCAATGGCATTATCCGTTTGAAAATAAAGAATTGATTGATAAAGGGGAAGCATTTCCAGCAGATTTTATTGCGGAAGGTGTTGATCAAACCAGGGGTTGGTTTTATACTTTGCATGCACTAGCAGTGATGTTATTTGATAGTGTTGCTTATAAAGCAGTGGTGAGTAATGGACTAGTATTAGATAAGAACGGCAATAAGATGAGTAAGCGTTTGGGGAATGTTGTGAACCCATTTGAAACCATTGAAAAATACGGAGCTGATGCCACTAGATGGTATTTAATAACAAACGCTTCACCTTGGGATAATTTAAAATTTGATTTGTCGGGAATTCAAGAAGTTCAACGTAAATTTTTTGGAACCTTGTACAATACCTATCAGTTTTTTACATTGTATGCGAATGTTGATGGATTTGCATTTAAGGAAGCTTATATACCGCTCAATGAAAGACCTGAAATCGATCGTTGGATTCTATCTTCACTCAATACTTTGGTGAAAAAAGTAACCGATAGTATGGATGATTTTGAACCAACAATGGCTGGCCGTGCAATTGAAGAATTTGTAGATGCTCAATTGAGTAACTGGTATGTACGATTATGTAGAAGAAGGTTTTGGAAAGGAGAATATGAGACAGATAAAATTAGTGCATACCAAACATTATATGAATGTTTAGAAACTGTTGTGCGATTGGTTGCGCCAATCTCTCCATTTTTTAGTGATGCTGTTTTTGCCAATTTAAATGCAGTTTCAAAACGTTATGATGCAACCTCAGTTCATCATATTGATTTTCCTGTTTATAAAAAAGAGGTTATTGATCCTTTTCTAGAAGATAGAATGTTGTTGGCTCAAGAAACTTGTTCATTGGTTTTATCATTACGAAAAAAGGTTAATATTAAAGTAAGGCAACCTTTACAAAGAATAATGATTCCTGTAATGAATGCACAAATGAAAGTGCAACTAGAAAAGATGGAGGAGTTGATTAAAGCAGAGGTAAACGTTAAGGAAATAGAATATATCACTGAAACTGCTGGTGTAATTAACAAGAAAGTGAAGGCCAATTTTAAAACCCTTGGGGCAAAATTAGGTGCATCAATGAAAGAAGCTGCAGCTATTATACTTTCTTTTGATCAAGCCCAAATCGGTCAAATTGAACAAAACGGTCAATTTACCCTTGAATTATCATCTGGGAGTTATTTAATTGACCTCACCGACGTAGAAATAGTTGCAGAAGACATACCAGGATGGAGTGTTGCTAGTAAGGGAGCTTTAACAGTTGCATTAGATATTACCCTTTCTGAAGCTTTAAAACAGGAAGGAGAAGCAAGGGAGTTTGTAAACCGCATACAAAATATTAGAAAAGAGAGCGGATATGAGCTTACAGACCGTATATTCGTGAGCGTTCAGGAGAACTCAGCAATACAAATTTCAATTATTAAATATAACGATTATATTTGCCGCGAAATTCTGGCTGACAAAATTGACTGGGTGCCTCAAATTATCGATGGCATTTCAATAGAAGTCAATGAAATCAAGCTTAATGTGTTAGTAAACAAAAAAGGATAAACCTTATGGCTACAAAGAAACCAGCTCCTAAATCTGCACCTATAAAGTCAGTAAAGGCGGCTCCGGCAAAAAAAGCAGTTAGTAAACCAGCTCCAAAAGCTGCGAGTAAACCAGCTCCAAAGGCTGTTCCTGCAAAACCAACAGCAAAACCTGTTGCTAAAGTAGTAGCTAAAGCTCCTGCTAAATCAATTCCTAAGACGCCTCCAGCAAAAGCTCCAGCTAAACCAGCCCCAAAGGCAGTTCCAGCAAAAGCACCTGTGAAGGTTGCTCCAAAGGCAATAGTAGTTGCAAAACCTGTAGCCAAACCAATAGCAAAACCTGTAGCCAAACCAATAGCAAAACCTGTAGCCAAACCAATAGCAAAACCTGTAGCCAAACCAATAGCAAAAGCTCCAGTTAAACCTGTTGCAAAGCCAGTTCCAGTAAAGCCAGTTCCAGTAAAGTCAGTTCCTGCAAAACCTGCTGCAAAACCTGCTGCAAAACCTGCTGCAAAAGCATTACCAGTAAAACCAATTGCCCCAGCTCCAGTAGCAAAGCCAACGCCGCCTCCGGCCTCAGCTAAGCCAGTAGTAAAAGCACCACCAACCCCACCAGTGAAACCAGTGAAGAAAGTACATGGTCCTATTAAGGACGTTAAAGTGCCTAAAATAAATACCAAAACAAGTAAACCATATAACCCAGGCTATACTCCACTAGAAAAAAGAGTAGAAGTACAAAAACCACAAGGTCCATTGGTAAAATACAATGATACTGATTTGGCTGAATTCCGAGATTTGATCTCAAAGAAACTTGAAGCTGCTAAGAAAGAATTAACCTACTTACAAGGGTTAATAACTCGTAAGGATGAAATGGGTGGCGATAATGACGATGCTCGTTATATGACCATGGAAGATGGCACGATGAGTATGGAAAAAGAACAGCTCAGCCAAATGGCCAGTCGCCAAATTTCTTATATCGATCATTTGGAGAAAGCAATTAACCGCATAGATAATAAAACCTATGGTATTTGCAGAGTTACTGGAAAATTAATCGACAAAGCTCGTTTACGTGCGGTGCCTCATGCTACATTAAGCTTAGAAGCTAAATTAGGATTAGTAAAACCGATGGAATAAATTTTCTTAAAGTATATAAGTTTAAAAGTTTATAAGGTTTATAACAGTAATGTTATGAACCTTTTTTTCGCCCAACTTTATAAACCCTATATACTTTATAAACCGTTACTTCACTTCCTGCATGTCAACTAATTTCTTATAAATACCTCCGTGCAATAACAAACTATCGTGCGTGCCTCTTTCGGCAATTTCTCCTTTATGCAAAACTATTATTTCATCGGCATGTCTGATAGTTGATAAGCGATGAGCAATTACAATAGAGGTTCTATTTTGCATCATATTGTTAATTGCGTCCTGAACCAAACGCTCACTTTCGGTATCTAATGAAGAAGTAGCTTCATCTAAAATTAATACAGGTGGATTTTTTAATACTGCCCTTGCAATGGTTATTCTTTGCCGTTCTCCGCCACTTAATTTACTACCTCTGTCGCCAATATTAGTATCAAAACCATCTTCTTTTTTCCGAATAAAATCCAATGCATTGGCTACTTTGGCTGCTTGCTCAATCGATTCTAAAGTTGCATGTTCTATACCTAATGAAATATTATTAGCTATTGTATCATTAAATAATATTGGTTCTTGTGTTACAATGCCCATTAAATTACGAACACTGTTTAATGAAAGATTTTTGATATTTATTCCATCTATTGAAATTTCACCTTCACTTACATCATGAAATCTTGGTACCAAATCTGCCAAACTACTTTTTCCTGCCCCAGAAGAACCAACCAGAGCAATGGTTTTACCCTTTTTTATGATAAGGTTAATATTTTTTAATATTGGAACATTATCATAAAAAAAGGAAACATTTTTAAATTCAATTTGATTTTCAAATTGATGAGTAATAGTTGCATTTGGTAAATCGGTAACAGTTAATGGAGCTTGTAAAATTTCTTCAATTCTAAGAATTGCAGCACTACCTCTTTGCGAATTATAAAATGCTGTTGATAATGATTTTGCAGGATTTATTATTTGGGTAAAAAAAAGAATATAAGTAATAAATCCAGTGGCATCTAATCCAGCTTCATTACCAAGAACTAATCTTCCGCCAAACCAAAGTATACAACATAATACTAAAACGCCCATGAACTCCGACATTGGTGAAGCAAGGTCTCTCCGAAAATTCATTTTATTACGGATATCATTCAAATTGTTATTGGTAGTAAAAAAACGATTGCCTAAAATACGCTCTGCATTAAATGCTTTAATTACCCTTAATCCACCTAAGGTTTCATCTAGTATCGACATTAAACTCCCTAACTGTTCGGCTGAAGCTGTAGATTGCTTTTTTAGTGATCTGCTCAGTCTGCCAATTATAAAACCTGTAAGCGGGAGTAGAACTAATAGAAACAAAGAAAGTAACGGGCTTATATAAATTAGCACACCAAGGATGATAAGAATATTTAATGGATCTCTTATTAAACCCTCTAAAGTGCTCATTACGCTCCATTCTATTTCATTGGCATCATTGCTCATTCTGCTAATGATATCTCCCTTTTTTTGTTCGGTAAAAAACCCAATTGGCAACTCCAATATTTTGGCATACAAATCGGAGCGAAGTTTCGTCATCACATAATTGCGCATTGGCGCTAAAACTCTATAAGATAAATAAGTGAATAGATTTTTAAAGAAAATCGAAAAAATGATCATAATACAAATGAACCCTAAAGCATAGATTTTGCCTTGTTCTTGTATAATACTACTTAAAAAGAATTTTAAATAGGATTCCACCCCATCTTTAGAGAGGCTAAATGAGGGATGGGTAGTTACGAGTTTTTCATTGGCAAATAACAATCCCAGAAATGGGGAAAGCATTGCTAATGAAATTAAGGAAAATACGATGGAAAGCAGGTTAAATACTATGTATAAAACTATATTTCTCTTTTGGTTTCGCAGGTAAAATAAAATCCGTTCAAATCGCTTCATATAGGAATAAATGGTAAAACACCCCAAAGTAACTAATTTTACACCCATTAAACACGAGAATATGGAAGAAGGTAAACGTCAACGTCAAATTGCAGGTGCACTGCAAGAACAATTTAACGATATTTTTAGAAGGCTCAATCTCTCAATGATAGATGGCGGTATGGTTTCTATATCGAGTATTAAAGTAACGCCCGACTTATTAGAAGCTAGGGTTTACCTAAGTTTATTTCAAGTAAAAGATCCTGCTTCGGTTATGAAAACAATTGAATCGAGGGCGTGGGAAATTAAAAAAGAGCTAGCAGACAATATGAAACATCAATTGCGAAGAATTCCTGTATTGCATTTTTATAATGATGATACTTTGGATTATGTATTTAAGATGGAAGAAATTCTAAAGAAGATAAATGAAGGGGAAGATAAGGAGTCGTAAAACCATAATCAACTTATGAATTTTCTTTTTGCCTGGCGCTATTTCCGTTCAAAAAAATCTACAAATGCAATTAATATTATTGCGTGGATTGCTGTTACTGCCATTGCAGTAGGTACAGCTGCGCTGATTATTATTTTAAGTGTATTTAATGGTTTTGAAGAATTGGTAAAAGGACTTTATGGTGATTTTTATGCCGCAATAAAAATTGTTCCTGCACAATCAAAAACATTTCATATTACTGCCGAGCAATTGCAAAAAATTAAAACAGTAAATTATGTTACTGCTTATAGTTTAATTGCAGAAGAAAAAGCGTTGTTGATGGGTAACTTTCAAACAATTGTAACCGTAAAAGGAGTGGAGCCAAATTATAATAAAATTAACAATATTGCCAAATATGTCAAACGCGGAAAATTTGATTTGGGTACTCAAGAGAATCCTGCAATAATAATGGGTGTGGGTATTGAAAACGCTGCTGGCATTGATATTGGACGTTCTTTAACTCCCACTATTTTATACGTGCCCAATAAAAATGCAAGTTCTTTTAATTCATCAGATGGATTAAATTCATACAACGTTACACCCACTGGTACTTTTGTTATTCAACAAGATTTCGATAATAAATATGTTATTACCAATTTAGCTTTTTTAAAGTATATGTTGAACATGTCTGATGATGAATTTAGTTCTATCGAATTGAATATTGCAAGCGATGAAAATGGAGTAAAAAAACAACTTCAAAATATACTTGGCTCAAATTATAAAATACTAACACGCTACGAACAGAACCAATCCTTTTACGTAATAATGCAAATAGAAAAGTGGGTGATTTATGGTATCCTTTCTCTAATATTAGTTGTTGCTGCTTTTAATATGATTGGGGCATTAACTATGTTGGTATTAGAAAAACAAAAAGATATTGCCGTTTTAAAAGCACTAGGTGCAGATGAAAGCAGGATAAAAAATATTTTCTTACTAGAAGGGTTATTGCTTGCAATAATTGGAACCAGTATTGGGTTATTATTGGCAAGTACAATATGTTGGCTTCAATCAACCTATCATTTAATAAAGCTCGGAGGCTCAACATTTATTATCAATTATTATCCTGTAAAAACGGTTTATACAGATTATTTATTGGTAATTGCTACTGTAGGGATAATTGCATTTGGAGCAGCTTGGATTACCGCTCGTAAAACAAGTGCTCAAACTTTTTCTTTAAGAAGCTAATTAAACTAATAGTCTCCTAATGTTTCTTGTAATTGGCCTAATGCTTTAGCCAATTGTTCATCATTTGGTGCAATGCCATGCCATTCATGACTTCCTTCCATAAAATCTACGCCCTTGCCCATTTCAGTTGTCATTAAAATACAAATCGGTTTTCCTTGCCCCGTCATCGATTTGGCTTTGTCTAACATCTTCACAACATCGTCCATATCATTCCCCTTCATTTCAATAACTTCCCAGTTAAATGCTAGGAATTTATCTTTTAGCGAATTTAAATTAAGTACTTTATTGGTTGAGCCATCTATTTGCTGACCGTTAAAGTCGATAGTGGAAATTAAATTATCTACTTTATTGTGTGCTGCAAACATAATTGCTTCCCAATTTTGACCTTCTTGTAGTTCTCCATCGCCATGTAAAGAAAAAACGAGGTGGGGGTCGTTATTTAGCTTTTTAGAGAGAGCTGCTCCAATTGCAACACTCATTCCTTGGCCTAAAGAACCACTTGCAATTCTTACTCCCGGCAAATGTTCATGAGTAGTAGGATGCCCTTGTAAACGAGAATTTATTTTTCTGAAACTAGCCAATTCCTTTACATCAAAATAGCCAGATCTAGCTAAAACGGAGTAAAATACAGGCGAAATATGGCCGTTTGATAAGAAAAATAGGTCTTCATTCACTCCATCCATAGAAAAAGCAGTATGATGATGCATAATATGAAAGTACAAAGCTGTCATAAAATCTGTGCAGCCAAGAGAACCCCCTGGGTGACCACTTTGTACAGCATGAACCATTCTTACGATATCTCTACGAACTTGACTAGCGGTTTTTTTCAAATCATCAATACTTGCCATATAAAAGAGGTTAATGTAGTTTAAGCAACGAAGATAAATCCAATTGTATCATTATAAAAAGTAAATACTATAAAGTTGGTATTGTGTAGGCAAAAGTTGTTGAATAATATTGCATGTTGTTAGTTATAGAAATAAATAAGGTAATTTTATATACCAATCCTTGAAAAATAACGTTTAATACGAATCGTATGGAGAATATTTTATTGGGGGTTGTAATAGCTTTCGTAATTACATTTTACGCAATTCCTGTGATTATTCAGGTATCAAATATGAAAAAATTATTTGATTTACCTGGTGATTGTAAGATACACGCAACACCAGTTCCATCTTTGGGTGGGCTTGGTATTTTTGCTGGTTTTATTATGGGGCTATTACTAATGGTTGATTTATCTGATATTGCTGCTTCCTCTACTTTTCAATTTTATGTTACCTCATTTATGGTAGTGTTCTTTTTTGGAATAAAAGATGATATTTTGATTTTAACACCATTTAAGAAATTACTTGGGCAATTAGCAGTTGCAGGCATACTAATATTTAAGGCAAATCTGGTAATTAATAATATGCATGGGTTTTTAGGCATTGGTGAAATAAACAGTAGTATTAGTATTTGTCTATCTTTCTTTACAATTATTGTTGTAGTAAATGCATTTAACCTTATAGATGGAGTTGATGGATTAGCAGGGAGTATTGGTGTAATCACTTCTTCCTTTTTTGCATTTTTTGCACTAATGAGTGGCGAATTTTATTATGCCTTATTTGGTTTTAGTTTTGCTGCATCATTAGCAGCTTTTTTAATTTATAATTATTCTCCAGCTAGAATTTTTATGGGTGATACAGGTGCTATGTTAATTGGTGTTGTAAATGCTATTTTAGTAATTCAATTTATTAATACTGCAGAAAACTCAAGAATACTTCCTGTTTTAGCCTCTCCAGCAATGGGTTTCGGCGTTTTGATTATTCCTTTAATGGATACACTTAGGGTATTTTCTATCAGAATTATTCATGGTCAATCTCCATTTTCACCAGACCGAAACCATATTCATCATTTATTATTAGATAGAGGAATGAGTCATATGTCGGTTACTCTTACTTTGTCTTTAACAACAATAATTTTTGTTATTGGAACTTATTTTGCATTACCATTAGGAACCACTAAAGTAATTTTAATACAAAATATTCTCTTTTTTGCAAGTGTTTCCTATCTACGACACAGTAAATCTTCCAAAAAACAACTTCAAGTTATTAAAGGAAATATTGATTTGGATCCGGAGGACAATATTTTTAGAAAAGGCATTAATAGTTTTAGAGCATATAAATCGATAGATGCAAAAGTTGCCGATAAGGATATATGAAATGATTCATTATTTTTGCAGCAATATAAAAAGGCAATATGACTGAAGATTTAGATTTGATTTTGGCGGATACTACAGAAACGATGCAGAAAGGGATTTTGCATTTAGAAGCAGAATTGGTAAAAATAAGAGCAGGAAAAGCTAGTCCGAGTATGCTCGACGGGTTAAATGTTGATTATTATGGAAACCCTACTCCAATTAATCAGGTAGCTAATGTACAGGTATTGGATGTTAGAACAATTAGTATTCAACCATGGGAAAAAAACATGTTGGCTGCAATTGAAAAATCAATTATGGCGGCTAATATTGGAATTACACCTCAAAATGATGGTAGTCAAATTAGGTTATTTATGCCTCCATTAACAGAAGAAAGAAGAAAGGAATTGGTTAAAAAAGCTAGTGGAGAAGGAGAACAAGCAAAAGTAGCTATCAGAAATATTAGAAGAGATGCGATAGAAAGTATAAAAAAGTTACAAAAAGATGGATTGAGTGAAGACGCTTCAAAAGATGCAGAAAAAAACATTCAAGATGTTACCGATAAATTTATTTTATTAGTAGAGAAACATCTTGATGCAAAAGAAAAAGAAGTAATGGCAATTTAATTATTTCTTATTGGCAAGATAAACGCCTACCAGAATTACTGATAAGCAAATAACTTGCTGAAAATTTACATGTTCACCACCCCAAATGCCCCATGCTAATGCAACAAAGGGAATTCCGTAGGTAACCATAGATGCAAATAACGCACTTGCCCTTTTTACCAACATATAAAAAAGGACGGAGGCAATTGCTGTTCCAAATATCCCCAATACTACTGAAGCAAGAGTTGATTTTAAATAGGCATCATTACCTAATGGGAGTAAAAAATATCCAGTAAAAAATAGTATTAAAAAGCAGGGGATTATTAAAAATACAAAAGCCATGGAAGCAATTTCTAAAGAGCCAATTCCAGTCATATATCTTCCTACCATATTTACATTGATACCATAAAAGAGTGTAGCCAATAGCACAAGAAATGCGTAACTAAAATAAGCTAAACTAATATTTGCACCAGAAGCTACTAAAAAGCATAACCCAATAAACCCAATTAATATGCCGATTAATTGCAGCATTTTTACTTTTAATTGAAAAAATGCAACACCGCTGATAATTACAAAAAGTGGAGTTAATGCATTAAGAATTCCAGCGAGTGAACTATCTATTTTAGTTTCTGCAATACAAAAAAGATATGCAGGAAAAAAACTTCCTAATAATCCGGATAAAATAACCAACATTCTTCTATTTGCTGGAATATGCTTAAATGATTTAATTGCAAAAGGGAGCAATACAATTCCAGCACTCAATATGCGTAAAGATGCAACCTGATAAGGACTTAATACGTTCATTCCACCTTTCATTAAAATGAAAGAACTTCCCCAAATAACACAAAGAATAATAAAAATAAACCAATTTACTAGCTTTTGACCCACAGAATAATTTTAATCAAAGATGCATTTTTTATTCTTCATTATTAGCGATAAAATAAAATCTGTATTTTCATAATTCATTTAAACATTTTTATATGAGCATGTTAAAAGAATTCAAAGAATTTGCAGTTAGAGGTAATTTAATAGATACAGCGGTTGCATTTGTAATGGGTGCTTCATTTGGTAAAATTGTTTCCTCTTTTGTTGATGGAATTGTAATGCCGTTAGTTGGAATGCTAACAGGTGGTGTAGATTTTAATGACAAAAAGTTTGTATTAAAAGATGCGATTGACGCAGTAAATGATGGAGCAGGAAAAATAATAACTCCTGCAATTGTAGAAGTTTCTATAAAATATGGCAGTTTTATTGCCAATTTATTAGATTTTGTGATAATAGCATTTGCTGTTTTTATGGTAATTAAAGGTATTAATAAAATGAAAAAGGAAGAACCAGCTCTAGTAGCAGAAGCTCCAGTTGTTTCAAGTACTGATGCTTTATTAATAGAGATCAGAGATTCTTTAAAGAAGTAGTAGGGCTTAAGTGGATAACTATTTAGCAAAACAGGCATTTTTAATGCCTGTTTCTGTTTCTTTGTATTAATCAATCAGACAAATAGTGAGTGCAGTTAATTATCAGATTAAGTTAGATCAGTTTGAAGGACCTTTCGATCTCCTCCTTTTTTTTATAGAGAGAGATGAGTTGGATATATACAATATTCCAATAACCAAAATCATCAATGATTTTTTAGACTTTATACATAGTTCAGAAAAACTCAATATTGAGTTGAGTAGCGAGTTTATTTTATTTATATCAACCCTAATGCGCATTAAGGCTCGATTATTATTGCCTCGCAAAGAAATTGATGCATCTGGTAATGAAGTTGACCCTCGTCAGGAATTAATAGATAAAATCCTCGAATACAAGCGCTTCAAAGAAGCAGCTACTCAAATGGCTGAAATGGAAGCCATGCGCATGCTAATGGTAAAGCGTGGTAACCTCCAAAAAGAAATTGCGGTAATTGGTGAAGAAGCATCTGAAGGAACAGAAATTCAAAATATTACTTTATTCAAGCTGATGAAAGCTTTTGAAAAAGTAATGCAAAGAGTGCATGATCGACAAAATAGACCTGTACATACTGTTGTAAAGTATAACTACACAATGGAAGGTACAAGAGATTATATGTTGGACTTTGTGGGGAGAGAAAAAACGGTGGCCTTCGAAAAAATATTCGAAAATTGTAAAGACCGTATTCAAGCAATTTTCTATTTCTTATCTATTCTCGAATTATCTCAACAGAGGTTCATGAAATTATTGGTGGGACAAGGAATGAATAATTTTATTTTAGAGTGGAATGAAAATAGGGAAGCTGATATAGCCGATGAAGGTATCGCTGGTTCATCACCCACAGAAGAATAGGCTTATTATTTACCTATTGCATCATAGTAGAACTCACTTTCACGGTATCTTTCATCATCTCTTTTGCAGCATCTGCAATACCTTGAGCATCATAAGCACATTCTCTTTGTAATTCCTTTGGCGTTCCATGTTCTACTAACCTATCAGGAATACCCAATATCTTTATTGCTGCAGCATAATTATGTTGATTCATAAACTCAAGAACTGCAGAGCCAAATCCCCCAACAACAGTACCATCTTCAACAGTTATAATTTTATTATACTTGCTAAACACTTCATGCAATAAATCTTCATCAATTGGTTTTACAAATCGTAAATCATAATGAGCTGGATCAATTCCTTGAGTTCTTAACTCTCTAATTGCAGCCTGGGCAAAATTACCAGGGTGACCAAAACTTAAAATGGCTATTTCTTTTCCATCTTTTAATTTACGGCCTTTACCAATGGTAATTTCTTCAAAAGGTGTTTTCCATTCTGGCATTACACCTTCGCCTCTGGGGTATCTAATTACAAAAGGATAATTATTGGTATCTAATTGAGCGGTGTACATTAAGTTGCGCAATTCTTTTTCATTCATAGGCGCACTAACAACCATATGTGGTATACATCGCATATAAGGAATATCGTAACAACCATGATGTGTTGGTCCATCTTCTCCAACCAAACCTGCTCTATCCAAACAAAATACTACAGGTAGTTTTTGTATTGCAACATCATGCACTACTTGGTCGTATGCTCTTTGCATGAACGAAGAATATATATTACAAAATACCCTGAGCCCTTGAGTAGCCATACCTGCACTAACTGTAACTGCATGCTGCTCGCAAATACCCACATCAAATGCACGATGCGGCATTTTTTCCATCATGAATTTTAAAGAAGAACCACTTGGCATTGCAGGGGTAACGCCCATTATTTTTTCGTTCATCTCTGCTAGCTCAATCATGGTATGCCCAAATACATCTTGGTATTTAGGAGCTTGAGGAGCATCTATTTTTTTCTTATAAATTTCTCCTGTTACTTTATCAAATAAACCGGGTGCATGCCATTTAGTTTGGTCTTTCTCTGCTAATGCATATCCTTTGCCTTTAACTGTTACAATATGTAATATTTTAGGACCGGGTATGTCTTTTAAATCTTTTAAAAGATCTACCAAATTAGAAATATTATGACCGTCAATCGGTCCGAAATAACGCAGTTTTAAAGCCTCGAATAAATTGCTACTTTTGCTTACCACACCTTTTAAACTGGCTTCTAATTTACTAGCCATTTCTCTGGAGAAGTTTTTTCCAATTGGCAGTTTGCCCATCATATTCCATACTTCATCTCGAACCTTATTGTAAGTTGGAGAAGTACTGATATCAGTTAAGTATTCTTTTAATGCACCAACATTAGGATCGATGCTCATACAATTGTCATTCAAAATAATCAACACATCACTATCAGCAACGCCAGCATGGTTCATAGCTTCAAAAGCCATACCAGCCGTCATTGATCCATCTCCAATAACTGCAACTGATTTTCTATTTTCTCCACGGTATTTAGCAGCCATAGCCATTCCTAATGCTGCCGAAATAGATGTAGATGAATGGCCAACACCAAAAGTGTCGTATTCACTTTCGGATCTTTTAGGAAAACCACTTAACCCATTGTATTTTCTATTTGTCGCAAAATTATCTCTTCTACCAGTTAAAATTTTATGACCATAAGCTTGGTGACCAACATCCCACACCAACTGATCATATGGAGTATTGTACACATAATGCAATGCAACACTTAATTCAACAACACCTAAGCTAGCTGCAAAATGACCACCTTGAACGCTTACAACATCAATAATATATTGGCGTAATTCATTACAAACTTGGTGTAGTTGGTCTTTTCCTAATTTTTTAAGATCAGCAGGGCTATCAATTTTTTGTAACAATGGTCCAGGTGTAAACTCCATGCAAGTCTCATTTAGTTTGTAAAAGTACGATTTTAGGGCTTAATTGCACTTAATCAACCATAGAACATCCTATATGACCGATGGTTCAACTAATAAAAACTATTTTTTTTACCAAATAGCCGTCAATTTTGCCATTAATCCTATTTGGCAGTGTGAGCAGCACAGCTTATTTTACTTTTGAACAACATGCGAAAACAAAAAAAAGAGGTATTGTATTGGTGGTGCCAACTTGGTGGGTGGATGTTATATGGACTTACGATGGTATTTTTCGCCTTTGTTTTTGATAGCAAAAGTAGCAGTATTTTTTACCCTAAGTTATTATTGATCATTATATCTGGTCTATTTTTTACCCATATTTTACGATTGCTTGTAAAATTTTTTGGCCTTCGTCCACCAGAACTCACTCAAAAATGGTGGATGTTAACTGTTGTCCTACTATTAATTCTGGTTTTATTTAACCTAACAAATAGTGCTTTAGCTGAATTGTTTCATTTATACAATCCACTTGTAAAAATATCAGTGACCAAGCGCTTTTTGGTTAACCTAGTACTGGATTCGCCATTGATTTTGGTTTGGGTATCTATCTATTACTTATGGCATTATATTGAATTAGGCAATAAAAATGATATTCAAAAAATTAGGCTAGAGGGTTTGGTTAAAGAGCTAGAATTAAACACAATAAAGTCGCATATCAATCCACATTTTATTTTCAACGCTTTAAATAGTATAAGGGCATTGGTAGATGAAAATCCCGGGCGTGCTAGAACTGCAATAACTGAGTTGAGTAATATTTTGAGAAGCAGTATGCAAACCGAAAAGCAACAAACTGTTCCTTTTGAACAAGAATTGAATATTGTAAAAGATTATCTTGCGTTAGAATATATTAGGTTCGAAGATCGGTTGCAAATACAGTATGACATAGATGAAGACACATTAGATCAGCCAATACCACCAATGATGGTACAAACTTTAGTTGAGAATGCTATAAAGCATGGTATTAGTAAACTTAAAGATGGTGGAGTAGTAAAAATAATTTCAGATTTTAAAGATAATCACCACGAGATAATTGTTCAAAATACAGGCAGCTTGTCCGGTCAAGACAATGTAGAAGGTTTTGGTATAAGCAGCACTCGATACAGATTAAAATTATTGTTTGGTAAAAAAGCTAACTTTAGTATTGCTGATAATGGAAATAATATGGTTGAAGCAACTATAATAATGCCAGTTAATGGTTTAAATACTCCAATAAAATAACAACTATTTATATGGCTATAAAAGCAATTATTATTGATGATGAAAGACTTGCCCGTAACGAACTAAAAAAGTTGTTACAAGATCATAATGATATTGAAGTGATTGAAGAAGCTGCCAATGCAGATGACGGAATCGAAAAAATTGAAACGCTTAATCCGGATCTTATTTTTTTGGACATTCAAATGCCAGGTAAAACCGGATTTGATTTATTGGCTGAAGTTGAGAAAGCACCTAAAGTTATTTTTACTACTGCTTATGATGAATATGCTATTAAAGCATTTGAAGTAAATGCATTGGACTATTTATTAAAACCGATTGAGCCTAAACGCTTAGCTGATGCTATTCAAAAATTACAAGCTGAAATTTTTAAAGAAAATATTGGAACTTCTGGAACAAATAGAGGACCATTAACTGAGTTTGATCAGGTATTTGTAAAAGATGGAGAACGCTGCTGGTTTGTAAAGTTAGGGGAGATAAGGTTATTTGAAAGTGTTGGAAATTATGCTAAAGTATTTTTTGGTACTAACAAGCCTCTTATTCTAAAATCACTTAATGCTTTAGAAGAAAGATTGGATGATCGAATGTTTTTTCGTGCGAATAGAAAACATATTATCAATCTTCGTTGGATAGAAAAGATAGAACCCTATTTTAATGGCGGATTAATTTTGGATTTAAAGGGTGGAGAAAAAATTGAAGTCAGCCGTCGACAAACAGTTAAGTTTAAAGAGATGATGAGTCTTTAGGAATTAGAAATTAAGAATTATCAATTAAGTCTTATGAAAAAAATAGTTTTTTTATTTACCCTGTTTTTTTGCGCAAGTGTATTAACTGCCCAAAACATAGATATAATAATTAATGCGGCGGAAGTAGAGAGAATAGAAAAGACATTGTCTGCTGATGATATGCAGGGAAGAAGAACTTTTACTCCTGGTATAGATAAAGCTGCAGCTTTTATAGCAGATGAGTTTAAGAAAGCAGGATTGCAAACTTTTAAGCAAGATGGAAATTTTTTGCAATCATTTAAAATGGTGAAAGCAAAATTCATAAGTGCAACCGGAATAATAAATGGATCATCTGTTGACACTAAAAATATCATTGCAGTTACTTGTAAGTCAGATTTGTTGATCAACGAAAAATCTGGTTATGAACTTGCATACATTACCAAAGGAGCAAATTTTAATATTGAAGTAAGAAAATACAGTTCATTACCTAAAAACACAATTGTATTAGTGGATACATCATTTTCCTCTACTTTTAGTAGATTGGTAATGTTAAAAACTGGATTATTTCAATCTAATAATTCAGTAATTTTTGTTTTATCCTCTCAGGTTCCAACAACTTATACTTTTCAAGCAAAACATGAAATTGAAGAGCAGCCTTTAAGCAACGTGGTTGGTATCATACCGGGGAAAACCCTTCCAAAAGAATATGTGATTTTTTCTGGTCACTACGATCATTTAGGAATAGATAGTAAAAAAGCGGTGAATAACGATTCTATTTTTAATGGTGCAAATGACGATGCTGCAGGAACTACAGCTGTAATGCTATTAGCAAAGTATTTTAGGGTGATGAATAATAATGCTCGTACATTAATTTTTGCAGCTTTTACTGCTGAAGAAATAGGTGGGTTTGGCGCTTCTTATTTTTCAAAACAATTTAATCCGGATGATGTAAAAGCAATGTTTAATATTGAGATGATTGGAACTGAAAGCAAATGGGGTACTAATAGTGCTTATATAACTGGGTTTGAAAAAACGGATATGGGTAAAATTTTACAACAAAATTTAGAAGGTACTGGATTTAATTTTTATGCTGATCCTTATCCAGATCAACAATTATTTTATCGTTCTGATAATGCAACATTGGCAAGATTAGGTGTTCCTGCTCATACAATATCTACTTCTAAAATGGAAAATCCTCCAAACAACGAACCCAATTATCACAAAGTTTCTGATGAAATTGGAACTCTTAATATTCCGAACATGACTCAGATTATCAAGTCAATTGCTTTAAGTGCTAAAGGAATAGTAAGTGGAAAGGAAACACCAACACGCGTGGATACAAGTAGTTTGCGCTAAATAAACATTACTTACTTTTTTTCTGCAGATAGGGTATACTATTGAATAAAACCAATTGAAACTGGGGCCTATTCCTGTTTTCAAAAAGTTGATACATTAACCCTGTCTCTACCCTGAGGTATTTATTAATTCCATAGCCAAGTGCAAGGTATACTCGATTGCGGTCGAATACAAGGCTATTCAAATTCAAAAATAATTCATTATACGCTGATGCATATAAAGTATTCTTTGTAATAATTTTATTATTAAATGGAATATTTAATGATAAAAAATACCTAAAACGAACCCTGAAATCGGTTGGCAAAAACCGTTCTTCTAATCGATATCTGTGCTGTATAAATATCTTTCCAAAATTTCGACGATTTATGAATTGCTGATAGATTCTGTTTTCTGTAAAACTTATTTTATTAATTGTTCCGTTAATGTATGGTTCACTTATTACATGGGCAAATCCCAATAAAATATTATTATTATTTTCTGTAAGATTATAACCAATTCCAGTTCTAAGCATCAATTGTTCTAAATCTCCAGCTAAATTGTAATTGCGGTATTGAACTTCATTCCACCAACTCCATTTTTTATTGATAGGCTGGTTGCCATAGTAAATAAACCAATTGCCAAATTCGCTTTTTTGTGAATATGTTTTATAATAGCTTAAGCATAGAAAGGCAAAATAAAAAAGATAAATTAATCGATTATTTTTTTTCAATTTCATTTTTTTGTCGCTTAACAAATTTAACTACTTCATACCAAATAACTGAAATAAAGCCTATTCCTATACAGATGAGTAATTCAGTTAATTTTAATGGTGCAAACTTAAAAAAACCTGCCAAAACTGGCACATACAACAATAATCCTGTAACTAAAATGGTGATGAGTATGATCAATCCAACTAGGTTGTTTTTGTATTGTATGGTTGTTAAAATGGAGTAATAAAAAGAACGGTTTACAAGCGTTAAAAAAATGTCTGCTGCAATTGATACGCCTTCTTCAATCATTAAACAATCACCAATAACAAGGTCTTCTGTTTTAATTTCTTCGAGTATTCCATTGCGAATTACTTTGCAATTGGGTTGTATAAATATTTGTAATTTCTCTAATGCATTTTTACTTCTTGCATCTTGGTATAATGAAATTGTAGCTAATAAAATAATGGCTGCTGCTAAAAATAGTCCATCGCCAATATCGCCAAAAATAAAATAGATAATCGAAGCAACTAATAAGAGCGATACCATTGGCAATTTTGCTAAACTCTTTATGGCGTCAAGAAAACTATTTTCTTTTTTATATTTTAATATATTGGTTCCAAATAAGGTTTTAGATTGTATTACCTCTTCATTGGTAAGCCCTTTAATATTAAAATTCTGAATGGCCATTTAGTCCCCAAAAATTGGTAATTAATTATTTCAAGAAATTAATGCTTTATCCATTAAACGCTAACAAACTTTTTTAACTTTTGCAGCATTACGAATCATTGTTTTTAATACTGCTATATCAATGTCGGCTATTTTTTTAATATGTATACAACCCTTACCTGCTTTGTGTTTTCCTAATTTATTTAATAGCTCTTCTCTGTTTTCTATGTTTAAATAGATATACAAAACAATGGAAGTTGATCTTGGTGAAAATGCTACAATAGGCATATCTCCTTCACGGCCGCTCTCATATACATAATGGTATGTACCAAACCCAATAATAGATGCTCCCCAAAGTTTGGCTTCAAATCCAGTTAGTTTATTCATTATATCAATAATTTCAAAACTATCTTTCTTCTGTGTTTCATCTTTTAAAGCATTGATATAACCCTTAACACTTTTGATTGTTTCTGTTGTTTTATTAGTTACCATGGCACTATAAATTTATCATTTTTAAGGCTCTTAGGAAAATTGTATTTGCAATAAGAAAACAATAATTCCTGCGACAAAGCCGATTAGTGCTAACCAGCCAATTTTCTTGAGGTACCACATAAAATTAATTTGTTCTATACCCATTACTGCAACACCAGCAGCAGAGCCAATTATTACAGCACTTCCCCCTGTGCCGGTTGTTAAAGCAAGGAATTCCCAAAAACGATGGTCTGTAGGATAAGTGGCTAAATCATACATTCCTTGAGAAGCAGCAACTAAAGGCACATTATCTACTATTGCCGATAATAAACCTAAGGCAATTCCAATCTTTATATCATTTTTAAAAGTAGCACTTAAAAATGTAGCAAGCTCTTTAAGTAAACCTAAAGATTGTATTGCGGACACGGCTAATAAAATTCCTAAAAAAAACAAAATGCTAGGAGTATCTACTCTTTGTAATGCTCTTGCCACCGTATATCTTTCTGCAATTTCCCGTTCCTTACTTTTATGAATAATGGTAGTGATAATCCACATAAAGCCTAATGCCAGTAACATTCCCATAAAAGGAGGTAAATGTGTTAGGGTTTTAAAAATTGGGACAAAAATCAATAAACCTAAACCTGCAAATAAAACAATTTTTCCTTCTTGTTTCTCTCTAATTGTACAAACTGATGCTGGGATTTCTGCAACTTTTTTCCCTTTAAATTTATAAGATACAATTAGGGCAGGAATAAAACATACAGCAAGGCTAGGCAAAAATAGTTGCTTCATTATGTTGAGAGCAGTTATTTGTCCCCCTATCCAAAGCATGGTTGTAGTTACATCTCCTAATGGCGACCATGCTCCTCCTGCATTAGCAGCAATTACTATCATTCCTGCAAACCAAAGTCGATCTTCTTTTACTTTGAGAATTCTTATACACAATGAAGTCATTACTATTGCAGTAGTTAAATTATCTAGTAATGCCGAAAGGAAAAAGGTAATGCTAATAATGATTAACAATAATGAGGGTTTACTAGTAGTCTTTATTTTTTGGGTAATAATGTCAAATCCATTGTGCGAATCAATTAGTTCAACAATGGTCATTGCGCCTAGTAAAAAGAATAAAATAGATGCTATTTCTCCTAAATGTTCTAATAATTCTTCATTTACTTTATCTATTGAGTTGCTTTGAAGTATGTATAAAGTCCAACAGAGTACTCCAGTAATTAATGCAGATGCTGCTTTATTCAGTTTTAAAGAATGCTCAAAAGCAATGGCAGTATATCCTGCAATAAAAACAAAAATTATAATTGCTGTAAACATTTTAGCAAACTTGATTGATTACTTCAAATATAAGTTAAAGGATACTATTTTTGCTTTAAAGCTTAATTGCTGATTGTAGTTTTGAATAATAACTAATAATATGACTTCTAAATTTCTAATTAAAAATGTAACCATTGTTAATGAGGATCAATCTCTTGTAAACGACATTCTTTTTTACGACAACTTTATTAAAAGAATCGGTACTATAAAAGTTGAACCCGATTTTAATGTTATTGATGGAACAGGCAAATATTTATTCCCTGGAATAATAGACGGACAAGTGCATTTTCGTGATCCAGGACTTACACACAAAGGAGACCTATATTCTGAAAGTAGAGCAGCAATAGCAGGAGGTGTAACTTCTTTTATAGACATGCCCAATACTGTTCCAAACGTTCTGACTGTAAAAGACCTTGCCGACAAATATGAACTTGCCTCCAAAAAATCATTAGCGAATTATTCCTTTTTTTTAGGCGTAAATAGCGACAATATTGACGAAATAATTAATACTGATACTTCAAAATTGATAGGAGTATCAGACGATGGATTGTATTTTACTAAAAAAGGGAATTTGCTAGCAGACAATCCTGCAACAATGGAAAAGCTTTTTGCGAATTGCAAATCAATTATTGCCATTCATTCTGAAAAAGAACAGATAGTGGAAGAAAATGAAACTATTTACAGAGAAAAATATGGAGAGAATGTGCCGATTGAGTTTCATCCATTAATAAGAAGCGAAAAGGCTTGCTTTGAAGCAACAAAACATGCAATTAGTTTGGCAAATAAGCATAATGCAAGATTGCACATTTTGCATTTAACAACAGAAGCAGAAACTCATTTATTCCGAAATGATATTCCGTTAAAAGATAAAAATATTACCACTGAAGTATCTATTCACCATCTTTGGTTTTCAGATAAAGATTATGAACATCTTGGTACTTTGATCAAATGGAATCCTGCAATTAAAACAGAAAAAGATAAGCAAGGTCTTTTGCAAGCATTATTAAACAATCAAATTGATATTGTAACTACAGACCATGCTCCACATACTTTGGAAGAAAAGCAAAAGCCCTATTTTCAATCAATGTCGGGCGCGCCAATGGTGCAGCATTCCTTAAATTGTATGTTGGAATTTTATAAAAATGGACTCATTTCTTTGGAAAAAATTGTTGAAAAAATGTGCCATAATCCTGCAATATTATATCGTATTAAAAAAAGAGGATTTATTAGAGAAGGATTTTATGCTGATTTAACTTTGGTAGACTTAAACTCTACGTGGACAGTTGCCAAAGACAATATCCTATATAAATGCGGTTGGTCGCCTTTAGAAGGAACAACTTTTCAAACCAAAGTAATTGGCACATTTGTAAATGGTAATTTTGTTTACAATAATGGTCAATTTAATGATACGATAAAAGGACAGGCGTTAACGATTCAAAACAAGTAGAAAGTAATGTTATACTATGTTTCAAGATAGAAAATTAATCATTGCAACCAAGCACGAAAAAGAAAAAGTGATTGCTCCGCTTTTAGAGAAAGCGTTAGGTGTTTCATGCATTGTGCATGATCAATTTGACACAGATTTATTAGGCACTTTTACTGGTGAGATTGAAAGAGAACATGACCCAATTGCTACAGCAAGACAAAAATGTTTAATGGCAATGGAATTAACTAACTGCGATTTAGGTATAGCAAGTGAAGGCTCTTTCGGGCCACACCCATCAATGTTTTTTGTAAATGCTGATGATGAGATGTTGATTTTTATCGACAAGAAAAATAATATAGAAATTATTGTTCGAGAATTAAGTACAGAAACAAATTTTAATGGTAAAGAAATTAAAACGGAAGAAGAATTAATGGCATTTGCTGAATTGGTTAATTTTCCATCTCATGGTTTAATCCTTCGAAAAGCCAAAGAGCAAAATAGTGATATTATTAAAGGGATTAATTCTATCAACCAATTAAAAGAAGCGTTTAAAAAATTAAATGGTGAGTCTAATTCCGTTTATGTAGAAACTGATATGAGGGCAATGTATAATCCTTCTCGTATGAATGTAATTGAAGCAGCAACCAAAAAATTAGTGGATAAAATAAATTCATTATGTCCACAATGTAATATGCCAGGCTTTGGAATTACAGAGGTAAAAAAAGGATTAATATGCAGTTTATGTAGCGCTCCTACAAATTCAACCTTAAGCTATATCTATGTTTGTAAGCATTGTGAATTTTCGAAAGAAGAAATGTATCCAAATAAAAAAATAACAGAAGAGCCTATGTATTGCGACAATTGCAATCCATAATAATGTTTACTCAAAAATATTTTTAGACTGCTTTAACGATTGCTACAGAGTGCACTGCATCACTAATTTCTTTAATTAAGTTGATGTCTTTTTCAATTGCATTACCTACCACAATAACATCGGCCCCAGCTTTACAATTTAGGTATGCTTTTTCGGGATAAGTAATTCCACCGCCAACAATTAAAGGAACTTCAATATGCTGAGCAACTTTTTGAATCATTTGCTCAGTTATTGGTCTTTTGGCGCCACTTCCAGCATCCATATAAATTAATTTCATACCCAACATTTCCCCTGCCATTGCTGTACACATTGCTATCTCATTTTTATCTGCAGGAATAGGTGTTGCGTTGGAGATATAAGATACTGTGGTTGGGGCTCCACCATCAATCACCATATATCCAGTTGGCATAATTTCTAGTCCACTCTTCTTTACAAAAGGGGCACTAATAACATGCTGTCCTATTAATAATTCGGGGTTTCTACCAGATATTAATGAAAGGTATAAAAGCGCATCTGCAAAGGGGCTTACCTGTGATGGAGAACCCGGAAACAGTATAACAGGTATATTACAAGAAGCTTTTATCTGTTGTATACATTCGTCTAAATAGCTAGAAATTACCAAACTACCCCCTACAAAAAAATAATCCACTTTTGCCTCGGTTCCCAGTTGAACTAGCTGTTCAATAGCATTTTTATCTACCTTATCGGGATCAATTAACACTGCAAACGACTTATTACCAAGCTTTTTGCGATTTGTAAATTGATGATATATGGCTTGTTTCATTACTATTACTACCTCTAGTTGTTGCAAAAATGCAGAAAAGTTTTCGTTGTTTGGTCAAAAATGACTTTTTTAGCCTTATTTATTGGATAAATGAACTTGTTTAACCTTTTTTAGTAATAGAAAGTGCAAAAACCAACGTTTTATTTTATCCATATTTTTTTCTACACCTGTGTATAATCGAGCAAAATCAAGCAGGATTTGAGGTACGAATTTATCCACCTCCCTTATCCACAACCTGTGCATATTTACGGCATTGATTTATGCGAATGGAAAGATAGTTTCGTTAACCGTATTAACAATTTATTAATAAATGGGTGGAAATCTAAAAACAACGTTCTAAATCGCCACAACTATATGCCTAACCCACGCACTAACAAAGGGCTTCAATTCAGCCGCCGCTTTACCAAAGAGGAAGTAACCCCTTATGACATGTTCGAGTATGATTATCGCGATAGCATAATCAAAAACCCGAATGGAGAAAAAGTTTTTGAAATGAATAATGTAGAGGTTCCCAAACAGTGGAGCCAAATTGCTACAGATATTCTTGCTCAAAAATATTTTCGAAAAGCAGGTGTTCCACAAGCAGATGGTTCTCTAGGAAGAGAAACTAGTGTAAAGCAAGTGGCGCATCGCATGGCTCATTGCTGGCGTGTATGGGGCGAGCGATATGGCTATTTTGCAGCGGCAAAAGATGCACAAGTGTTTTATGATGAATTGGCGTACAGCATTCTTAATCAAGCTTGCGTGCCAAATTCTCCACAGTGGTTTAATACTGGTTTGCATGAAGTTTACGGCATTACAGGAAAACCTCAGGGGCACTATTATGTAGATCCTAAAGATAGTAAATTAAAAAAATCTACTAACGCATACGAGCGTCCACAACCTCATGCCTGCTTTATTCTTAGCGTAAGCGACGATTTAGTAAATGAAGGCGGAATTATGGATTTATGGACTAGAGAGGCACGTATTTTTAAGTACGGATCTGGTGTGGGAACCAACTTCTCTCAAGTTCGTGGTGGTGGCGAAAAATTAAGTGGTGGTGGTACTTCTAGCGGGTTAATGAGTTTTCTAAAAATAGGTGATCGTGCTGCAGGTGCAATTAAAAGCGGTGGCACTACACGAAGAGCAGCTAAAATGGTTTGCTTGGATTTAGATCATCCAGAAATAATGGAATTCATTAATTGGAAAGTGGGCGAAGAAAAGAAAGTAGCAGCATTAGTAGAAGCTGGTTATGATAATGGATATGAAGGAGAAGCTTATGCAACTGTATCCGGACAAAATTCTAATAACTCCGTTCGTATTCCGAATGAGTTTTTTAAAGTATTAGCAGATGGCGGTGATTGGGAACTAAAAGCAAGAACTGATGGTCGTGTAATGCAAAAAATTCCTGCTTCTAAAGTATGGGAACAAATTTCTTATGCTGCATGGCGTTGTGCCGATCCTGGTACTCAATATGATACTACTATAAATGAATGGCATACATGCCCCAAAGGTGGACGTATCAACGCTTCTAACCCTTGCTCTGAATACATGTTTTTAGATAATACAGCGTGTAATTTAGCATCAATCAACCTTCGTAAGTTTCACAACAACGATGATAATATTTTTGATGTTGAAGGTTTTGAGTACACTACTCGCTTATGGACTACTGTTCTTGAAGTATCGGTTTTAATGGCCCAATTTCCTTCAAAAGAAGTAGCACAATTATCATACGATTACAGAACATTAGGTCTTGGTTTTGCCAACCTTGGTTCTATGCTAATGGTTAGTGGTATTTCTTATGATAGTGAAGAAGCGCGTGGAATTGCTGGTGCTATATCTGCTATCATGACTGGTGTTGCCTATAAAACTTCAGCAGAAATGGCCTCTTTCTTAGGTGCTTTTGATAAGTACGAAGATAATAAGGAAGATATGCTTCGTGTTATGCGTAACCACCGAGCTGCTGCTTACGATGCACAAGATGCTTATGAAGGAATAGAAATTAAACCTCAAGGTATTAAAGCAAAATACTGTCCTGATTATATGTTAAAAGCAGCAATCCATGCTTGGGATGATGCGGTTCAATTAGGAGAAAAACATGGTTATCGTAACGCACAAACTACTGTAATTGCTCCAACAGGAACAATTGGACTAGTAATGGATTGCGATACAACTGGCGTTGAACCAGATTTTGCTTTAGTTAAATTTAAAAAATTAAGTGGTGGTGGATATTTTAAAATCATCAACCAATCTGTTCCACAAGCATTAAAAAATCTTGGTTACAATCAAAAAGATGCATTGGCTATTGAGCAGTATGCTGTTGGATCTGCGAGCTTCGAAAATGCTCCATTCATTAATAATGCAAGTCTTGCTGCAAAAGGATTTACTACTGCAGAAATAGAAAAATTAAATGGTGCTGCTCGTTCCGCATTTGAAATTGGATTCATCTTTAATCGTTTCACTTTAGGTGATGAGTGCATGCAACGTTTAGGATTTACTGAAGCTGAATATGTTGATTGGAATTTTGACTTGTTAGAAGCTATTGGATTTACAGAAGATCAAATTGATGCCGCTAACGATTATGTATGTGGAACAATGACTATTGAAGGCGCTCCTTTATTAAAAGAAGAACACCTGTCTGTTTTTGATTGCGCAAATAAATGTGGTAAAAAAGGAGAAAGATATATTCATGCTTATGGGCATATTCGGATGATGGCTGCTTGTCAACCTTTCCTTAGTGGTGCAATCTCTAAAACCATTAATCTGCCGCATGAAGCAACTGTTGAAGAAATTGCTGATTGTTATTTGATGAGTTGGCAATTAGGATTAAAAGCAAATGCTTTATATCGTGATGGATCTAAATTGAGTCAACCACTTAGTAATAAATCAGAGAAAAAGAAAAAAATAGGTGATACTGTTGAAGCTAGTGCAGAAACGGCTGAAGAAATTACATCCGAATCAAATATTGTTGACCTCAGCAAATTAACGGTTGATGAATTATTAGAAGAAGTGCAAAAGCGCATGACTGCTTCAACTGATACTAAATTAAAACGCCAACTTTCTGGTATTGTTGAGAAAAAATCTTTGCCTGCAAAACGTAGAGGATTTACACAGAAAGCAAAAATAGGAGGTCAGGTTATTTTCTTACGCACCGGTGAATATATGGATGGTACGCTAGGAGAAATATTTATTGATTTAGCAAAAGAAGGTTCAACTCTTCGCAGCTTTATGAACTGTTTCTCAATTGCAATATCAGTAGGATTACAGTATGGTGTACCATTAGAAGAATTTGTTGAAAAATTTATATTCACTAAGTTCGAACCATCTGGTATGGTAGATCATCCGAATATTAAAACAACTACTTCATTGGTAGACTTTATTTTCAGATCATTGGCTTATGAGTATTTGGGTAGAACAGATTTAGTGCATGTACTAGATAAACCCCAAGTTGAAAATACGGGGGAAGGAGATGGAGAATCTATTTTTATGGGTAAACCTGAACTGAGTAGTATTCGCGTTACGGCGCCTTCTGCAAATACCACTCCATCTGTTGCACCTCAATCACAAAAATTGCATCGTGCAACTGCTTTTAAAGGAGATGCTAGTATGGATGCTGTAACTGCAGCAGCAAAATCTATGCAAAGCGATTCACCTACTTGTAGCACTTGCGGACACTTAACTATAAGAAGCGGAACTTGTTATAAATGTTTGAACTGTGGCACTAGTATGGGTTGCAGTTAATTATCAAAATTTAGTCCTTGCCATTTGAAAGATAGCGTCCCGATTTATTAGGGACGTTTTTTTTAAGATAATTTGTTTTCTAATGCTTCTTGTACCAATTGATTGAGGGAAATACCATGTTGGGTAGAATAGGTAGATGCTTTTTGGTGTAATTCTTTTTTTATTCGAACATTAAATGACCCTTTGAGTGATTTAAGTATGGGTTTGTTCTGTGCATTACAAATAGCTTCATATTCAATAGCGGCTTCCTTAAAAGCTTTTTTAAGGGCAACAACACTATTGCCTTCAAATGAAATTAAATCAGTTATCCCTTCAATTTTTCCATAAAAAATTTCATCATCAGCACTAAAGTGAATGGAACTGATAAAATTTTTATAGGTTAAGAAATCTTTTTTCATATGCGTTTTTTTAAATTACAAAAGGCCTATTTTAGTTAATTCATCTATCAATTGAATTATTTGATAGCGTTTAAAAGTATTACTAGGATGTGGCCTATGCAAACTCCTTGTAAATAATATCTAAGTAAAATTATTATTTATTCCTTAAATTTATCTTCATTTAGAAAATGATTGTAATATGGGAGATCTTCAGATAAAAAAACAAGCTAAAAAGTATGATGCAGTAATTGTGGGATCGGGTGCTGGTGGCGGTATGGCTGCTTATACGCTGGCAAAAGCTGGTTTAAAAGTTTGCTTGTTAGAAGCAGGCGCTGATTATGACCCTGCCGTAAATTCTTCTCAGTTAAAAAACCCTTGGGAATCTCCCCGAAGAGGTGCAAGTACAAAGTATCGGCCCTTTGGCGATTTCGACGGCTGTTATTGGGGTTGGGAGATTGATGGAGAACCATATACCCAAGCACCAGGAAGTGAGAAATTTGAATGGTGGCGTGCCCGCATGATGGGTGGAAGAACCAATCATTGGGGAAGAATTTCTTTGCGCTTTGGTCCTAAAGACTTTAAAAGAAAAAGTATTGATGGGTTAGGCGACGACTGGCCAATTGGTTACGAAGATGTAAAACCTTACTACGATAAAATTGATAAACTCATTGGCGTATTTGGAAGTGTAGAAGGATTAGAAAACGACCCTGACGGAATTTTTCTTCCTCCACCTAAACCTCGTTTACATGAATTGATGATTAAGAAAGCAGCAACGGGTATTGGGATTCCAGTTATTCCTTCGCGCTTATCTATTCTTACTAAAAAAATTAATGAAGAAAGAGGCGCATGTTTTTTTTGCGCTCAGTGTAATAGAAGTTGTAAAGTTTATGCAGATTTTTCAGCTGGTTCTGTTTTAGTAAAACCTGCTTTAAAAACAGGCAATGTAGATGTGATTACTCATGCAATGGTTAGAGAAGTAATTACAAATGAAGCTGGTTTAGCTACAGGTGTTTCCTATGTAAATAAATTAGACATGATGGAATATCAAGTGAGTGGAAGAGTAGTAATACTTGCTGCCAGTACTTGTGAAACAGCCCGTTTATTGTTGAATTCAAAATCGAAAAGACATCCGAATGGATTGGCCAATGAAAGTAATGTTGTTGGGAAATATTTGCACGATTCTACTGGTGCAGCTTTAGGAGGTGTTCTCCCAGAACTCTTTGGTAGAAAGCGTTACAACGAAGATGGGGTAGGTGGTATGCATATATACACTCCTTGGTGGAAAGACAATAAAAAGCTCGATTTCCCTCGTGGTTATCATATAGAATATTGGGGAGGAATGAGTCAACCTGCTTATGGTTTTGGAATGGGTATGCAAGGTTTAAATGGCAAGTACCAAGTAAACGGAAAAACAAAAGAAGCTGGTGGATATGGTGCTTCATTAAAAGAAGATGTGCGTTTCTTTTACGGTGCAGGAGTTGGTATGGCTGGCAGGGGAGAAGCTGTTCCTAATATTAATAACTATTGCGAAATTGATCCATCAGTAGTTGATAAATATGGTATTCCTGTTTTGCGTTTTCATACAAAAAATTCGGAGTATGAAATTAATCAGGCAAAGCACATGAAAGAAACTTTCAAGGAAATCATGCACAATATGGGTGCAATAATAACTTGGGGTGGAGAAGATGACGCTACCAATAATTATGGATTATCTAATCCTGGTAATATCATACATGAAGCTGGAACGGTTAGAATGGGCGCCGATAAAAAAACTTCAGCTTTAAATAAATGGAGTCAAGCGCATGATTGTAAAACGTTGTTCTGTGTAGATGGATCTCAGTTTACTTCTCAAGCAGATAAAAATATTACATGGACGATACTCGCTCTCAGTATGCGTGCAAGTGAATACATTATTGAAGAAATGAAAAAACAAAATATTTAATATGGACAGGAGAAAATCACTCAAAACACTTTTTGTTGGAACTATTGGTGCTGGCGTATTGGTAGAAGCTTGTAAGTCGGCCGATAAAAAAGCCATAGCTGCTTCTACTGATGCTGCACTAGAAGATAGAATGCAGGAAGAAAAAGACCATCTATTAAAAATGGAGAAAGAAGATAAATTTTTTACTCCAAATGAAATGGCAACTATTGCGCTTTTATCAGATATCATCATTCCCAAAGATGCTATCAGCGGAAGTGCAACAGAGGCAAAGGTTCCAGACTTTATAGAATTCATTGTAAAAGACATGCCATCTAATCAAACACCACTGCGTGGAGGTTTAAGATGGTTGGATATGCATTGTTTAAAGCAATATGATAAAGCATTCAAAGATTGTGATGGCAAACAACAAATTGCTGTTGTTGATGAAATTGCCTATCCAGAAAAAGCAAAGCCCGAAGTTAAACAAGGTGTTGCTTTTTTTAATTTAATGCGTGATTTAGTAGCAACTGGTTTTTATACTTCTGAAATGGGTGTTAAAGACATCGACTATAAAGGAAATACACCCAATCAATGGAATGGTGTGCCAGATGATGTATTAAAACAATATAAACTTTCATATTCTGAACGAGAAATGAAAGAGTGTGTACAATTTACTAGTGAAACCTAATTTTTTTTAAATTTATTTGATATGAATCCTTCATTGATTTTTTCTTTTGGGAATAGTTCTGTTTTAATAGGTTGGCTTTTACTGATAGTTGTACCTAAATGGAAATTTACAAAAGTCATCATCTTGAATGGTCTAATTGTTTTGTTTGCAATTTTGTATTCAATCTTTATTTTAAAAGGAATTGGTCAGTTTAATCCTAATAGCTTTAGTACATTGGCCAATGTAAAAGTATTATTTCAAAATGATGAAACTGTTGCTGCAGGCTGGTTACATTATCTTGCTTTTGATTTATTTGTTGGTACATATATTGTAGATCAATCTATTAAATTGAAAATTTCAAGATGGATTTATACGCTTATTCTTCCCTTTACTTTTATGTTCGGTCCAATTGGTTATCTATTATTCTTTATAGTAGTTAGTATTAAAACTAAAAGGATTTATGCAACTAATTAATGAGTTATTTAAACGAAATAGATTATTAACTATATCAGGTATTTTTTATGTTTTACTTTCTATTTTCCTAATCGTTTTTTCTTTTTTTTATAATAAAGAAATATTAGGTTTATCTCCAATTGTTAAACCTTTAAAATTTGCTATTAGTACTTTTGTATATTCATTTACATTGGCTTATTTACTATTTTATGTGAATAATCAAAAAAAAGTAAAGTAATTCTCAATACTTTCTGTTTTTGTAATGACATTTGAAAATGGAGTAATTACTATTCAAGCTTTTAGGGGAAAACTGTCACATTTTAATAATAATGAATTAGTAGGTGGAATATTGTATGCTTTGATGGGTATATTAATAGTTTGGCTTACCACAGCAACACTTGTAATTACAATCAGATTTTTTTTGCAAAAAGTTTACACTATTCCAAATCCCTATGTTTTATCCATTAAACTAGGCCTATTATTTTTTGTGATATTTAGTTATTGGGGAGGTTATATGAGTGTTGTTAATTCTCATGCTGTTGGAGGTAAAATGGGAAGTGATGGCTTGCCATTTTTAAATTGGAGTAATGTATTTGGAGATTTACGTGTTTCGCATTTTTTCGGAATTCATTCTTTACAAGTAATTCCATTGTTTGGGTTTTTTATATCCAGCAAAATCCATAATCCACAAACAGCCAAAAAGTTTATATGGCTATTTGTAATAGTTTATATTTCTTTTGTAGTATTTACAGCAGTTCGAGCATTAAATTTTCAACCATTTTTAGGTAATTAACTTACTCCACTTCCATTCTCAATTGCAGTTTCAGGATTAATGAAATGCAATTTTCCGGCTGCATCTTCTGCCATTAATATCATGCCATTGCTTTCAATGCCTTTCATTTTTCGAGGTGCTAAATTGCAAACAACAGTAACTTGCTTGCCCACAATTTCCTCTGGTGTAAAATGCAAAGCAATCCCTGAAACAATGGTTCTTGTTTCAAAGCCAAGGTCTACCTGTAGCTGTAATAATTTATCTGCTTTTGCTACTTTTTCAGCAGCAACAATAGTCCCTACTTTCAAATCGATTTTTGCAAAATCATCAAAAACTATTTCGGGTTTTATAGTTGCCTTAATTTCTTTCTGTTCTTCTTGAGCTGATACATTAGTTGGGACTGATTCTTTATTCACAGCAGCTTTTTTTAATTTTTCTATTTGAAAGGTAATTTCCTCGTCTTCTATTTTTCTAAACAATAATTCTGGCGCGCGCAAACTATATCCAACACTTAATAGTTTCATGCTCCCTGCATTTTCCCAATTCAATATCTTATCTACTACTTTTAATAAATAGCAAATTTTCTTAGCAGTAAATGGTAAGAATGGATTAATTAATACGGCTAAATTAGCAGTAAGTTGTAAGCAAATATTTAAACAATTGTCGATTAATTGCTGGGCTTCTGGGTTTGTTTCTAATTGCTTAGCTAATATCCATGGTTCCTTTTTCTGCATATATTGATTGCCAATACGTGCCAAATTAATTACTTCGAACTGGGCATCCCTAAACTTATATTCTTCTAATAATTTTTCTACTTTTTCTTTGGATGATTTTATAGAAGCAACAGTTGCTTGATCTAATTCATCAATTACAGCAGCATGCAATGGGGGTACTTTTCCTTTGCATAATTTATGCATCAATACCAATGATCTATTGATGTAATTGCCGAAGATGCTTACTAGCTCGCTATTATTGGCTTCCTGAAAACCTTTCCATGTAAATTCACTGTCTTTGCTTTCGGGTGCAATTAATGTAAGATAATAACGAAGTGAATCTGCAAGTTGGCTACCACCGTTTTCTGGTTTGATAAAATCGTTCACATAGTCCTCCATCTCTAGCTTCCAATTTCTGCTAGTGCTCATTTTATCTCCTTCCAAATTCATGAACTCGTTGGCAGGAACATTTTCTGGTAAAATATTGCCATGCAATTGCAACATCACTGGAAAAATAATACAATGAAAAACAATATTGTCTTTCCCTATAAAATGTACCAATTTGGTATCTTTATCTTCCCAATATGGTTTCCAATCTTTACCATTATTTAAAGCCCATTGCTTGGTTGCACTGATATAACCAATAGGAGCATCAAACCATACATACAATACTTTTCCTTCTCCACCTTCTACTGAAGCCGGAAGTTTTACTCCCCAATCTAAATCTCTTGTAACTGCTCTAGGCAATAATCCACCATCTATCCAACTCTTGCATTGCCCTACTACGCTCGCTCTCCAATCATTTGCATGATCTTCTAAAATCCATTTTCTTAAAAAAGATTCATGTTTATCTAAAGGTAAATACCAATGTTTAGTTGATTTCTTAACAGGTATATTTCCACTTAAAGTACTTACTGGGTTTATTAGTTCATCGGGACTCAAACTCTTGCCACAGTTCTCACACTGATCGCCATAAGCAGCCGTGTAGGCACAATTAGGACAAGTGCCTTTGATATATCTATCAGCCAAAAAACTTTGAGCTTGCTCATCAAAGTATTGGTCAGATTCCTGAGTAATTAAATCACCTTTATTATTGAGGGTATTAAAAAATTCTCGAGCAGTTTCATGATGCAATGGATCACTAGTTCGATGATAAATATCGAACGAAATGCCCAGATCATTAAAGTTCTGTGCAATTATTGGATGATATTTATCAATAATAGCTTGTGCAGTAGTTCCTTCTTTTGTTGCCTGAATAGGAATTGCGGTACCATGTTCATCACTTCCACATACAAAAACCACATCACACTTTTGAGCTCTTAAATAACGTACGTATATATCGGCTGGTAAGTAAGCCCCAGCTAAGTGGCCTATATGCTTTAATCCATTGGCATACGGCAGGGCTGCGGTGATCAAATATCTCTTGGGTTGATTCATTATTATTAAACCAGCATTTAATGCGGTTGGCAAAGGTACGGATTGGAACTAAGCGATACAAATAGGCTAAAAAATAGAAAATATAATATAAAAAATATTTGTATATTTGATATCAAAGTAATATCAAATTAATATTTATGGAAAAGATAAAAAAAGGAATTTCCGGATTTGCAGCACTTATTGCTGCCTTGGTTTTGGTGGTGTTAGCAATTTATTTATTTGGAATGGCTTCTGCTGAAAAAGGAGCCAGTACAGGTATAATATCATTGATGGGTATACTTTGCGTTATTGCAGTGGGTTTTTTATTAAAAGGCTTAACAATAATTCAACCCAATTATGCAGTGGTACTTACTCTTTTTGGAAAATACATAGGTTCCATTAAAGAAAATGGATTGTTATTTGTAAATCCGTTTTATACCAAACAAAAAGTTTCTTTGCGGTTACAGAGTTTGGAAAGTACTAAATTAAAAGTGAATGATAAACTGGGCAATCCTATAGAAATTGCTGCGGTTATTTTGTGGCAAATTAAAGACACGTATAAAGTGGTTTTTGAAGTAGTGGATTTTGCTAATTATATGACCAATCAAAGTGAAGCAGCTACTAGGCACTTAGCTTCTATTTGCCCTTATGATAGTATTGAAGATGAAACTGCTGCGATTACTTTAAGAGATGGTGGCGATAAAGTAATTAAGTTATTAGAAAACGAATTGAATGAGCGAATGATTAGAGCAGGTATTGAAATTGTAGAAGCTAGAATTAGTCATCTTGCTTATTCTCCTGAAATTGCTCATGCAATGTTGCAAAGGCAACAGGCAACTGCTATTGTTGCTGCACGAAGCAAAATTGTAGAAGGTGCAGTGGGTATGGTTGAAATGGCACTCGAAATGCTGTCGAGAAAGCAAATTGTAGAGCTCGATGAAGAGCGAAAAGCTGCAATGGTAAGTAATTTATTAGTAGTGCTTTGCGGCGATAGATCAGCTTCGCCTGTAGTAAATACTGGTAGTTTATATCAATAACCACTTGATAATTATTTATTTTGATTAAGAAATCATTTGTTTTAAGAATTGATGAACAAACTTATGCCACGTTAGAGAAATGGGCTGCTGATGAATTCAGAAGTGTTAACGGACAAATTGAAATGCTGATCAACAAAGCATTGAAAGATGTTGGTAGAAAAAAAGATTTGAATCTACCAAAAGCTAAAGGGAAAAAAGTTTCTGAATAAATATTGGTACTACATTGTTTCTTTTTTGTATTTTCCAATATGCAAAGAAAATCATTTCTTCAACTAGCTGGATTAAGTTTATTGCCACTTTCGGGATTTTCTAATTCTAGTGTTTCTAGAAGGCCTCATCGAATAACGATCCCTCCTTATTTACAAAAAGGGGATACAATTGGAATTGTTTGTCCATCTGGATTTTCTACTATGGAAGATATTCAATCCTCTATTACACAAATTGAAAGTTGGGGGTATAAAATACATATTGGTAATACGGTTGGGAAACGCGATAATACTTTTGGTGGTACTGATGAAGAGAGAAGATCCGATTTTCAATCGATGTTGGATGACACTTCAATCAAAGCAATTCTTTGTGCAACAGGTGGATATGGCGCTGTGCGAATTATTGATCTTCTCGATTTTAAATCGTTTAAAAAAAATCCTAAATGGGTGGTTGGTTTTAGTGATATCACCGTTTTACATAGCCATATACACCAAGTGTATCGCACCGCCACTTTGCACTCAAAAATGAGTGGAAGCTTTCCAAAAGATTGGTCGATTGCCGATCCTATTCAAATTGAAACAATTAACTCTATCAAAAAAGCACTAGAAGGTGAAAAAATTCAATATCCTATTGTACCTAATTTGAATAATAAAATTGGTGAGGCAGAAGGAGTTTTGGTTGGAGGGAATTTAAAGATTTTGGAAAATATGAGTGGTTCTATTTCTTCAATTGATACAGCAGGAAAAATTTTATTTGTTGAAGATGTGGGAGAACCATTGTACAATATTGATCGTATGTTTTGTAACTTGAATCGGTCTGGTAAATTGAATCAATTGAAAGGATTAATTGTAGGTAGCTTTACCAATATCAAACCCGATAATCTTGATGCTCCTTTTGGAAGAGATATCTATCAAATTGTAAAAGAAAGAACTGCTGGTTTTGATTATCCAATTTGTTTTGATTTTCCAGTAGGTCATCAAAAAAATAATTTTGCATTAAAATGCGGTATTAAGCATAGGCTAGATGTTAAAATAGATGCAGTTTCGTTGAATGAAATAAGTTAGTTTTCAGTATGATTAAGATTCCACCCTATTTAAAAAAAGGAGATACGATTGGCATAACTTGTCCCGCTGGATATATGGAAGCCAAAAAAGTACAAACTTGCATACATACATTACAAAGTTGGGGTTACGAAGTAATGGTAGGAAAAACAATCGGCAGTAAATCAACAACTTATTTTAGTGGCACTGATGAAGAGCGGCTTGATGAATTTCAGGCTATGTTAGATAATAAAAGTATTAACGCAATTTTATGCGGAAGAGGAGGCTATGGAGTAAGCCGAATAATTGATTCTCTTGATTTTAAACAATTCAAAAAACAACCTAAATGGATTATTGGGTTCAGTGATATCACTGTATTACACGGACATCTACATCAGCAAATTAAAGTTGCATCATTGCATGCCCCTATGGCCAATGCTTTTAATGGTGGCGGAGCTAATAAAGTATATGTACAGTCGTTAAAGAATGCTTTAAAAGGGATAAAATCGAATTATAAAACCGAATCATATTCATTTAATCGAACTGGAAAATGCATTGGTGAGTTGATTGGTGGAAACCTTGCATTAATTGCTCACTTATGTGGATCAAAATCTACTTATATTACTAAAGATAAAATATTATTTATAGAAGATATTGGTGAATATATTTATAATATTGATCGAATGATGATTCAGCTAAAACGAGCTGGAATATTGGATAATTTGAGTGGATTAATTATAGGTAAATTTTCTGATACTAAAAATACCGAGAGGCCATTCGGACAAAGCTTTGAAGAGATCATTCTTCAACATATTTCAGCTTATGATTATCCTGTATGTTTTAATTTCCCTGTGAGTCATGAAGAAGAAAATGTTGCTTTAAAAATTGGCTTAATGCATACATTATCTGTAACAAATAAAATGGTATCCTTGAAAGAACAATGATAAAAATTATTGCTTAAAAAGACTATCTAATTTTTGTTGCATAATTGGAAAACTATTTAAGTTATTGTGAGTACCATTTTCAATAACTATAAATTCATCTAATTGTTTTAATTTACTCTTTAATTTAAACGCATTACTTAGTGGGATAAGTGCATCGTCGGTTCCATGGAAAATACTAATTGGTGCAGTAACTTTTGAAATATATTCATAAGTAGGTAATTGATAATGAATCATTCTTTTTACGGGATACATCCATAACTTATTATTTACTAAAGAAGCTAAACCATAATAGGGAGTTTCCAATATTAATCTTTTACAATCTCTAATTGATGCAAGTTGCGTGGCAATGCCTGTACCAATTGATTTCCCATAAATAATAATTGAACTAGGTTGATAATTAACTCTTGCTAGCTTATACATCTGTAAAGCTGATTCATAAAGTGTTGCTTCTGTTATTTTTCCGGTTGATTTACCAAACCCAGGGTAATCTATCATCCAAACTGAGTAATTGTTTTTGGTGATATTTTTGGCGAAAGGCTCATAGCGACTGATATTGGTTCGATTGCCATGAAAATATAGTACTACCCCTTTAGAGACAGAGTCGGCTACAGGAAATTGAATAATATTGATATTTGTTTCCTTATCAATTGGTATAAACAATTCTTTGTAAGGCTGATTGAAATGATAAACACTATCTTTTTGAACTACAACTGGATGAAATAGTAAAAGGTCTTGTAAAAGATAAAGTGAAATACCTATAATAGCATAAACAGCTATTATTACTTTGGTCCATTTTACTATTTTTTGTTTATTCACTTTATAAAGATTTGTTCAATCGGCGTATTAGTATTTTAGAATATCTCGAATAAAATTATGATATTCTGGATAAGATGGTAAGTTATTATGTCCGCCTCCATGGATACGTATAAGCGTAATTTTATGGGGATTAAATTGCTGTAATTTTTCGCTGTGTTTTATAGGTATTAACCAGTCTTTTGTACCATGAATAATATACGTATGGCAATTTACTTTTCTGATCCATTTATCGGTTTGTAATTTAAAGCGCAATGTGAGTCGGTGTGGTATAAAAGGGGTGAACCGCTCAGCTACTTTAATAAAACTATAATAAGGAGCGTCGAGTATTAGGTAACGAGGAGTGTTGTCTGCCGCAATTTTTGTTGCAAAACCACTTCCTAAACTTCTTCCATAGACAAGAATATGGTGTTCGTTGTATTTTTCCTTCAATCGTTCATAAACAAACTGCATATCTGCTAACATTGCTTTCTCACCTCTTTTCCCAGTACTCTTTCCAAAGCCCCTGTAATCAACTAAAACCACATCATATTGAAACCTAAAAAAATCCTTTGCATATTTTGCCCAGCCCTTAATGCTTCTAGAATTGCCATGAAAATAAAGGATTAAACCCTTTGGTTCTGGAACATAAAAGTGCAAACCATTAATTCTTACCCCTGGTTCTATATCAAAAAAAAGTTCTTCAAATGGAGCATCATATTCAAACTTAAAATCTTGATGTAGTTTTTCTGGTTTAAAAATTAAACGCTCTTGAACTAAATAACCAATAATGATTATTAGTAAGTATCCAATGATGATATAAATAAGTGTTGGCGACAATTAGCTATAGTTAAATATTAAAAATAGATTCGCTTATTTGGTTCATTCAAAATCGGTTTCTTCTGTAAATATTCTTGTGAGGTTCAATTTAGAAACAGGCGCAACAATTAATGGAAATTTTTCGACAGTTACATTACTTGGATCTAGTCCAAAGCCTCTTTCTTCTCCTAAGCTAATCTCTTTTAGCCAAAAATACAATTTCATTACAATTCTTTCGAAAATTGGTAATTCGTTGTCTTGACTTAAATATTTTTCTAAAACAATGAATTGAAAATCTCCTACAATATTATTTTTTTCTAAACTTTCGTATCTACTAGTAATGTTTACTTCTTTGTTTTTAACTAGCTCTTCCACCACTTTGCGGAACATTAAATTGATCCTCTGCTCTACTCTAAAACCAACCCTAAATTCTATTCGTATAATATCATTTGGAATGATATGATGTACTGAATATTCTGAAGTATATGGTTCATCTAAAACATCTACGTGAACAAACCAATAGATATCAGAACGTTTTGGTTTTTTATTCAGAATTGAGTAAATGATTTTATGCTCAATCTCATTAGGATTATTGGCACTAGTCATGTACACCAAGTGTGTTGCATGTTTAGGAATAGTTTTATCATTACTTAATTCCTGTATCATATGAATATAATGTTCAAGACGAACAAATTCAATGTACCTATTTTTAATTTTTCTGCTTCTAAACCAAACATACATTACTGCAAACAATCCTCCACCCACTACAAGTGTTACGTAACCACCATGCATGAATTTTTGAAGGTTAGCAACTAAAAATCCAATTTCAATGCTTAAATACACTATTAAATAAACATAAATCCATACTGGGAAAACACGTTTACTAACTAAATAATTGGCAAATAAAATTGATGTACTTATCATGCACATGGTTATTGCCAAGCCATAAGCAGCACCCATATTAGCAGATTTTTGGAAGTATAATACGATACCAACACATCCAACAAATAAAAGCAAGTTGATTCCTGGAATATACAATTGCCCTTTCTCTTCAGTAGGGTAGTTGATTTTCATTTTTGGCCATAAGTTCAGCCTCATTGCTTCACTTATTAAGGTAAATGAGCCAGAAATTAAAGCCTGACTGGCAATAATGGCAGCTAAGGTTGAAATAACGATACCTGCTAACTTAAACCATTGAGGCATGATGCCAATAAATGGATTGAAGCCATTGGCCATTTCTTCATGGGGTATTATTTGATTTTTAAAATTGGCTAATAGCCAAGCCCCCTGACCTAAATAATTTAGAATTAAACTTGTTTTTACAAAAATCCAGGAGACCCTAATATTTTCTTTACCACAATGCCCCAAATCACTGTATAATGCCTCAGCTCCTGTAGTACAAAGAAAAACAGCACCCAAAAGCCAAAATCCTTTCGGATATTTTGTAAGTAATTCTATCGCATAATGAGGACTAAATGCTTTGAATACATGCAATTCATCAAAAAGATGACTGACACCCAAAACAGCCAACATTGTAAACCAAAGTGCCATCATTGGTCCAAAAAATTTGCCAATTGATGCCGTGCCAAATTGTTGAACAACAAATAATAATGAGATTATACTAATTACTATAATAATAATGGTGTTCTGCGAAATATCTTTTAGGGCTGGCAATTGCCTTAAACCTTCAATGGCTGAGGTCACAGTAATTGGTGGGGTAATAATACCATCGGCTAATAATGCTGCTCCGCCTATCATAGCTGGCACCACCAACCATTTTCTTCTTCGTCTAACTAAAGCATACAAACTAAAAATACCCCCTTCACCCTTGTTGTCAGCTTGAAGAGTAAGTATTACGTATTTTACGGTGGTTTGCAAGGTTAATGTCCATATTATACAAGACAGTGCACCAATAATTAGTTCTTCCGTAATTGCTTTTTCACTAATAATTTCGTTTAAAACATACAATGGTGAAGTACCAATGTCGCCGAAAATAATTCCAAGGGCGATAATAAGACCGGCCGAGGTTGCTTTGTTGAAATTTTTGCTCACAAGAAATGCTTTGTAACTTGAATCAAGAACAGATATTTAACAAATGTATGAGTAAATTGATTACAATATGTAAAGTGGTCTTGCCGTACATTTGATATATAAAGATGTTGTTTAAAATGAAAAAAACAGTTACTTTTTTATTAATAGTCCTTTTTTTAGGTGTTTTCTCAGCAAAAGCCCAACAAATTGTGTTTTCTGAGCCTGAACGAGATGATGCTAAAACCCTCAATTTCGAAATTTTAGGAAAGATGGATGGAAATTTTCTGGTATATAAAAATACCAGAGAATTACATCAGATGTGTATTTATGATGCAGGGATGAAATTAGTTGAAAAGTTAAAAATGGATTATCTCTCCGAAAAAGGCAAAGTATTAAGCACAGATTTTGTTGTTTACAGCGACTTTGCATACTTATTATATCAATACCAATATAGAAATACTGTATTTGCAATGGCTGTAAAACTTAATGCCAGCGGCAATAAAATGGGCGATCCAATAATGTTAGATACCACTAATAATATCAATTTTAATGTTGAAAATAAAATTTATACTTTTATTAATAGTGAAGACAAACAAAAAATTTCAGCATTTAAAATAAGTACAAAAAACGAAAAAGAGCATGTTTTTACCAGTATTATTTTCGATAAAATGTTGAACCAATTGGAAAAAGTTAGATCACCTATTTCAATGCCCGAAAAAAATGATTTTTTAAGTGAATTCGGCATTAGTAATGATGGAGAAATTATTTGTTTGAAGCAATCTGGAACCAACCAAAACGATAATATTAGTAAAGTAAGTTTACTTGTAAAATCTTTTGGTAGTATATCTTTTAAAAATAACAACTTGCTTATTAATAAAATATTTTTAGATGATACGAGAGTAAAAATCGATAATCGAAATAAGCATTTCATAGTAACTTCTTTTTTTAGTAAAATTAGAAGAGGCAATGTAGACGGTATTTATTACACTCTATGGGATGCAAACACAAATAAAGAAATGCTAAATGCAACTACCACTTTTACAGATGAATATAGGGCCGATGTGAAAAATGATGGGCAATTAAAAATGGCATTCAATGATTTTTATTTAAGAAATTTAATTCTAAGAAAAGATGGTGGATTTATGATTATTGCAGAAGCAGAATATGTTACAACTAGAGGGAATACTTTGAATAGATGGGACTATATGAACGGCTCTCTAAACCCATTTTTTGGTGGAGGAATGTTTAATAATTTCGGTGGAATGAATAATTTTGGTGGAATGAATAATTTCGGTGGAATGAATAATTTTGGTGGAATGAATAATTTTCCGGGTAATAATTCAAAACAATTTTATGCTGATAATGTTGCTATTATTTCATTTGAGCCTGATGGGAAAATGGAGTGGAGTAATGTTATTCGTAAAGCACAAAGCGATGATGAAACTGATAATTTCATTAGTTATGGAATAGTTAATAGTGGAGATCAGATTCATTTCCTATTTAATATTCAAGATAAAAAAAGCAGTATGCTTACCGATCAAGCTATTTCTCCTGTTGGACAAATTGATAGAAGCCCAACTTTAAAAAACCTCGATAAGGGTTACGATTTTATGCCTAAGCATGTAAAGCAAGTTGGATTAAGGCAGGCAATAGTTCCATGCATTTATAGAGGGTATACCATTTTTGCTAAAATTGATTTTTAAATTATCACTGTGGTTTTTTTGTTTAGAGATAAATCGGTTATTAATATATTATTCTTAATTATATTAAGTATTGGTGTTCATTTCCATTTTTTAATTAGTGAACCGTTATTAATTACCAATAATAATGATGGTTATATTAGCTTAATCCTTCAACAATATTTTTCAAAATTAGATACTAGTTTTTTATTCATTATTTACATACTGTCATTATTAATTCAGGCTGTTCGATTTAATTTATTATTAAATGAGTTGAAAATGTTTCAACAGTCAGCATATACGGTAGGGATGACGTATATTCTGCTATCTGGTTTTGCTACTGCATGGTGTACCATTTCATCAGTTTTATTTGCCAACTTTTTACTGATTTGGTTGTTTACTAAAATGCTGAACATGTATAATCACCCTAATCCAAAATCATTAATATTTAATATTGGACTGATTGTGGGGATTTCGATCATTGGTTATCATCCTATAGCATTAATGTTATTAGTTATATTGTTTGCATTAGGTATCATGCGCTCTTTTAAAATACAAGAATGGGTTATTTTATTATTGGGTTTAATTATTCCTTACTACTTTTTAGGCGCTTATTTATTTTTCAATAATCAATTGAATAGTTTCACGAATTATTTGCCACATTTTCAATTGGTAATCCCATCTGTCCAATTAAATACATCGTTTTCAATTAGTATTATTGTTCTAGGTATTGCTTTTTTGGCTGGTCTTTTTTATTGGCAGCAATATAATAGTAGGCTAGTAATTCAAATAAGAAAAAATTGGGCTACAGTTTTAGTAATGTGCATAGTATTGTTTTCAGCTCCATTTTTTTTTAAACAGGGCGGTATTCAATCTGTTTTTTTATGCTTAGTTCCTTTAGCTGCCATGGTATCCAATGCTTTCTCGTTTCCCAAAAGGTTTATTTTACCAAACCTACTTTTCTTAATGATGATTATCGTAGTTGTGTATAATAATTGGCAATTGATCAAAAATTAGCACAGTATTCTCTTTCTGATTCTTACCTTTGACATATAATAATTAAGTGCCCATGAAATATGGTGTTGTAGTTTTCCCAGGATCTAATTGTGATAGAGATATGCAAGATTCACTTCAAAATGATCTAAATAAAGAAGTGATCATGCTTTGGCATAAAGACAAAGATTTGTCAGCTTTTTCAAATAATGATTGTATCATTCTGCCTGGAGGATTCTCTTATGGAGATTATTTGCGTTGTGGTGCTATTGCTAGGTTTAGTCCAATGATGCAATCTGTAGTAGATTTTGCCAATAAAGGCGGTAAGGTTTTAGGCGTATGTAATGGGTTTCAAATATTGTGTGAAAGTGGTTTGCTTCCTGGTGTTTTATTGCAAAATGCAAATCAGCAATTTATTTGTAGAAACGTATTTATTAAAAATGAAAATGAAGTAGCGCTTAAAATACCTATTGCCCATGGAGATGGGCGCTATCATGCTGATGAAGTTACTTTAGATAATTTAGAAAAAAATAATCAAATTATTTTTAAGTATAGTAATCAATCGGGCAATATACTTGAAAGTGCCAACCCTAACGGTGCTGTAAGGAATATTGCTGGAATACGTAATCATACAAATAATGTTTTTGGTATGATGCCTCACCCCGAAAGAGCAACTTCTACTGCGTTGAATAATATTGATGGCAGAAAAGTATTTGAATTATTGGGAATCAATTAAATTTAAAAAATGAAAAAAATTCTAATCGCTTTAATAGCACTCATATCTTTTTCAACTGCAAATAGTCAGGTTAAAGATCCTGTTTGTTTTCAATTTAAAGCCAATAAGCGTGCTCCAGGCATTTATGAAATTGTTATCACAGCTGATATTGCTAAACCTTGGCATATGTATTCTCAAAGCACACCTGCAGGCGGACCAATTCCTACAAAAATTACATTTAATAAAAATCCATTGATTGTTAAAGAAGGAAAGCTTTTAGAGAAAGGGAAAATGGAAAAAATAAACGACAAAGTTTTTGGCGTTCAAGTTTTTTATTATTCAGGTAAAGTAGTGTATGCCCAAGTTGTAAAAGTAAAAGGATTAGTAAATACCAACATTACAGGCACAATTAGCTATATGGTTTGTGATGATACCCAGTGTTTACCTCCTACTAAAAAAACTTTTGATATAAAGTTGCAATAGTAAATTATGAAAAAAATTGTATTTTTTGTTGTAACCTTTTTGCTTACGTTAACTATACTTGTTGCACAGGAAAAAAAACCTGTGCAACTTACATTTAGCACCGTTAGGGTAAATGACTCGATAGTGCATCTTTCTGTAAAAGCAACTATTGAAAAAGGCACACAAATATTTTCAGTTAAAAAAAGGAGTGAAGATGATGCGTTTATATCTTCAATATTTTTAGACAGTAATGCAATTCGTTTTCAAAATTTAACTGATTCTTCAACAGAAAAAGGGAGTCTGCTATTGGTTCCTGAAACTACTAATTCAATATCAAAGTATCGAGTATTTGAAGATAGTGTTACGTTTTTATTTCTATTGCATATAAATGCCAATGATAGCGCAATTATAAAAGGGTCATTTAATTGGTTGGGTAAATCGGGGGATCAATTTCCTAACGGCGAAGTTGGGTTTGCACTTCCTGTCGAAGCAAAAACCACGGATAGCAAAACTGAAAATGAAACGGGTGGGGTAGCGGGTAAAAGTATTTTGCAAATTTTTCTACTTTGTTTTATTACCGGATTGATTGCTGTTATTACGCCTTGCGTTTTCCCATTAATTCCGGTTACTGTAAGTTTCTTTTTAAAGAGAAGTAAAACAAGAGTAGAGGGCTTGCGCAATTCTTTGTGGTATTCTTTATCCATCATCCTAATTTATACTGTGCCTACTTTTATTTTGGTGCTAATTTTTGGTGATGATGTGTTATACCAGATTTCTACAAGTGCAATTTCTAACTTATTATTTTTTGCTATTTTCTTAATTTTTGCAATTTCATTTTTTGGTGTTTTCGAAATTCAATTACCCAATAGCTGGGCTAATAAAGCCGATAAACAAGCTGGTAAAGGTGGTTTGATGGGCATTTTCTTTATGGCACTTACTTTAGTAATTGTATCCTTTTCATGTACTGGTCCTATTGTTGGCACTTTATTAGGTCAGGCAAGTTCAGGTGGAGTTTCGGCAGCACCAGTTATAGGAATGTTAGGTTTTGGTGCAGGATTAGCATTGCCTTTTTCTTTATTTGCATTCTTTCCAACTATGCTTCAATCCTTGCCTAAAAGCGGAGGTTGGCTTAATTCAGTAAAAGTGTGTTTCGGTTTTATAGAATTGGCTTTGGCATTAAAATTTTTATCGAATGTAGATTTAATCTATCATTGGAGGTTATTAGATAGAGATGTGTTTCTGGTGTTATGGATAGTAATATTTGGACTAATGGGTTTATACCTTTTAGGTAAAATAAAATTTTCTCATGATAGTGACCTACCTTATTTGAGTGTGCCTCGGTTGTTTTTTGCAATTACTACATTTTCATTTGTTATTTATTTAGTTCCAGGATTATGGGGTGCTCCACTACGACATTTAAGTGGATTTATTCCACCCGATGGAACACAAGATTTTAATTTAGATTTATTAAAATACCAGTCAAATAATAAAAGTGATAACAAAACGGTTTCATTGGCTCAACCACCTATTCGTTTGGTTGATAAATTAGAAGTGCCGTATAATCTTACAGCTTATTTTACATTAGATGAAGGAATGGCTGCGGCTAAAGCTCTTAATAAACCAATTATGCTTGATTTTACTGGGCATAGTTGTGCTAATTGTAGAAAGATGGAAAAAGAGGTTTGGAAAGACCCTGAGGTTTTGAAACGAATGCGCAACAATTTTGTACTGGTTAGTTTATATGTAGATGAATCGACTGATTTGCCATTGAAAGAACAATACATTAAAAAAGACGGTGATAGAGTGGTAACAGAAGGCGATCGCAACTTAGATTATGAGATTACTCAATTTGGATTTAATGCGCAGCCATTGTATATGTTTCTTGATTTAAACGGAAAACCACTTAGTGCCATTAAGTATGGCTATGATCCGGATATAGCTAAGTTTATTGCCCATTTAGACAATGCAAAAGCTGCATTTGATAAAGGATTAGGCAATGCCCAAAAGCCTTAATTTTAGGTTAATTCCCCGTTTTATTCAATTTTTACGAAATTTTTAAAATTGCGCGAAGGTTTTTATTCCTTTTCACGTCTTATACCATAACAAACAGTTGATTTTAAAAGAAACTAAACTGATAAAAGACTTACAGCAAAAAAGCGAATCTGCTTTTAAGGAGCTCGTGGACTCTTATCAGAAAATGGTTTACAATACTGTTTTAGTAATAGTTCAACAAGAGCAGGAAGCAGAAGATATAGCCCAGGAAGTATTTATTCAGGTTTATATGAGTATTGATGGTTTTAGGCAGGATGCTAAATTGTCTACTTGGATTTATCGAATTGCAACAACAAAGGCGTTGGATTGGGAAAGGAAGAAAAAAACTAAAAAGCGTTTTGGAAAGATACTTAGCTTTTTTAGCAATGAAGATGAGCGCGTGTATGAAGCTGTTGACTTTGATCACCCGGGTATTCAGTTAGAAAAAAAAGAACAAGCTAATGTATTATTTAAAGCTTTGAAAAAGCTTCCAGATAACCAACGGATTGCTTTTATACTGATTAAAATGGAAGGACTAAATTATCAGGAAACAAGCGAAGTAATGAATACATCCTTAAAAGCTATTGAAGCGTATATGCATAGGGCTAAAATAAATTTGCAAAAAATAATTGGGAACCAATAAATTAAGTTAAAATGAAAAAATTCTACTCAGAAGAAATAGATCAAATTATTCAAAGTATTGACGGAATTGAACAAGCTGAACCTTCTGCGTTTTTTTATAATAAACTGATGCATAAAATGCAACAAAAAAGAATACAAAAACAGTATTCTTTTATTTTTCAGTTTAAACCTTTGTTAGTTATTGCGTCATTATCATTATTGGTTTTTATAAATGCTTTTATGCTCATTAAGCAAACTGATCAATCACATCAAACTATAGCTAATAAATCAATTCCGACAAATACGGTATATGATTTTTCTGAAGATTACCAATTAAATACCACTACTAATTATTAAATAAGATTGTATGGATCAGCTAAATAAAAATCGATTTCTCAATATAGTTATCATTATTTTGCTTATTGCAAATTTAACCACATTTGGTATTTTCTGGGCTCGTCAAAAACTAACCAAGAATGATGAGCGAAGAGAATTGCCAAGAGATAATAATAATAGAAGAGCAGTTGATTTTCTTTCACATGAATTAAATTTTAACGATGCTCAAAGAAATCAATTTGAGGAATTAAAAACTGAACACAGAAATTCACAAGAACCAGTTAGGCGTAAAATTGAAAAAGCAAAATTTGATTTTTTCGGTTTAGTAAAAAATGATATTGTTACTAGTGCTAATATTAATGAGGCTTGGGGAAAAGTTGCTTTATTAGAAAAAGAAATGGATGTAAATACCTTGAATCATTTTCAATTGGTAAGAAAAATTTGCGATTCGGTTCAAAAAATAAAGTTTGATTCCATTATTCAAAAAGCCATCATTCAAATGCGACCAAGGCAACAAGGTCCACCTCCTCAAGATCAATTTAGGAAAGAAGATAAGCCAAGAGATCGAATGCATAGAAGTGATTCAAAAGAGCCTAGAAGACAAAGGCCTCCTAATCCAGATGGGGAATTGGGACCACCAGAAGGCAGAGAATTTGGTCCTCCCGAAGGAGGCGAATTTGGCCCACCACCTCGTAGACCTAATGGACCTCCAGATAGAATAGGTAGACCGCCTCGTACACCGGGCGATAGTTCTCGAAAAATAATTGAATATTAGCGAGTGTATTTATTGAAATGTTCGTCTAAATGATTAAAGGGTAAAACCTTAGTACAAAATTGATTAACCTTTTAAGCCTTCGAGCATGAAAAATTATCTAATCCTTTCAGCAATCGCTATTTGTTGCTTTTCTTGTAAGAAATCAGCAGACACTGCAACTACCACCACTACTACCACCAATTCAACAAATGTACCTGATGTATATAAAAAAATATATGGTGCAAGTAGTGTTACATCAGATGGAACTTTTATAACAATAAAGTCTACTGGTGCACCTGATCATAAGAGTGTATATTATGCAACTACCAATGCATTGTATGAAAATTTCAGTGGAACAACATTTGGCGGTGTAACTTTTGGTAAAAACCCAAATTCAATTGCTACCCAAAATCTGACTTTTAAAATTCCTATGAACCCTGCTGTAGCTTCAACTCATGCAGCAACTCCTGGTGGTCCAATTGGAGTTGCCATTAATGGAGTTCCACTTTTTAATCAATATGCTGCTATGAATGCTGCATTAACCAATGAAATTAATGGGTTTGATCAGTGGTGGGGACATCCTCAGCAATCTGGTCAATATCACTATCATGTGGAACCCAAATATTTGACTACAGTAAAAGTTACCTCCTCTTCTTTAATTGGTTTTTTGCTTGATGGATTTCCAGCTTATGGCCCTGTTGAAAATGGTGTTGCTGTATCAAATGCAATGCTAGATGTATATCATGGGCATAGTCATGCTAAAGTTGAATACCCAAGTGGTATTTATCATTATCATTTTACTACAGAATCTCCTTACTTAAATGGCAATGGATTTTATGGAACTGCTGGAACTGTATCGCAATAAATATATAGATGTATTTGTTTTATTACTGTTCTTTTTATTTTCTTGTACCGAAAATCGGGGAACAGTAATAAAAAGCACTAATAATATTATTCCACCCATTTATATGTCGAATATAACTGAAGGACTTTTATTGCATCAAGATACTTTATGGCTTAATAATGAACCCTACAGCGGATACATATATGAGGTAGTAGCCAATAAAACCGACACCCTCTTTTTTGCTGGTTATAAAAAAGGATTATTGGAAGGAGAAGTTAAAAAATGGTATCCCAATAAACAACTTTGGGAAAAACGATGGTACGTTGCTGGTAAAAAAAATGGGCTCCAACAATCTTTTTGGGAAAACGGCATTAAAAGATTCGAATTTGTTGCAAAAGATGATGCTTACGAAGGTGAAATGACAGAATGGGCGCAGGATGGTTTATTAGTTCGCTTGTCGAATTACGTAAACGGACAGGAAGATGGCACACAGAAATCTTGGTACAGCAACGGAAAAATAAAGTCGAACTATTTTATCATCAAAGGAAAACGATATGGTTTATTGGGAACTAAAAATTGCAAAAATGTATCGGATAGTATTTTTAATATTAAGTAGTTTTTGTTTTATTCACTGCGCCGGCGATAAAACTGATCCTATAGAATTGCCATATTATAATGCCCCAGATTTTACCCCCCAATTTCTCAAAAGTAAGGCTGAAGTAACGCAAAAAATTACCCATACAATTGCCAATTTTTCTTTTTTAAACCAAGATAGCAGTATTATTACGCAGCAGGTTGTTGAAGGAAAAATTCATGTAGCTAATTTTATTTTTACATCATGTGGAAGCATATGTCCTAACATGACGAATAATATGAAAATGGTTAGTGATGAATTTAAAGGGAATAAAAACCTAGTAATTCTTTCTTATTCTGTTACACCCTGGATTGATCAGCCTTATGTATTAAAAAAATACAAACAGCGCAATAATATTGTCAACCCAAACTGGCATTTTTTAACTGGATCAAGAACTACTATTTATAATCTGGCGCGTAAATCTTATTTTGCTGAAGAAGATATTGGCTTTACAAAAGATAGTAGTCAGTTTTTACATACTGAACATTTTATATTGGTAGACCAATCAAAAAGAATTCGTGGCATTTATAACGGCACTTTGACATTAGAAATGCAGCAATTAATTGCAGATATTAAATCTCTAAAATAAAAAACCCCCGTTGCTCACAGGGGTTCTTTGTTAAAGTGCAATTTGTTTTTCAATCATCATTTTTCGAAGATTAATTAGCCCGTAGCGCATTCGACCCAAAGCAGTATTGATGCTGCAATTGGTTATTTCTGCAATTTCTTTAAAACTCATATTGGCATAATGGCGTAGTACAATTATTTCGCGTTGTTCTTCTGGAAGTAAGTCTAGCATTTTACGAACCCTATCGTGACTTTGACTCTGCATTATTTTTCCGTCTGGGCCATCTTCTGCAATCTGCAAAACATCAAAAATATCAATATTGTCGCTGGTTTTAATGGCAGGTGTACGTTTTACTTTTCTAAAATAATCAACACAAAGATTGTGTGCAATACGCAAGGCCCATGGCAAAAACTTGCCTTCATCGGTGTAGCGCTTATTTTTAAGCGTGTCAATTATTTTGATAAATACATCCTGAAAAAGATCCTCGGCCAGGTAGGTGTCCTTAACAAAGAAAAGAATCGACGAAAAGATCTTGTCTTTGTATCGGTAAATAAGGGTTTCAAAGGCATCGGTATCACCATCTTGAAAGGCCCTTATCAGTTCTGTATCAGACGCATGGTCTAATGTTCTCATAGTTTAGGTTTTTGAGTTAGGGTGCTAAAAAATTCAGGATATTGGATATCGTTGCTTAAATCAAGAACAAATTAGAATTCTTTTGTATTCATAAATGATTTGTGGAAATCATGTTTTGTGGTTCCGAGGTTATGCACATTCTAAAGCATTGATTTTTTGATAGTTATTGATGTTATACTCAACCAAAGCTGTAATAAACTGTTACATTTGTTACCCTATGGCTGCAAAAAAAACACCTGAGTTAATAGACACTACCATTACATCTAATGGAGATATTATTGTTACAGGTGCTCGTACCCATAACTTAAAAAACGTATCGGTAAGTTTCCCCCGAAATAAATTGATTGTAGTAACTGGCGTTTCAGGCAGCGGTAAGTCGTCATTAACCATCGATACCTTATTTGCTGAAGGTCAACGTAGATATGCCGAAAGCTTAAGTGCCTATGCTAGGCAGTTCATGGCTCGTATGGTAAAGCCCGATGTAGATTATATAAAAGGACTTTGTCCGGCTATTGCCATTGAACAAAAAGTAATTACCCGCACTCCTAGAAGTACGGTTGGAAGCATGACGGAGATGTATGATTATCTGCGGTTGATGTTTGCAAGGATTGGTAAAACTATTTCTCCTGTAAGCGGAAAGTTAGTAAGGAAAGACGATGTAGCCGATGTAATGAAGGCAATTCAGCAGTTAAAAACAGGAGCCAAAGTAGTTATTATAGTTCCGTTTAAGCAACATGCTAAAAGAGCTATTAAAGAGGAGTTAGGCATTTTAATGCAAAAGGGCTTTTCGAGAATGTATATCCGAGAAGCTGAAGCAAGGGTAGAAAGAATTGAAACGATTTTAGCGCTTTCAGATAAAGAGATCGACAAATTATTTAAAATTGTAAAATCCAATCCTCTAGTTTATACCCTGATAGATCGTATAGTGGTAAAAGATTTTGAGGAAGATGACCTTCATCGATTAAGCGATTCTATTGGTACTGCATTTTATGAGGGCGAGGGCGATATGTTTTTAGAAGTTGATGGATTAAAAATGCTGCATTTCAGTAATAAATTTGAAGCGGATGGAATTGTTTTTGAAGAACCATCTCCCAATTTATTTTCATTTAATAACCCTTATGGTGCATGTGCTGTTTGTGAAGGATTTGGACAAGTTTTAGGCATCGATACAGACTTGGTAATTCCCAATAGAAGTTTATCTGTTTATGAAGGAGCTATTGCACCATGGAAAGGAGAGAAGTTGGGTTGGTGGAAAGAGCAGTTTATAAAGAGTGCTAATAAATTTAATTTTCCTATTCATAAACCAATTCATGATTTAACTAAAGAACAGTATTCGCAATTATGGAATGGAAGTTCGGGCGCACTAGGTATTCACGATTTTTTTAAAGAAGTAGAACAGAACTTATATAAAGTACAGTACCGAGTTTTGTTAAGCAGGTATAGAGGAAGAACTTCTTGTACATCATGTGAAGGATATCGACTTCGAAAAGAAGCATTGTATGTAAAAGTAGGAGGGATGCATATTGCAGAATTGTGCGAAATGCAAGTAAGAGATTTAAAAACTTGGTTCGATCAATTAAAATTAACTGACCATGATCAACAAATTGCCAAAAGAATTTTAATAGAGTTAAATCAACGCATCAAAACTTTATTGGATGTTGGTTTAGGATATTTAACGTTGAATAGATTGGCCAATACATTGAGTGGTGGTGAGAGTCAGCGTATTCAGCTCACAAGAAGTTTGGGTAGTAATCTTACTAATTCGTTGTATATTTTAGATGAACCTTCAATTGGTTTACACTCGAGGGATACAACAAAATTAATACAAGTATTAAAGTTGTTGCGCGATTTAGGAAACACAGTGGTAGTTGTAGAACACGACGAAATGATGATGCGTGAAGCCGATCATATAATTGATATGGGACCACTAGCATCTCATTTAGGAGGCGAAGTAGTAGCTGCAGGAAATTATGATTATATTATTAAACATCCGAAAAGTTTAACAGGTAAATATTTAACTGGCGAATTGAGTATCGATCCTCCCAAGCATGTAAGAAAATGGAATAGCAGTATTACTGTTGAAGGTGCAGAGCAAAATAATTTAAAAAATATTACTGTTGAGTTTCCATTGCATACATTATGTGTAGTTGCTGGTGTAAGTGGAAGTGGCAAAACAACATTAATCAAACAAATATTATATCCTGCATTACAAAAAATTAAAGGAGAGACTGCAGAAAAAGTGGGATTGCATAAAACTATTTCTGGAGATATAGGAATGATTAATCAAATAGAAATGATTGATCAAAACCCAATCGGTAAATCGTCTAGAAGTAACCCGGTTACTTATATCAAAGCATACGATTCTATTCGCGATTTATATTCAAAACAGGGGCTTGCAAAAATGCGTGGATTTCAACCAAAGCATTTTTCTTTTAATGTAGATGGAGGCAGGTGTGATACTTGTAAGGGTGAAGGTGAAACGGTTGTAGAAATGCAGTTCTTAGCAGATGTGCATTTAACTTGTGAGTCATGCGGAGGTAAAAGGTTTAAAGAAGAAGTGCTAGAAGTGAAGTACAATAACAAATCTATTTTTGAACTCTTAGAGTTAAGTGTTGATGAAGCGATTGAATTTTTTAAAGACGAAAAACAAATTCAGAAAGCCATACAACCTTTGCAGGATGTAGGTTTGGGCTATATTAAACTCGGACAAAGTTCCGACACCTTAAGTGGAGGAGAAGCGCAGAGAGTAAAACTAGCCAGCTTTTTAGGTAAAGGGAAAGGCATTGGGCATGTGTTATTTATTTTTGATGAACCAACAACGGGTTTGCATTTTCATGATATAAAAAAGTTATTGAATTCTTTCAATGCATTAATAGAACAAGGTCATTCTTTAATAGTTATTGAACATAATACCGATGTATTGAAATCGGCGGATTGGTTGATAGAATTAGGTCCCGAAGCGGGCGATGCCGGTGGAGAGTTAGTATATGCTGGTGTGCCTTCTGGTATTAAAAAAAATAAGCAAAGTATTACGGCGCCTTATCTATAATAGTTTTTATTAGTTGATTAAAAAAAAGAAAATTGCAATATCCACTATTCAAATTCATAGGAATATTATTTCTTAGTCTTATTTTTTTAGTAACGAATGCACAAAAACCTGCAGTACTCGATAGTTTACTTCGAGTAAATAATAAATATCGTACACCCGATTCTTTAAAAGTAAGAATGTTATCTAAGATATACGGAGAATTACAGCGTGGCGATGCTAACAAAAAAGCAATGGCGCAAAAGTTTGCAGACTCTGCCATACAAATTGCGCAAAAATTACCTAACAAAATAAGCCTTATCAAACTGTACACACGATTGGGCCTTTCACACCATGGTTTGGGAGAATTTCTGGAAGCATTAAACTACTATGAGCGCTCTATGGAAGTAAGTAAACTGGATAATAATAAAGAATTTATAGCCAGTACCCTCATGAGCATGAGCGATATTTATAACAGACTGGCAGAATATGCCAAAGCTATAGAAGTTTGTGAGCAGGCTATTAAGATTTTTACGGAAATCAACAATCAAAGTGGAGTGGCTAGCATGTACAATAATTTGTGTGGAACTTATATTGATTTAAAAGATTACACAACAGCCTATCGCTATGCTTTAAAAGCATTACCAATTTTTATCAAAGAAGAAGGGTCGAAATCTCATGGTGTTGCTAGCATTAAAATATTAATGAGTACCATACTTCAGAGTGCAGGAAATAAAGAGCTACAAGCAATGGGAATAAAACCTGGCGAGCAATATGCTAAAGCGATTGAATTATTATTATCCTCTCTCGAAATTGCAGATAAAGAGCAAGACCATAATTTAAAGGCAGATATGTTGGTGGGTATTGGAGCCGCTCAAGAAAAATTAAATAATATTAACGAAGCTACTAATGCCTATTTCGCAGCTATTGAAGAGGGTAAAAAGGGATTCGATTTAAATGCCGTAACCACCAATTATGTTTTAGCGGGCGATTTCTTTTTAAGGCAGCAGCAGGTAACTACTGGATTAAAATATTTATATCTAGGATTAGGTATGGCCAAACGATCGGGAATACTCGACCTTCAAAGAAATGCATTTTTAAGTTTAAGTAAGTATCACGAAAAAAAGAGAAACTATGATAGTGCGTTGCAATATTTTCAGTTGTATGAAATAGTGAAAGAACAAATTTTTAACAGAGAAAAGGAGAAGGAAATTACCCGTAAAAAAATGGTGCTCGATTTTGGTATTAAAGAACAGGAATATAGTTTTCAACAGAAATTAACCGATCAAACACTGAAAGAAAAACAACAAGATCTTAATTTTAAAAATATACTGGGAATACTGCTGGGCTTATTGGCATTGATTATTTTTATCGCAGCCATTATTATTTATCGAAGCCGGAAAATAACCATTGAACTGAATAAAACATTAGAAGCACAGAAAAAATCTTTAGAAGAACTAGTGCTGGTAAAAGATAAGGTATTTAGTATTGTTGGTCACGATATGCGAACGCCTATTAACTCACTCATTTCGTTTGTGCAATTATTGGAGTATGGTGATATACCCAAAGATATGTTGGCCAAATATGCATCGGAATTTAGCAATAATTTACGCTTCACTTCTACTCTTATGGAAAACTTGCTGTATTGGGCTGGAAGCCAAATGCAGGGCTTTAAACCTCATTTTGAGGAGTTAAATGTGAATACTCTTACAGTTACCGTAATTGAAAATTTACAGGTAGCCATGCGCCAAAAAAATATTCAAATACATCATTCAATTGCTCAGCAACGGCTGATATGGTCCGATAAAGAAATGCTTGCGTTGATATTGCGTAATTTATTGAGCAATGCGATAAAATTTAGTTTTGCCGATTCTGTAATTCATATTGACTGTAACTTAACTGCTAAAGAAATACTTATCACTATAACCGATGCAGGAACTGGGTTGAGTAATGTAAAATTAGCAGAAATTAATAGTGAAACGGCTTTGGCCATCGATAGCAGTTATGGCACTAAAAACGAAAAAGGTACAGGGTTGGGACTTTTACTCAGTAAAACTTTTGCTGTAGTGCTTCGGGGAAAAATTAGTGCGCAAAAAAATGACCCATCGGGTACTAAATTTATACTCATGCTGCCGATTAATACAATTTAAGATCGTTTCAATAAGTTTTTTTGGATCGTTACATCAATTAATATCTGCTTATAAGCATTGCTTATTAATACTTGTTGTTTACCTGTTAAAATTATTTCATTTTGTTCGAGCGATACCAAGTGATTAAGATTAATTATAAATTGCTTATGTACCCGCATAAATACTTTTGGTGATAACTGCAATTCGAGGTTTTTCATGCTCACTAATATGGTATATGTTTTTTTCTGAGTAGTATTAATCTGCGAAAAATCGCCCATGCTTTCAATGTACACCACGTCTTTTGTAAACACTTTTATATAAGCGAGATTATCTTTTATAAAAAAGAATTCCTCCCCGTCAGTTGTTTTGGAGAAGGTAGATTCTGGTAATTGTTGACTATGTAAAGTTGCTGATTTTTTTAATTCTATATAATCTATCGCTTTATTTACACCCTTTAAAAAACGATCGAATTGGAGTGGCTTAACAATAAAATCAACTGCATCGAGGTTAAAGCTTTCTGCTGCATATTCTGGATAAGAAGAAATGAAAATAAACACTGGTGGTTCTTGGAGGCTTTTTAATAGTCCAACACCCGAAAGCTCTGGCATGTCAATATCAGTGAATACAATATCTACTTGTTTTTCTTGTAGAATTGCAGCAATTTCTAACCCGTTTTTGCAAATGCCAATCAATTGGAGCCGAGTTATTTTTGACACAAACAGAGACAATAAATCTCTTTCAATCATTTGATCATCCGCTATCAGGCAAGTGTACATACTAATTCTCTTCTATTTTTCGGATAAATTTAACGTAATAAAAGTTAATTATAATGTTTGGTCTACTTTTTTGCCCTTTAAATCTACATTCCGTTCAACCTAATCGATTTAGCAGGTTAAACTATTTACCCATTATTACCTTTATACCATATTAGTATTTCACTCAATTGGTGAAATTATAAGGCGCAGTTACCGGGGGGTTCTGCGCCTTTGTTTATTTTTGAAGAGTTGGTAAGTTTATAGGGTTTCTATGGTTTATAGCTTCATTTCGAACGAAGAGAGAAATCTCATCAATATTAAGCTGTTTTAAATTCGTGAGATTTCTCACCCTAAAGTGTTCGAAAGGACGGTATTACCTTATAAACTTTATAAACCCTAAAAACAAAAGACTATCTCAAACGATCCGCATTCTTAACCATCTTCTCATCGGTATAAATTGCTTTTGCTGCAAGAAATAACAATACAGGAATAGCAAAACTAAACAACGATCCTAAATTAAGACTGGCTTCAGTAAATGCAGATTTAAAATTAAAATATAAAGCAATTTGAATAATAGAAACAGTTGCAGTAAACAATGTTATTAGCATTTGGCGCTTACGATCTTTATACATAAAAATTGCTATCAATGAAGCAATTGCAATTGCAACTGCAAGTATCATGATGATTGAGTTTTGACTTGCAATAAACTCAATCCATTCTTTTACATTAGTAGTAGCATTTAATTTATTGCCACTAAAAAACGAGAATTTAAATGTGGCTGCTGTAAAAAGTGCAGCTAAGAATAACCAAATACTTTGAATTCTTTGTATCATAAATTATTCATTTAATTATTATAAATCATCAATAGCAAAAAGCTTATCAATCCATTTCTGGATACAATATAAATTGCTCCATAAACTCGTTCACTTGCTTTTTTACAGTGGCAATTAAATTGGCATCATCTGCATTCATCAACACATTGTCTATCGCATTCACTACAAACTGCATATGATCTTCATTAAAGCCTCTAGTTGTAATTGCTGGTACACCAAAACGAATTCCTGAAGTTACAAACGCACTCTTATCATCAAATGGCACCATATTTTTATTGGCAGTAATATCTGCTTGGACCAATACTTGCTCTGCTTTTTTTCCGCTGATATTTTTATTTCTTAAATCAATCAACATTAAATGATTGTCGGTTCCGCCACTAATAATATTATATCCTTTATGTACAAATGCTGCCGCCATTGCTTGTGCATTTTTTTGAACTTGTTGCTGGTACACTAAAAAATCGTCGGTTAATATTTCTCCAAAAGCAACTGCTTTAGCGGCTATCACGTGTTGTAATGGTCCTCCTTGAATACCCGGAAATACGGCCATATCCAACAAGTTACTCATCATTCTAATATTGCCTTTTACATCTTTTAATCCCCAAGGATTTTCAAAATCATGCTTCATCATAATAATTCCACCTCTTGGTCCACGTAAAGTTTTGTGGGTAGTAGATGTAACAAAATGACAATGGTCGAAAGGAGAGTTCAATAATTTTTTAGCAATTAATCCGGCTGGATGCGCAATATCTGCCAATACTAAAGCGCCTACTTCATCGGCTACTTTTCTAATACGAGCATAATCCCAATCTCTACTATATGCACTTGCACCGCAATAAATTATTTTTGGTTTTACTGCTCTTGCCTGAGCTTCTAATTGCTCATAATCAATCAATCCTTCTTCTCTGGTAACACCATAAAAATGTGGCTTGTATAGTTTGCCACTATAATTTACTGGGCTTCCATGTGTTAGGTGTCCGCCCATGCTCAAATCTAGACCTAATGTGGCATCGCCAGGTTGTAATACGGCTAAAGCAACAGCCGCATTGGCTTGAGCTCCGCTATGAGGCTGCACATTGGCATATTCTACTCCAAAAATCTGTTTTAGTCGATCTATAGCCAATTGTTCGGTTTGGTCTACAATTTCACAACCTGCATAATACCTTCTTCCTGGATATCCTTCAGCATATTTATTGGTCATAACATTACCCATGGCCTGCATCACTTGTAAGCTGGTAAAGTTTTCTGATGCAATCAGTTCAATTCCATGTCGTTGTCTTTCTAATTCCTTGCGTATGAGGTCAAAAACCAAGGTATCTCTTTGCATGTAAATATTTTTTGTAAAGTTAATTGTTCACTTAATGAGAACCATGTTTTGTGCTAACATTTAATCAAGGTTTTACTTAAAGCTTGGTAATTTGGGCTTATTTCCTATTTTCACAGTCCATTTGAACAAAGTGTGCATATTACACACCAACAATTATCAATGAAAGCAATTATACCCGTAGCTGGTGCTGGAACTAAACTCAGACCACACACTTATACTCAACCCAAGGCTCTTATACCTATTGCAGGTAAAACCATACTAAGTTTTATTGTAGATCAGTTAAAGGATGCTGGAATTAATGAATTCATTTTTATTGTAGGTTATTTGGGAGAGAAAATTCAGGATTATGTAAAACAGACTTATCCCGATTTAACTACCCATTTTGTTTTTCAAAATGAGCGTCAAGGAACAGGGCATGCAATTGAATTGACTAAATCTATTGTTGGCACTGATGAAGTTTTTGTTGTTTTGGGAGATACTATTTGTGAATATGATGTACAAGAAGTAGTGAATAGTCCATACAGTATGCTCGGCATTAAAAAAGTAGATGATCCCAGAAATTTTGGAGTCGCATCTATTAATGAAGAAGGTTTTATAGATCAGGTAGTAGAGAAGCCAGCCATACCAAAAAGCAATATGGCTTTGGTAGGATTATATAAAATAAAAGAAACACATTTCTTGTTTGAATGTTTGCATCATTTATTTATGCAAGACATAAAAACGCAGGGAGAATATAATTTGACTGATGCTTTAGATTGTATGATTAAACGAGGTGCTCAGTTTAAATCTTTCAAAGTAAAGAATTGGTTTGATTGTGGTAAGAAAGAAACTTTATTAGAGAGCAATGCTACTTTATTAAAAAAGTTTGGTGGAGTAATTCAAGGGCAAGAAAATTTTAAGGATACCATTATAATACCGCCTGTAAGTATTGGTGTGGGCTGTGATATATCAAATTCAATTATTGGGCCGCATGTTGCTATTGGCGCTAATACCACCATTAAACATTCAATTGTTCGCGAGAGTATCATTGGATCTTATACTAATTTGTTTGAAGTAGTATTAGATAATTCATTGATAGGGAGTGATGCTTCTGTAAAGGGTTTGAGTAGAAGTTTAAATATTGGAGATAATACAGAGATCGACTTCGGCTAATTAATTTTTCTAAAAAAATTATTGTTTTAGTTGAGCTAAAGTTGCTTCATATTCATTCCATATTTCTGCAACTACATCTGCTGCCGGTTTAATGTTATGAATGAGAGAAACTACTTGTCCTATTTCTAATTCACCTTCATCCAAATCTCCTTCAAACATACCCTTTTTTGCACGTGCTCTTCCTAAAATTTGTTGAAGTTCAGTTTCTTCTGCACCTCTTTTTTCTGCTTCATCTATTTGTTGAAAGAAATTATTTTTTAGCAACCTAACAGGCACTAATTTTTTCATGCTTAGTTGAGTATCGCCTTCATTTGCATTTATCACTGCTTGTTTAAAATTTTCGTGTGATGATGCTTCATGTGTACAAACAAACCTACTTCCAATTTGAACTGCGTCAGCTCCAAGTACCATTGCAGCTAACATTTGTTTTCCTGTAGCAATTCCTCCTGCAGCAATTAAAGGAATTGTTATAGCTGATTTTACTGCAGGTATCAGCACCATAGTGGTTGTTTCTTCTTTACCGTTATGTCCTCCTGCTTCAAACCCTTCTGCTACAACAGCATCACAGCCTGCATCTTGGGCTTTTTTTGCAAATTTGCTACTACTTACAACATGTACAACTGTAATTCCTTTTTCTTTTAAAAAGGGAGTCCATTTAGAAGGGTTGCCCGCACTTGTAAATACTATAGAAACTTTTTCTTCAACAATAATTTGCATTAATTTTTCAATATCAGGATATAGCAGTGGAATATTAACCCCAAATGGATTTTTTGTAGCTAATTTACTTTGTTGAATATGTTCTCTTAAAACTTCGGGATACATACTTCCAGCACCTATCAAACCCAAACCACCTGCGTTACTAACAGCACTAGCCAATTTCCAACCACTAGCCCATATCATACCCGCTTGAATAATGGGGTAATTAATATTAAAGAGAGTTGTAATTCTATTATTCATAAAATAAATTCTACTTATGAAGATAGAAAGAATTTGCTTGAGATAAACAGGTAACCGTTAAATCATTAATGCATACATGCTCAGGAAGAGTAGCGGTGAAGTAAACAATATTGGCTACATCATTTGATTGTAAAGCTTTAAATCCATCATAAACTTGCCCAGCTTTTTGCTCATTGCCTTTAAAACGTACTAATGAGAATTCGGTTTCTGCAGCTCCTGGATGAATAGCAGTTACTTTTATTTTGTAAGTAAGTAAATCAATGCGCATGGCTTTGCTAATCGCATCAACGGCATGTTTAGAAGCACAGTATCCATTGCCATCTTTATACACTTCTTTGCCAGCAGTTGAGCCAATATTTATAATCTGTCCTTTACCAATTTTCATGAACATCGGTAATACAGCTTTACTCATATACATCAAACCTTTCAGGTTGGTATCAATCATAGTATCCCAATCATCTAGAGAAGCATTTTCAAAACTATCTCTTCCTAACGCTAATCCTGCATTGTTCACTAACACATCTATGTTTTGCCATTCTACTGGCAAAGATTCAATTGCATCAAAAACTGCTTTTCTATTTTGAATATCAAAACAGAGCGGCAATACTTTTGTGCCATTTTTTTTTTGGAGTTGATTAGATAATTCAATCAATCGATCTTCTCTTCTTCCGGTAATAATGCAATTCCATCCTGCAGCTGCAAAGGTTTCTGTTATAGCTTTTCCAAATCCTGAACTTGCTCCCGTAATTAAAATAGTTTTACTCATAAAAATTTATTATTGCTAAATTAACAAAGAGATTGATAAGAATGGTTACCTATTGAATATTTTTAATAAAATTCAATATAAATTGATTTACTTCTTTGGCATCTTCCCACATTCCCATATGCCCCACGCCATCTAAAATATGTAAATATTTGGTTGTAGGAAGTTTTGCTTGTTCAAGTACATCATCAATAGGAGCGGCAACATCTTCTGTGCCAGCAATGAATAAGATTGGTAAATGAGATTCTTTAAGAACAAATGCTCTATCTGGCCTTACCATCATTGCATGATAATACGCTTGTAAAGAAGTATTGCTAAATAACTTACTCTTTTCTATGAGTTCATTAACAGCATCTGAAAATGACTCTTTAAAAACTTCCCCAAATAAATTAGGAATGGTATTTTTAAGGAATGAGTAACCGCCATATTCTGCAATAATCTCAATTCCCCTAGCTCTATTTACTTTTTTCGCTTCATTATCAGCATAGGCTGTAGAATGTATCAATCCAAATCCTTTTAAATAGGTTGGATATTTTTCAGCAAATGCCAATGTTACATAACCACCCATGCTATGACCCAACAAAATACATTGAGTAATATTTTCTTGATCTAATAAATCTTTTATATCATTGGCCATATGTTCAATGGTCAATGTATTTTTATCTTCCATTAATGGGGAAGACCTTGTTCCTTGTAAATCAGGAATTATTACTTTGCAATAATCTTTTAGAAAATTAACTTGATTGTCCCAAATGCTACCATCTTCTCCAAAGCCGTGTAATAAAACAATGGGAATTCCATCGCCATAAATATTGTAATGCAGGTTAAATTTGCGTTGAACCATAAAAATAATTAGTCAGTGGTAATTACAGCTTTGCTGGCCTTTTTTTAATCATCATAAATACATGAAAAATGATGAGAAGAATACTTGCAAAAAAGCTCATTTTAAAAATATAATCGCCATACCTTACATAGAAAGTTAATTCATTTTTTACCGGAACAAGATATTTAATAACAGCTGCAGTATCCCAAGGCTTTTGCTCTTCAATTTCGCCATAATCATTTATTACTGCCGAAATGCCTGTATTAGCGCTACGTACAACCCATCTTCTTGTTTCAATAGCCCTAAGCCTTGCATACGCAAGGTGTTGCTTATGTCCTGGCGTATTGCCCCACCAACCATCATTGGTAATTATTGCCAACACATTTGCACCCTTAGAAACATAACTATTAATATACTCGCCATAAATACTTTCATAACAGATAATTGGAGCTAATATATATTTATTTCCAGTAGATTTAAATACCACAGATTCTTCAGATCTTCCATAACCACCTGTGCTTCCACCAAACTGTTCAAAAACGGGCGACATAAAACGTAGGAAAGAAGGCAATGACTCCACGCCAGGTACTAATTTACTTTTGTTATATAGTTGAATAGGTTCTACAGATTTGATTGCAATTGCGGCATTAAACGCATCGTAATACAAACCCGATGAATTGGTATGTGCAGTTGGAGTTTCTTTTACAGTTCTGTAATTTTTAAATGTTTCTATACCGGATATAAGTGTAATGGTTGGATGCTTTTTTACAAATTCAAATATGGGTTGATAGTAAATATTTTGGGTAATATTTTCTTGCCATTCAGCAACACTCATGGCTGTTTCGGGCCATATAACTATTTGTGTATTACTATCAATAGCAGACTCAGAAAGAGAAATCAGTTTAGTAATTTGTTGAGATGCATTACTTAATTCAAATTTTTCATAAGGATTAATATTGGGTTGAACAATAACAATATTTTTTGTAGAACTCGTCTTTTTTTGATTCAATAAAGTAGTACCATTAAAAATTGCTGTAATAATAAATGGGAATAAAATTATAACCAGCTTTAATAATTCTCGTTTTTTAGATGCTATTTTGAAAGGCTCACCCCAAAATTCAAAAGCCAATATATTTATCATTAATATTAAAAAACTTCCACCGCCAACTCCTGTATATTCATACCACTGCACATAAGAGGGATGGCTTGCAAAAACATTTCCTAATGTTAACCATGGCCAACTAAGTTCCCAATTCAAATGAATATATTCGAAACTCAACCAGAATATTCCTAAAGCAAATAATGATACTATTTTATTGTAATATTTTTTACAAATCCCATAACCCCACCAAGGCAAACACATCAACAAACTGTTGGCTATAATGGCTGCTATAGCCCCAACACTGGTAGAGTTCCACAACCACCAAGTAGTTGCTGCATTCCATACAAGCATAGTAATAAATGTATAACCAAATAATTCTTTTAGATTAGCTGAATTATCGGCAACAAAAAGCAAAGGGACGAAAGCTATAAAAATTAACATTGTAAAATACGAATCAGGCCATGCTAAAAAAAGCAATAAACCCGATAGCGTTGCTAATCCAATCTTATGTATTTTTTTCAATCCAATTTATTTTAGAAGGTATTTATTTCCTGCTGTAGTTCGGTGCTTCTTTGGTAATATCAATATCATGGGCGTGACTTTCTTTCATTCCTGCATTGGTAATTTTAATGAAAGTAGCTTCTTGTAATGCCGCAATATTTTTAGCTCCACAATAACCCATTCCCGATCTTAATCCACCCACATACTGATAAATAATTTCACTCAAACTTCCTTTATAAGCAACCCTTCCTTCGATTCCTTCGGGAACGAATTTTTTAATATCTTCTTCTACATCTTGGAAATACCTGTCGCCGCTACCTTGGCTCATAGCACCCAAACTTCCCATCCCTCTATATTCTTTGAATTTTCTTCCTTCATAAATAATAGTTTCACCCGGACTTTCTTCTACTCCTGCAAAAACACCACCCATCATTACCATATTAGCCCCTGCTGCTAAAGCTTTTACCATGTCACCTGTATATCTAATTCCACCGTCTGCAATTAATGGAATACCCATTGGCTTTAATGCTTTGGCAGCTTCCATTATAGCAGTTAATTGCGGAACACCTGCACCTGCAACAATTCTGGTAGTACAAATAGATCCTGGTCCTATTCCTACTTTTATACAATTAGCACCTGCATCAGCCAATGCTTTAGCACCAGCAGAAGTTGCTACATTGCCAGCAATAATTTGTAGTTTTTTAAAGTTCTTTCTTAAAGCTTTTAATGCTTCAATCACCCCTTTACTATGACCATGTGCACTATCTAATGTTACTATATCAACTCCAACATGTTGCAATGCATAAGCTCTATCCATTAAATCGTTGGTAATACCTAAAGCTGCACCAGTAAGTAATCTTCCTAAATTATCTTTTACGGCATAAGGGAAATTACGAATTTGTAAAATATCTCTGTAAGTAATTAATCCAATTAATTTCCCTTGTTTATTTACTACTGGTAATTTTTCGATTTTATAATTCTGTAAAATTTTTTCCGCTTTTTTCAAATCGGTTCCTTCAGGTGCAGTGATTAAATTTTCCTTTGTCATCACTTCTTTAACCTTGCGTTTTTTATCAGTCTCAAAACGCAAATCGCGATTGGTTAAAATACCTACTAACTTACCACCACCATCTACAATAGGTATACCCCCAATTCTATTATCTTTCATTAATTTCAAGGCATCACCAATAGTAGCATCAACCAATAAAGTTATTGGGTCGATGATCATACCACTTTCACTCCGCTTTACTTTTCGCACTTGTTCGGCTTGTTTCTCTATCGACATATTTTTATGCAAAATACCCAGACCACCTTCTCTTGCTAATGCAATTGCCAAATTGGCCTCGGTTACAGTGTCCATTGCGGCCGATAAAATTGGCACATTCAGGATAATTTCTTTAGTAAGATGTGAACTGATATTTACTTCTCTTGGAAGCGTTTCGCTGAAGGCTGGCATCAGCAGAACATCGTCGAAAGTTAATCCCTCTCCAAATAATCTAGAAGAGGTACTGCTTTTGGTGGAGCGGTTGAGGTTTGTTGCCATGTGCAAAGATAGCTTTGTGAACAAATTACCTCCAAAATTATTTACAGTAGCTTTGCCCTTTAAAAAAGTGACTCCCGCAAGCTAATGTCTGTATTAAAACCTACCGCTACAACCCCCTATTTTACTTTCCAGTTTGCGCTACTTTGCTTGAGTAACTTTCTCTTTTCCACCAGTTTTAATATGATGATACCAGAACTTCCGGGCTATTTAACTTCTTTGGGTGGTGCTGAATACAAAGGTCTTATAATTGCTTTATTCACTTTAATGGCTGGAATTTCTCGTCCCTTTAGTGGAAAATTAACCGACACAATTGGCAGGGTACCGGTAATGATTTTTGGTTCTATAGTTTGTGTCGTCTGCAGTTTGCTTTATCCATTACTGACTTCCGTTGCTGGATTTTTATTTCTTCGCTTCTTGCATGGATTCTCTACTGGTTTCAAACCAACAGCTACTTCTGCTTATGGTGCCGATGTGGTGCATGAATCTAGAAGAGGCATTAGGTACTTTATCTATTGGATATACTTTGGGTTCTTCGGCTGGACCAATGATTGGAAGTTACTTGGTTGATTTTTTTAATTATGATATCATGTTTTATGTTTCAGCAGGGTTTGCATTAGCATCGGTTGCTATTTTATATAATGTAAAAGAAACATTGCCGAATCCTCAGCCTTTTAGTGTTAAATTATTGCGTATAAATAAAACAGAAATTTTCGAAAAAACTTCCTTACGCCCTTCCATTATTACTGTGTTGCTTTGTTTTTCTATTGGCACAATACTTACTGTAGCACCCGACTTAAGCGAACATTTAGGCTTACATAATAAAGGCCTTTTCTTTGCTTTTTTTACAGTTGCATCTTTATTTATAAGAGTTGTTGCTGCTAAAGTTTCCGATCGATTTGGACGTGTACCTGTTTTACTTGTTTCTTCATTGGTATTGGTAATTGCATTAATTATTTTGGCTTTTGCTGGCTCAGTAGAAATGATGATGATAGGTTCAGTTATTTATGGATTAAGTTGGGGAATTAATAGCCCAGCTTTAAGTGCATGGACAGTAGATTTATGCTCAGAAGCGAATAGAGGCAAGGCTATCGCTTCAATGTATATTGCTTTAGAGATAGGGATAGGAACTGGTGCTTTATTTTCACAATGGATTTATAATAACCAGGCAAGTAATTTTAAGTATGCATTTTTATTGCCCGGATTTTTTGCCTTGGTGGCTTTTTTCTTGCTTATTAAATGGAATAAGCAAGCTAAACCAATGCAATCATTTTCCCCGGAAATATATGAATAACATTTTGTAATTCGAGGCTAAGTAATACACTGGCCATTTTGCTACTGCTAAACCCTACAATGCTTTTCAGGTCGTCTAAAGGAATTTGTCCTTTATCTTTTATTAACCCTACAACTTGTTGCTCGTCGGATGTTAACGATGCGAATATCGATAATTGATTGATAGTAGATTTTGTTTTTGGCGCCCAATTCATAGTTAATAATAAATGCTCTATGCTAGTATATAAGTTGGCCTTGTTTTCTTGTATTAATTTTAAACAGCCTGCGCTTTTTGTATCATTTATTTTTCCGGGCACTGCAAATAATTCTCTATTATATTGAAAAGCTAAATCTGCGGTAATCATACTCCCTCCTTTAATAGCAGTTTCTATTACAATGGTAGCATCTGCAATGCCAGCTACAATTCTGTTTCTTTTTGGAAAATTATGTTTGTCAGGCTTTGTTTGCTGATTAAATTCTGTTATTAAGCCACCATGTTGCAACATTTCTTTTGCCAATGAACGATGTTGTGCTGGATACAAATCATCTAACCCATGTGCTAATACGCCTAAAGTATTTAATTCGTTTTTTATTGCTGCTTTGTGTGCTATTGCATCTATGCCAAATGCTAATCCACTAACTATTAAAACATCTTTTGGCAATTGTTCAATTATTAGTTCTGCAACTTGTTTACCATACAATGTATTTGTTCGTGTACCAATAATACTAATAATTTTTTGTTCATTTAAATTGCAATGTCCTTTAAAATACAGCAGTATAGGCGCATCATAACAATTTATTAAACGTTGGGGATATGATTTATCATTTATAAATAACGGGCAAATATGGTGTTTCTCTAAAAAGAGCAATTCTCTTTCTACAAATGAAAAATCATTCCATGATTTTATTTGTTTAGCTAGCCAGTCACTAATACCATCAACCGCACACAACTCTTTTTTTTTAACAGTAAAAATGGAAGATGCAGTTTCAAAGTGTTGTAACAATCTTTTTTGTAAAACAGGACCAATGTTCGGAATCATGGTAAGTGCAATGCGGTACAATAAGTCGGAATGCATAAATAATTTTGCGGCAATCTCCACAAAATTGATTAGTATACGTTAGGTATTTCTACCTTACATTTTAGTAATTGTAACGGTTGTTCTTCTGTTTTGTGCTCTGCCGATTTCTGTTTTATTATCGCTAATCGGTTTGCTATCTCCATAACCTTTAAAACTCAATCTTTTAATGTCAATTCCTTTTAGCACCAGCCATTCAACTATAGCCTTAGCTCTATTTTCGGAGAGCTTACTATTGTCTATTTGCTTGCCAATATTATCGGTATGACCGCTTATTTCTACTTGTAATAATGGATTTTCTATTAGCACTTGCAACAATTTATTTAATTCAATTGCTGCATCAAAAGGAAGCTGGTAAGAGTTTGTAGTAAATTGAATATTTCTAAAAGTAAGTGTGGCGTTGAGTTCAATTGGTTGTAATTGGATATCCTTTCTGTAAACGCTATCTGCTTGCTTATTGCTTAACTCATACAACTCATTAAAAAATAAATAACCCTTTCTATTTACAGAAAAGGTGTAATCTTTCCCGGTTGGTAGTGTTATAAAATATTCACCTGTTTCATCGGTTTGAATTTTCATTAGTGATTCACCTGTACTATTATTTATTAATTCAACAGTTGATGGCAATTTTTTATTTGATTTTTTATCGGTAATTTTTCCTTTTACATACAATGTTCTATTTGGCCTTATATCTGGGCGCATTTCAAATTTATATAAGTCTAATTCACCTCTACTATCACTTCTGTCGCTTGCATAGTAAGCAGTTAATCCGTCAGCTGATACCGCCAAACTGCCTTCATTTTCAATGGTGTTAATTGGGTACCCTAAATTTTCAGGTAATCCCCATTCTCCCTTTCCATTTTTTCTAACGATGAAAAGATCAGATCCACCATACCCCAATAAACCATCTGAGGTATAATACAATGTTTGATTATCGGCATGAATAAAAGGCGCTTGATCATCTCCTTTTGTGTTGATAGATGGTCCCATATTTACAGCTGCAGCCCACTTTCCATTTGGTTGTAAATAACTAACATAAAGGTCTGATCCGCCATATCCGCCTGAGCGATTGCTGCTAAAATAAAGTGCTCTTTTATCTGGACTTAATGCTGGAGAACTTTCCCAAAATTCTGTGTTTATTGCTTCACCTAAATTTTGTGGCTCACTCCAGCCCTGAGGAGTATAATAAGAAATATATAAGTCGAAATTACCGTAACCACCCTCCGCAAATCTTGCTGTAAATAGCATCCATTCACCATCCTGTGAAACTGTAATGGCTCCTTTCTGTGATTCGAAATTAATATCTCCTTTAATTATGGTTGCCTTCCCCAATTTTTTATCAATTATAGAGCTCTGATAAAAATCTTCTCTTATTTGATTACCTCTTCTTGTGAATACCAACAAACTATCGGTTACAGTTACAGAAGGATAATATTCCGAGTAAGAAGAATTTACGCTATCCCCTAAATTAACAGGCGTAAATTCATAATTATTAATAGGGTGATTTGCGGTATAATCTAGCGCAAATTCGAAGGATTTTTTTCTGAAGGAAGCACTTTTTACACTTCGCTCATTTAGTTTTGGTATTTGAAGAAATTCATTTACAGCTTTGAGGGCATCACTAAATTGTCCATTTCCAGCTAGGTTAATAGAATATGGAAGCAGATAAACTTTAAAGTAATTAGGATCCTTTTGTTGAGCAGTTTCGTAAAATCGAATGGAACGTTTGTATTGCTTTAATTCTCCAAAAGTTCCTGCTAATGATAAATAACCATCTACAAAATTACTGTCTTCTTTAACTGCAGTAAGTAAAATAGGAACTGCTTCTTTTAACTGTTCATCTCTTAAAAGAGCAATTGCTTTTTCATATAAATTCATCACCCGTTGACTTACATTGTCGGAATTATACTGTTGTGCATTTATTAGTGCGCTTATGCATAATAGGAGTATAGTTAAATTTAATTTCATAGTTTGCTATAACAATATCGGAAAAAAATACCGATTGAATTGTTAAAATAAAAAACCCTGCAATTTTTCAATTGTAGGGTTTAATAAATACTTTTAAAGACTACTAAAAAACTTTTGTTCCATTCGGTTGAAAAGTAAAACGGAATGTATAATAACGCTGGGCGTTTATTTTAATAGCATCACTAGCAGATGCTGCAGGGGTTACACCGCCTTTATAATAATTGAGTATTTCCAATTTGGCAAATTTTCCTGAGGCGGTTCTAATTACCAAAACCCTTCCTGGTATTGGATTTACTAAATTATTGATGCCATCATAAACAAACCAACCTCTATTACTTCCAGAGGTAATAGCATATGCAGAGGGCGCATTATCTACTTTAAAAACCGAATCAGCATGTATTGTTTTTAAACCATCAAATAAACCAACGTAGATAAATGCACCACCAGTTGCTGGTCCACTATTTCCACTATTAGTAATTATTGTAGTTCCACGGAAACCTATATCCCATTTTGTAGAAGCACTATCACTGTTTGGAATAATTTTATTATTCTCTAAACTAAAAAACGTGTATTTGCCAGCACCATAAGGCATGCCTCCAGTTGGCGGAGCACCTGGTGTTATACCTATAATGGTATCTGCGGCAAGGTTATTTATTCTGATTGTTGATACTGGTGTATCAATAACACTTGTACTGTCTTTTTTGCAAGCATACAATGATAACACTAACGCTAATGCAATGATTCCTTTTTTCATATGATTCTATTTTTGGTTTTATTTTTTAAAAATTGATAGGATAAGGTTGTATAAAATGTTCTTCCTGCCATATTGGGTAAATTGCTCGGATCTTCGTAATTCAATAAATTATTACACCCTATTTGTACACTTAGTTTACTCATAAAGGTTTTTCCTAAAGCAGTATTTACTTGCAGGTACCCTTTTGCAAATGCATCATTGGTATTAAATAAACCATTCCCATCAGTATCGGTAATTGCCCATTTGCTTCTATAAATGAACCGAAGATTAGTAAACCAACTATTTTTTTCGTATTGAAATTTAAGATTAGCCATATGCTTGCTTCTATTGGCTAAGCCAATGTATTCGCTTCTTTGCATCAGCCTACTAAATCCATTTGCATCTCTTGTAAAAACTTTTCCAGCATTAATTTTTTCAATTTCATCTTTGTCGCCCGTTAATAAAAACTGATAACCACCACTTATAGTAAACAGTGCATTAGCTTTAAAATCTACGTTCGTTTCTATGCCTTTTGTGTAGGCGTTTTTTACATTGATATAACTAAATATTTGTGCACCACCAGTTTTATAGGCTACAAGCCTTGTATCAATTAAGTTTTCGATATTGTTATGGAATAAATTTAATGAAAAATTTATTTTTTTATTGATGGCATAATTTCCTCCAATATTAATGCCCGTAGAAAGTTCGGGTTGTAAATTATTCAGGCTATAAAAATCATTTTCAATGCTAGAAATTTGTCCCAATCTATTTAATTCATTGATGGTTTTTTGCGCTTCTAATGCCCCATAAACGCTGTAACCACCTGCTGCAATATTGGTAAAATTTAAGTAGAGTTGCCTAAAGTCTGGCGCTTTAAAACCCCTGCCAATACTAGCTTTCAGTGATATTTTTTTTGTGGCTTTGTATTGTAAAGCTAATTTTGGACTAAAAGCTGCGGCATACAATTCATTGTTATCGAATCTGGCACCAGCAATTAAAGTTAATGGAGTAATTGGCTTCCATTCAGTTTGTACAAATGCAAAACCGATATGATTAATTTTAGTATTATTACTATTATCATATCTAGTGCTATTGGCTGTTTCTATCGCATATCCAAAACCAGTATTTAACTCAACTTGGTTATTAATTGTAAAATCAGTTTGGTTTTCAATTCTACCAAATTGTTGTTTAAAATAATCGGTATACGGAACTCTAGTTGATGTAACTAATTCTTGTGTTGATTCATATCTGGTGCCGTACAAACGAGCAATGTTTTTTATTTTGTTATTGAATCGATGCGTTAATTGTAAGGTGGCATTAAAGTCTTTATTTTTTTCAAAGCCTTTTGAACTAATTGTATTCCCATTATTGTTAACCGAAATTAGGTTGGTAATATTTTCGTTGTTCATTCTGAAATTGAACAATAGATTGGTTTTATCAGTAAAATAATAATTAAAATTGTGCTGCATGGTATAACGCTTAATAGGAGCAATAGAGCGTTCGGTACTATTCGGACGAATACTAAATCCATCTGTATTATAAATATTTCCAAAACCTTGGTAAGCAAATTTATTTTTTCTAAAACTACCATCAATATTAAAATCACCTGTATTGAAACTGCCGTATCTCGCAGAAAGTTTTAATTTATTTGATTTTGATTGATCGGTAATTATGTTAATTACACCTGCCATTGCCTCACTACCATATAAACTAGATGATGGGCCCTTTACTATTTCAATTTGTTTTATATTTCCAACAGAAATACGATTTAGGTCCAATACCCCTGCTGTTCTACCTACAAGTGGTTGACCATCTACAAGTATTAAAGTATAATCTGGATTAAGGCCCTGCATTTGAACACCCGTGCCAAATCCATTGGTAAGAAATAGTCCTGTTTGTTCTTGTAAAATATCGTTTATACGAACTGATCCAGCCTGCTGAATGGTTTTTTGATTGATTAATGTAACAGGAATAGCAACGTTGCTCAACTTGCGTTCTGTTCTTGTGGCAGTTACCACAATTTCATTTCCAGAACCTGCAATAGTGTCTATTTGTTGCGCAGATAAATTGGAAAATATAAAAAAAACAAACAAAAACAAGTAGCTCCTCATATTCGTAAATCACTTTTTCTTTTGCAAAAGTGCTACGATTCAAAAGAGCAATTGTCATCAAAATGTAGAACGACGATTAATAAATAAAGTTTTACTAAACCATGACAATCCAAAAATGAGTACTAAGGAATATTGAGGTACTTATGTACCTGCACACTTAACTGCCATTGAGGGTTTTGTTGAATATATTGTATAATAGAGGGAGTAATTTCACTTGCCTTATCCCACTCGGGTTGAAGATATAATTTACAATTTTTGTTTACCAATGCTGCATATTGTTCAGCCCATTCAAAATCAGCCTTGTTATAAATAATTATTTTTAATTCGTTGGCAAATGGAATTACATCTGGAAAAGGGGCTTTAAATTTTTTTGGAGATAAACAAATCCAATCCCATTCACCAGAAAGTGGGGAAGACCCAGAAGTTTCAATATTGGTTTCAAATCCTTTTTGATGCAATAATTTAGTTAATTCGGTTAGATCGTGTAACAGCGGCTCGCCACCCGTAATTACTACCAATCTACAAGGGTGTTTTTCAGCTTCTTCAACTATTGATGTTATGTTTATTTGAGGATGTTTGGATGCATCCCAACTGTCTTTAACATCGCACCAAAAACAGCCTACATCACAACCACCAAGCCTTATAAAATAGGCAGCTCTTCCCTGATGAAAGCCTTCACCTTGTAGTGTATAGAAAGCCTCCATTACTGGGATTGTGGAAACTGATATTGTGTTAGAAATAGTCAAGTAAAAATATTTTAAATTAGCCTCTATTATTTTGGTATGCTTGTAAAGTATTCTTTAATAAACCAGCAATGGTCATCAATCCAACACCTCCAGGAACTGGAGTGATGGCACTACATTTGGGAGCTACACTATCAAAATGCACATCTCCTTTTATGCGAAACCCTTTTTTTGCTGTTGCATCATTTACTCTTGTAATACCAACATCAATTACAACAGCACCTTCTTTTACCATTGATGGCAAAACAAATTCAGGTTTTCCTAATGCAGCAACTAAAATATCAGCTTGCAAACAAATTTCTTGCAAATTATTAGTATGAGAATGGCAAATAGTTACTGTGCAATTACCTTGCGGAATATTACTACTTAATAAAATGCTCATTGGCCTGCCTACGATATTGCTTCTTCCGATAACCACAGCATGCTTTCCTTTAGTTTGAATATTAAAGTGTTCAAGCATTAATAAAATGCCATAGGGTGTAGCAGGAATAAAAGTGGGTAAACCCTGCACTAATTTTCCAACACTTGAAGGATGAAATCCATCAACATCTTTTGATGGGTCGATTGCTTCAATTACTTTTTGTTCTCGGATATGTTTGGGTAGTGGAAGTTGAACCAATATTCCATCAATATCATTATCTCGATTGAGTAATTCAATGGAAGAAAGTAATTCGGTTTCTGAAACATTGTCGTCGAATCGAATTAAAGTAGATTTAAAGCCACAGTCTTCACAATTTTTTACTTTACTGGCTACATAGGTTTCACTAGCTCCATTATTGCCAATTAATATAGCTGCAAGATGGGGTGCTGGTTTTCCTTCTGCTGATAAAGCGGCTGTAATTTGTTTTAAATTTTCTTTTACCGACATAGCGGCAACTTTTCCATCTAATAGTAACATGGCTGCAAAACTATTTGAATTGAACAAGCCACAGCCTATTTTTTTAAAATTTATAAAAAAGTGAATCAACAAATCGGCCAACTTATGCCTAAAAGTTTTAAATTAGATTAAAATTATTAATATTAAATAAATCATATATCAAAGATTTTTATATTAAAATAGCATTAAAATTCACTTAGAATGCATCATTTTTTAATTTAAGTTGGTCTAAAAATTGTATATTTACGTTAATTCACTGTTAAATATGATGAATATTATAGTTATTAGCTATAAATATTTTCTCAGCTTTGCTCCAAAAATTAAAAAATATGAAGAAAATTGTATCCACACTATTAGCGGGATTGCTGTTGTTTTCCATAACAATTAGCGCCCAAACAAGATCCGTTACAGGAAATGTATCAGATTCAAAAGGATTACCAGTTCCTTACGCGTCTGTAATTCTTAAAGGCACAAAGCAGGGTACTACTGCTGATGCTAATGGTAAATTTATTATCAAAGCTAAAACTGGTGATGTTTTAGTAGTTTCAGCACAGGGCCTTTTTTTGAAAAACATACCTGTTTCGTCTGAGAGCAATTTTTCAATTGTTTTAGATAGGAACGAAAATGAAACTCTTGATGAGGTGGTTGTTACAACCGCTTTTGAAATCAAAAAAAGTGCACGTACTACAGCGTACAGTGCGCAAAATATTTCATCCGAAAATCTTAACCTGATCCGTCAGCCCAACCTCAACAATGCTTTGGCAGGTAAAATAGCAGGTGTTCAGTTCAGGGGCCAGTCTCCAATTGCCTTAGATCGGGATGCAGGTTTACGTATTCGTGGAGGTTCTACACTGAATGGTGATCTAAGTCCGATTTACGTTGTAGATGGTACGATTGTAAATTCTTTCGATATTAATCCGGATGATGTTGATGCTATTACGGTGTTAAAAGGTGCTAACGCAACAGCTCTTTTTGGTGGCCGTGCTTCAAATGGTGCGATTGTAATTACAACGCGTAAAAAGAATTCAGGACTCGGAACGGGGGTAGAAGTAAACTCGGGTGTTACTTTTGATAGGGTTTATATATTACCTAGATACCAAAATAAATATGCTGGTGGAGCCAATCCAACATTAACTACTTACACATGGAAGGCTGGCGATCCAATTGAGTGGAAAGCATTGGATGGAAAAGGATTTACCGATTATACCGATGACTCGAGTTGGGGACCGGCCATGGATGGTGCAGAATACGCTCCTTGGTATGCATGGATACCTGGTCATTCCCGTTCATTTAAAACAATCAAATTATCTCCACAACCTGATAATGTTAAGAATTTCTGGGAAACTGGAATCACTACAAATAATAATGTAAGCTTAACTAAAAGTGGCCAAGGATATAATTACCGTGTTTCCTATACCAAACAATACATAAAAGGATTACTGCCAACAACCAGTTCTGACAGAAATAATCTCAATTTTTCTACCTCTTTCGATGTTAACCAGCATTTTACAGTTTCTTCAAATATCACATATTCTGCACAGCAGATTAATGGAACATTTGATGATGG